>RCNF010000201.1_pt1 | contig 34411 bp, 29 predicted proteins | sample 2041311 | NCBI WGS metagenome assembly RCNF01 (sample SAMN09708228, study PRJNA481090) | Marine sediment metagenome, whole genome shotgun sequencing project. | biome: marine sediment; feature: ocean; material: sediment; isolation source: Sewage treatment plant 2 marine sediment (STP2) ...
GCAGGATTTGAACCTGCGACCTTTGGGTTATGAGCCCAACGAGCTACCGGACTGCTCCACCCCGCGTCAATCAGGAGGCAGAGTATAGGACCGAGGTCCCAGAGTGTCAAGGATGGCTGGAGCGAAGCTAGGCCGCGCGGGAAGCGCGGGTGCTTTTCATCGCAGATCGAAGTTGGATCGCGCCTTCGACCTCGCCTGCCAATTCCACCAGTCGATGCCCGATTCTCGGCCAACGAGCTGCCGGACTGCTCCACCCCGCGTCAATCAGGGGTTTGTTACGGGTCCGATGACCGAGGGTGTCAAGGAGGAGTGAAACGGTGACTGGGGTGCGATGGATGCGATCGCAGAGTTACACTATCAAGCATGGCCCTGCGATTCGAACCAGTACTCAAAGCCCTCACCGAGGCAAAGGTGCGTTATCTGGTTGTTGGTGGGGTTGCGGTCGTTCTTCATGGCCACCTCAGAACAACCGGTGATCTCGATCTCGTGGTCGAGCTGAGTCCCGACAATCTCGCTCGGGCGCTCGATGCCCTTGAACAATCGGGGTTTCAACCTCGTCCGCCGGTTCCCTTGCGGTCTTTTGCTGATCCAGAGACTCGGCGGTCATGGATCGAGACCAAGAACCTTAAGGTCTTCTCACTCTGGCATCCCGAGCTTCCCGGCTTCGAAGTCGACCTCTTCGTGGAGGAACCGTTCGATTTCGATCAGGCGTGGAGGCGAAAGGTCGATGTAGAACTCACAGAAACGGTTGCCACCATCGTTGGTCTCAAGGACCTGTTGGAACTCAAACGCTCCGCCGGGCGGGCCCGCGATATAGAGGATGTTGCCGTTCTCGAAGGACTGGCACAAGGTAGTGACGATGAATGAACAAGGTCCGACATCGGGTTCCCTCGACTGGAACTATGCAGACACTCGTCGGCGTCAGGAAAGAGCCGGTCTCGAAATGACCCCCGCGGAGCGTCTCGCATGGCTTGAGGAGATGCTCGATGAACTCTTGCCGCTTCTTGGTCGAGCGCGGGGGGAGCATCAGACGCCCGAGATGTCCCGGCGTTGATCTCTCGCCCGGATCAATCCGGGAGGCTGAGGATCGGGGTCGGCTCGGTCTCGGAGACTGGAATCGGCACCGGGGTCGGTGTGGTGATGATGACGACGGTCTCTCCGGGCCGGATATAGCGCAGCTCTTTGCGGGCCATGGACTCGACCGCTTCGGGGTTGGTGTCGAGGGCCTCGAGGGTGTCTTCGAGGGTCTCGATCTCAGCCTCCAGCCGTGCCTTTTCGGCTTCGAGCCGGTGCCTCTCGTCTTCGGCCTGGGCCATGTCCTCGAAGCCCTGGGTGACGATGCTCGAGAGCACCCCCAGGGCGACGAGGGCAACAATGGCGACGAGGATGAGCGGCAGTCGTTTCATGCTCTCCGTTGATTCTAGCGCTTGAGGACCGCTCTGCCGCGGAAGCGGGCGGCGTCTTCGAGCTCCTCTTCAATCCTGAGCAGGCGGTTGTACTTGGCGATGCGATCGGTGCGGCATGCGGATCCGGTCTTGATCTGTCCGGTGTTGAACGCCACCGCGAGGTCGGCGATGGTGGTGTCCTCGGTCTCACCCGAGCGGTGCGAGATCACCGCTGTCCAACCGGCTTTGTGGGCCATCTCGATGGCTGCCATGGTCTCGGACAGAGTGCCGATCTGATTGAGCTTGATGAGCACCGAATTGGCGACTCCCCGTTCAATTCCTTCGGTGATGATCTCGGTGTTGGTGACGAAAAGGTCGTCCCCGACCACCTGGACTCGGTCGCCGATGGCGTCCATCAGCCTCTTCCAACCATTCCAATCGCTCTCGGCGAGGCCGTCCTCGATAGAGAAGATGGGGAAGTCCTCGACCAGGCCGGCGTAGATATCGACCATCTCTTCAGAGGTCAGGCCGACACGACCCTCTCCGGTGAGGTTGTACTTTCCGTCGGCGAAGAACTCCGAAGCAGCCGGGTCCATGGCCAGACCGATCTGTTCGCCGGGGGTGTATCCGGCCTTCTCGATGGCCTCCATGATGAGTTCGAGGGCGGCACGGTTGGACGGGAGATCGGGGGCAAAGCCGCCCTCGTCGCCTACCGCGGTCGCGAGTCCTCGATCGGAGAGCACCTTCTTGAGCGTGTGAAAGACCTCGACACCGGCTCGGAGGCTGTCTGAAAAGGCGGTGAAGCCCACCGGCATGACCATGAACTCCTGGAAATCAACAGAGTTGTCAGCGTGCTCGCCGCCGTTGAGGATATTCATCATGGGGACCGGCAGCTCACGGGCGCCGCAACCACCGAGATATTGATAGAGAGGCAGACCCGTCGTGTCCGCAGCTGCGTCGGCCACCGCCAACGAAACGGCGAGGATGGCGTTGGCGCCGAGCGACCCCTTGTTGTGGGTGCCGTCGAGGTCGACCATGGTCTGGTCAACCCCTATCTGATCCCGGGCGTCGAGGCCTTCGATGGCTTCTGCGATGGGGCCGTTGATGTTCTCGACGGCGCGCAGGACGCCCTTGCCGAGGAAGCGGCCGGCATCTCCGTCGCGAAGCTCGAGGGCTTCGCGGGAACCGGTCGAGGCCCCCGAAGGGACGATGGCGTGGCCCATGGAGCCACTCGAAAGAAGGACTTCGGCCTCGACGGTCGGGTTGCCGCGCGAATCGAGGACTTCTCTGGCGCTGACGAATTCGATATCGAACATTTCTAGAGCCTCCGGTCTGAAAAGAGTTGTCGAGCCAGGTACATGAGGTGCCGCATTTCTTCGGATGATCGGCCTTCGGCATAGAGCCGGATCTTAGGTTCGGTGCCCGCTATGCGCACAGCGAGCCAACTGCCGCCATCGAAGACAAGTTTGAGGCCATCGCGACGATCGACCTTGACCACCTCGCGACCCTTGATCTTGTTCCATTTCTGTTTCAATCGGCGGTCGAAGACCTGCCGGGAATGACGGGTCAGGGGAATCTGGGTGCGACGGAACCAATGGCTGCCGACCCGCCGCTCCAGATCGGCGCTGAGCTCGGCAAGCCCCTTGCCCTCCACTGCCACCATTTCCGCCGCCAACAGGCAGGCGAGGACGCCATCCCGCTCGGGCAGGTGCTTTGCCCAGGTGAGTCCGGCTGACTCCTCGCCGGCGAATTCGAGCTCGCCGTTGACGAAGAGCGGACCGAAGTGTTTGAAGCCGACTGGTGTCTCGATGATCTCGAGACCGTGTTCGTTGGCAACGGCGTCGATGAGGGTTGGGGTCGCCAGGGTCCGGCCGACCCCGCCGGTGAGACCGCGCCGGCGGGCCAGGTAGTCGAGGATGAGTGCGATGCCGGTGGACGAATCACACATCCTCGCGCCACGGTCGAGCAGACCGAATCGATCGCCGTCACCATCGGTGGCGAGACCGAGGTCGGCGTCGGTGGATCGCATGACATCACGCAGTCGCGAAAGATTGACCGAGGTGCAGTCCGGAGCGTATCCGCCGAAGTAGGGATCTCGGGTGTTGTGGATGACGGTGATCGGGATCTCGTTTTCCAGCAGGATGTGATCGAGATACTCACGGGTGGTCCCGTAGAGGGTGTCGACCGCGATCTTGATTCCGCTCGAGCGAATGGCGTCCCAGTCGATGAGCGGCTGAAGTCGGGCGAGATAGCTCGGTTTCGGATCAAAGCTCTCGATGAGATCGGCCTGTGGGAGAAAAGTGTCGTCGTAATCCTCCGTGAGTTCCTCCACCCGCGCCTCGACCCGGTCGGTGAACTCGGTTGCGGCGAGGATGCCGTCGGCGGTGTAGATCTTGAGCCCGTTGTACTCGGGTGGGTTGTGACTGCCGGTGAAGACCATCCCGGCGGCGGCGCCGAGTTCAACCACCGACGCGGCCAGCACCGGCGACGGCACATCCCGGCTCGCGAGCCGAGCCGGCACGTCTTCCGAGGCGATGAGCTCGGCCGCCACGCGGGCGAACTTCTCGGACAACATGCGGGTGTCATAGCCGATGACGATGAGGTCCACATCGGCATGGTCCTCACGCAGTGTGTCGATCAGGGCACTGGTGACGATCCGCACATTGCGGAACGTCACTTCCCGGCCGATGATGCCGCGCCATCCGGAAGTTCCAAACTTCACCGGCATCTCTCACCGACCCTTTGCTGCGGTCGGCGTTGGGCGGCGGATCACCGTAAGCGAGACGAGCCTTGGAGAGAGATTCCGGTGGATCATGCGGCTGAAGATTATCACGATGGCCGGTGGTGATCAGCCGAGTGATGAAGTCGTCGGATCGACCTCATCCACCGGACCCAGGACCAGCTTCGGGACCTCGACTTCAGCGTCGGAAATTTCGAAGGCCGCCCCGATACGTCCGGCGAGGCTCTCGACATCCACTTGGCGCTCGCCGATCTCGAGGGTGGCCAGCGGTTGACCCGGCTCAACGCGGTCGCCGAGCCTTGCGTGGACCGTAATGCCGGCGCCGAAGGCGAGCGCCTCGTCGAGCCGGCTTCGGCCGGCTCCCACCGCAGCCGTGACCCTGCCGAGGGTGTCGGCTGCAATCCCCGAAACAAAGCCCGAAGTTGCCGCGGTGATCTCGTGGGTCCGCTCGGGCCGAGGCAGGCGCTCGGGGTCGGGGTCGCCCCCTTGCGCAATGACCATCCGGTTCCAGTACTTGAGAGCGTCACCCGAAGCCAGGCTCGCTTCGAGCCGCGAAGCGGCTTCGGCGGCATCGATTCCGCGGAGAATCATGGCCTGCTCGGAGAGTCTGAGGCTGACCTCGCGAAGACGCGAATCGCCCTCGCCGGAAAGGACGTCAATCGCCGCGCGAACCTCGGAAGCCGTTCCGAGAGCATCCCCGAGGGGTTGGTTCATGTCTGTGATGAGGGCTTCACACTTGACACCCGAGTCGTGGGCCACCTGCCGGAGGGCGACGGCGAGTTCGTGCGCTTCAGCGACGGTTTCGCGGAAGGCGCCCCTGCCCCATTTGACATCGAGGACGAGGGTCGCCGCCCCGAGGGCGAGCTTCTTCGACATGATCGAGGCCACGATGAGGGGCAGCGACGGCACCGTGGCGGTGATATCGCGTAGAGCGTAGAGCGTCCGGTCGGCCGGGGCGATGTCCTCGGTCTGGGCGATGATGGCGGCGCCGGCGGAATCGAGGATTCGCTCGAGTCCGGCCCGGTCGTGATCACACGAAAAGCCTGGGATCGCCTCGAGTTTGTCGAGGGTGCCCTGAGAATGGCCGAGCCCGCGTCCGGCCATCATGGCCACCGGCACGCCCACCGATGCGAGCAAGGGTGCGAGAACCAGAGAGACCGTGTCGCCGACCCCACCGGTCGAGTGTTTGTCGATGACTTCGGGCCGGGTTGCGCCGAGATCCCACGCCTCACCGGAGTGAAGCATGTCGCTGGTCAACCAGGTGGTTTCGTCAGCGGACATGCCGCGGCAGCAGATGGCCATGAGCATGGCCGCCAGTTGCTCGACGGGGAGGCTATGGCGGGTCGCGCCTTCAACAAAGCGCCGGACGTCATCCCGCTCGAGATCATCGCCGCTGCGTTTGCGAGCGATAGCTTCAACAAAGCTCACGGCGTCATCTCCACGATCAGGTCAAAATCCGGCCTCAGCCGATCTCCATCAGCCGTGTTTGGGCGAGGTTGCCATAAGGCGATTCAGGGAACTCGTCCACCAGCTTCTGGAAGTACTCGCCGGCCTGAGCCTGGTTCTGTTCCGCCATGTAGAGCTGACCGAGTTCATAGAGCGCGACATCGCGGGGCAGACCCGGGTTCGCTCCCGCCACCATGGCCTCGAGCTCGGCGGCGACCTCGGTGGCCTGGCCGGCTGCAATGCGGAGGTGGATCAGATCGAGGGTGGCGATTCGGCCGATGGTGTCACCACGATGGCGTTCGGCGAGGCCGACGAGCAGATCTCGAGCGGCATCCGTCTCGTCGCGGTCGAAGTAGATTCGCGCCAGATAGACCCGGGCCATATCAGCCTGGTTGGTCTTGCCGTAGTGCTCGATGACCTGGAGGAACTCGACCTCGGCGGCATCGGGATCTCCGGTGGGGATGAGCTGACCGACGCTGTCTTCACCCTCGTAGACGATCACGGCGTGGTTCAGGGCGTATGATGCGTCTTCGCTGCGCGCATCGCTCCACAGACCGTACATCCACCAGATGGCGGCCGCGGCGCAAATGCCGACCAGTCCAGCTGCGATGGGGCGCCAGTTTTCTTGTAACCAGTGCAACACCACGTCCATGGTCGAAACGAATTCGTCACTCTGCTTGAGTTGTTTCCGAGTGATTCGGCGTGCCATTTCTCCTCCAGGAACCCAGTGGTGTCGGTCGGTGCGATGGACACACCCTACCCGCCCCACGCATGGGGCCATTACTCTAGCCCGTTCGTTTTCTGATGTCCACCTAAATTGAGCGATTCTCACCGGCGATCTGCACCAACTCCTTGCGCTCTGGGCATTTGCAAAAAGCCTCGACATACCACCAGTATTTCTGCGTTTTTTGCAAACACCAGAGCATCAAGAAGTTGGCACATCTCATCCGGCAGAACCGCTCAACTTAGGATCCAATCAAATTGCAGCTTGGGGGCTGCCCTCCAGGTGCAATTTGATGATGATGAGAAGCTCAATCCTGGTGATCGATGGTTCGCCCGAGGCCGATCTCGATGAGTTCGGGAAGCGTGTCGTAGGCGGTCTGATCGAGAGCCAACGGGGTGATGGGAATGAAGCCCTCAGCCATGGCCTTGATGTCGGTCCCCGCGGCAGCGTTGCCGGGAGGCGCCCAGCGACTGGTTGCGAATCGGACGCCGTCTTCCTCACGATCGACCTCGTATCGGCTCACCGCGTCGGGTTCGAGACCCATGCCGGCGAGCCGGTAGCCGCGGGCCGCCGCGGTGTCGCGGGGGAAGTTGATATTGAGGAGGATTCCGTCGGGCAGCGGGTGCTCTCGGATGAGATCCACCACCGGTTTGGTCAGCTCCGCCGCCTTGGCCCACTGGGGTTTGGGGTCTTTCCAGTCGAGTTCGAGAGAAAGGGCGATGGCGGGTATCCCCCGGAGGACCGCCTCGCGGGCGGCGCCGAGGGTGCCCGAGTACCAAGCCGCCCGGCCGATGTTCTCACCTTTGTTGATGCCCGAGATGACGAGATCCGGAGGATCGTTTTCCAGGACCACCGTGAGACCCACGGCGGTGACCGACGCCGGAGTGGCGTCCACCGACCAGGCGGGGGCACCGCCGATTTCGCCGTAGGATCGGATGGCGATCTCTCTGCGGATCACGATGGCGTGACCGACCCCACTCTGCTGTTCGGCGGGCCCGACCACGGTGACCCGGTAGCCGGGATCGGCGGTCAGAACGGCGGCCACCGCCGCGAGGCCGGGTGAGTCGATGCCGTCGTCATTGACCAACATCACATGGTAGGGAACTTCCGCTTCAATCGCCGCCGCACAGCCCGTGAGCAAAACCAGACCGATCAGAATTGTCGCGCTTCGCCACATGGAAACAACCTCCCGCACCGTGGTGGCGGGAGTGTAGCATCGAGTTTTCAGTTTTCAGTTCTTAGTTTTGAGTTGTTTCCGGACGTGTTCGACCTCGAGGAGACACTGCGATGGAACTCAAAACTTAAAACTGAGAACTCAAAACTGATGAGGTGCGTCTAAGCTACCCAAATGGATCAAGCACATCTGTCCCTCGGCGGCCACCTTCTACTGTGGGTCTTTCCCCTGGTGTTGACGATCTTCGTCGTTGGCGACTCCATTCGCGACTGGCGTCGGGGGCGGTTGTGAGCACCCTCGAAGCCTCCACCGTCACCACCGTCGGCACCGTCATGGTGCTCTACCTGTGTGTGCTGATCTTCATCGGCTGGCGGGCGTCCCGCCGGACCCACGGCGGCGAGGACTTCCACCTGGCCGGGCGCTCGTTGGGTCCGTGGGCTGCGGGGATCTCCTCCACCGCGAGTTCCGAGAGCGGCTGGGTCACCCTCGGCGCGGTGGGGATGACCTACACCTACGGCCTCTCGGGTCTGTGGTTTGCTCCCGGGTGCCTGCTTGGCTATCTGGTCAACATCTATTTTGTCGCACCGCGGATCCGCGCGCTCTCGGCGAGCAATGGATCCGTCACCCTCACCGATGTCATCTGCCGGCGTTGGGGCGACCCCCGTCACGTCCTTCGGCTGACGGCGACGGCCATCATCCTGCTCTGCATGATGATCTACGTGGCATCGCAGATGACCGCGGCCGGCAAGGCGTTCTCGAGCTCGCTCGGGCTCGATGCCGATGGCCCCGGGTATCTCTATGGCGTGCTCATCGGCGCCGCGGTCATCACCCTGGTGACGGTGCTCGGCGGATTTCGTGCGGTGGCCTGGACCGATCTCTTCCAGGGTCTGCTCGTCGCCGTGGCCCTCATCGCGCTGCCGCTCTGGGTCATTTTCAAAATCGGCGGGTTCGGCGCGTTGTTTTCGGGCCTCGGCGCCATCGATCCCAGTTTTGTGACCGCGACAGGGGGCCGCGTAGGGCCTGCGTTGTGGGGATTTGTTGTCGGCAATTTGGGGATCGGGCTCGGCTATCCCGGAATGCCTCACGTGGTGACTCGCTACATGGCCACCAGTTCCGATCGCGATGTCCAGCGACTCCAGATCATCGCCATGATGTGGGGCGTGGTTGTCTTCTACGGTTCCGGCCTTGTCGGCCTCGTAGGTCGGGTATCGCTATCGACGCTGGCCGACGGCGAGCGCGCACTCATGGCGCTTGCACTCGAGTTCACCCACCCCGTAATTGCCGGGTTGCTTCTGGCTGCTGTGATTTCGGCCGTACTTTCGACGGTGTCATCGCAACTCCTGGTGGCGGCATCGGCAGTCTCCTACGATGTGGTCGAACAGGCCTTCGGGAAAGCACGCGACGACAAGCGCAGCCTGGTGCTGGGTCGGGTGACGGTGGTGGTGGTCGGGGTGCTCGGGGTGCTCATCGCGCTGCGCGGCGAGAGCATGGTCTTCTGGTTCGTGCTCTTCGCGTGGTCGGGACTCGGGGCGAGTTTTGCGCCCCTGACCCTGCTTGCGCTGAGCGACACCTGGGTCAACCGCTACGGCGCCCTCGCGTGCATGCTCACCGGTGCCGGGGTCACGGTGGTGTGGAAGCTCGGGATCAAGATCATGACCGATCCGACGACGGTGAGTCCGTTGCTCTTCGATCGACTGTGGTGGATGGTGATCGTGACGGCCGCCGTCATTCTGATCATCGGGCGGGTGACCGAGGCCTTCGAGGTCGGCCACAGCGCGGCGGTCCTCGCGGCGACGGCATTGACCCTCACGGGTTGGTTTCTGGTCCAACGGTGGGGGTTTCACAACCTCTACGAACTCGTTCCCGCTTTCGCCTTCGCCACCGCCGCCGCCTTCGGCGTGAGTGCGTTGTTCCAGGTGGAAGAAGAGGCAGCAGAGTAGCCTCCGCTTCCGGCGATGAAAGTTCCGAGCTTAGAGGCGCGACGCCGACGAGATTCTGTGATCGCGACCGGCCGAGGGAGCCACCTTAAGCATTGTTCGGCATCAGCGTTGAGAATCTTCGAAGATGCATATCTTCCGAACAATGCAGAAAATGGCACCCCGTTCGAAGCCAAGACCCCGAGAGCACGCGGGACATCGCGTTCAACGGCGCGTGCCTGGCTCTCATTTTCGCCGCGAAATTCTGCCTGGCAACGCACGGGAAGCGCCTCCGTGGAACCGGGTTAAGAAACGCGCCGCTGAATCTGTTCCCGTCGCCTCGACGGAGCGCAGCGTGTTACCGGTCCCTAGGAGCGTGTAGTGAATAGAATTGGCGGCGCCTTTGTGTGCGACTTCTTCGTGTCTTCGAGCCTTCGTGGTTGCGACGTGCGACGCTTGGCGCGCGTGGCGTCCTGGTGGTCAATCCCTGTCCGCCACCCTGCGCCGCTTCGGTGGCGGGGTCATTCCGAAGCTCAGCCGCACGAAGCGTGAGGCGTACTTCTGAAACGCCCTGAGTTCCTCACTGTCGTGGTTGACGAGCAGACCGTGCCTCTCGAGATTCGGATTGCCGCAGAAACCATCGAGGGGAACCCCGCCGATCCCCGAATCGAGATAGAACCCGACCGTCGGAGAGAATCCGCGCTCGGCGGCCTTGGTGCGGCAGAGGTCGGAGAGCTGCGGGACCGCGTACATGGAGCCCTCCCAGTCGAAGGTCTTCGGGTCGGGCAGCAGCGGCTGGTCTTTGTGGAAATACTCCCGCCAACGGTCGAAGGCCTCCTCAAGGAGAAGCTGCCTTCGTCGCTGGAGGTGCTTCCCGATACGGACCTGGAGCCGGATCAGATAGTCCGAGAACTCCTCTTCACCGCTGGCGTGGGGTCCAATGAGACCGAGGACCACCGCCTGCATGGCGTTGGAGGGACCGGCCATCACGTTCTGGGCATAGCGGACGATTCCGCCTCGCAGCCGACTCGAGCGGGTGAGCAGCGCACCCGAACGCAGCCCGGTGACGCCGTGGCTCTTTGACAGTGAATCGATAAAGATAATGGAGTCGGCGAAGCGCGCATCGTCATCGAACCACGCCAGCAGCCGGTTGTACCGCGGGTGCATCCGGACATAGACCGAATCGAGGATGATCCCGGCGTGGGGCCAACGGTCGAGCACCGCCTCGATGAGGGCCCGCAGGCGATCAGGTTCGAGGGTCCGGCCGGTCGGGTTGTTGACGGGCATGGCATAGACCGCGTCGATATCGACCCCTTCGGGAATCTTCGCAATGTCCTCTGGGCCCGGATCCATCCCGGGATCGGTGGGCGGCAGCAGATACGCCTGCATGCCCTGAAGCGCCATCTGGTCCATGGGGCACGAGAAGCTCGGGATCGGGACGAGGACGGTGGCGGGTGTGTCGGTTCCGGCCCGATCGCGTCGGGCTTCGGCGACCCCGATGAACGCAGCCTGGAGAGCCTGGTTTCCGCCGTGGAAGATAAAGACCTCGGGCGGCGCCGCCGATTTGTTCTTGAACTCGAGGCCCAGCTGGACCTGCCACATCCCGGACCACGCCTCGACCACCGCCGGGTAACCCAGCGAGTCGAGGTTATAGGCCAGTGGCCGTGAGGCGAGCTGGTGGAGCCACCCGGACATATTGTTGAAGGCCGGGACCAGGAGGGCCTCCCAATCATCGCGGAGGAAAGGGTCTTCCTGGTCATCCGCGGGGACGGTCCGCCAGTCGAGATCTCCGATGGCCGAGGCGAGATCGTCATAGCCCATGGACCGCATGGTGCTGACGGTCCGGCTCATCAGTCGGATGGGCGCGCTCGAAAAGACATCCTTGAACGATTCGAAGACTCTGATGCGAACATCCTGCTCGGTGCCCTCTCCGTAGTCATTCATGGCTGGCCTCCTTGACTTCAGCATGGTAGTACAACCCCCTGCGGCAGTGCCCGAGTGCTTGACAGACGTAGGACCTCGGTGGAATTATGAATGAAGGCTCATTCAGCATGCTTGGTAAAAAATCCGGGCGTTGGAGGATTCATGCCGGACAGTCGTTCGTCGCGCCGTCTCACATCACGCGAGATCAAACACGAGAGGATCCTCCGCGCCGCCACCGAGGTCTTCGCAAACAAGGGCTATTTTGAGGCCCGCATGACCGATGTCGCCAAACAGGCCGAGGTGGCAGACGGTACGCTCTATCTCTACTTCGAAGGCAAAGAGCACCTCCTGATGAGCATCTTCGATGATGTTCTCGGACGGTTCATTGATCGACTCCAGCAGGAGATTTCCGAGCTCGACGACCCGGTCGCCAAGCTGAGGGTGATGGTTCGTCTCCACCTGGAGACCCTCGGCCGGGATCCGGCGCTGGCCCAAGTCCTTCAAATCGAGACCCGCCATTCCCGCCGATTCATGAGCGTCTTCACGCGTGGTAAGCTCGGTGAGTATTTGAATTTGCTGCGCAGGATCATCGAAGAGGGACAGGAGTCGGGGGCGTTCCGCCGTGACATCAATCCCGGTTTGGCGACAAACGTGGTTTTTGGTGCCGTGGACGAACTTGTCATGAGTTGGGTTCTCGCCGATCAGGAGGGAGACCTGACCCGCCACGTCGATCCGATTCTCGGAATCCTCACCCGAGGGATGCTGGCGTAGACGACCAAGAGGGGGTCTCACCGTGACCGAGAGCAATGTTCTTCACCTGTACCGCAAGGAATTCGACGCACCCCGAGACGAGCACTATTTTCACTTTTCGCCGGGGGGACAACGCGTGTTGAGTACGGGTGCGTTCTTCGAGCGAACCTCCCATCTTGCAAGCGGTTTGGAGAAGCTCGGAATCGGGCGTGGCGATCGGGTGATGCTGCTCTCGGACAACCGGCCCGAGTGGCATATGGCCGATCTCGCCATCGTCGATCTCGGGGCGGTGGATACACCGGTCTACGGAACCCTCAACTCCACCCAGGTGGCGTACCAGGCAAAGGACTCCGGGGCCAAGGCGGCCATCGTCGAGAACGCCGATCAGATGGCGAAGTTTCTCGAGGTCAAGGACCAATGCCCCGAGCTCGAACATCTGATTCAGATCGAAGGCCCCACCGCCGCCGGTGTTCTCGCCATGGATGAGGTGGTGGAATCCGCGGCCGCTGGAGACGCCGGAGATCTCTTCTGGCAGCGCGCCGAGAAGGTCAAGGCCGATGATGTCCTGACGCTGATCTATACCTCGGGAACCACCGGCAACCCCAAGGGCGTCACCCTCACCCACGACAATCTGGTCAGCAACGTCCTTGCTTCTTCCCATCGAGCCCCGGTTGGTTCATCTGACCTGTGCCTCGAGTTCCTGCCCCTGTGCCACGTCTTCGAGCGGATGTTGGGCTACCTCTATATGTACCGTTCGGCCAACAAGGCCTACTGCTCGGTCTACCACATCGGTGATTTGATCTCGGTGATCAAACCGACGGTCTTTGCGGGTGTCCCGCGGTTTTATGAAAAGGTCTACGACAAGATCATGGACAAGGTGAATCACGCCCCGCCGGTGCGGCGAGCGCTTTTCAACTGGGCGCTGGGCAAGGGTCGCGATGCCTATCCCAAGGTCATCGCGGGTGGCACCCCGGGTGGCCTCGGATACGGCCTCGCCGACAAGCTGGTGCTCTCCAAGGTCCGCGAAGGCCTCGGAGGGAGAGTGCGTTTCTGCGTCTCAGGCGGTGCGCCTCTGCCGTCGTTCGTCAACGAGTTCTTCCACTCCATCGGTGTGAGAATTCTCGAAGGCTATGGGCTCACAGAGACCTCGCCGGTGATCGCGGTCAACGGCATCAAGCCCGATATGACCCGGATCGGCACCGTGGGCAAAGCGATTCGCGAGGTCGAGGTCAAGATCGCCGCCGACGGCGAGCTCTGCGTCAAGGGACCCAACGTCATGACCGGGTACTGGAACCAGCCCGAGAAGACCGCCGAGGTCTTTGACGAGGACGGATTTTTTCTCACCGGCGACATTGCCGAGATCGACACCGACGGTTTTGTCAAGATCACCGACCGCAAGAAGGACCTCATCGTCACCGCCGGCGGCAAAAACGTCGCACCGCAGCCCATCGAGAACGAGCTCAAACGCTCGCCGCTCATCGACAACGTGGTTCTCATCGGTGACCGCCGGCCCTACATCATCGCGCTGATCTCACCCAACGAGGAGGCGCTCGAGAGCTGGGCCGCCGCCAAGGGGGTCGAGTACGAGACAATCGAGGAGCTCACCAATCACCCGGATCTCGTTGCCGGTTACGCCAAGATGATCGCGGACACCAACGCCGATCTCGCCCGCTATGAGCAGATCAAGAAGCACGTTGTCCTGCCGTTGATGCTCTCCATCGAGGGCGGCCACCTGACGCCGACCCTCAAGGTCAAGCGCCGCATCGTCGAAAAGGACTACTCAGAGCTCGTCGAAAGTCTCTACGCGGATTAGTTCCGAGATTCTCGATTCTGGATGCTGGATCGGAACATCGCATCGAACAGCCCACAGATCACACAGATAGACACAGATACCATCACGGGGTCAGAGACCCAACTTCTTACGGATATGGCCTGGTGCGATGATTGTGGGGCGGGCTTCCAGCCGGCCCTTCAGAGGCGTTCGAGCGAGTGAGCCGGGTCCCGATAGGTGCTTGCAGATCGAGGGCGACGGTCTGCGATGAGATGGTGCGACGGATCGAGTATCTAGGATCCAGTATCGAGCATCGGGCGGCGAGCTACTCCGCGAGCCTCTCCACAACGAGCAGCGTCGCGTCATCGTGCAACGGCTTGCCGCAGGTGAAAGCCTCGACCGCGCCGAGAAGCTCTTTGCACGCGGCGGCGGCCGACGGGCACTCGAGCTTGGACACGACCTCGGACACCCGTTCGACACCGAACTCTTCCTCGTCGGGGTCTTCGGCCTCGGTCAGACCATCGGTGTAGAGCAGCAGGAGATCACCGGGTTCGAGGCGGTCCTCGTGTTCGTCGTACGTGGCGATGGGCATCATCCCGAGAGGGAAGCCGCTGGACGAGATCTCGTCGATGGTTCCGTCGGCTCTGCGGATCAGGATCGGACAGTGTCCGGCGTTGACCGCGACTATCCGACCGTCGGGTTCGAGTCTGACCATGGCGAAGGTGGCGAACCGATTGTTCTCGGTGGCGCCGGAGAGATAGACATTGACCCGTACGGCCAGGTCTGCGAGCCCGACGCCGTTGGTGGACATCAACCGGATTGCGGCGTGGACCCCGGATGCGATCATCCCGGCGCCGACACCCTTGCCGGAAACATCGGTGATCGTGGCGATCAGAGAATCACCATCCTCAAAGGCGTCGTAGGTGTCACCGGCGACGTGGCGGCTCGGGGTGGCCTTGGCAACGAGACGGTAGCCCTCGACCTCGGGAAAGACCTGAGGATAGAGATGGGTCTGGATGACCGCGGCCATCTCCATCTCGCTTCTCAACCGTTCGCGTTCGAGGGACTCGAGGGTGAGTCGGACCGACTCCATGGCGACCGTGACCTGAACCGCAAAGAGCTCAAGGAGGCGGATATCGTTGGCGGCAAAAGGTTCGGTGCCGGCTCGAGCCTCCTTGTGCGCGGCGACGAGGACACCAAGGGTGCCATTTTCGGCGACGAGCGGGATGGACGCGACCTCTTCGGAGTAGACCCCGTGGCTCCAAGCTTCGGCGATCCCGTCGTCGTCGACGGCGGGGCTGCCGAACCCGCTGATGATCGTAGCGGTGGCTGCGTCGTCACCGAGATAGATGTGAGCGCTGCGGACACCGAGCAGGGCGACGAGATGGCTGATGAGCTCCTCGGCGACCCGTTCGGGTTCGAGGATTCCGCCGATGCTGCCGGCGATGGCGCGGATCGCCTCGAGCTCCCAAAGGTGGAAGCGCTCGTCGAAGCGTGTCCGTTTGAGTTCCTCGTGGAGCTGCCAGGCGCGGAGCGCGAGCCGGGCGGCGCCCAGCGTGGTCTCGTCGAGCCGCTCGAGTTGGAGAAGGTGGAGGCTGAAGCCTGAGATGTTGCCGGCGAAGGGGATCTCGGTCCAGCCATCGGTGGCCTGTTCGACCTGACGCGAGATCGATCGGGGCCAGCGGGCGTGATCTAAGCCATCCCGGCGCAGCACCCCGGCCGTTGACCCGGTTTCTTCGACCACCGCTCGCAGCAGATCCTCGGCGAACTGAGGGCCCTGGTGACTGCTGAGGGCGGTGTCGGCGAGGCGGAGGAGCTCAGACAGAGGAACTCCCCATCAGTTCGGATTGAGCCGTGTTGCGATCCGGGAAGACCGTGGCGTACTGGACGAGACCCATGATCTCGAAGGTTTTGGAGATGGTCGGGGTGAGGTTGCAAAAGGCAAGCTGACCCTTGTCGTCGAGGAGCTTTTCCATGATCTCAAGCAGAATCGACACTCCGATGGAGTTGATGATCCGGGTCCCTTCGAGATCGATGAGGAGGGTTCGGCATCCGCCCTCGATGAGTTCGGTGGCGGCGTCCGCGATGGCCTGACCGCCCTCGTTGTTGATATAGCCGGCGGCAGCAATGAGTCCGAAACCCTCGGTGACGACATCCTTTGAGAGTTTCATCTGTTCTTCGTTCATGGTGCATTCTCCACGTACTTGCGCATTCGAACCAGAGTCTGACCGGGATTGGAGTGAATCTGCACCTCGTCCATGAGCTCACGAATGAGCGTCAGACCCCAGCCCCGCTTCGAGGTGCACCCGTGGACACGGGTTGCACTGTTGCGGGGTGCTTCGGTGGGGTCAAAACCGTTGCCCTGGTCTTCGACTTCGATGACCAGGCAGGTCCTCCCCTCCGGGTGGTCGGTGGACATCCGAACAACCATCTGACCGCCGCCGTGTTCCATAGCGTTTAAACACGCCTCGACGATGGCGACACTGGCTGCCTCAATGCCGGTTTGGTGCATTCCGAGGGCCCCACCTACGGTTTCCACGGCTTTTGCAGCGACCAACTCGACATTCGGCACCACCGGTAGGTGCAGCACGACTTCCATGATGAGCCTATAACTGTATCAGAACGCGGGTCAGGGTCCACGCAAGTTGGAGCTGATGGATGGGTATCTCAAAACTGAGGTTCGCGATCTGAGCGGCAGCGACTGCCGTGATCACGGCCAGAGCTGAACCAGGGATTTTGACAAGCACCATGGATCTCATCGAGCTACCTCCAACCCCTGGAATGGCAAGTTTCGTGCCAGCTTGTGTTCAGGATTGATGCCGATGCAAACGGTGCATTTAGCACCACTTAACGAGAACAGTTCCCATAGCGTTCGCTAAATTATGATTTTGAAGCGTTTATCTAGTCAGTCGCGTTTTGCATCAGTTGGTGCATTTTGATGCGTTTTGCGATACAGGGTCGACCTGTCGATCCCGAGCACCCGCGCGGCGGCCGTACGATTGCCGTTGACCGCATTGAGGACGCGTTCGATATGAAGTCGTTCCAGCTCCTCGAGAGACATGGTCACGTCAGTGGTCGGCACATCGGCGCCGATCGTGTGAAGCCGGAGATCATCTTTGGTGATGAACTCACCGGGAGCCAGGGCGATGGCTGCCTGAAGTACGTTTTCGAGTTCGCGGACGTTTCCCGGGAACGGAAACGATATCAGCGTCGCCAGCGCGTCGTTTGTGAGCTTGAGCCCGGGCCGTCCGAACCGGTCGCCGTAGAACTCGAGGAAGTGACGCACCAACAGCGGGATGTCGGTTCGACGATCGCGCAGCGGAGCGATGTTGACCACCACGACCCGGAGTCGGTAGTAGAGGTCCTGGCGAAAGTCGCCATCGGTGACCATGGCCTCGAGATCGCGGTTGGTTGCGGTGACCAGGTGGAGATCCACCGGGATCCGTTCGCGCCCGCCGAGTCGTTCGAACTCGCGCTCCTGGACGACCCGGAGCAGCTTGGCCTGGAGGGAAAGGGTCAGATCCCCGACTTCGTCGAGAAAGAGAATTCCCCCGCCGGCGAGCTCGATCTTCCCAAGCCGCCGTTGGACCCCGGTGGCTACGCCCTCCTCGATACCGAAGATCTCGGCCTCGAGCAGGCTCTCCGGCAACGCGGCGCAGTTGAGGGGTACAAAGGGTCCGGTGGAACGTTCCGAGAATGAATGCAGGAGGCGCGCGACTCGTTCTTTGCCGACACCGGACTCACCGCGGAGCATGACATTGACACCCGTCGGGGCAACCCGGCGAACGGTTTCGAGCATTTCCTTGACCGGCGGTGACTCGCCGATAAAGCCTTCTCTTCTCGCGACATCGCGGAGTTCCCGGTTTTCGTCGGCGAGTCGTTGGCGGTCACGTTCGATGGCGGCCACGCTGCGCGAGGTGGTGACCGCCGTGGCGACCATGCTGCTCAAAGAGAGCAGAAAACGGGCGTCACTGTCGGTGAAGGGGATCCGGCCGACCCGGGTTTCCTTGTCGCCGAGAACCACCAGACCGAGAAACTCCTGACCCGCCCTGAGGGGAGCTGCGAGAAGCTCGAACGCGGGGTCTCCCTGGTCACGGTGAGCGCGGACAAAGCGGCCGGATGCGAGTTCCTCCAACAGATCCGCCGGAAAGAGACTGCGGACCGCCTCGAAGCTCGGTGGTAGACCCAAGGCCCGGACAATGGCCTCCTGCCCCCCGGGATGAAGGGTCGCCACCAGCCCCGATCCCGCATCGAGGGTGCCGACGGCTCGCTGCAGAAGCTCCTCGACCAGGGCCTCCTCGGGCCTGACGCGACCGATCGTGAGCGACAGATCGACCAGGGTTTCGAGCTGGAGCTCGCGCCAGTTTCGGTCAAAGGTGCTCATTCACACCCAGTGTAGCTGGGCTAGGAGCGTGGAGTGGATAGATAGTGGATGGATTTCGGAGGGTCGTTTGAGGCCGATTTTCGTCGGATTCGTTATTCATACTGGTGGTATGGGTCAAAAATACGGCGAAAATCGGGCCAAACGACACCCGAAAGGCGCCGCCAATCCTATTCACTACACGCTCCTAGGTGTCGATGGCTTGGATCAGCGTCTCGGGAGCGATGGGTTTCTCGAAGACCTGGCCAAAGCCGTGTTCGAGGGCCAGAGATTCGATGGTCGCTGAGAGTTGGCCGGAGAGGAGAATCAGCTGAACAGCGGGGTTGATCTCGCGGAGCATGACGCCGAGGGTCAGGCCGTCTGCGCCGCCGAGTCGATAGTCCAGTACGCAGACATCAAAATTCTGCGGTTGGGCCGCGATCATGGCTTCCTCCGCCGAGGCGAAGGTCGTGACCTCAGCTCCGCAGCGAGCGTGGAGCCAATCGCTCATGGCATCGAGGAGGGCGAGGTCGTCGTCGACCACCATCACCCGTGGAAACCCTTGCTTCGACCTTTCAGCGCAGTTCGACATCTCCGCCTCCGTTCCATCTATACGCAAGTGAGGTGCCAAGTTTGAGACTGAATTTGAGATGATCCGGGTGTCCCATTCTGTCCCACTTCGAAAACCTCTGTCTCTCGCCGGAACACCGGATTGCCAATACGGATCCTCTGACTTCAAGTAGAATGCGGCCGTCACGAAGGAGGACGTAAACGGTGCTCAAGGGGGATGGAGCTCGGAAAACTCTGGGACGGGGTGTGGTTCTGGGTCTCGTGATGATGGGAATCGCGGGCGGCGCCTTCGCCGAAAAACCCAGGGCGGTTGTCATCATCACGGTGGATGCGCTCCGAGCTGACCGCCTTTCGATCTACGGCTATCCGCGCCCGACCTCTCCCGCCATCGACGCGATCCTCGACGATGGCGTCCGTTTCGAGGCTGCAAGAACGAGCGAGCCACTGACCAATCCCTCGATGTGTTCCATGGTGACGGGTGTTGAGCCGCAGTTGCACGGAGCTACCCGAAACGGGCTGCGCATGCGGGAAGGGCTCGAATCGCTGCCGAAGGTTCTGGCCGGTGAGGGTTGGCGGACCGCCGCCTTTGTCAGCAACTGGACGCTGAAGCACAATCTCTCACGCCTCGGGGAGCACTTCGAAGAGTACGTCGAGGTCTTCACCCGCCGGAGATGGTTCGGCCTCCTCAACAGCGAGGCCACGGGCGAGGATGTCACCGACGAGGTCCTCGAATGGGTCGCAGACGGCACTCGATCCAAGTCTCCGGCGCCGACCATGATTTGGGCCCACTACGTTGAGCCCCACGCTCCCTACCGTTTTCACCGCGAGTATGCCGAGCGACTCGGGATTGCCGACAAGGACCCCAAACGCAGCGATCGCTACGACACCGAGGTGGCCGCCGTAGATGCCGCCATCGGGCGTCTGATCGACGGCCTCGAAGACTATTTCGCGCCCGACGAGATGATCGTGGTCATCACCGCCGACCATGGTGAGAGCCTTGGCGAGCACAACTATTGGGGCCACGGCCGGTTTCTCTACGAGCCATCCCTCAGGATCCCCCTGGGGATCAGGTGGAAAGGAACGGTCGAGCAGAGGGTGATCAGCCGCCAGGCCACTCTCCTTGATCTTGGTCCGACCATCCTCCAACTCCTCGGTCTCGATGTGCCGGCCGAGTTTTCGGGCATCAGCTGGGCGTCTGCGGCCAAGGGCCGCGAGCTGCCGGAAGAACGTGTGATCTGCTACCAGGCCCACAAGGGGGCGGTCCACGGAGAGCACGACCAGGATCGGAAACGGTCAAAGGGACTGCTGTCGGTGGGGGTTGTGCACAAAAGCCGGAAGGAGATCCTTCGGGTCAAGAACAACAGCCACATGCTCTTTGATCTCACCGCTGATCAGCAGGAACTCACGAGCCTCGTGGTCGAGAACGGACCACCCAGCGATGCTCTTCTCGAGTGTCTGGGAACCCTCTCGGAGGGTCTTGGCGCCCTCGACCGCCTGACCTCGAAGAAGCTCGACGACGAGACCATCGAGCAGTTGAGGGCACTCGGTTACATCGAGTAGGCGGCCATCAACCTCGTGGATCGGTGTTGAGAGCTTCATGAGTTTCTTTGAAACACGAAGTGCACGAAGAACCACGAAGGTCGCACGAAGGTTCGCAATATTGACCCGGGCTCCCGCTGGACTAGTTGGCGACTCCACTCCCTGGTCTTTGCGATGAGCCAGTAAGAATGTCTTTGTGATTCCTTTGTGGTTCTTTGTGATCTTTGTGTTTCAACTTCGATCCTCAAAGACCCATTGGTCGATTCACGCAGTCCATGGGACCCGAAGGCGGTCTCTGACTGAGCAATCGGCATCCAGCATCCTGCGCCCCATCTGCTAGTCGAGGGTCGAAAGCCCCACAAACGTCCCGCCGTTCCTCCGACACAGAATCCGCATCAGGGTGGCGAACTTGATTCCAGTCGAGGCGGGGGCTCCGGCCACCTGGAAGACCGTGGGAAAGCCGATGGCGTGGATCCGCACCGGCCGCTCGCCGTTGCGATTCGGGGCATTGATCCGATCGACTGAACGGACGACCTGGTCGATGGATCCTCCTGAGAACTCGTCACCGAAGACATAGAGGCTGATCCTGTGGTTGCCGCGGGCGAAGGTCCGGATGGCGGCGGTGATTCCCTCCACCGGAGAGGAATTGGAAAAGGCATTCCAGCTCGCCAGCCGTTCCTTGACCGCGCGCCGGCGGCCCGGAGTGTCCGGAATCCACTTTCCGGCATAGTGGGAGTACATGTATTGGCCCATGTCGTTCATGACCTGGAGTCCCTTGACCTTTGGATAGGCGTCGAGGACTTCGGACATCTTTCGCACAACCGAAGACCAGCCGTAGTGCTTCATGCTTCCCGAGGTGTCGATGATGAAGATGACGTACTCGCTGTCCACCGGGATCCCGCCGACAATCGCATCCTCGGGCGGCCTTCGGTACTGCCGATCCTGCAGCCGGCGCATCTCATCGGTGAGCTCCTGCTGGGCCGCGAGCAGTCGGCCTTCGACGATCTCTGACACCTCCGAGTACTGCCGGCTGGCCTTGAACTCCCCCTGAATCTCCTCGAGATCGCCGCGGAGCCGGGCCACGGCCGCACGCTCCTCGGAGAGCTGTTTCTCCCGGGTGGTCAAATCACGCTCGAGAATGACCGTTTCGCCGCGGATCTCATGGAGCTCGGCCTCGAGGCGAGCCACCAGGCCATCGAGATCCTCACGCGCCGTCTCGATGGCCCTCGGCTCGCCGACCTTGGTGAGAACCAGGAGAAGCACGATGGCCCCGAAACCACAGCAGATGGCGTCGAGGAACGACAGCGAGAAGACCGAGAGTTCCTCGCGGCGCTTCACGGCCAATCCTCCGACAACGACATGAACGAGCCCCGATGGGCCATTGCGAGCTGCCAGTAGGCGCTGGCCGCCATGGGGTCGCCCTCCATGGGGAAGAGCACGATGTTGAGAGGGATGGATCGCGGCAGGCTCTTGATGGCCCGGGCGAAGAGCTTGGCCCGTTGGTGAGCGCTCACGGTGCCCCGGCTCGGTTTGCCGGCGCCCATGGTCGGCAGACCGTCGACGAGCAGGGTCACATTGTCCGGTCGTGGATTCAGACCTGTGATCACGGTCATGGCGGCGTGGAGATTGGTCCCGCCGTCGGGCACCACCTGGCGCAGGGAAGCCATGGCGCGTTCGAGCTCGTCCCGATTGCCGCCATCGAGCCACCGGCCGGCGGTGTCGGGCAGCACCGCTCGGGAACGGTCGGAGAAGGTGTAGATCTGGAACTCGCTGGTGCGCGGAATCTGGGTCGTCAACCAGTCGACGGTGGCCACCGCCTGGCGCCACTTTTCGGCCCGGAGCTTTTCGGTGTCGGGCAGATTGCGGCGGCGGATGATATTGACGATGGTGTCATCGAGCATGCTCGCCGAGGCGTCGACCAGAAAGAGGATCCGGTTGCCTCCGACCTTGAGTCCGGTGAGGTACTGGCGGTCGCCGTCGCCGACATGGGTGCGGATCCTGCTGCCGGGGGTCTCGTCGCTGGGTGTCGCGGCGGACAACCGCTTGGCGTCCTCTTCGAGAGACCTGACATCGGCCATGAGGCGGTTGATGTGCTCGCGGCGGGCGATGGTCGATCCGTCGAAGGTGGCGAGTTCGACCTGGATTTCCTCCAAGTTCTCGATGAGACGACGCGAAAGCCCGCTCGCCCGGAGTCGTTCATCCTCGACCTGCCGAACCGAGTTGCGGAGCTCGACCATCCGCGCGTGGTCATCGAGGACCTCGATCTCGAGCCGGTCGACTTCGGCCTGGAGATCTCTGGTGAGCTCCTCGGTGTGTTGCTGCACCGACCCGTTGATCACCATGTAGAGCAACACAACCGCCCCGAGTCCACAGGTCATGGCATCAAGGAATGACAGACCGATGGGGTTGGTTTGGCGCCTAACCCGCATCGCTGAGATCCGTCACCAGCGGGAGAGCCTCACCCCGTGTGACGATGAGGTGGGCGCGTTGGTGGGCGCCCGCGGCTGCTGCCGCGAGGGGCAGTTCGATCACATCGAGTTCGGTCAGTGCGGCGAGCCGATCCGTCAGACCCGGCATGGCGGCTGCCCGCGCGGTCAGCAGCACCCGGTCCGGCTCATGGATCAGGGCCGAGCGCACGAGTTCGTCGAGTGCGTGGTAATGAACTTCGGCGGCGGACCCGACCCGATCACGCTCGAGCTCGATGCTGAAGGTCTTCTGATCCGCGGCGAGGGTCACGGTCGTCGAGGACCGCCGGCCGAGTTGGCCGAGGATGGAGGGGAGCCGGTCGAAAAGATCCTGCTCGCTCGCCGCAGAGTGGAACGGATCGAATCGGGTGTGTTTGAGAAAGAGCCCGGCGATGAGACGAAGCCACGTATCGTGCAGCACCGCGAGCCCGATCGCATTGGAGCTCAGGGCCGTCCGCAGCCGTGGCCCGGGTTCTTCGATGGTGACGATCGCTCGGTGGAGCTCGAGATCGAGGTGGAGGAAGGGCCGGTCGCCGTGTCGCCCGACGGAGGCCGCCACCGCCGCATCGACCATGCCGTCGACGGGAAGGCCCGCCGAACGAGCAACCCCGAGAATGAGCCCGAGTTGATCCTCGGTGCGGCCATCGGACAACGCCAGGATAACGCTCGAGACTCCGCGACCGGTCCGGCGCCAGATCTCGGAGAGATGGGTCCATGCGAGATCGGCCGATCTCAGCTGACGGGGGAACGGGCGGCCGAGCTCCTCAGTGGAGATGTCCTGCCAGAAGCGGGTGTGCAGCCGGCGTGGCGTCAAACGCGCTCGTGCCGCGGCTTCGGAGCCGACGGCGATCGTTTCTCCGTCCACAATGGCGATTCCGGGGCTGGGTGCCGCCGCCTCACCCTCTTCGGGCAGGGCGATGAGCCCGGCATCGGCAAGCTCGATGGCGAGCCTCATGTCGCCATTCCGTTAACAGCCCTGCCCGGGAGGCCACAGCCACATCCACGAGAAGTGGGCGCGCTAGATGGCGGCAACGATCGCGGGCTGTTCACCCGGTTCGCTCCGCGGGTGTCGGCGCCGCAACCTGGAGGTGTTCGACCAGCCCGTCGTCGATATAGCTCGAGGTGTCGAGCACGAGCCGCTCCTGCTGGAGCTGGAGCTGATGGAGGAGGAACATCAGAACGATGCTGATGAGCAGCGCGATAAAGGTCGAGTTGAAGGCGATTCCGAGGCTCCGGGTGACCCCGGAGATCTCGCCGGCCACGGCCTTGTGGGCGAGACCGAGCGCCTCGCCGATGCCGCGCACGGTGCCGATGAACCCAATGGAGGGGATCGCCCACGCGATGTAGCGGACCATGGCGAGCTCGGAATCGAGCCGGTCGGCCTCGGCCTCGCAGGCGGCATGGGCGGTCTCGGATGCCGCCTGGATGCTCCCCGTGGCGCTGAAGCGATTCAGCGCCGACTCGAGGGCGCGCGGCAGCAACGCCTGCCGTTCCTTCGCCGGGAGCGCCTGGATCTGCCGGGTGTACTCGCGTGCATCCTCAGGGAGAATCCGAATCCCCGGCGCCACCGGGATGAGGTCGGTGTCGAGCAGGCCGTTCTCCCGGTTGGTGGCGACCCACTTGGCGGCCATCATGGCCATGGCCCAGAGCATGAGGACAAAGCACGCCTCCTGCTCGAAGTCGCGGATGATGATCCAGACCGAGCGCTCGGGCACGGCGTCGGGGTCGGCCTGCATCTGCGCCGATTGCAGGGCGAGGTCGACCTCGGCGCGCGGCCGGACCACGGTGACATAGATGCTGTGAACGAGGATGACGGCGATGAAGAGCGCGGCGAGCTGGTAGACGAATTCAGAGGGTCTGCTGTTTCGCATGGCCGTGCTCAGATGTCCACCGGAAACGCCACGGCGCTGTCGGGTGGCAGCTCCTCGGAGGGGATGAAGTCTTCGTCTTTGACCTCGGTCTCCTGCGCCGAGGCGCTCACCGATGAAATTCCGGGGCCGATGATGGCAACGGCCGCGGCGGCCGCCAGAATAAGGACCAGGACTGCGATCTTGGTTTTGTTCATTCGATCCTCTCGATCCGGGGTTCGGTCCATCGCGACCTCAAGGAGCCGTCCGCGCAACACGGAAGCCGACATCCGGTCTCGGTTCATCACCGTAGTCGCGATAACTCAGTCGAAGCTCGGTCACGTTGTCATCCATCCAACTGGCGCCGCGAATGACATGGTACTCGCCCTCGGAAGGCCCCAAGGGATCCACCATCACTGCCTTGCTCGGCGGGTAGATGGTGTAGAGATCCTGGACCCACTCCGAGACGTTGCCGCCGATGTTGAAAAGACCGCGCTGATTGGCACTGAATGAGCCCGCCGGGGCGGTGGCGGGGTAGCCGTCCGAGTAGTCCGGCAGGCTGTCGCCCAAGATGGGATCGGCGGTCCGGTCGCCGAAGTTGCCGGCCTGAGATGGGATCGGCAACTCCCCGCCCCATCCGTACTTTCTCTCCTGGCCTTCCCTATCGTATCGAGCCGCCCAGACCCACTCCGCCTCGGTGGGAAGCCGGTAGCCGGCCGGAAGCGGCGATCGCGGGACCATGGTGCCGGCTTTTTTTATGTAGACGGGTGGTAGGGACTCCTGCTCTGAGAGCCAGTTGCAGTAGCGGGCGGCATTGTCCCAACTCACCCGAACCGCCGGGTGGTGGTCGACCTCGAGGTTGGCCGAGCCCGCGCTGCCGGAACGGTGGCCCTTGTAAAAGGCCCGAAATTCGCGGTTCGTGACCTCCCGCACCGCGAGATAGAAGGGGCGGCTGATCTCGATGGAGAGCAGGGTCTCGTTGGCGCGCCGGCCGGGTACCCGGCGTGAGGCGCCGGCGGTGAAGCGCCCCCCTTCGATGAGCCTGAGCTCGACGCCCTGGGGGCTGGTGATCACCGGGGGCCGGCGGGCGGCCGCAGCCGCTGCTACCGATTCGAGCACCGCGTTGACCTCGCCTACGGTCTGCCCTCGTGGGGTGATGGTCGTCTTGAAAGGAAGATACCCGTCGAGCCGGATCTCGACCAGGTGGGTCCGCTCTTCGAGTTCTAAAACGAGATCGGTGCGTCCCCGTGACTCGCCGTCGATGAACAGTTCCGCTCCGGGGGGCTGCGAGCGGAATCGCATGGTTCCCACGAGCGGGGTGAGCTCAATGGCCAGGTTCTCTCGTTGGCCGGACGCCAGGCGCAGGTTTCGGCGGTGGAGCGAAAACCCTCCTTTGGCGAGGGTGAGCTCGTGCTCTCGATCGGGGGTGACGGCGATCTCGATGGGCGTGACACCCATGAAGGTGTCATCGAGGGTCACGCTGGCGCCCTTGGGATCACTTGTCACCGTCAGCAGAGCCGACGCCCGCGAGAGTCGGATCAAGGGGAGGTCGAGCGCGACCTCGGCGGTCACGGTGATGGGCATTCGGTGGCGTTCGTAGCCGGCGAGACGAAGCTCGATGGAGTGCCCCCCGGCGCCAAGCTCGGCGGTGAGTGGGGTCGTCCCGAGGGCATGACTGTCGGCCAGGACTTCTGCTCCGGCCGGATCCGAACGGAAGCGAACCGGCGCCCAAGCCGGAACGAGGGTGATGTCGAGTTCGAGTTCCTCACCGGGCTCGGTGATGGCGATCCGACGGATGGCCTCGGCGTGCCGGCGGGCGCGAATCACGATGGCGTGCTCGCCCTGGGGAAGTTCGATGATGGCGGGGCTTGAGGCCACGGTCTCGCCGTTGACCCGGATTTCGGCGTCGGTGAGATCACCCGTGGTGATCCGGACTCGCCCCGGCAGCGGATCCAGGGTGAAGTGGAATCGAGCCGCCGAATCACCATCGATCTTGAGAGCCTCTTCGAGGGGTCGGTAGCCGGTCAGCTCTGCCTTGACTTCGTAGTTGCCGGGGTGGAGGAAGCTGCGTCCGTCGATGGGCAGCACCGGCCAGGATCCGTGGACCTCGAGTCGATCCGGGGTCGGCTCCACCACGATCTCGACCGTCCGCCCGGTGAGGACGTACCAGGCCAGGAAACCCATGATTCCAAGCGCGGACCAGAGCAGAATCGCGCCGAGACCGAGGCGTCTGCGGGCGCCGCCGGTCTTCCCTGAACGTGGGGTGAAGCTGATGGGTTTGACCATGATCACCGGCTGAGGCCTTTCGGTCCGAGCCGGGGGTTGATGGGGTCTGCCCGGCTGCGATGCCGGCCGCCGCTCGAGTTCGATCTCCATCCGATTGTCTTCGATGTGGACAACGAGCCGGGATGAAGCAACGGTCAGAAGGTCGCCATCCTCGAGCCACCGGGATGCGGTCAGAACAACTCCGTTGCAGTGGACTGATGCTGTCGCGTCGGCGGTCGGTTGGACAAAGACCGCACCGTCGGCCAGACCGAGGTGTGCCGCGATCCTGTCGTCGTCGAGACCGTCGATGGGAAGCCGGCTCCCGGCGCCGCCGATGCTGATCGGCCAGTCATCGACCCCGAGGCTGAGGTCGTGTCTTTCATCGTTGCGGATCACGGAGAGTCTCATATGGCCTCCGTGCAGAAGACTCTCACGATCGGTGGGGACTGCCCCGGGCCGACCTTGATGACGAGCCGAACATCCCGAAATCCCTCGCGTCGACCGACGACCGTGTAGGTCCCGGGCCGGAGCTCGATGGTTTGGCGGTCGAAGGTGCCGAACTCGCCGACCCTGAAGACCACGACACTCGTGAGGCCGTCCGATTCGAGAATGACCGGCACCGGGATCGAGGTCTGGACGATGAGGCGATCGAGACGGTCGATGAGGTCCGAGAAACGCGGCCCTCGTGATGCGACCATCTTGGCTTCGGCGACCAGATCGGCCGCCTCTTCCAGGACCTTGGTGGTCGCCAGGCGGTCGGGATTCGCGAGGTGAAACTCGATTCTTCGGGTCAGTTCGAGGCGTTCGCTGGTCCGGACATCACCCTCCTGCGCCACGGCCAGGCTGGGCTCGAGCGCCAGGGCCGAACGATACTCGCCCACTCCCAACGCCCAGTTCTCGGCCTCTTCCGCCTCGGCTGCGAGAGCGAGGTGGCGGCTGACGGCGTCCTGCTTGAGCCCGGCTCGGGCTCGGGTGAGTCCGTCGACCACCTCGGGCGCCGCCGGCTCGTGCTCGGCCGCCGATGAGAAGGCGCCGAGCGCCGGTTGGTACTGCCGAGCCTCGAGCGCCGCGAGACCCCGGGTCACGAGATCACGATAGTCTGCTTTCTCGGCCGCGAGGGCCGCTCTGCGGATCACCCCACGGGCGATCTCCGAGTTTGGTTCGAGCTCGAGGACACGTCGTGCGGCGCGGGTCGCGGCTTTGGTCTCGTGGCGCTCTTCGTGTGCCAGCGCTGTGGTTTCCAACGCTTGTACCTCGGCGAGGACCTCGGATCGACGCAGACCATTCTCGGCAGCGGTGTTGCCGGGATCAAGGGCCGCGGCGCGACCAAAGGCGGCGATGGCTGCTGCTGCGTCGCCGCTGGTCAGCGCTGCCCGGCCCTCCTCGAGTGCCTTGTTCATCGTGCGGCGGACCCCGTCGTCCGCGGGACGCGGTGGAGTCGGCGGGATGGGTGTTGTTGTCGGCGCAGGGGTCGGTTCGACGATTTCAGCGACGGGATCAGTGGTTTTCGTCTCGGCGCGCCGGTCAACCAATTTCGGGAGTACGACAACGACCACAACAAGGGCGACCGCAAGCAGCGCCAGGAGCCCCACGACCCACGGCCGCGGGGGAGGTGACGGCGCCGCCCGATCCGGCCCGCGTTCGGGTTCGATCCTCGGTGGCGGTTGCAAAGGGGGATTCCGAGACATGACGGTGATCGGTCAGTTCAGCGGAGGAATGCCGCTGGGCGTCCTGTTGGGATCCGTCGGCAGCCCGGTTTCGTCGGCCCAGATGGAACTCAGAAGCTGCCGCCAGGTCTCGTACTGGGTCTCCACCGAGCCCGTCAGCCGGAGGACCCGGCCATCGACCTCCATGACCATGGGTTCGACCTCGGAGTCGAACGAAGCGGAGAGCTCCTCCAGGGCCTGGACGTGGATCTTGGCCTCCTTACGGGTGCCCACCCCGGCGGAGATCGCGGCGATGCCGCCGACCATGGCGGCGTCCCGGATCACCCGTTCGGTGGTGCTTCCACCGCCCATCAGGATCGAGCCGAGAACCGCCAGCCCGCCCAGAACCTGCTGGGTGGTCGCCTTGCGGCGCAGGGCGGTCAGGGCCACCTGTTCTTCGTAGGAGAACATACGCCAATTGTCGTAGGGGGTGACCATATCTTGGGAGAAGCTCGCATAGTGCTGGTTCAGCACATCGACAAAGAAGTACTCCCGCTCTCGGATTTCGTTCACCCTCGCCATCATGGGGTCGTCTTCGGCCGGGAGGCGGGAGATTTTCTTCCGGCCCTTCCGGTCGGTCTCGAGATAGTCTTTGAAGACCATGGGCGCGAGATCGACGGCGTAGTCGAGTTGGGCTACCCGGCGGACCTCGATGAGCTCGTCGGGATCGAGCTTGCCGAGTGCCCTGACGAGATCGTTGGCGATCCGGTTGTAGACATTCTGGAATGGTTGCGTCCTCCCGATGGTCTCGGGTTGGTAGGCGGTCGGATCGGCGCGCCCCTTGTACCGGTTTTCGAACCACACGTTGCCGGTGGCGTCCGTCGCCCTGACATAGAGGTTGAGATCCCTGCCGCTGGATTCGAGGATCCTGGCCGACACCATAACATCTCCCCGGGACGCATCCGGGGGCACGACCCGGACGGCGCCCCAGTGACCGGTCTCCTGCATGGTTTCCTCGAGTCGGTAGGCCATGTATCTCGCCTCGGCCTTGCGCACCTCGGGCTGGACCCCATCGGGGAGCTCCTCGTCTTCGCCGGGGAGGCCGGGGTCGAAGACGACGATGGAGACATCGAGCAGGTGGTCTTCGACGACCTCGTTGGTGGCCTGAACCAGATCCACGGGCTCAACCGGTCGAGGCGGCGCGGTGCTGCAGCCGATGGTCACTCCGACCAAGAGCAGACAACTGACGGAAATGTTTCGGCTTTTCAAGGACCTCTTCTCCTCAGTTCTCATCATTCGATGAACGCGATCGGCCGCTCAGAGAGGCCTTGTAGTCGCGGTACTCCTGCCACAGTTTCTCGCGGAGTTCGGGATCCTCTTCGGCGATGGCCGCCTCGCGGAGTTGGCCGGCGACGATGTCGTCGTCGGAACCATCTCCCACATCCTCCGGGACCGGGGCGCCGGAGTCTCCACCGCCGATGCCGCCTCCTCCCACCGCGCCGCCGCTTGATGATCCACCGGTGGTGCCGCCTGCGGATCCGCCGGGATCGGAACCGTCGCCTGAAGAGCCTGGCGCTGAAGCCCCGGATCCTGATGACCCGGATCCTGATGATCCGGAACCGCCGGCGCCGCTCGAACCCGACCCGAGACCGCCGCTGGTGCCTCCCGATGTTCCCGAGCCTTGGGAGGCAGCCTGTTCGGCGAGCCGCTGTTGCTCTTCCATCAAAAGGCCGTCGAGTTCGCGGAGCGAGGCGTCGAGCTTGCTGTCGAGTTCGCCAGTCCGTTCCTCTCGGCTCCGGGCGCCTGGGGCGGACCCTCCTGCGGCTGTTGCCCCGCCCGAGGTGGATGACCCGCCGCCCTGGGATGGGGAGGCCCCCGCGACTGTGGTTGAAGACGTTCCCGATGGTGACTGAACACCACCCGCTCGGGCTCCACCGGTGGGAGACTCGCTCGACCTTGATTCCTGGTCGGCCTGCTGTCCGCCTTCGGGGTCCTGAGCCGCCTCCGGGTCTGCCGCGGCGGACGCTCCGGCTTCGGTTTGGGATGCCTGCTCCCCGGCGTCGGATTCCGCTGATCCTTGCTCGTGCGCCTCCTCCGAGCCGGGCGTCGGGGACTGGGCGGACGAAGCGACCGGTGTTGGTGTCGCCGGGGGGATCGACGGCGGCTGGGTTTGGGCGGAGCTACAACCACTGACCAGCGATGCGGTCAGGATCACGGACACGGCGGTGAGGAGCAGTCGGATCATCTTCAGTACTTCCGGACGTCAATTGATAAGGGCGTTCATCAAAACGCCATGTCGGAGCGGATATTCCACCACCAGAATAGTACGTCACGTCACTCAAACGACAGAAAAAGGCGGATCAGGAGCCCGCCGGAACGACCGCCTCGTCGATCACGACCTCGTACTTCTGCAGCAGACCTTCGTAGAGGGCGTCCCTGGCCCGATCGCTTCGTGACCGGTTGTAGTCCATCGCCAGCCGGTCCCTGACCTCGGTCCAATCCGGGATGCGGTCTTCGACCCGCTTGCCGAGAAAAACCAGGTGGAGTCCGTATCCCGAGAGGACCGGACCCTGCCAGCCGGGCTCGAGTTCGGTGAGGGTGTCGGTGAACTCCATGCCGAATTCCCGGGCCACCTCCCGGGACGACCGATCGGCGAAATCGTGGCCGAGCATGAACCGATCGCCCCGTTCTGGGGCGCGAGCCGGTGGGGGATTCTGTGCCCTGAGATCCTCAAGCACCTTCAGAGCATCGGCTTCGGCGTCCGCGCCGCGATTGTCCAGGTTGAAATAGATGTGCGAGAAGCTGAACTCGGGGGGGATCCGGTAGTCCTCCTTGTTTTCGTCGAAGAAGGCTTGGAGCTCGCCGTCCGTGGGATCGGCGAGCAGGGCGAGATCCTGGGAGAGCATTTCCATCTTCTGGACCATCCGCCGCCGGACGATCATGTCATTGGTGTCCAAACCCACCGCCACCGCCTCGCGGTAGAGCACCTCCTCACGGACTCGAGCGTCGATGAGGTTTTCGAGCTCGAAGTCGGTGGGTTGGCGCTGCCACTGCCGCTGGAAGGTGGCGGAGAGCAGGTCTATTTCCGATCCGGTGATCCGAATCATCGTGCTCTCGTGGGATGCCTGACGATCCGCGGCGACCGAGTAAACGACAAACAGCGCCACCCCGAGGATAGCGAACTGAAACAGGGGTTCGCGGAGTAATTTCATTTGACCCTCTCAGTCTCGAGAATCTCGATGGAGCGGATTTTCCACGTTCCATCTATCGGTACCACGTCGATGAGGGCGTTGTATCGATTCTGCCGGAAGTGCCGGTGGCCGAAGTGGGTCACCATCCCGCCGACCGTCCATTCGGCCCGGACGCCGAAGCCGTGATCGCGCTTGGAGATCTCCGCCGCCTTCAGCACTTCGACCGCCTCCACCCTCGCCTGCGCCCCGCCCCTCTCCTCCATCTCGAGAGCCCGTCGCTGCTCGAGATAGACATCGGAGAGGGTCTCTCCGGTGACGCTGATGGCGAGTCGGTCGTAGATGAGCTCCTCGCTGCGGAACTCCAACGCCCGGTAGATGTTGGGCAGCAGCCCGGCGAGGATCCGCCGCGCCTGCCGCTCCGATGGTGTTCGTCCGGACGAGCCGGGGAGCGCGATGGAGGTCTCGACCAGCGGCCCGATCACCAGGGCGACGGCGAGGACCACGCGGGCCGCGGCGACATAGGACGACGTTCGATCGCCGCGGAGTCCGGCGACCACGAGGGCGGCCGCGAGCACCAGGAATGGAAGAGCCAGCCACGGGATGGGCAGCTCCACCGGCTCCACCGGGACCGCCTCGACGGTTGGGATCGGGTCTTCCGAGAGGGCGTAGCGCCACTCAACGTCGTTCTCATCCGGCGACAGCACGCTCGATGTCACGACCTCGGGATCGATCACGGTGGCAGGGATCGCCTCCATGGCGGATGGGAAGCTCAGCCACTCGAGGCTCACCAAACGCGGAATCCCCGAGGTCGGGTAGGCGATGATCACGCCCATGACGGCGTCGGCGACGGTTTCGGGAACCGGGTTCGGTCGCGGCAGCGCGCCGGTGAGATCGACGGTCATGAAGTCGGCGCGACGGAGTAGGCCATCGGTTCGTTCACCATCGATCGAGATCGAGGTGTTGTCGAAGACCATTTGGGCGAGACGTTCTGCCAACGCACCCTGGGCATCGATCTCCAGGGTCTCATCCGGGTCGAGATCGAGCTCATCCACCAGCCCTGCCAGCCGCAGCATGACCTCGTGGCGGACCTCGAAGGGCTCCACCGAGAGATAACTCTGGATGGGCGCGTTGGGCATCGAGGGCGCCACCCGGCGGGATCCGGGTGTGGCTGAGGATGATCCGGTGGGGGAATCCGTGGGCATTTGGATCGAGGACGTGGATGCGTCGGTCCTCGCGACTCCGCCCTGCATCGCTAGCCCGAGCGCCAGGGCGACCCCGGTTGCTCCGATGCCATAGGCCATCAAACGTCTCGGGCGTGCCGGTTCTCCCGACGTGGCGATCGCGGCCAGGAGGGCCGTGAGTGCGATTCCGACCACGAGATGAACGGCATCCATTCCGAGTACGGCGAAGAGGAGGGTGAGCGTACCCGTTTCGCCGTCGCCGAGAGTGTTGCCGAGCATGGCCGCGAGTCCGAGGCCGTGGGCAAAGCCGGCAGCGGCCAGCGGAGCCCACAGCCTGGTCCGACCCTCATCGGGCTCGAGCACCTGACGCGCCATGACGATGATGCCGACGGCGAAGGCGATCTGGGCGGCCACCGCACCGATCCCCGCGAACAGGCTCGCGCCGAAAACACCTGCCACCTGACCCGCCGCGAAGACTGTCACCAGAGTGATGGTTCGCCGGCTCCCTCCGAGGAGGCCGAGAACGATCAGGAAAAGGAGATGCAGCCACGAGAAGGCGGCGTGGAACGCGCCGGCCAGAACGGCCCGTTTCGTATTCTTCAGGATGTCCGGCGCCGCCGTGCCTTCGGGAAGCTGCCACGACTCCTCGCCCTGGTTGAGAACATGGGCGAAGCGATCACCCGAGAGGAGATCGACCCGGACAACCGTGGTGAGGGAGAGATCCGGATAGGGATAGTCCATTCCCACCATCTGGCCGGCGATGCTGGTTTCGCAGCGCCATTCGGCCTCGACCAGCCACGCGGCCGGTTGTTGGACCACGGTCGCTTCGGTCGTGGGCCGGCAGGACTCCGGCAGCATGGGCGTGGGCACCGCACGCGGCGGCAGCGCCTTGGGCACGCGCCACCGGACGGTGTAGAGCCCCTCCTCGGTCTCGCTGATCTGCATGTGGACCGGCGGCCCCATGTCGGCGATGGCGAGGCACGGGACCAACAGAAAAAGAGAGAGCAGCAGAGAAGCTCTCGCCGACGATTCCGACGTCCGGGGTCGCGAGGTCGTGGGGGTCGTGTTTGGCATCTCAGGAGATCCTACCCTGAACTCGACTGCCGCCGGACATGTCCCACCGCCAAAAAAACAACCGCCCGAGAAGGGCGGCTGATAAAAGAAGTGGCGGGGCCAACGAGACTCGAACTCGCGACCTCCGGCGTGACAGGCCGAACTGACCTGTATTTGCCCCTCTGTCGGGCGAGGGGTCTCGGAGTTTCCCGTGGGCGATTGCGGGTGATTAACGTAATATCTGTCAGAGGATTAGCTCGGCCTTGAGGGTCGGGTGACGCCCAATCGATGACCCGTGGTGACCGCTTGTCACCCTGTGTCGCCTGTGGCCACCGTACCCTCGATGTGGGCAATATTGTGGGCACTCCAGAAGTGGTCGAACATCGAACCTTCGAGATTCGGATCGGATGCACTATTGACGGGAGTCAAGACGGGGTACGGCGAGGACGTACCCTGGCACTATTC
>RCNF010000126.1_pt1 | contig 34280 bp, 35 predicted proteins | sample 2041311 | NCBI WGS metagenome assembly RCNF01 (sample SAMN09708228, study PRJNA481090) | Marine sediment metagenome, whole genome shotgun sequencing project. | biome: marine sediment; feature: ocean; material: sediment; isolation source: Sewage treatment plant 2 marine sediment (STP2) ...
CACCTGATCACGCCCAGCAAAGAAGGTGCGTTCGGTCCGGACGGACGTGCCCTTCACCCAAGCCGGGTTCTCGACGCGTCCCGCATGCTTCTTGCTCACGAGCACCATCGCCACGGCCCCGTCCGAGGAGGGACATGTCTCCGAATAGCGAATCGGATCCCAGAGCATCGGTGAGGCTTTCACCTGCTCGAGCGTTTGGTCGAGGTGCAGGTGCGCATTCGGATTGAGCAGGCCATGCTGCCGGTCCTTGACGGCCACCATGCAGCCAGTGTCCGGATGCGCATCCGCGCGACGAATGTACGAACGAATGAGCGGTGCAAAGTAGCCGCCTGCACCGGCAACGAGCTGCGGTTGGAATGGAATCGACGGCGAGAGCGCCCACATGGCGTTGGCCTCGCTCTGTTTCTCGAATGCCAGGGTGAGCACCTTCTCGTGCACGCCGCCTTGAATGAGATGGGCGGCCACCACGGCCGTCGAGCCACCTACCGAGCCAGCGGTATGCACCCGGAAAATCGGCTTCCCAGCAGCACCGAGTGCGTCCGACAGCCAGAGCTCCGGCATCATGACGCCTTCGAACATGTCGGGAGCGGTCCCGATCACGATGGAGTCGATGTCCTTCCAGGTCATGTCCGCGTCTTGCAATGCACGAATCGCTGCGTCGCGGACCAGGCCCGGAATCGACAGATCGCGTCGGCTTTCGCGATGCTTGGTCTGACCAATCCCGATGACCGCACATGGCTCCGCCATTATTCCCCCTCCAAAATGGCAACCAGATTGTGCTGAAGACAGACGCCATTCGTCGTGTGCGCCAGCGCACGACCGGCATCTCCGGCCAGGATTCGGCTGGCCGCTTCACCGAAGCGAATCAGTCCGGCGGTCATCAGCGAGTTGGCGGCCAAGGCACCGCCCGAGGGATTGATGCTCACCCCGTCGCCAAGCCCCATGGCTTCCCGCAAGATGATCTCCTGATGGGCAAACGGTGCGTGAAGCTCGGCTAGGTCGACGCTGCCTTGCCCGAGTCCGGCCTTTTCGGCAGCCAGTGCGGAAGACGGCGATGTCGTGAGGTCACGCTGGCCGAGCGCATGCGGCTCCGTGCGATGATCGATACCGCGAATCCAAGCGGGCCGCTTCACCAGCTCTTTTGCTCGGTCGCCGACGGCAAGCACGATCGCCGCCGCCGAATCGGAAACCGGGGGACAAAAGCTCTTGCGCAGCGGCGAGCTGATGTAGGGCTCTTCGAGCATTTCGTCGACGCTGAACTCGCCCTTGATATGCGCGTTCGGATTGTCGATTGCGTTCTTTCGACTGCGAGCCGCGACCTCCGCAAAGTCACGCTCGGTGGCCTTGCCTGCGTCGATCATCGCCTGCGCCTGGAGCGCTGCGGCGCTGATCGAATCGAGCCCGAGGGGCTGGACGTAGTACGGGTCGTTTTGCAGATTCAGGATGTCGGGAACGGAGCCGAGCGAGCTCTTCCCAAAAGAAAACACCAGTGCGGTGTCGATGTCGCCGTGCATGAGGCGGACCCAAGCTTCGTAGAGCGCAAAGGCCCCGTCCATCTCGACGTGGGACTCGCGGATCGGCGGCGTGGCCTTCAAACCATCGACGGCTGCAACGAACGAGAAAGGGCGCCCCGGCAAGTAGTCGGTGCTCCCCGAGCAGGTGAAACCAATGTCGTCCTGAGTGAGACCCACCTGCTTCATCGCGTCCGAGGTGACCGGCTGAACGAGCTCCGGCTCGTCCGCGGCGTCGATCACCTTGACCGACGGAAGCTGAGAGAATGAAACGATGGCGACGTCGCGCATTAGAGATGCTCCTTGTAGGCATCGAAAGGCACATCCGGTTCGCCGGTGGGCTCGAAGTAGAGAATGTTCTCGAGCGAAGTTTCCCATTCATCTTGGGGCTTCCACTTCGCCTTCACGCGCATCCCCATCCGAATCTCGTCATGAGGGACGCCGCTGATCAGGTGGTAGATGGGACTGTCGGCGCCATCGAGCACGATCGCGCCAAAGCAATAGGGCGGCGTGAGCTTCTGGCCCTCGAACGGAATCCGAATGATCGTGAACGTGGTGAGCACCCCGACATCGGGGACTTCGACATACTCGTTCGTGGGGTTGCCCGTCATCGGGTCGGCTCCGCGGGGCGGGACGTACACCTTCCCCGCGGCCGGATCGCGCCCGCCAATGAGTTTCCCCTCCTGGAGGCCTCGCAGATACGCGCTGTAGTGCTTGCCGGGATTCACGTCGTACTCGAGATGAACCGGACTCGGCAGGTAGGACGCGATGGGCTCGAAGCAGGCGATGTCACGGATTGTGCCGTGCTTCTCGTCCGCCCAACGCAAACGGACCCGCATTCCGGTTCGCATCCGCTTGGCCTTCCCCGCATCGACCGCGTGGACCATCGCGTTATCGGCGCCGTCGATTTGAATGAGCGCCCATGCAAAGGGGCGGTCGAAGGGATGCCCCTTGCGGGGCTCCGGGACCCATGACCAAGTCTTCACCGTGCCGGACGGCCGCAGCTGGACGAACTCGTCCGTCGTGGGCTCACCTTCCTCGTCGTACTCGAGAGGAGGGCAAAGCACACGACCGTCCGCCGTCTTGACGCCTTCGAGCACTTCGTACCGAAGGCTTTCCAAGAAGCGGCCGACCACCGGCCCGGTGCTCCGGGTGTACGTGTATTCGAGAACGTACGGAGCCGAAAGAATCTCGCTCATGGCTGTGTTCCGCTTCCTGAGCGTCGATTAGCCCTGTGGGAAGAACTTCTGCATCTTTTGGGCGAGGGCGATGTTGCCCTTCACCTTGAGCTTTCGCGTGAGGAACGCTTTGCGACCGTCGAGATCGCCGTTCGCCATCTCGACGAACTTCGCGGCCTCCATCATCACGTTGAGAGTCGGCTTCTCGACGCCACCAGTCTCCACGCCCTTGAACTCACCGTCTGCGATCGTGATGGTCCACTCGCCACCACCGTCGCCGGACAGGGTGTACTGGATGGTCGCGTTCACACCCTTGGCCTGGTCGGCAAGGAAACGACCGGCAAGGGTGTCGAAGTACTCTGCTGTGTTGGCTACTCTGGCCATGTCCACCTCCCGGTTCCGGGTAGAAAAAGGTCCACTAGAAGTGAAACGTGTTCTATTTTGCCGGAGGCTCCGCGTCAAGCCGCATCGTCGCCAGGGCCGAAAAAGGCCGGCGAATGAAGGCGCGCGGGCTACTGCGGATCTGGAGGAGGCACGATGGAACCGACCACGTGCAGGCCGGCCACGCACTCCTCGCCGACGCGACGAGCCCAAACGACCCGTGCACGCTTGAAGATCACGCGCCCGGTGTGGGTCGTGATGCGTAGGTCACAGAGCGCGCCGGTCGAGAGCCACTGGTCGACGGCAACTTGGATGCCCATCGCGCTAACGTCCAGAGCCGTCGCGTGCGTCTGAATCGGCGAGAGAATCTCAATCTTGGCGTCCGATGCCCATCGAGCGGCTTGACGCCGTTCATCGGGCTGCACTGCCGGGCGAACCTGTGACTGCTTCCGCCTTGGTGGCGGTCGATTCGAACCTTGTCGTGGGAGCTTGGAGCTCATGCGCAGCCTGGACTTAAATAATGAAGAGCTGAGCAAAGGATGTCGACAAAGTCACAGCGTCCTGTGACGCACATCACAGATGGCAGCGCGAGCGCTCGCGGCGAACGAATCCATTCAGTCCCCAACTGAGGACCAACTGGGGACTCACTGGGTCTCAGCCCAGTCGTTCGATGATGGTGACGTTGGCCTGACCGCCGCCCTCGCACATCGTTTGGAGGCCGTAGCGGCCGCCGGTGCGCTCGAGCTCGTGCAAAAGGGTCGTCATGAGCTTGGCGCCCGTTGCGCCCAACGGATGACCGAGGGCGATGGCGCCGCCGTTCACGTTCACCTTTGCGAGATCGACGTCGAGCTCCTTGGCCCAAGCACAGACGACCGGAGCAAACGCTTCGTTGATTTCGACGAGGTCGATGTCATCGAGGCTCATGCCCGACTTTTCCATGGCGTATCGGGTGGCGGGGATCGGAGCCGAGAGCATACGAATCGGGTCCTCACCCCGCACGCTCAAATGGTGGATGCGAGCCCGCGGCGTGAGCTTGTGCTCTTTCAAGGCTTTCTCCGAAACGACCAGAAGCGCCGCGGAGCCATCGGAAATCTGACTCGCGACCGCAGCGGTGAGCCGTCCGCCCTCCATGAGGATAGGAAGCGCCGCCATCTTTTCGAGGGTCGTGTCAGGCCGAGGGCCCTCGTCGGCCGTGACGTCGCCGAACGGGATGATCTCGCGATCGAAACGGCCTTCCTTCTGCGCCTGAAGCGCGCGTCGGTGGCTCTCGAGTGCGAACTTCTCGAGCTCTTCGCGGGAGAGGTCCCAATCCTTGGCAATCATTTCGGCGCCGTAGAACTGGTTGACCGGCCTGTCGCCGTAGCGTTCGCTCCAACCGACGGAAGTGGAAAACGGATCGGGGATTCCTAACTGCTTGCCGGCGATCATCGACGCGCCGATCGGGATCATGCTCATGTTCTGAACGCCGCCCGCGAGGACGACGTCCTGCGTGCCGCTCATCACGCCCTGCGCAGCGAAGTGCACCGCCTGCTGCGAGGACCCACATTGACGATCGATGGTCACACCGGGCACGTGCTCCGGATAGCCGGCGGCCAACCAACAGGTGCGAGCGATGTCGCCAGCTTGGGTCGCGACCGCGTCCACGCAGCCAAAGACGACGTCGTCGACGGCGCCCGGGTCGATCCCCGTGCGCTCAATCACGCCCTTGATGGCGTGCGCGCCGAGGTCTGCGGAGTGGACTTTGCTCAGGCCGCCCTTCTTTCTTCCGACGGGCGAACGAACTGCTTCAACGATGTATGCTTCAGGCATTTGATCCTCGCTATGTACTTGTTTTTAGGGGGAGTGGAAGTCGCCTGCAAGGCGCTACGCGGTGAGCTCAAAGAATGTGGCGTCCTATCCGCTCGCGGTGGTAGGCCGCGTCTCCATGCGCCGCAGCCAGCGCCCAAGCGCGTTTCATCCACATATGCAGGTCGCATTCGATTGTGTAGCCAATCGCACCGTGTACCTGGAGGGCTGCTTTGGCCACGAATTTTGCAGCCTGGCCTGCATAGATCTTCGCAAGAGAGACATCGACCTCGGCACTACGGGCGGATGTCGCCATCGACCAGCCCGCACGGTAGACGGTCGGCCGCGCAAACTCTTGCTCGATGAGCGCATTCGCAAGCCGATGCTTGATCGCCTGCTGTGCGCCGATAGGTTTGCCGAACTGCTCGCGATCCTTTGCGTACCGCACCGCCATGTCGAGCATGCGGCGGGATAGCCCGACGAGCTGAGCGGCGGTCCCGAGCGTGGCGCGCTCCCGGCCGAGTGCAAAGAGGTCCACCGTGCTGACGTCGTCACGCATGCGCCAGCGCCGGCTCGGCTCGAATGAGACCCGACCGAGCTCGCGTGCGCGGTCGACCGATCGCTCGGGATGAACCGAGGCCTCGTCGATGGGGACGCAGTATGCCGCGCCGCCCCGCTCCGCGATCAAGACGTCGGCCGACGCCGCGTGTGGCACGATCTCTTGGCCTTCGAACGACACTGCGATACGCGCCTCGCCCGCCGCAGCCGGGCCAAGCCAACGCTCCTTTTGCGAATCGGTTCCCGCGGCTTCGAGCAGCGGGATGCCAACTGCGACGGTATCGACGATTGGGCCTGTCATGGCCGCGTAGCCGGTTTCCTCGAGGGGAAGCAGCACGTCGAGCTCGCTCATGCCCATGCCGCCGAACTCTTCGGACGCGGTCATCCCAATCACGCCGGTCTGCGCGAGCGTATTCCATGCGGCCCGCGCGCCTTCAGTTCGCCCTTCCCAGGCCGCACGCACGATCTCGGGCGCACACTCGCGCTGCAGAACCTCGCGAACGGTATCTCGAAGCATCTTCTGGTCGTCGGTGAAAGCAAAACGCATGACGTTACTTCCGCGGGAGGCCGAGGACGCGCTCCGCGATGATGTTGCGTTGGATTTCGTTCGTGCCCGCATAGATGGGCCCTGCGAGCGCGAATTGGAATCCCTTCATCCAATCGCCCGCATCAACTGCGCTCGGCGAGCCTTCGTCGAGCTCGAGCGCCTCACCGATGATCGCGAGCGCGGTTTCGTGCGTTCGCACGTCCATCTCCGACCAGAACACCTTGTTCATGCTGGAGTCGGGCCCGATCTCTTCACCGTCGCTCATCCGAGTGACCGTCTGGAAGGTGAACCAGCGGTAGACTTGCGCGTCCATCCACGCCTGGACCACCCGATCGCGAAGGACCGGATCGGAGCGGTCGCGAAACCGATGGTAGAGGTCAATCAAACGCGATGCAGTGGCCATGAATCGGCCGGGGCTCCGAAGGCTCAGGCCTCGCTCCGAGCTCGTTGTCGCCATCGCGACCTTCCATCCCTGATTTACCCCGCCGAGGATCTCGGTGTCGTGCACGAATACATCGTCGAGGAAGATTTCGGCAAAGCCTTCGTCGCCGTCGAGGCGATCGACGCCGCGCACCGTGACGCCCTCGGCGTGCAGCGGAAACATGAAATAGGTCAGCCCTCGATGACGCGCCTGCTCGGGGTCGGTGCGGAAGAGGCCGTAGGCCATGTCGCAGAACGCGGCGCGGGTAGACCAGGTTTTTTGTCCGCTAAGGCGCCAGCCGCCGTCGACTCGGCGCGCCGCGCTCTTGAGCGAAGCGAGGTCGCTGCCAGCGTTCGGCTCCGACCACGCCTGCCCCCAGGTGACATCCCCCCGGGCCATCGGGCGAAGAATTCGGTCTTTCTGTTCGTCGGTACCAAACTCGAACAGGGTCGGCGCCAGGAGAAAGATCCCGTTCTGAGTGACACGGCTCGGCGCGCCAACACGGTAGTACTCCTCTTCGAAAATCAACCACTCGAAGAGGGTAGCCTCCCGCCCGCCGTACTCTTTCGGCCACGAGACCGCGGCCCAGCCTGCGTCGAAAAGCTCGTGCTCCCATTGCAGGTGCAGTGCGAAGCCCTCTTTGGTGTCGCCCGACGAAAGCGCCGCGGGAGGCACGTTGGCCTCGAGCCACGACCGGCATTCGTCTCGAAATGCGGTCTCTGAAACGGTGAAGTTGAGGTCCATCGCGATAGCTCAGGCGCCCAGACGTTCGAGCGTTGCTTCGGCCTCGGCCATGATTCGCTGAAGCAGCTCGGCCACGGTGGGGATCTCGTCAATCACGCCGGTAATCTGACCCGTCGGCAAGATGCCGGCCTCGACGCGCCCATCGACGATCGAGGCCTTGGTAAGCATCGGGGCGTTCGCCGCCATGGCGAGCTGCGCCCAGGTGAGCTCTTGATTCTGCTTCATCGCGAGGCCTTCTTCGATCAGCTCTGGAAGGGAGGTGCCCGTCACCTTCATGAGCGACAAGGCGTTGAGCGCGGCTCGCGGGAAGCGGGTCAGCGGGTTGGCCTTCTCGAGCTGCTCGATGAGAAACGTTCGGATGACGCGCTGTGGGTAGCCGTCGACCGCCTTGGTCACCACGGTGCCGTTTGCTTTGGTGTCGAGGTAGATCTGCTTCACGTGATCCGGCACCTGGCTGTCCTTGGTCAGCAGGAAGCGCGTCCCCATCGCGATGCCCGCGCCCCCGAGCGCCAATGCTGCAACCAGGCCACGGCCATCGCGGAAACCACCCGCACCCACGACGGGGATATCGACCGCAGCCGATACGTCTGGAATCAGAATCGAAGTCGGTATGTGCCCGGTATGACCGCCGCCCTCCTGCCCCTGGGCAATGACCGCATCGACGCCCCAGGCTTGCACCTTCTCCGCATGGCGCCGAGCGCCAATCGTCGGCATCGTGAGCACGCCGGCGTCCTTGAAGGTCTTGATGACGCGCTCGCCAGGCGCCTGTGCGAAGCTGGCGACCTTGACCTTCTCGCGAATGAGAAGGTCGACGCGCTTCATGATGTCGGATTGATCGGCACGCATGTTGACGCCGAACGGCTTGTCGGTCCGGCTTTTGACCTTCGCAATCGCCTCTTGCAGCTCGCGAAACGTCATGGTCGCGGCGGCCAGAATACCGAGACCACCGGCCCGGCTGGTGGCCGAGGTGAGGCTCGCACCGGACACCCAACCCATTCCGGTTTGAATGATTGGGTATTCGATGCCGAACATGTCGCAGATGCGCGTGTGGAGAGCCGACTTCGTCGTCTTGGCCTTTTTCGGCGCCGACGTCGGCACCGCGGTGACGCGAACGGGAGGTTTACTTTTGCGGGCTCGGGTCTTGGCTTTCGCTTTGGGCGCCACGGACGCGCGCTTCTTGGGTGGCGCCTTGCTGCCTCGCTTCGATTTGGGCGGGGCAGACTTCGCGGGAGCCTTCGTCGTTCGCTTCGCCTTGGGCGCTACCGAGGCGCGCTTCTTTGCAGGAGGCTTGGTCGTGCGTTTGGGCTTAGCCTTCGGCGCGGTCGACTTTCGCTTCTTTGTTGACGCCTTCATCGTCCTCTTCTGAGCGCTCATTCTACGATTTCCTTCTGGGCGTAACCTTGCGGATCGAGTTCGCGCAACACACGAATTTGTTCTGGGGTCGGGACTGGGGTCGTGTCCAGGCCATCGGGGATCACGAGCTCGAAGCCGGTGTTGTCGACCACCTGCTGCAACTCCACGCCAGGATGCAGCGACCGCAGGCGCATGCGGTGGTCGGGCGTGTTGAAGTCGAATACGCCGAGATTGCTGACCACGCGCCGAATTTCGTGAAAGCGGCTCCCTTTGGGACCCAGGGCTGCCGCGCGGTCGTACCCCACCCCGCTCACCATATCGACCTTTGCCACGAGGGCGCGGGCGTTGTGGTTCGGAACCCAGTAGCTCGTCACGTGGTTGATCGTGTTGCCCGGGGCTCCGCGCACGCCCAGAAGCTGCGCTTTGGGTTTCTCCCAGCGACCGATGCACGCGATGTTTTGGTTGCCGAACCGATCGATTTGGGACGCGCCCATCATCACGTGACGGCGTCCCCACCAAAGAGTGTCAAAGACCGCTCCAAACGGCATCCAGCCCTCAACGTCGCCTTCGCTGGGCTCGACCCCCAGCGGGAGCGCCCTTCGGAGCAACAGGTTGAAACCATCGGTCATGAGCAAGTCGGGTTCGAACGTCGACTTCGCCAAGCGGGCGCCGAGGCTCGGGCTCGTCCCCATCGCGCTGACCATGATCTCGCCGTCGTTCCGAAAGCATTCCGCAATGGCAAGCGTGCAGACGTCGGCGCGCGTTGCTTCGTCGCGACTCATGGCGACACCGCGTTCTGGTAGTCGGCCTCGGTCACGTCGAGGTACTTCGCCCGAAACGCCTTCCATGCTTCTTCGTCTTTTGCGGTCGCCGCGTACTCGCGCTGGAGCTTCTCATCACGGGGATAGTCGGGAAGGCATTCGGTGAAATGCGCGCCGCCAGGGGCTTCGACCACGCCGCTCACCATCATGCGATTGATCAGCAGGCTCTGAAGCGGACCGCCGCTGACGAGCTCGTCCGTGGATACGACTTTCTCGCAGCTCATGTACGCCTTCTTGGCCGCCATGCAGAAGAGGTTGTCGAAGTACGGGTCGCGGCCGAGGGCTTGGCCGTTTCCAGAGGCGTCCGCGCGATTCATGTGAATGAAGGCAACGTCGACGTTTAGCGCGGGCACCGCGACGAGCTCTTCGCCATCGTCGTAGGGCGACTTCACGGTCTTGAGGTGCGGGTTGATCTGCAGAACGTCCGAACCCAGCCCTGCCCGCGTTGGCAAAAACGGCAGCCGCTGTGCCGCCGCCCGGAGTCCGAGAAGAAACATCCCCTCGTCGAGCTCGACCGCCTCGAGTGTCCCGTTCTGCCGCGCTTTTCGGAAATGCGGCTCGAGCGGAATCGAGTCCAGGGACACGAAGCCATACACGGCCTTCTTCAGCTGCCCGGTCGCGCAGAGGATGCCGATGTCGGGGCCGCCGTACGAGACGACCGTCAGATCCCTCACGCCTTTGCGGACCAGTGCTCGCACAAAGGCCATCGGCTTACGCCGCGAGCCCCAGCCCCCGATCCCGATGGTCATGCCATCGGTGACCTCGGCGACGGCTTCGTCCACCGTCATGCGTTTGTCCATCACGAAGCTACCTCACTTCTTGTCGGTGTCGGGGTCGCGCTTGTCTACGAATGCGTCTCGCGCCTCGTCGGCCACACCCGCCAAGTTGAGCTCGAATGTGAAGCCCTGCTCGAAACGGTATGAACGATTCACGTCCACGGGATCGATGTTGTTGAGGCACTCCTTGGCCACACGGACGACGCGCGGGATCTTTTTGGTGAAGGTGCGCGCAACTTCTTTCGCCTTGTTGACGAGCCGATCGGCTTCGACGACGGCGTAGACCGAACCCCAGTTGTGGAGCTCCTCTGCCGTTGCAGGCTCACAGGTGAGCACCATCGCGCGCATTTTGAGCGGCGGGACGAGACGAGCGAGGTGAGTGGCAGCGCCGAGCGCACCCCGGTCGACCTCGGGCAAGGCGAACGTCGTGCCCGTGGCGGCGATGAGAATATCCGAGTTGCCGGCTAGCCCGATGCCGCCACCGACGCAGTAGCCGTGCACGGCGGTGATCACCGGGACCTTGCACTCGTAAACCGCTTTGAACGATTCCCAGCAGCCTCGGTTGGCACCGAGAATCGCGTCGAACCCTTCGGTGGTCTGCATCTCCTTGATGTCGACGCCTGCATTGAAGCCTCTGCCCTCGGCTCTCAGGATGACCGCGCGCGTGTCCGGGTCGTTTCCCGCCGCCGTGATCCGCTCTGCCAGCTCGAACCAGCCCGCAATGGGGATGGCGTTGACTGGGGGATAGTCGACGACGATTTCGGCAATTCCATCAATGATTTCGTGCGAAATGCCCACAGCGTGTCCCTTCGAACCAGGGCCGAAGTGAAACGCGTTTCAGTCCGTGGGTCAAGCCGAAGAGAGGGCGCTCAGCCGGCGAAGGACTCGAGCAACCCTTCGATCTCGGGGCCGATGGGCTGTCCGATGCGCTGGAGCTCTGCACGCACGGCCTCGGCGGCACCCGAAAGATCAGGAGCGGTGATCGTGCGAATGGGTGGCTTCCGGAAGCGGTACACCACACGGAGGACGGCTCGATAGATCGGTTCCGGCACGACGATGACCACGGAGAGGTCGTCGCGCTTCAAGGCACCGCGACGTGCGAAACACCACTCGGCAAGCGTCTGTCGGTGGCGGGCCGCAATGACGCCCGTGCCGCGCTCGTGCCGAACGAGTGCAACGAACGGAAGCCCGGTTTCGAGGTGAAAATCGGCCAGATCGAGCATCAGCTCGATCTCGTGGTCCTCGACGAGTCGAGGCTGCTTCATGTTGTACAAAACGACGGGCGACAGAGTCCCGTCGACGCCTAGACGCTCCGACTCATAGGTCGGGCGCGAACCCCAATCCCAGTCCATCAATCAAGCCAATCTCTAAGTGATAAGTGTCGCGAAACGGTAAGTGAGGAATCCTCATGAACCGAGAGATCCCTATAAAGAGGCGGGAGTATGAAGACATTACACAAAGCGTCAATCCGAGAATGGGGATGAAATAAACGGTGACTTGGTGGTGCTGTGTTGCCCAACTTCGAGGATGGGGATATCACGGGCGCCGTGTTCGAAACGATCCCCGAGATGCTGGAAAAACAGGCCGAAACCATTGGTGATCGGCCAGCCATCGTCGACGGGGCGGTGACCCTGAGCTTTGCCGGGCTCGCGGAGCGCGTCGACGAGGCGGCCAGGGCGCTGATCGCCGTGGGGATTCAGAAAGGCGATCGGATCGCCATCTGGGCGCCGAACGCCTGGGAGTGGATCGTTTGTGCCTTGGCGATTCACTCGGTCGGTGCGGTCCTGGTTCCGGTCAACACGCGATACAAGGGAATCGAAGCGGCATACCTGCTCGAAAAGAGCGGGGCGAAGGCGCTGTTTACGGTGACAGGCTTCCTCGATGTCGACTACGTCGCGCTCCTTCGCGAAGCGGGCGCGGACCTCCCTCAGCTGGAGCAGATCGTCGTGCTCCGCGGGGACGCGCCGGAAGGCACGCTCGGCTATGAGGCCTTTCTCGCGCTCGCGTCTCGCGCGCCGTCAAGCGCTGCCAAAGATCGTGCGACCACAGTCAGACCCGACGATCTCGCGGACATCCTTTTCACTTCGGGCACGACCGGCAAACCCAAGGGCGCGATGTGCACCCACGCGCAGAACCTGCGCACGTTCGATCAGTGGAGCTCGATCGTCGGGCTTCGCGAGGGGGACCGATATCTGGTCGTGCTGCCGTTCTTCCATAGTTTTGGGTACAAGGCGGGTTGGTTTTCCGCGTTGATGCGTGGCGCCACGGTGTTCCCAGAGCCCGTCTTCGACGTCGACGTCGTGCTTCGGCGTGTTCAAGACGATGCCATCACGATGCTGCCAGGGCCTCCTTCGCTTTATCAGTCGATTCTGCTCCATCCGGATCTAGCGCAGTTCGACATCTCGAGTCTGCGCTTGGCGGTAACGGGCGCCGCGGCGATCCCGGTCGAGCTGATTCATCGGATGAAGGACGAGCTCGGATTTGAAACAGTCATCACGGCCTACGGTCTCACCGAAAGCTGCGGGGTCGTCACGATGTGCCGACTCGACGACGATCCCGAGACCATCGCGACGACCAGCGGACGGGCGATCCCCGACGTCGAGGTTCGGATCATCGACAGCGAAAGCAGCCCCGTTTCGGCCAACGAGCCCGGAGAAATCGTCGTCCGCGGGTACAACGTCATGAAGGGCTACTTCGATGCCGACGAGGAGACGAAGAAGGCGATCGACGAAGAGGGCTGGCTCCACACCGGTGACATCGGAACCATGGACGAGCGGGGATACGTCAAAATCACCGATCGGCTCAAAGACATGTTCATCGTGGGCGGCTTCAACGCCTACCCAGCGGAAATCGAGAACACTCTTCTGCAAATGCCCGGAATGGGTGAGGTCGCCGTCATCGGGGTCCCCGACGATCGGCTTGGCGAGGTCGGCATGGCCTTCGTCGTCCCCGCACCGGGTCAAGAACTCACAGCCGACGCGGTGATGTCATGGAGCCGAAAGAACATGGCCAACTTTAAAGTTCCGAGGCGCGTCGAGATCGTCGACGCCCTCCCCCGCAACGCGACTGGCAAGGTCGTGAAGTTCGAGCTTCGAGAGCGGGCGAGTGGCTGATTTCCCCAAAGGTGTAGCGCTGGTCGTCGGAGGGAGCGGTGGCATCGGGAGTGCGATTGCACGCGGCTTCGCAGAAGCGGGGGTGCCACTCGCGATCACCTACCGCCATCATAAGGATGCAGCACTCGCGGTCGCAGAAGAAATCCGCGCTGGCGGTGGGCTGTGCTCGGTGCATCCGATCGAGCTAGGGAACCTCGGCTCCGTCGCAGACTGCCTGGAGGCGCTCGTCGAAGATCACGGCTTGGTGCATACCATCGCGCACGCGGCCGGTACACACATCGACCAGCCTTACATCAGCCAGGTCACGCCGGAGCAGTGGCGGAACACCATGGACTGGGACGTGAACGGGTTCTTTCACGTCGCGCACGCGGCCCTTCCGCACCTTCGCAAGAGCCAGGGCTCGATCGTGTTCATCAGCTCGGCGGGCTTGAAACGATTTCCGCCGGGCGATGTGCTTTCCGTCGCACCCAAGGGCGCCATCGAGGCGCTGCTGAGGGGAATTGCCCGCGAAGAGGGGCGAAATGGCGTCCGGGCAAACGTCGTCGCGGTGGGCGTCGTCGACGCGGGGATGTTTCCCAAGCTCGTCGAGCGCGGCGAGCTCAGCCAAGAATGGATCGACGCGGCAACTCGGAACACCCCGCTTCGTCGGTTTGGGACTCCCGAAGAGGTTGCCGATGCCGCGGTGTTCCTCGCCTCCTCTCGGGCCCGCTACATCACCGGGCAAACCATTTTCGTCGACGGGGGATACACGTTGTAGCGCCCCGCGGGGCTGACTAGACTGAGCGCGAGAGCCATGGGCGAAGTCATCTTTGACGAGACAGAAAATCCGCTGATGCGGATGACCTACAAGGGGTTGTGCGACGACGCGGAATGGCGACGGCACCTCGATGTCATGAGTGAATGGGCGAGACGCGGGCAAGTGTACGGCGTGGTCATCGATGCCCGTGAGGTGGGTCGGGTGCCAGCGACGCAGCGCAAGGGCATCATCGAGTGGATCGACCGTGACACGCGGCATCTCGCCAACAATTGTGCGGGCGGTGCCATGATCTTCAGCAACGCGATTCAGCAAGGCTTGTGGACGGCGATTTCCTGGGTTGCGCCGAGCCCCATCCCGGTGAGGATGTTTCGGGACACGTCTTCGGCGGAGGCCTGGTTGCGTGACCAGCTCCGAGCGAAAATGGCGCCCTGAGCGGAGTTCGGCCGTGAACGATTCAGCGACATCCGCGACCAGCAGACTCGCCGCGGTCGAAACCCAGCTCCTCGCGCCGGGTGCACCATTCGAGCTCGCGGAAGAAGAAGTGCTCGGGGAACGCGTTCGAGTGTTTGCCAACCGCGCGCGCTCGCTTCGCGACGTGCTCTTGCGCGGCCGGGAGTTCGCTGGCGCGGAATACATGGTCTTTTGCGAAGCTGAACGGGAGCGACGATTTACGTTCGAAAATCACGAGAAGCTCGTGGCGAGCGCTGCGGCGGCCTTTGCAGATCGATTCGGCGTCGGCCCCGGCGACCGAGTGGCCATCATGGCGGCCAACTGCCCGGAATGGGTCATCTCGTTTTGGGCAATCGTGAGCCTCGGCGCCATTTGCGTGGGGCTGAACGGATGGTGGACAGAAGACGAGATTCGGTACGCCCTCGGGCACAGCAAGCCGAAGCTGCTGATCGCCGACACGAAGCGAGCCGCGCGAATCAGGGGCGACCCCGGTGTGCCGATGCTGATCGCCGAGGGCGACTTCGATGAGCTGCTCACCAAGTATCCGAACGCGGAGCTGCCGACTCAGCCCATCGCGGAAAGCGATCCTGCGATTATCCTGTACACGAGCGGCACTACCGGCCGCGCCAAGGGCGTGGTTCACACGCACGGCAACGTGACCAACATGCTCATGGTCAGCTTCTTTCACGGCGCGCGGCTGATGATGGCCAACCCCAAGGCCGCCGAGCTCCCGAAGCTCGCCAACAGCATCCTGGTGACGAGCCCACTCTTTCACGTGTCCGGGTTGCACTGCGCTGCGGTGACCGCGCTTGCGGGAGGGGCCAAAACCGTTTGGCCGATGGGGCGCTTCGATCCTGAAACGACGCTTGACCTCATCGAGCGCGAAAAGATTACGGGCTGGGGCTATACCGCCACCGTACTTCACCGGCTGCTCAACCATCCGAATGTGGGCGACTACGATCTGAGCTCATTTCGCTCCGTCGGTGGCGGCGGGTCGCCCATCCCGGCTCCGTTGATCGAAAAGGCGCGCGCGCTCCTGCCGCAGTGTAGCCACACGATGGGCGTCGGCTACGGTCTGACAGAGGGCACTGCCTTTGCGACTTTGAACGTCGGCGAAGAGCTGAGCGCCGATCCATCCTCGGTGGGTCGCCCGGTGCCGATCGTCGAGGTCGAGATTCGCGACGAGCAAGGGCGGCGCCTCGATGAGGGCGAAGAAGGTGAGATCCATCTGCGTGGACCGCTTGTGATGCGCGAGTACTGGGAGGCCCCCGAAGCAACCCGCCTCGCCATCGGCGCTGGACGCTGGCTCCATACCGGTGACATCGGGCGGCTGCGGGATGGCAAGCTCTACATCGCTTCGCGCAAGCGCGATCTGATTCTCCGCGGCGGAGAGAACGTCTACCCCTTTGAAATCGAGCAGCGCCTGGAAGCACACCCGGCGATCGCGGAAGCAGCGGTCATCGGCGTTGCCCACGAGGAGCTCGGCGAAGTAGCGAAGGCCATCGTCGTTCTCGAGGTAGGCCAAGAGCTCGGCATCGACGAAATGCAGCGTTGGGTCGCGGAGGTTCTTGCTTATTACAAGGTCCCGAGCCAATGGGAGCTCAGGAGTACGCCGCTTCCACGCAACGCGACGGGAAAGGTGCTAAAGAACGCCCTACGCAGTGCGCAGAATTCGATGTTCATCGAGGAGTAAGTCATGCCTGAAGCCGTGATCGTTTCAACCGCGCGAACACCGATTGGCCGCGCGTTCAAGGGGTCGCTCATCGAGATGCGCCCGGACGACCTTGCTGCCATCGCAGTGAAAGCGGCATTGGCGAAGGTGCCAAACCTCGACCCGGCGACCGTCGAGGACTTGATGATCGGCTGCGCGCAGCCCGCGGGTGAGCACGGCTACAACATGGGTCGGGTCGTGAGCTTGCTCTCCGGCCTCGATTCACCCGGCACGACCGTCAATCGCTATTGCTCCTCTTCGCTGCAGACGATTCGGATGGCGGCTCATGCTATCAAGGCCGGTGAAGGCGACGTGTTCATCGCAGCAGGCGTCGAGTGCGTCAGCCGCTTTGGCTTCGGCAAGTCCGACGGCATGGAGAACACCAAGAACCCGAAGTTCGCCGAGTCTGAAGAGCGCATGGCCAAGCTCATGACGCCCGACGGGGGCTACTGGGAGCCCGCCGGCAGCCTGTCCGACGTCTACGTCACCATGCTGCAGACCGCGGAAAACGTTGCGCAGTACATGGCGGTATCCCGGGAGGAGCAAGACGAGTTCGCAGCGCTTTCTCAGCAGCGAGCCGAAGCGGCGCAGAAGTCCGGTTTCTTCGCCGAGGAGATCACGCCGGTCACCACGCCGAGCGGCGCGGTGGTCGACACCGACGACTGCCCCCGGCACGGCACGACTGCCGAAAAGCTCGCCGGGCTCAAGCCAGTGCTCCTTGGACAGATGGGCAAGAAGGCCACGGTCACGGCCGGCAATGCGTGCCCGCTCAACGACGGGGCCGCGGCAGTCATCGTCATGAGCGACACCCGCGCCCGAGAGCTCGGAATCACGCCCTTGGCCCGCATCGTCTCGACAGGCGTCTCCGCGCTCAATCCGGAAATCATGGGCTTGGGTCCCATCAGCGCCACCAAGCAGGCGCTCGGCCGTGCAGGGCTTCGCATCGAAGACATCGACTTGTTCGAAATCAACGAGGCCTTCGCCGCTCAGGTCATTCCGTCCGCCCGTGAGCTCGGCATTCCTTTCGACAAGCTCAACGTCAGCGGCGGCGCCATCGCCCTCGGCCACCCTTTCGGCCAAACCGGCGCTCGCATCATGACGACATTGATCCACAATCTGCAGTCGCGTGACGGCCGGTACGGCGTGGAAACGATGTGTGTCGGCGGCGGCCAGGGCATGGCCGCGGTGATTGAACGGCTGGGCTGAGTTGCAATAGGCTCGGCGCCGCGGCGAATGGGCGGCTATTCGTGAGCGCAGCTGCGAGGCCCGAGGCGGAACGCTTGAACCACACGAAAATCGAGATTGAAGGCCGGCGGTTTTGGTGCTTGGCGGCAGCTACGGTTGCGGTGCTTCTGCCTCTGAACTGGAGTTGGTACCTCTGGGGCCAACAAATGCGGGGCTCGATTCCGCTCTACATCGTTGCCGGCAGTCTTCTGTACTTCGGGCTGCTTCGCCTGCTGACGGGCGTTCGCTTCTCGGACGTTTCGTACGAAGCGCGTTTCGTCGTCATCAGCTCGATGGTCTTGCTGATCTTGTTCTTGGGTTTCGGTCGTTCCGACACATACCGTCTATTCTTCGAGCGATTCATACCGAAGAGCGCACGCACCCCTTTGTTCGGCTTTGCGTATTTCGCGAGCTGCAGCGTGCTCCTGCGCTTGGTGATTCCGTACCTCCTCCTGCGCTTCAAGCTTCGGCAGCCGCCAGGAGAGTACGGCTACCTCGTGCGTGGTGGAACGCGGATGCGCTGGGTCTACTTCGGCCTTTTCGCAGTGATGGTTCCGCTGGTCCTGTGGGCGTCGGCCCTCCCCGACTTCCAAGCAAGCTATCCACAAACGCGCGGCGTCGTCAGCGGCACCGAGGCGTCGATTCGGCTTTTCATCCTCTATCACGCCGCGTACTTCATGGTGTTCCTCTCGGGCGAGAGCTTCTGGCGCGGCTACATGACCTTCGGCCTCGGGCGAGACCTCGACGTGAACGCTCTGCCGTGGATGGTCATGATGTACAGCATCGGCCACTACGGAAAACCGTTCCTGGAGGTCAACGCCTCGATCGTCGCCGGCTTCACGCTCGGATACCTCGCCCTCCGACACCGCTCGTTCTTCCTCGGCGCCCTCCTCCACTGGTCCATCGCCCTCACCATGGACCTCGCCGTCCTCCACCAGCGCGGCGTCACATGGGACTAGGGGACACGCTGTACCGAAAATAAGCCCATGTTTTCCCATGCAGGTTTTGGAGGGGGAGCGAGTCCCCTTGCAGAAAGTGAAACATGTTTCAGTCTAGTGTTCCGTGGCGGAGGTTAATCGGCAAATTTTGTTGAGGAAGCGGCCTGTTGGGGTGCCGACCGTCGGGGATTTCGAAGCGGCGGAGGCGTCGGTGAACTTGCCTGAGGTCGGGGAGGTGCTGCTCAGGAATCTCTATTTGTCGGTCGACCCTGCGATTCGCGGCTGGATGAGTGAGGCGAAATCCTATCTGCCGCCGATTGGGATCGGGGAGCCGATTCGGAGCGGAACGCTTTCGCAAATCGTGGAATCAAAGGCGGAAGGCTGGCCGGCTGGGCAGATCGTGCAGGCCTTGGCGGCTTGGGAGTCCTACAGCGTCATTTCGTCGCGGATGCTTCACGGCAAGGTGCAATCCATCGAGGGCATTCCTCTCTCAACGATGCTGAGCGTGCTCGGTGGAACGGGGCTGACGGCGTACTTCGGATTGCTGGAAGTTGGAAACCCCAATGAAGGTGAAACCGTTCTGGTCTCTGCTGCCGCGGGCGGCGTCGGCTCGATCGTCGGCCAGATCGCGAGGGTCAAAGGCTGTCGAGCCGTCGGGCTGACGGGCAGCGACGAGAAATGCGCCTGGCTGACCGAGGAGCTCGGCTACGATGCTGCGATCAACTACAAGACGACAAACCTACGGCTTGCCCTCGAAGAAGCTTGCCCTGCGGGCATCGACGTGTTCTTCGACAGCGTGGGTGGGGAGACCCTCAACACGGCGCTGAGCCGTCTCAACCGCCACGGCCGGGTGGTGGTTTGCGGCGCGATCTCGCAAATCAACGAGGCCGAGCTCCCGGCCGGGCCGAGCAACTATCTCCAACTCCTCGCCAAGAGCGCCCGCATGGAGGGGTTCACGACCTTGGATTTCGCGTCCCGGTATGACGAGGCCCGCGCGCATCTCGCGCGATGGATTCGCGAGGGTCAGATTCACTATCGCGACGACATCGTCGAAGGTCTCGACGAGGCGCCGGCCCATTTGCTTCGACTGTTTAGCGGTGCGCATCGAGGAAAACTGTTGGTCAAGCTGGCCGACGCAGAGGTTTGAAAATGACGGGCATTTGTGATGGACGTGTAGTGATCGTGACAGGCGCAGGGCGAGGCATCGGCCGCGAGCATGCGCTCGAGCTTGCACGGCAAGGCGCCAAGGTCGTGGTCAACGACCTCGGCGTCAGCAACAGCGGCGAGGGCGGCGGCCAAGGGCCCGCGGACGAAGTCGTTCGAGCGATTCGTGACCTGGGCGGCGAAGCGGTGGCCAACGGCGCAGATGTTGCCAACTGGGAACAGACGGAAGCACTCGTGCAACAAGCGATCGACGTGTTCGGGCGACTCGATGCCGTCGTCAACAACGCGGGGTTCGTCCGGGACCGTATGTTCGTGAGCTGCAGCGAAGAAGAATGGGATGCCGTCATTCGCGTTCATCTCAAGGGACACTTCTGTGTGGCCCGGCATGCGGCGGCGCATTGGCGAGGGCTCGTCAAAGCCGGTGAGCAGGTCGACGCCCGCATCATCAACACGAGCTCGGGCGCAGGTGTCCTCGGGAGCGTCGGTCAGTCGAGCTACTCCGCGGCGAAGGCAGGCATCGCCACTCTGACGCTCGTGCAGGCTGCCGAGCTCGGCCGCTACGGCATTACCTCCAACGCGATTTGCCCCATCGCGCGCACTCGTATGACCGAAGGCGCGTTCGGTGACGCAATGAAGGCGCCAGACCAAGGCTTCGACGAGAACGACCCGGCGAACGTCTCACCGTTCGTCGCGTGGCTTGCGAGCTCGCAGTCGCGCGAGGTGACGGGCCGCGTCTGGGAGGTCTTTGGCGGAACGGTCACGGTGTTCGACGGCTACCGCCGCGAGCAGACGATGGACATCAGCAAGCGTTGGGATGCGGCCGAGCTGGGACCGGCTGTCAAAGAGCTGCTGTCCAAGGCACAGCCGCTGGTCAAGGTGTACGGAACATGAGCAACCCTCTCGACTTCAGCGGCCGAGCAGTCCTGATCACCGGCGGCAGTCGGGGGATCGGCAGAGGCATCGCTGAAGCGTTTCTCGCAGCGGGCGCCGACGTCGCGGTGTGCGGACGCAGCAAGCCCGGCGAGCTCCCAAGCGTCGGCGGTAGGAGCGCCTTCTTCGTGGGCGCTGACGTTCGGGACGCTGCCCAAGTCGAGAAGATGGTGAACGAATCCGTCGAGCGCCTCGGGCGGCTCGACGTGCTCGTCAACAACGCCGGCGGCGCGCCCTTTGCCGAGGCAGCGACGGCATCTCCGAGGTTCTCGGAGAAGGTCATTCAGCTGAACCTCACCGCTGCGCTTCATTGCGCCCAGCAAGCCAATCGCATCATGCAGGGCCAGGCTTCCGGCGGTGCCATCATCAACATCGCTAGCGTCTCCGGGGTGCGGCCTTCCCCTGGAACAGCGGCGTACGGCGCAGCCAAGGCGGGACTGATCAACTTGAGCGGCACGCTGGCGATCGAGTGGGCGCCGAAGGTGCGCGTCAATTCCATCGCCGCGGGCCTGATTCAGACCGAGAAAGCGCATCTCCACTATGGCGACGAAAGCGGTATCGCGCGTGTCGCACAAACGGTGCCTTTGCAGCGTCTGGGGACACCCGGCGACGTCGCGGGCGCTTGCATGTTTTTCGCCTCCCCTCTTGCCGCGTATGTGAGCGGCGCGAATCTCGTCCTTCACGGCGGCGGAGAAACGCCGGCGTTCATTTCGGCCGCTAGCGTCAACCGGGGAGACTGAGGGAATGGAGTTTTCATTCTCAGAAGATCAGAACGAGCTCCGACGAAGCGCTCGAAGATTTCTGGAGGTCGCGTCAGCCGAGGATCGTGTCCGGAGCGCGATGGAAACCGAACGAGGCTACGACCTGGCAACCTGGGCGCAGCTATCCGAGGAGCTTGCATGGACCGCGCTCACCATCCCCGAAGAGTACGGTGGCCTGGGGATGAGCTGCCTCGACCTGCATCCACTGATGGAGGAGATCGGTCGCGCGCTTCTCTGCGCTCCGTTTCTTTCCACGGTCGGCCTAGGGGCCAATGCGCTCTTGCTCGGCGGTAGTGATGCTCAGAAGGAGCGCCACCTGCCGGGCATTGCCGCCGGAGAGACGCGGGCGACTCTTGCATTCGGCGAGAAGAACAATCGGATGGACGCCGTCGGTGTCGAAGCCACCTATGCGCGCAACGGGTCGGGCTACCTGCTGCACGGGGAAAAGAGTTATGTCCTCGATGGGCACACCGCCAATCTGCTGATCGTCGCGGCACGCTCGAAGGGCAGTACCGGCACCGAAGGCGTGAGCTTGTTCCTCGTGCCGGAAGACGCGGGAGGTGTGAACCGCGCCTGGCTGCCAAGCATGGATCAAACCCGGCGACTCGCGTCCGTCGAGCTCAGGGACGTGATCGTGCCCGACGACTCACTGCTAGGGGCCGAAGGTCGAGGCTGGGGGCTCTGCGAGAGAACTCTGGATCGGGCCAGAATCGCGCTTGCCGCGGAGCAAGTGGGCGCGGCCGAAATGTGCCTCGAGATGTCGGTCGAGTACGCAAAAGTGCGCAAGCAGTTCGGTCGGCCGATCGGTTCGTTCCAGTCGATCAAGCACAAGTGCGCGGACATGCTGATGATGGTCGAGTCGGCACGCTCAGCGGCTTTCTACGCGAGTGCCGTCGCAGCGCAAAATGGTGACGGCGTCGAAGAGGCGGCGTCGAGTGCCAAGGCCTATTGCTCAGATGCTTTCTTTCACTGCGCCGCCGAAACGATCCAGATTCACGGCGGGATAGGCTTCACCTGGGAGCACCCCGCGCACCTCTACTTCAAGCGAGCAAGGGCGACCGAGAATCTCTTCGGCGACCCTGCATTTCACCGCGAGCGAGTCGCAGCGCAAATGGGTTTGTGATGGAGATTCAGCTAAGCAAGAAAGAAGAGGCGTTTCGCCAAGAGGCTCGCACCTGGCTGCAGGAGCAGCTCAATGGTCCGTTCAAGGACCTTCAGGGCCGAGGCGCTTCCGGTGACCAAGACACCTACGTCGAAGAGCGGGTGGCCTGGGGCAAGGTCATGGGCGCCGCCGGCTGGAACTGCATTGGCTGGCCCAAGAAGTTCGGTGGGCGCGCTTGCTCAATCAAGGAAGAGGCGGTTTTCAACGAGGAATACGTGCGCGCGAACGGACCAGGGAACGTTGGCCATATCGGCGAAACGCTTCTCGGACCAACCTTGATCCATTTCGGCTCACCGGAGCAGCAGGGCCGGTTCCTGCCGCCAATCGTATCCGGCGACGAAATCTGGTGCCAGGGCTACTCGGAACCTGGTGCAGGCTCCGATCTCGCCAACGTGCAGACCAAAGCCACACTGGTCGGCGACGAATGGATCATCGAGGGGCAGAAAATCTGGACCTCGGGTGCGCAGTATTCGGATTGGTGCTTTGTGCTCTGCCGCACCGATGCGGAAGCGCCAAAGCATCGGGGCATCAGCTGTATTCTCGTTCCGATGAATCAAGACGGCATCGAGGTGCGCCCGATCAAACAAATGGGCGGGAGCTCAGAGTTCGCAGAGGTCTTTTTCGACGCGGCCAAGGCGCAAAAAAACTACCTCGTCGGTGGCATCAACAACGGCTGGAAAGTGGCGATGGGCACGCTTGCCTTCGAGCGGGGCGCATCGACGCTCGGACAGCAGTATCTCTTCCAAAAAGAATTCGAACAGGTCGTCGCCGCTGCAAAGAAATCCGGGGCCGCAAAGGACCTCATCTTCCGTCAGCGAATCGCACACGCCGCAATCGGACTCAAAATCATGCGCGTCAACGCACTTCGAATGCTGGAGCACGAAGGCGCTGACCTGAACCGTGAAGCACTGATCAGCAAACTTTACTGGTCCAATTGGCATCGTGACCTCGGCAAGCTTGCGATCGATCTGCTTGGCCCGGAGGCCGAGCTCCTCGATGGCGCGCCGTATGAGCTCACCGCGCTGCAAAAGTGGTATCTCTTTTCGCGAGCTGACACGATCTATGCGGGCTCGAATCAGATCCAGCGAAACATCATCGGCGAACGAGGACTCGGGCTGCCGAAGGAGCCGCGATGACCACAAAACCCACGTACGTCGGCGGGCACGGCCTGCTTCAAGGCAAAAACGTTCTCGTCACGGCAGCCGCCGGCACCGGCATTGGCTTTGCGACAGCCATTCGCTGCGCCGAAGAAGGCGCCTCGGGGCTCGTGATCAGCGACATTCACGAACGACGGCTCGGCGAGGCAGCCGACAAGATCGAAGCTGAGACTGGCGTGCGCCCGGAAGCGGTCCTTTGCAACGTCACCAATGAAGACGAAGTGCAGGCGATGTTCGAGCTCGCGGTCGACAAAATGGGGCACGTCGATGTGCTCATGAACAACGCTGGGCTCGGCGGTTACGCCAAGGTCGTGGACATGACCGACGACCAGTGGAATCTGGTGCTCGACGTGACGCTCAATGGTAGCTTTCGCTGTACCCGCGCTGCGCTCAAGCACATGATGCCGCGGGGCAAGGGCGCGATCGTCAACAACGCTTCGGTGCTCGGTTGGCGCGCGCAAGAGGGGCAGTCGCACTACGCAGCCGCAAAGGCTGGCGTCATGGCGCTCACCCGTTGCGCGGCGATCGAAGCCGCTGAGCGGAACATTCGCATCAATTGCGTCGCCCCATCGCTCGCAATGCACCCCTTCCTCGAAAAGGTCACCCCACCGGGGCTGCTCGAAGAGCTCCAAAAACGCGAGGCGTTCGGTCGCGGCGCCGAGCCATGGGAGATCTCAAACGTCATGGTCTTCTTGGCCAGTGACTACAGCTCGTACATGACGGGCGAGGTGCTCTCCGTATCGAGCCAGCGCGCTTGAACCTAAGCCCGGCGGTTTCTGTGCTGCCAAGCATCGGAGTAGCGCAGCATGTACCCACGGATGAGCGGCGCGAACATATGAGCCAATGGTCGGGTGAATCTTGATGCTTTCCGCAGTTGGCCGATGAATTCTTCGAAGCTGATGCGCTGGTAGCCCAAAAGCGCTTGGCTCTCGTCCGTGTCGAGCCAATCGCAATAGTATGCGCCGCTACCGTACGCTGCGAGCGGGAAACGCCCCACCCCCGTCGCGTCGAACATGGCGTCATAGAATTCGCGGAAGGTCAGCCGACAGCTCTCGCCACCACCGATCATCAAGGTATTCCCCAGGGCTTCGCGACATTCGATCGCGCGAACCTGAGCAAGCGCGACATCCTCTGGATGTACCCATTCGAGCCGTGTGTCCGGGTTGATGCGAAAGAGAATGCGGAAAACGTCCGGTGAAAGATCACCGGCAGCTGCTTTGACGCCTACTGAAACTCCAATTCGGAAGATCACGTAGGGAAGACCCGACTCGCGAAGAAGTTGCTCGCACTCGGCCTTGTTCGAAGTGTAGTTGTCAGTTGCGATGGCCGGAAGGTCTCCGGTGAGTGGCGGGCCGCCGGGCACGCGCGGGCCACAGACCGACAATGACGATGCGAAAACGACGACCGGCGGCTGTTTCTTGCGCCTCATCGCATCGAGTATGTTCCTGGTCCCGCCCACGTTGACCGCGTAGGCAAGGTCGGGGTGAAGCTCGGTGGCCGGCGCCAAAACGCCGGCGTTGTGAATGATCGCGTCGCAGTCCGCGACTGCCGCGGCAACGTCAGATGCCGACCGAATGTCACCCCACAGGACTCGAACCTGGCCCGCGATCCCCCGGGCGGCCTTTCGGTTTCGGCGGTTCGAAACATCGAAGGCGATCACGGAATGCCCCTCTTTCAAGAGACGCTCGATGCCCACCAGACCGAGCCGCCCAAGAGCCCCAGTGACCAACACGCGCATCCGCGCAGGCTGACCTGCGACAGCGCCCACTTCAAATTGAAACGGCTTCTTCTTCCTGGTAGGGTCTCGGCGATTTCAAGAAGGGGACTGTCTCCTTCTTGTTGGGAGTTGCGAATGAAGCTCGGCCTAACCCTCGGATACGCGGGCCCCCAGTTGAACACGACCGTACAGGGTCTCGTCGACATCGAGAAGATCTCCGAGGTCGAACGGCTTGGGTACGACTCGATCTGGACGGCAGAGTCCTGGGGCAACGACGCGGTCACCCCGCTCGCCTGGGTCGGCTCGCAGACTTCGACGATCAAGTTGGGCACGGCGATCATGCAGCTGCCAGGCCGCTCGCCCGCAAATGCGGCGATGACGGCGATGACAATGGACACGCTTTCGAACGGGCGCTTCATCATGGGGCTCGGGACTTCGGGCCCGCAGGTCGTCGAAGGCTGGCACGGCGTACCCTTCAACAAATCGCTGACCTGGCTTCGCGAGTACGTCACCATCGTGAAGAAAATTTTCGCGCGCGAAGCGCCGCTCGAGTTCGACGGTGTCCGCTACCAAATTCCGTATCGCGGCCCGGGCTCTTCAGGCCAGGGCAAACCGCTCCGAAGCATGATCCGCGCGCGGGCGGATATCCCGGTCTTCACCGGCTCGATGGCTCCGAAGTCCCAAGCGATGTCCGCGGAAATCGCGGACGGCTGCTTGCTCACCTGCATGCACCCCGAGCGTCCCGAAGTTCTGATGAAGAACTTCGAGCAAGGCTTTGCAAAAGCGGGGAACGGCAAGGGTGTGGACAGCTTCGACATCGCGCCTACGGTGGTGGTCATCATCGGCGACCCGCCGCACGCGATGACGCCTTGCAAGATGCAACTCGCGCTCTACATCGGGGGCATGGGCTCGAAGACGAAGAACTTCTACAAGGACTACCTCAGCCTCGTCGGTTTCGAGGAAGCCTGCGAAAAAGTTCAAACGCTTTTCCTCGACGGCAAACGCAATGAAGCGGTCGCCGCCGTGCCCGACGAATTGGTCGACGCGTTATATCTCGTGGGCTCCAAGGATCGCATACGCGATCGGTTTCAGCGTTGGAAAGATTCGCCAGTCGGGACTTTGATGGTCGGTTCACAGGACATGGATACGCTCCGCTTCATGGCCGAGCTCAACTCGTGAGGCAGCAATGAAGATCGGAATCGTAGGTGGCACCGGGCGTGAGGGGCGTGGCTTGGCCGTGCGCTGGGCAAAGGCGGGTCATGATGTGTTCATCGGCTCTCGTCAGGCCGACAAAGGAGCGGCAAAGGCTGCCGAGTTTGCGAAGGAGTTTGGAGTCAGCATCCAGGGTGCCGACAACATCGCGGCGTGCGAGCACGCAGAGCTGATTGTAGTGACGGTTCCATACGGAGCACATCGCCCTACGTTCGACTCGATAAAAAATGTCGTCGGTGACAAAGTCATCGTCGACATCACTGTGCCGCTGCAGCCGCCCAAGGTCCGCTCGGTGAATCTGCCGGAAGGCCAAGCGGCCGCCTTGGAGGCCCGTGCATTGCTGAACGAAGGTGCGCGGCTCGTCGCGGCGCTGCACCACATCAGCTCTGAGCACCTCAGCAACCCAGCGCACACGTTCGATTGCGACGTGCTGGTCTGCGGTGACGACAAGGATGCACGTGCGTCCGTCATTTCGTTGGTCGCGGACCTGGGCCTCCGGGGCATCGACGCTGGGGTCTTGAAAAACGCCATCGCTCTCGAGTCGATCACACCGGTGCTCTTGCACATCAATCGCCGCTACAAGAGCGTTGGCTCTGGCATTCGCATCACGGGCATTCCGGAGACGGAATGAGCCGCGACGAGCCGAGTTCGGGTGACCTTCGGGTCGGGCCGGAGCTCTTGGTTCGCACGATCGCCGGCGTTCCGACGATCGGGGTTGGCGATGACCTCTTCGCCGTGATTGTCTCGAGCCTCGACCGAGCCGAAATCGAGCTTGCTGACGGAGACGTCATCGTCATCGCCAGCAAAATCGTCTCGCGCGCGGAAGGCTGTTTCGTCGACTTGGGGACAATCGTTCCGAGCCACGCAGCTCATCAACTCGGAGACGAGCTCGAAAAGGACCCGCGTCTGGTAGAGCTGATCTTGCGCGAGAGCGTCGGCATCTCTCGAAAGACGAGCGGGGCACTGATCGTCCGGCACCGTCTAGGTTTCATCTCGGCCAATGCCGGCATTGACTCGAGCAATGCGGCTCCCGCAAACGCCCCGAAAGGAAGCGGCCCCTGGGTGCTGACCTTGCCTCGTGATCCGGATGCGAGCGCGGCGTCGCTTCGAAGCAATCTCTGCGAGCATTACTCGTCGGAGGTTGCGGTTCTCGTCACCGACTCCTGGGGGCGTCCATTCCGCCGTGGAACGGTCGGTTTCGCGCTTGGCCTCGCGGGGCTGCCGGCAGTCTGGGATCGCCGTGGTGCGATCGATCGCCATGGCCGCGTCCTCCAGGCTACCGAATCGGCCGTCGCCGACTCCGTTGCGGCGGCAGCAGATCTCGTTGCCGGACAAGCCAATGAAGGGCGCCCGGTGACCTTGGTTCGTGGGCTTCATTTCAAAGCGTCGCACGATTCCGCGGCCGTCTTGCTACGAGACCCCGAAGACGACTTGTACGCATGACCCATGCATCTGAGACCGGCGTGTCCGTCGTCGCGCTGGCTGGAGGCGTGGGCGGGGCGCGGCTCGTCGACGGACTCGATCGCGTGCTCCCTCGGGGCTCGCTCACGGCCGTCGTAAACACGGGCGATGACTTCGAGCACTGGGGCCTCCACATCAGCCCTGACCTCGACACGGTGATGTACACGCTCGCGGGTCTTGCTCCCGAGGATCGCGGCTGGGGAATCGACGGCGACACATTCGAGGTTCTGAGGGAAGCCAGGCGGCGCGGCGTCGACGACTGGTTCCAACTCGGCGACCGCGACCTAGTCACTCACCTTTCTCGAACGCAGGCGCTGGACCAGGGCGAGTCGCTGACGCAGGCGACCGCAAAACTATGCAAAGCACTCGGCGTTGAGCGGCCAATCCTGCCGATGAGCGATGCGCCATGTCCCACGAGCATCGTCACCAAGAGCGGCGAAGAGCTCGCCTTCCAAGAGTGGCTGGTGAAGGAGCGGGCGGCGCCTCCGGTCAGCCGAGCGCGGCACGGAGGAAATGGTGAAACGACGCCGTCCGTTCTCGATGCACTGAACGCCGCCGATCTCGTCGTGATCTGCCCTTCGAATCCTTACGTTTCGATCGACCCGATCCTGAGGTTAGCTGGCGTGTCTGAAGCGGTTCGACGCACTCCGACGGTCGCCGTGAGCCCGATTCTGAACGGCAAAGCCGTCAAGGGCCCGCTCGCCACCATGATTTCGGAAATTGGCGGCCGCCCGCCCTCGGCCGAGGCCGTCGCGATCCACTACAAAGGTCTGCTGGATGGATTTGCCGTGCAGCCCGGGGACTCCTTCGCAGCCCTCTATCCGACCCTCGAAACGAACATCCTCATTCAGTCCAGCGAAGATCGGATACGCTTGGCCCGTGAGCTGATCGAATTTGCACGGAATCTGAAATGAGTCGCTGGGCACTAGTGCCAATCAAGGGGTTCGACCGAGGCAAGTCGAGGCTCTCCGAAGTTCTGGCTCCCTCTGAACGCGCCGACTTGGCGCGCTCGTTGTTTGAGCACGTGGTCCAGGTCCTTGGGATGTCCCCGGACATCGACGCCATCGCGGCCGTGAGCGACTCTCCGCAGGCTCGGGAGCTCGCCGAACACTTGGGGGTGCTAGCGCTCTCGGATGCGGACGGAAGCCAGGGCTTGGCCGATGTAGTCGACGGCGCGCTCCAGGACCTGGAGGAACGTGGCGCGACGAGCGTGCTGATCTGTATGAGCGACCTACCCGACCTCACTGCACAAGATATCGCCCGCGTTGTGCGCCAACTAGAGGAGAGCGACGTCGTACTGGTGCCCGACCTCGCGCAGCAAGGCACCAATGTCATCGCCGTGAGACCGGCAACCGTCCTTCCGAGCTGCCTCGGACACGATGACAGTCTCCGGCGTCACCATGGAGGCGCCCGCCGTCTCGGGCTCACCGTCAGCGTCCAGCTCAGCAGCGGCATCGGTTTCGACGTCGACCGTCCCTCCGACCTCGATCGGTTGCGCCGGCGCTAGTGCCCCGCAGACAGTTGATCCATCAGCATGCCGAGCAAGCGCCTTGCGATTCGACGTGGGAGTAGCCTGATGATGAGGACCATGAGCTTGTTGAGTAAGCCTGGCACCACCGTCACTCGACCGCCGAGCGCGTGGAGGCTCGTGGCCACGACCGAAGCGGGGCTCGAAAAGACCCATTGCCGGAGCGGTCCGAACTTCCCAGGGTCGAGGCCTGCAACCTGTTGAAACTCGGTCGTCGTGCCTCCAGGACAAAGCGCCTGCACGTCGACCCCGTACGGACGCAGCTCTTCGGCGAGACCCTCGGCGAATAGAAGGTCATAGGACTTGGTCGCGTTGTAGTTTGCCATCCCGCGCGCCGCGGAGAATGCATTGACCGAGGACACGACGATCACCCCGCCTCTGCCTCGTTCACGCATGCCCTGGACGATCTCGTGCGTCAAGAGCATGGGAGCGCGACAATTCAACTTGAGCATCGACTCTTGAACGCTCGGATCCTGATCGAGAAATGGACCGCTCGAACCGAAACCCGCGCAGTTGATCAACAGGCCGATCTCGATCTCGGCGAGTGCCGGTCGCAAGACTTCGACGATGTTCCGCGCGGTGAGATCCGCCGGCGCCACGCGTACTTCGACCCGGTACAGGTCTTCGATCGTCGACGCCAGGGCCTCGAGACGGTTCCGACGCCGCGCCACCAAGACCACGTTGACTCCGCGCTCCGCCACCCGACGCGCAAACTCAGCGCCAATCCCCGCAGATGCTCCTGTGATGACGGCCCAAGGTCCGTACCGCTCGGCAAGCTGGCTCATCGATGCGCAGCGTACCATGCAGCTCCCGCGCAGACAGCCGCTAGCTCACGACTCGCAAGCCCCGAGGCTCGTAGTGAAAGCGTGAGTCTTTGGTGAGCGCCTCGTAGGAGCCAAACAGCGCGTCCGCATCCTGAACCGCGTCGAGCGGCTCGCTCGGGTCCTGATCGGATGTATCCCCAAACACGCGAATCGTGCCGTAACTAGTGTCACGCTGGACGGGCACCCGCCCCGAATCCCTAATGACCCGGCGCAAGGTCGCTGGCGTCATCAGCTGTCCATGTCTCGCACCCGCGGCCGTCGAGATGCTCTCGTTCATCAGAGTTCCTCCGAGGTCGTTGACCCCACAGCTGAGCAGTAGCTGCGAGGTCCGCAGACCTTCTTTGACCCAGGACGCCTGAAGGTTTGGAATATCTCGGCCCAGCATGAGGCGGGCCGTTGCATAGAGGCGCAATACCTCGTCACCCGTGGGCCCTGGACGGACGCCCTGCACCTCGCTCGCGGCAAAGAGCGGCGCTTCCTCGTGCACGAACGAGAGCGGAACGAACTCGGTGAAACCGCCCGTCTCTCGCTGGACCCTTCGCAGAAGGTCCATGTGCCGCATCCGGTCCTCGACCGACTCGACGTGCCCGAACATCATGGTCGAGGTCGTTCGAATACCAAGCCGATGAGCGGCGCCAACCACGTCGAGCCATTCGCGGGTCGTGATTCGTGTCGGTGAGATCGTCTTGCGAAGGCGATCGTCGAGGATTTCCGCAGAGGTGCCGGGCAAGGTACCAAGACCGGCATCCATCAGCTCGGTCAAATACTCTGAGTACGAAACGCGCTTGAGCGCAGCGCCGAACTTCACCTCTTCCGGCGAGAAGGCGTGAATGTGAATCTCCGGTGCGGTTTCCTTCACGATTCGGCAAAGCTCGATGTAGCTGTCCCCCGTGAGATTGGGCGAGAGCCCGGCCTGCAAGCACACCTCGGTTGCGCCCATCTCCCACGCTTGACTCACACGCCGTGCGACCTCCTCGTGCGGAAGGAAGTAACCTTGCTCCGAGCGCACGCTGCGCGCGAACGCGCAAAACTTGCAGTTCTTGATGCAAACGTTCGTGAAGTTGATGTTGCGGTTGACCACGTAGGTGACGCGATCGCCCACCTGCTCACGGCGGAGCTCGTCGGCAACCATGCACAGCGCTTGGAGGTCCCGGCCGCGTGCCCCGTTCAGGGCGACGCCATCATCGATGCTAAGCTCGTGCCCATCGAGGCATCGCTCTAGGATCGCGCGGATTCCGCGCGAGACGCCTCCAAGACAGGTTTCGAGCGCGGTCGTCATGGCGTGGAAAGCTCCATCTGAAGCCGATCGATCCTGGGGCGCAGAGACGGGTCTACGAAGCCGTGCGCTTCGAGGTGCCCAGGATATACCGGCAATCGCGATGCGAGTCGAAACCCCTCGGCTGCGCAAGCCTCGCGGAGGCGTTCGAGGTACGGCCAGGGATGCTGGGGGTTGATGTAGTCCGGACTCACCGGCGAAATACCGCCAAAGTCGTTGATACCAGCATGAATCAGAGTCGCGGTCGATACAGGGTTGAGGTTCGGTGGCGCTTGGACGCTGATCTCGTCGTCCAGGATCAGTCGGGCCAAAGCGACGGTGACAGCAAGCTCGTTGGAGCTCGGTTCGCCGGCCAGTCCCATCGGCGTATCGGGATGCGAGCGGAAATTCTGAACGATGACCTCGCCGATGTGACCGTGCGCGCGGTGCAGACGCCGAATCGCCAAAATCGTGTCGACCCGCTCTTCGACAGTCTCCCCGATTCCGATCAATAGCCCCGAGGTGAACGGTATCTGGAGCTCGCCGGCCTCCCGCGTCATTTGAATGCGCTTGGCGGGTCGTTTGTCAGGCGCCCGATGGTGCGGCATGCCTTTTTCGCACAAACGCTCGCTCACGTTCTCGAGCATCAAGCCGAGGCTCACGTTGACGGGCCTGAGCGCGATCATGTCTTCGCGTGACAGAATGCCGGCGTTCGTATGGGGCAGGAGCCCGGCCGCCAGCGCTTCTTCCGCCGCCCAGCGGAGATAATCAACCGTTCGCTCGTGACCCCAGGACCGGAGCAATGCACGATATTCCCGAAAGCCCGTCTCGGGCGTATCCCCGAGGCAGAACAGGGCCTCGATGCAACCCTGGTCGCGTGCGCGATGAAGCCAATCGCGAACCTCGGCTGGACTCATGGTCCATTCATCGGGGTCGCCTGGCGAACGGCGAAACGAACAGTAGTCGCAGTGGTTGCGACAAAGGTTGGTGATCGGCAGAAAAACCTTGGGAGAATACGTGAGCGTATTGCCCCAAGCGCGATCGCGCCGTGCTCGCGCCACCTCACAAAGTTGAGCTGCGTCGAGCTCGCTCAGTTGATAGGCAGTTTGCTCGCCGACCGGCCCGAGACACGCGCGCTGTAGAATGGTCGACATCGAGGTCATTGCATCTTGGCAATGACGGTGTCCGCGAATCGGTTCAAACCGTCGACTCGCCCCTGCAGGTCACCGCCGACCATTGGAGTCCCGTACATGAGCCATGGAACGGTAATGATATCCGTCACGCCCGCGTCTTCGAGACGTTTGAAGCCGTCCGCATCCCAGACGTCAGTAACGACGGCCTGGTACTCCATCGGCAGATGACTGCGTCCGTACTCCTTTCGAAACGCTTCAATCTGGCCAACCAAGTCGAGCAGGTCCTTCGATTTCAGCATCGCCGAGGACCAGCCGTCGCCGTGCTTCGCGGCACGCCGAAGCCCAGGCTTGCTGTGACCGCCAATGTAGATCGGAATCGGCTGGCTCGGCACCGGGCTCATTTGAATCTTTCCGAAATCGTAGTGCTCACCGTGGTACTCGACCATTCCTCCTCCCCAGATGAGGCGCAGGATTTCCAAGCATTCGTTCATGCGTTTTCCGCGGGTCTCGAACGCCGTGCCGCACCACTTGAACTCTTCGGGCAACCAGCCGAGCCCGCAGCCGAAGCCAAATCGGTTGTTCGATAGCACCGCAAGGGAAGCAACCTGTTTCGCCACCAATACCGGATGGCGGACCGGCAGCTTCACGACGCTCGTGTAGAAAAAGATCGATTCGGTGGCGGCTGCCATCGCGGCTGCGCCTACGATCGGCTCGATCCACGGCGTCTCGCCGTCCCACATGCGACTGCCGTCCTGGGTGTAGGGGTAAGGCTTGCTCACCTCTTCGGAAAAGAAAATCGAATCTGGCAGAACGATGGCGTGGTAGCCGAGTTTCTCCGCCTCCCGAGCGACTGGAATGTAGTGCCCCGGCGGCGCCATGGCGATGGACGCGCTGAACTTCATCGAACGGAGCGTAGCATAGGGGAGTCGCCAGCAAAGCCGCGATCAGCCCCGAATGCGGCCGGCGACGTTCTGCTGTTCTGCGACCTACGCTCGGTCTCGGGGAATTCGCGTGCCGATTACGCGCGTCACGTTGAGCCAGGCCAACATGCGAGCCGAAAGAAGCGGCTTTCCGGTGTTCATGAACGCAACGCTGATGTCGCGATCGGGGTCGGCCCATCCGAGTACGTTCGTGAAGCCGAGGTGACCGAAGGCGTTGGCGGTGCGCGGTCCGTAAAAACCAAAGCTACGCAAACCAAGCATGAACCCCATCGAAAGAGGGATCGGCATCATCAGAACCCGATCGACCTGGCCCGTCACCTGAGGCTCCACCGCACGAGCGACGGTGCGTTGTTCGAAGATCCGGACGTCTTGATAGGTGCCGCCGCAAAGAAGTGTTTCGAAGAAACGGGAAATTTCTTCGGGGGTGGCGATGACATTGGCCGCCGGCAGAACGCCGGAGGATTCCCTGCAGTGGCTGGCCGACCGTCTCGCTATGCATGCTCTGAAGCATCTCGCCAACAGTGAACATCTGCTGAGGCATCTGCGGATTAGGCAAATAGGCCGCTGTTAACCCTTGATTACGGGGATGCCAAGTCACTCCACCGTCTTTGGACTCAAAAACGCCGGCACAACTAACTGCTACATATATATGTGCAGGGTCATGCGGATCTACGATAATAGAATGAATAAAAGGGTGATCCCGCCCTGCCCCAAACCATTGCATGGCATCCGAACGAGAAGGGTGTTCCCAAAGCGATCGGACCAAT
>RCNF010000128.1_pt1 | contig 33919 bp, 34 predicted proteins | sample 2041311 | NCBI WGS metagenome assembly RCNF01 (sample SAMN09708228, study PRJNA481090) | Marine sediment metagenome, whole genome shotgun sequencing project. | biome: marine sediment; feature: ocean; material: sediment; isolation source: Sewage treatment plant 2 marine sediment (STP2) ...
GGTCGAGGTAGGGCTTCCCTTCATCATAATAGTCTTCGTACGGGACCAGTGTGAGGGTCTGCCCCCTCACCCACTCTCCTATACGGAACGGGCCGTTCGTGGGAAAGTCCTCGACCTTGAGGCCCCTTATCTCCTCAGGGGTCATCTTCTCGAGGAAATGCTTCGGGAAGATCGGGCCGTCATTGGCATCCATGACCTGATAGGGATAAACGTGACTGAAATGGAACAGGACCGTGAAGTCATCGACGACACGCACCTCGTCTATATGCTCCTTGAGGTGCCTGCCGCTCCAGGCCATCGCGGTATCCTTCTGCGCGATAAATGTCGCGGCTACGTCATGCGCCGTGAAAGCGACTCCATCGCTCCATACCACGTCGTCGCGAAGATGAAAGGTCAGCTCCCTGCGGTCGGCGGAGAACTCCCATGATGTAGCGAGCCTCGGCTCGAAGGTGAGGAAATCGTCGTTCTCATCGAGAAGCGAAAGGAACATGAGGTTGTATATGTCCCTCGCATGGGCGTCAGTGGTGCTCATCGGGTTAAGCGATTCGTATGCGCTTATCTCCCCGACGACTAGCGTACCTCCTCTGAGGGACGGCTCCCTGTCTCCCACACATGAAACGATCAGAACGGCGGCGAGGATCACGAACAAGATATAACCGGTATTTCTGGACATGCTTCCCACCTTCATTAGGGCATGATTTTCTCCTGTACGGGAAATATATCAGCCTTTACGATGACTGGAAACAGAATACTTCGATACCGAAGGACTTATGTGAGAACAGGATGCGACATATTGAGCGGCGGCGGATATAAGCTGCCTGCGGGAGCTAGAGTCGGGCTGCTGGCCAACCAGGCCTCCGTATCCTCATCTCTCGACCACACCGCGGGAATCATATTCAGAAGCGATGCCGAACTGGCCTGCCTCTTCGGGCCGCAGCACGGCCCCTCTGGAGTGACCCAGGCTAACATGATCGAGTGGGAAGGGTACACCGACCCGCAGCTCGGGATCCCCGTCTATTCACTCTATGGAGAGACAAGGGCACCTCTTCCCGGGATGCTCGAGGGCCTGGACGTCGTAGTCGTCGATCTTCAGGATGTCGGAGCGAGACCGTATACATATATCTGGACCTCACTCCTGATGATGAGGGCCTGCGCCGCTGCCGGCATCGACATGGTCGTACTGGACAGGCCGAATCCAATAGGCGGAACGGCGGTCGAGGGCCCCGTCCTCGAAAAAGGATATGAGTCATTCGTCGGGCTCTGGCCCCTCCCCATGCGGCACGGGCTGACTGTCGGCGAAATACTGATGGTGATAAACAACGCCGATCCGGATCCCTGCTCCCTTGAGGTGGTCAGGATGGAAGGCTGGAAGAGAGATATGCTCTTCGAAGAAACGGGGCTGCCCTGGGTCATGCCTTCCCCTAACATACCTACCCCGGATACGGCGCTCGTATATCCGGGGATGGTCCTGCTCGAGGGAACGAACATCTCCGAAGGCAGGGGGACGACCAGGCCGTTCGAACTAACCGGGGCGCCATGGGTCGATCCGATGGAACTGACATTCTCGCTCGAATCTGCCGGCATTCCGGGGGCATCGTTCCGTCCGGCCGTATTCAGGCCGACTTTCGACAAGTTCGCCGGCGTTGACTGCGGAGGAGTGCAGATCCACCTCACCGACAATGCCGCCTTCAAGCCCGTTCTCTGCGCCGTTACGGTCATACGGGCGGTATCGGATCTCTGCCCTGAAGAATTCAGCTGGCTCGATCCTCCTTACGAATACGAAACAGAGAAATCCCCGATCGATATCATATTCGGAGGCCCGGGACTGAGAGAAGAGATCGACTCGGGGATGACCGCCGCCGACATAATCTCCGGCGGAGATGAACCGCTCGCCCGCTTCATCGAGTCAAGGTCGGGATTTCTCCTCTACGATTGAACCGGAGGACCTAAATGAAACGCAGGATCGAGGGGATAATACTGGCCGCTGGAATGGGCACGAGGATGCTGCCTCTGACCGATCGCGTCCCCAAGCCTCTCCTTACCGTGACCGGTGTGCCGATACTTGAGATCGCCGCTGAAAAGCTCCTCCGCTCCGGCGTATCGAGGCTCCACATCAACCTGTTTCACCTTGACGGCATGATCAGGGAATTCGTCGATAGAAAAGGATGGCCCGTCCTGTTTCATGAGGAAGAGGAACTCCTCGACACCGGCGGAGGCATCGGGAACATGGCGGCCGATCTCGGCAACGCCGATCATATACTGCTCCACAATGGCGACATCATCTCCTCCTTCGGATTCGAAGAGGCTCTCGAATACCACATCGCCAGGGAAGCTCTTGTAACGATGATACTGATGAAGCCTGAGAGCGGGGACCGCACCCCTCCGGCAGCGGTCACTCTCGATGAGGAAGGGAGCGTCCTCGACATAGGCCCCTCCCCTTCTGATCTCTCATATGCCATGGGATACACCGGGATGGCGATCATCGCCGGAAAAGCTCTGGGATACTTCCCGCGCGAGAAGAAGGGCCTGGTGCCAATACTGCTCGAGATGATCTCGGACGATCCTGGCTCTGTCGCCGGATTCGATGCCTCGGCCTCCGGTGACCCGGCCTGGGGCGAGATCGGCTCCCCCCTCTCATATCTCGACATACACAGGAGAATCATGATAGAAAGGGTGGAGTTCGACAGAAAGATCCCGGTGCCGCCTCTACCGATCAGAGCCGGTGACGGATCGTCGATAGATCCCGGCGCACAGTGGAAAGGATTCCTCGATGTGGGCGCTGGAGCGCGTATCGAGGGAAACACTTTCCTCGAAGATTGCGTAGTGATGGAAAATGCAGTCGTACCTGATGGTACGAGACTGAATAAAGCGATCTTCTACGGTGACGAAGTTCTGGAGGTTGACAAGTGACAGATCCTGCTGTCCTCGCACTGGTACTCAAGGCGATCGAAGGAAAATGGGAACGGATGCCGGGCGGCGGGTTCTCGGACAAAGCCACTGTGAGCGTGATAACCCGGGGAGGATCGGACAGGCATTTCCTTAGGGTCGAGGAAGAAGGCCTGTCGGCTGTCGTCCTCGCACAGCCTGGAGGCGGCCCCGAATTCGCGCGGTATATAAGGATCGGGGATTTCCTTCGCGAAAACGGAGTTCCGGTCCCGGAATTCTACGCCGTCTGCGAAGATGGAGCCGTCGTGATGGAGGATCTCGGTGACATCCATCTCGTTGACACCCTTGCTGAATCTGACCAGCAGGCCGAGCTCGCTTTCTACCGTGACTGCATCGATATACTGTTCAGGCTCCAGACGACGGTGACCGCCGCCGAAAAAGAGACAGGTATACTGGATGACATGCTCTTCTCCCGGGAAGTCCTCCTCGGTGAGACCGACTATTTCGCGAGGGAATTCGTGGTGAACTATGCCGGCATGGAAGTACCCGCCGGCCTGGACGAAGAGCGGAAAAAGCTCGCGGAGGAGCTCGCCTCGCACCCGGCCGTATTCATGCACAGGGATTTCCAGAGCCGCAATATCATGGTCAAGGATGGAAGACTGCGGCTTGTTGATTTCCAGACGGCACACAGGGGCCCGGGGCTTTACGACCTTGCCTCGCTTTTAAAGGATCCCTACCATCCGGTCGAAACTGGAACGAGAAAGACACTGATCATGGAGCTGTACTACAGATTCACCGCTGACAATCCCGAACCCGAGGGCGGCTTCGAGGCATTCAGGGACCGCTTCGTACTCGCGGGGATACAGAGGAACATGCAGGCTCTGGCGGCCTTCAGCTTCCTCGGCCAGAAAAAGGACAAGAAGGAGTTCCTCGAGTTTATCAGGCCTGGACTCGGACTGCTCGAGGAGGGCCTGACGGAATCGGGACGGTTCCCCGTTACCAGCAGCCTTGTAGCCCGGATGAGGGACAAGATCATAGAAAGGAACAACTGACGTGTGGAAGATATTCTTAACTTCATTCGGGATCATGTTCCTCGCTGAGCTGGGTGACAAGACCCAGCTGACTATCCTCAGCCTGGCCGGCAGGTACAAGTCCCCATGGGTCGTTTTCGCCGGAGCGGCGATCGCCATGGTCCTCGCTACCGGCCTCGGCGTTCTCGTCGGAAACTTCCTTCCATCCGTAATCGGCGAAAAGGCGGTCAGATACGTCTCCGGAGGCCTTTTCATGCTGTTCGGGATACTCGTCATGGCAGGAAAATAACATACAACTTGACTCACTTATTCAGCCTCTTTATATTCCGTGCAATATCCGGTTAATCAGTAATTTTTCTCAATTAGCTAGGAGGCTTTAATATGAGAAATCTGCTTACAGTCCTTATGGCGCTCGCGATATTCGCCGGTATTCCGGCGACCGCGATGGCGACCAACGGGATGAACCTCGAGGGGTACGGCCCGATATCGGCTGGTATGGGCGGCGCCTCGTACGGATTCAACGTCGGAACCGCCGGCATGATGAACAACCCGGCCACCCTCGGCTTCTTTGCCGACGGTTACCACCTCGACATCGCCCTCGGTTACCTCGGACCACGTATCTCGGCGACGATCATGGAGACCCCGATGGGCGACATGACGGCCGAGTCGGAGAGCAAGCATTTCTGGATGCCGGCTCTCGGTTTCATGGTCAAGAAGAACCAGTGGGGCTACGGCTTCGGCGTCTTCGGCCAGGGCGGCATGGGCACCGAATACAGCTCGAGCTCATGGATGTCCGATCCGAGCATGGGCCAGAACCTAGCTCTCGAGCAGGGACTCGTCAACCGCTCAGAGGTCAGTGTCGGTCGCGCCATGATTCCTGTGACCTACGATGTGAACGAAAAACTCACACTGGGTATTACCTTTGATTTCGTCTGGGCCGGAATGGACCTCCAGATGGCTATGAGCCAGAGTCAGTTTCAGGACATGGCCAATCCCATGGCTCAGACCATTGGAACGGTCAGCGGCTCGATGGTCGAATCTCTCGGTATGCTATACGAGCCTATGGGCGGAACCGGCATCAGCCAGCTCTACCACGCATACTTCGATTTCTCTAATGATAACTCGTCCTTCGGCGAGGCCAAGGGCTACGGCGCTGCCGGCAAGCTCGGCCTGACCTACGAGGTCACTCCCGCCGTCACGGTCGGCGCGACCTATCACTCGCCTACCTGGCTCCAGGACCTTACGACTGAGAACGCGAAGCTCAGCATGGGTGTCAACATCGATCCCACTCTTGTGGGTATGCCGGCTGGCCCGTATGTGGATATGGACCTCTCAGTCTCCGGTACGATAACAGTCAAAGATTTTGAGTGGCCGTGGGTATTCGGCGGCGGTGTTGCATGGGATGCTAACGAGAAGCTCATGCTCGCCCTCGACCTGAAGTACATCGGCTGGGAAAGCGCCATGAAGGACTTCAAGATGAACTTCAAGGCTGACAATACTGCCGAGAACGGCAACTTCGCCGGTCTCGAGATGGACGCCACTCTCTACCAGAACTGGGAGAACCAGCTCGTCATAGCACTCGGCGGCGCCTATAAGGCTACCGAGGCCCTGACTCTGAGAGGCGGCTACAACTACGGCAAGAATCCCGTTCCCGACCAGTACGTCAACGCCCTCTTCCCCGCCATCGTCGAGCACCACATCACGCTCGGCGCCGGTTACGACTGGGGCAAGAACGGGCTCAACGGCTCATTCCAGACCGCGCTCGAGAACAGCGCGACCAATCCCGGTAACGTCGCGGCCGGGCTATTCCCGGTAGAGTCGACTCACAAGCAGTACAACTTCCAGCTCATGTACAGCAGAGCCTTCTAGTCTGTATCTGCGAGTTTGATCATAGAAAAGGGCTGCGGCATTCGCCGCAGCCCTTTTTTTGATGCACGATCTCTGTTGTATCTTCTTCGATCCCTCTCCCTACTGGGCCGACCCGAGCAGGACCGCTAACCATTTAGTATCATCTCTCGATTCGAGAGCTATCTTCATCATCATCGTAAGCGGAACGGACAGTATCATACCGACCGGCCCGAATACCCATCCCCAGAAGATCAGGGATATAAACACGACCAGTGTCGACAGGCCCAAGCCCTTGCCCATCACCCTCGGTTCGACGAAATTCCCGATAACGAGATTAAGCAGCACGTACCCGATGCCCACGATTATCGCCCGTGTGAATCCGTACTGTACGAAGGCCAGCAGGACAGGCGGAACCGCCGCGATGAATGAACCGATCGTCGGGATGTAGTTCAGCAGGAATGCAAGCGAGCCCCAGAGATACGGATAATCGACGCCGACAGCTATACAGAGCAGGGTCGCGACCACACCAGTGATGAGGCATATCCAGGTCTTGAGGGCGAGGTAACGCCTTATCTCATTGCCGAATTTCTCAAACTGGGGTATCGAGATGTCCGGATTGTCGAGGATCTCACTTAGTTTCTTCGGGAAACTCGAGGCTTCCATAAGCATGAAGACAGCGGCAACAATGATTAGAAATCCATTGGCCAGAACGTCCTTGAGGCTGTTGAGAGCCGTCGCGGTATATCCCATCACCGTTTCCGTATCGATCTTTCCAAGCAGGTCTATCTTGCTCATATCGATGCCGTGTCCCCCGAGCCAGCTGTAAATCCCGGAAAAACGCTGATCAAGCGCTGTCGTATACTTTGGATAAGATTTCACGAAATCACCGATCGACGCGCCGAGGAACCCGGTAACGAATGAGCTCACGGCGATGATGACCAGGATAACGACAAGTATCGCCAGCCCGGATGAAACGCCTTTCCCGGTGAGCCATGAAACGGGAGAAGAGCATATAATGGCGACAAAAAGCGCGAACATAACGGGGACCATGATCGAGGCGGCGGCTTTCATGCCCGCTACGATGACGATAAAAGCGGCAAACGTGATAAGTATGCGTGATGTAGAACTGGTCGTATCCATCTGTCGCTCCCTTTTGTCTAATCCATATTTCTCGAAGAGGATTATCAACTGTCACGCACAATACTTACAGCATTTTTTATAAAGAACGGGCCGCCGGATGGCAGCCCGCAATTTTCGATAATCGAACCCGAGTTGTTATCAGATCCGGATGATGAGACCGAGAGCGACGTCGCCCTGGGCTACTGCGCTTCCTCCGCTGATGCCCATCGAACACCCGCCCCCACCGCACCACAGACCCCCGCCCGAGTACATGAAGGGAAGAAGGAGCCTGACGTGAGTCCTGATCCCGATCCTCTGACTGACCGGAACGATCACTCCAAGGCCGAACGCCGCTGAGAAGAACCACTCAGAGCTGTAGGCGGAATCCTGCGGCGCGAATCTCGTCGCTCCGAACGTCATCGTGCCGAACGGTTTCGGCCCGTCCTTATCCACCGTATACAGACCGCCGATATGGTAGTACTCGACAGCTATGTCGAACTGTTCCTCGGCCGGATTGCCCGAGCCGTACTCCCTGTACGTAAGGTCGGTGACCTGTCTCGTGTAGATCAGCTCGACGAACGCGTCGCTGCCATGAACGGGGATATCAAGAGCGACCCCCCAGTTCCCCGCGTCATTGAGTTTCGCTTCGCCGTAGTATCCCTTGAACGTCCCGCCCCACTGGTATCCGCCGAGGGCAGTGACCATGATTCCATGATCCTGGGCTCCGGCGCTGCCGACAAGAGATGCTGCGAGAATGACAGCCATAACGGCGACTGTTGTGAATCTCCCTTTCATCATCATCCCATTTCCTCAGATCCTAGTTGGTCCAGGCGAATCCGACACTGAGAGTAAACCACTGGTACTCGGGCGAATCCCCGCTCTCGAACGCGTAGTTGTATCTCGCGCCGGCGATAAAGTTAGTGTAGTACCCTACTGGTACCATGACTCCGACCTCGGGTGTCACACCGAAGTGCCAGCTGCTCTCTTCGAGAGCAACTATGCCGATCTCGAGTCGTTCCTTCATCCATATCGCCCCGACCCCGAGGCCTAAATACGGCATGAACGATGGATTATCAAGCGGCGATTTCGGGTACCAGAATGCTGTGGCCATAAGCGGCGAACCGTAAAGGATCCTGAACTGGTTACCGGTCACGTGGCCGTTTTCGATCTCCATCGTCTCATCGGTAGTCTTGTAGAAGGTGTTCCAGTGCCACATGAGCCCCAGCGTAATATTGGGCTTCACGAGCCACCTGCCTTCAAGGCCGAAACCTCTCCAGCTTGTCTTGTCGATAAAATCCTTCATGTCCGCCAGTGGGACCGAAACGTCGTATGTAACGACGCCTATCGCGTCATCGGCATTTACTGCTCCAGCGCAGAGAGCCAGAAGCAAAAAAACCGCAAGAATCGTTCTCATAATATACTCCTTTCCCGATATGCAGTTATTTCTGCTCCAGATAAGGCGACTGCTCGAAGGCCTGCCGGATGGCGCCCTGGACCCTGTCCGAGTTGTATGAACTGGAGCTGCTCAGGATACCGTTTATCCCGCAGGTCCAGATATCATGGATATCACCCGTATCATGGTCCCAGGTCGCGAAGTCAAACATATCGATCATTATCGTACCGGTGTCGTAGGAATACGAATATCCCCCTCCCCATCCGGGGTAATACGGGTAGTACGGATACCAGGGACCCCATCCATAGCCGGGGTAATACGAATTTCCCGGAACGTACCCGGTCCATTTCGTGATCGTGATACCGGCCAGTAGCACCAGGTCAGGATCGTTGTTCTCCGGATCGTTCTCGAGTGTATACCCGTAATTTATCATCTGCGTTGTGACCTCTGAGATGATAAGATCCTTGAGTGCCGAAGACACCTGGCTATCATCATCCTCAGGTTTGCCATACTCCATTATCGTATCGGCAACTGCGAATGTCGTGTACGTCTGGTAATCGACTTCGGGGTCGTAATGCGTGACTACGACGTCATAGTCAGCTACGTTATTGAATCCCGAATCAGGAGCGCATCCGCCGATAGCGATCAGCATGATCCCCATAATGGCAAAAACAACAGCTCCGAGTCTTGGTCTCTTGTTCATTCTCCAGTCCTCCCTTCCTGTTTTCCTCCCTGAATTCCTTTACTGTCAATCTATCTACTTGAAGAACGGCAGCCCGGCCGAGATCTGGATGTCGATCATCGTGGTGATCTCGCGATTGATCTGGTAGAACTTCGCCGCCGTGATCGGATCAAGGGCATTCGAGAATTTCCTGAAATATTTCTTCTCGAGCGAGAGTCTCTTGTCGCGAAGTTTGATCGCCTTGCCAATGATATCTTTAGCTGCCTTGTCGGTCATCGCATCATAGTTCTCGGCGTATTCCTTGATCAGAGCGATCCGCTGATCGGTAAGCTTGTCGGATTCGTGCTCCATATCCCTGTATATCGGCCAGAAGATTTCGGCCTGTTCGTCGGTGAACTCCATCATATCGGTGATAAGTGCCACCCTCTCGGCCTTGACATCCGAACGAAGCACTTCGAGAAACGCTTCCTGGGAGGATGCCGCTGCCGGTACGATTACGAGAATCGCCAGCACGATCGCAAGACAGGTCTTCCTCATGGGAACTACCTCCGTTTAATAAAAAGAACGATTACTGATTGCGTGCTCTTGTCTATATACAATAATGACTTGCCTAAATCAATCCGGAATGAACCGGCTTGCCAGCTATCTCCTCCTGCCACCTCCTCCCGAAGTGCGCCTGCTGCTGGTCGACCGCGTATTTCGCTGACCGCTGCTCGTTGATCTTGTGCTTTTCTGGCCCGATGAACTTGAACGGGTGTCTCTCTGGCCGGTCGAACTCGACCTTGTGTCCCTCTGGCCGCTGCTCGTTGACCTCGTGTCCCGCTGTCCGGTCGTGGTCTGGCGCGTGTCGCGCTGGTTGCTGCCCTGAGAGCCCTTGTCCCTTGCAGCTTTGGATCGGTCAAGATCGTTCTTCGTGGCGCCGCTGGGCTGCTGGGCGGACTTGTCCCGTTTGCCTCCCTGCTGCTCCCAGTTTCCCTTGTTGTTCTTGTAGACATTCCCGTTCTTGTCGGCATAGGTGTTGCTCCTGTTCCCGCCACCCTGCTGCCTTGTCGAGGGAGTCCCGGCACGGACATCTCCCGTTCTTTTCACGCCGTTGCCCCTGTTCTTGTACATATTGTTCGAACCGGAATGCCGCTGTCCCGCCGCGTAGCCTGCGCGATAGCCCTGCCTCGCCCCGTGGCGGTACCCGTGCCTGTAGCCGCGCCTGTAGCCATGCCTGTAACCTCTCGCACCCCAGTACCTGTGATAGGAATGCCCCCATCCGATCCTCATCCACCCGTACGGGCCACCGAACCCGACTCCTACGGAGAAACCCCAGCCGGTATAGGGGTTATAGCTGACTCCAAAGCCCCATGTAACCGGACGCGGGTAGTAATATGCGCCGTACCACGGGTAGTAGTACCAGCCCGTCCCGTATACGACAGTACCGCCATATACATATGAGCTGGTATAACCTGGTGTGTATCCGACATAGACGACATCAGGCGAATAGTCATAGACGGTTACATACACCACATTATATACGGGACAGCTGGGAGGGATCGTGTAGATCGCGTCCGGAACATCTACGCAGACGGCCCACGGTCCGGTCGGCGAAACGGCCTCGAACCAGACCGCATCGTCACAGCAGTAGTATTTTTTATCCACATAGATCACCGCGCTCGAGGTATTGACCGCATAGTCCATGTCGGTATCCTCGACCTTCTCGAACTTCGGCTCTCCGTCGTACTTAATCTCGACGGTCGCTTCCTTCCTGTCCACCTCAGCTGTCTGCGGCACATATGCGTCGAGGACGGCGTTGCGCGCCTGATCCGTGCCGGCAACACTCGCAAGCACGTGACTGTTCTGGGAATCGGGGGGTATCTTCGCAAAATCCGCAGGAAGTTCACTCGATTCTACATGCTTCCAATCGCCGGTCATCGATGGCGCGGTATACCAGCGGCCCGATATCAGAGTGAAGTACTGCTGGCCCTTGAGGTCCATAAAAACGTCTGAATCTGTGTTGTTCATGTAGAGCAGTTCGGTGCCCTCGATCGGGGCGAATTCCGGCTCACCCTCCGTTTCGATCAGTTCGGCCGGCTCAGTTGAGACAATGATCTCGGGCGGCGTCTGAGTGGAATAATCAGGTTCTGCCGGCGGGTCCTCGCCCGCTTCAGTCGCTGCGGCGGCCTCTGCGGCGGCGTCCTCGGCCGCGGCCTTCTCCGCCTCTTCAGCGAGTTTTGATACTTCTTCCGGAACCTTGTCAACAGGGGCGTACCCTGTATCTACCTTCTTCGAGGAGTACCACCACGGGCCCCCTCTCATGTAATACATCTTGCTGCTTTTGTCGTAGACGATGAAGTAAGCGGTGTTGACCACATATTTCAGATTGGTATTCTCGAGGTCCTGTTCCTTCGGCTCGCCGTCTATCAGGATGAGAACTGCGGGCGCGTTCCTGACGTAGATCTTCGGCGGATCGTTCTTGATCCCCTCCACCGCGATATTCTGCTTGTCGACATATTCGAGCATGGCGTTCATCTCATCGAAGGTGATGAGAAACTCCCATTCCTCGATCTCGCTGCGGACAAGCTCCCCGTATCTTTCCAGGTTCTCTCCCTCCAGCGAAGGGAACCTCGCTCCCACTACCTTTACGTCGGAGAGTACGACGGTCCTCGTCTCGCGGTCGGTCAGGGCGTATGACTCGAACCAGACGGCTCCGAATACGGGTGATTCCCCCTTGGTAATCGACATCGAAACCGCTGACCTGGAGGTGACCATATCACCCTTGAAGGTCTCGATCTGCGGCGTGTAGATCGTGATGGTTGTATCACCAGCCTCGATCTTGAAGGGCCAGTCGAGAGCTGATGCTGATGAAGAAACAAGAAGCGCGGCGAACAGGAGCGCCGCGGCGATTATCCTCGGTTTCATAGTGATACCTCCCTTTCACGCCATTTTCGGGCAAATAACGCCTACTGTCCAGCCTATTCTAGCCAGGGGCTGCTACTGTCTATTTTTCTTTCTGCTCTATTTTCCCCGCCGGAGAGAGGTAGATCACGAACTCTTCCTTCCCGTCTACGCCGACGAACTGATCTATCGATGCCTGGTCATATCCGAGGATGGCGCAGGCCCCTCCTCCGATCGACTCGGCGGCCAGGTAAAGGTTCTGGCAGATGTGCCCGGCCTCCATCGCGATATCCTTGTGCGCGACCTTGCTGTAACGCCACTCGGTCCTGTACGGGATAGTTGCCCATATGAAGACGACAGCGCTGTTGCCGACGAATTTCTGGTTGTAGCAGATCTCGTTCATCTCATCGACGAGCCCTTCCCCTGTGCGCACAAAGAGGAGCTTGTGCTTGACCGGGATATACCTGTAGATGCCCGGCTTGATCCCTTCGACCTTGTTGATCAGCAGGTAGGTTTCGAAAGGATGTCTCGCTCCGCCGGACGGCACCGTCCTGAGGTGGTACCTGACGCGACCGTCGTCTCTCATGACGATCTTCTGGATCCCCTGCGTACTCCACAGCAAAAAGCTCAACTCCTCGTTTGTGAGATATTCATCTGTGTATTTTCTTCGGCTCCTTCTCTGACCGATCATCTTCCGCAGGGACGCGTCCCCGACAGTGATCTCGTCGGCGGGAACGAGGTCGATGAGTTCCGCCCCTTCTGGATACTCCTTCTGTATCGGTGGAGGGGGAAGTTTCCTTTCCTGGTCCGAAACGAGATCGTCCCAGTCCCCCATGAATCCCTTGAGGAATACATGGATCTGTTCCATCGACATCTCATCGAGGGTCATTATCGTATCGGCCGTACCGCCTGTCATTCCGGGCACCGGGCAGGCGATGAGGATCAAGGCCGCCAGGAATACAGCTATAAGACCCTTCTTCATATCCTCCTCCTGTCGTGTCTATACAGGTTTATAAACGTCGTCATTCGCTTCAGTTCCGGCCATTGTCGCATACGCCCCCGGTTCGTTCCAGATAAAGAAAGAGCCGCCTCTCCGTGCCCTCAAGGAACGGAAAGACGGCTCTATTGATTCCTGATCAAAGTGTCCTGCTACTTCACCTCGAAGAACTTCTCCTTCGGGACGTTGCAGACGGGGCACTTGTCGGGGGTCTCCCCCTCGAACGTATTGCCGCATACGGGGCATACATGGATAGGCGCGCTGTCAAGGTCGCCCCCACCCTTTACCGCAGCCAGGGCCTTCTCGTAAAGGCCGTGATGGACCTCTTCGACGGCAAGCGCGAACCGGAACGACCTCAGTGCCGGAGCGTTGCCCTCGGCCTCGGCTTCCGCGACAAACTTCGGGTACATCTCCTTGAACTCATGTCCCTCGCCCGCAATCGCGTCGACGAGATTGTCAGTCGTATCGGCGACGCCGCCGAGCACCTTGAAATGGGCGTGAGCATGAATCGTCTCCGCCTCGGCGGCGGCACGGAACAGCTTGGCGACCTGCGGGAACCCGTCGTCATCCGCTTTCTTCGCATAGGCGAGATACTTGCGGTTAGCCTGGCTTTCACCGGCAAATGCGGCTTCAAGATTCTCTTTTGATGACATATAAAATCTCCTGTCACTGAACAGAAACTATATCCGGTGCTCTACTCCGCCCTTGAGGGAAGGCTGTCGAGCAGCTGGGCCACGATATCCTGGACCCTCTTCTGCCACATGCCGTCCGGCGCGTTCTTTGCCGTCTCGGTCTGGGCCGTGCCGTACCATATGACCTGTCCCTTGGACGCGTCATAGATGAACAGCATCAGTGTGCCCTCTTCCCAACTCGCCTTATTGCTCCCGCCGTCGGGAAGGTCGGCATAATAGTCGGGTTTGTAGGTGCCGTCAAAATTCTCTTCAATATATTTCTTGTCGATCTTCTGCAGGCTTACGAAAGCGTTAAGCACGAGGTCGGGATTCTCAGTCGTCTTCGCGTATCCCCTCGCGTACATCTCTTTCTGGATTGCGGTACCGATCACATCGCGGAACTCGGGATCATCGATACGTTCCGAACCGGTTGCGCCAATAGAGGGTATCCACGTCCAGGTCTTGAACTGGTTGAAGTCGACACCTTCCTCGAAATGAGCATCGATGGCGATCGATGTCTCATAGACTTTCTCAGTCTGCGACATCTTTGTAGCGGTGCAGCCGCTGAGAAGAACAGCCGCCACAACAAAAAGGGACAGGAGTCTTGCCGACCTCATCGAGATACCTCCGAAGTTTCACGTACGACTGAAAAACCGGCAGATAGAGCACCCCCGTGGGATACGCCTGCACCGGTAACGGTTACCCGCTCAATTTAAATGATTATCGATGCCGCGTCAACGGCGCGATTTTAACCCTCGAATTTGAAGGAAACCTTCACTTTGGCCCTGTACGCCTTGACCTTGCCATCCTCGAGGTGCATATCGAGATCGATGATCTCGGCGATGCGGAGGTCGCGGAGCGATTTCCCGGCCCTGTTCACAGCGTTTGCGGCTGCTTTTTCCCATGATTCCGGGCTCGTACCGACTAGTTCGACGACCTTGTAGACACTCTCTGACATTTCGGTCCCCTTTCGATTTTGTGGAATTGATGCCGGAAACATCATACTCCCGGCAGCCGCGGGGGTCAACAGATAACCCGGTCGACCTGCACCCCTCTCAGATCCTCGTCACAATGATGTCGATATCCTTCGAGATCTGCAGGATCGTGTCCCAGTTGAGGCTGAGGTCGTGTGAATGGGCGAGATTGTTCCGCAGGGACTCGAATTCCTTTACGGCTCTCTGCGCCGACCGCTTCGATTCAAACCTGAACATGGCAAAGAGCTCCGGATCCTTAAGGACGATGTTCGACTTGTCGGAGAGCTGCAGGCAATCGATCAGCCTGACTCCTTCGCCCCGCCTGCTTCTCTCGTGATGCAGCCTCACCGCTCTTTTGAGTCGGTTCTTTGTCAGGATCTCCTTCCAGCTCTCACCAGGATACGCTTCGATGATGATCCTCGAAAGGAACATCTCGATGATAGTTACCATGCCGAAGAGCCACATCCGTACCGGTGGTTTCTGGATATCCGTCCTGCAGATGACACCCCGGACCTCATCTCCGATCCTCACGAAACAGTACGGCGATTTGGCCAGGGCCTCGAACGCCGCCGGAATGGAAGCGGTCTCCGGGAGAACGGACATGTCATCGAACGGCCTGGCAGCGGCTCCGCATTCTCCCCCCGAAATATCCTCCAGCCTCAGATAGCCCGAGGTCCTACCCTCCTCGCTCACTCCAAGAAGGGGCAGCCTGGTCTTCTCAACGATCGCCAGAGCCTCGTCACCGGGCCGGCACGAGTCGATCACGGGCAGCGTTTCGACGATATCCATGACTGAAAAGCCCTCGGTAAAGAGCGTCTTCATCCTCTGCTGCATCGAAAGGTTGTATTGAGGCATCAGTGTTTCCTGCGCGGGTTCGCGAAATCCATCCAGATCCCCAGAGTCAAAATCAATATCCTTCTCATCCGCCCTTTACTTCTTCCTTTTCCTTTGTGGGAAAGGCGAATCCGAGAATAAGCTTGAGCCTTGTATATTCCGCCCTTGCGGAAATGCCGTCTCTGTCGATGATCCCGCCGCTTCCTCCGTCATCTGCGAATTCGAGCTCCATCTCAAAGTCATCTCCGCCCCAGGTGTAGCCGAACCCTATGGTCCAGTCGATATCCAGGGCCCTGAAAGCCCCTCCGAGGTTCGCGTGGTAGAGATTCCAGCTTGTGATACTTGTATTGGCCTCTTTTGTCCATCCGGACCTGTCGGTAGTAAATCCGCAATACAGCGAAAATCCTTCGCTGAACTTGTGATCAAGACCGATGCCTATATTGAAGACATCCTTCATCCCGCCTGTGACCGCAAAGGTGAGTGTGTCTCCATCAGTCTGCGACCGAAAAGCATCCGGTTCGAGGATGTCAAAGGTCTCAACCCGTCCGAAGTACTCGGCGCTCATGTGAAAAGTTGTAGTCTTGTAACCATACGAAGCGCCGACGGAGACCGAAGCCGGTGTCTTGTATGTCGAGGAAAGTTTCTCCTGGTAATCACTGGTCAGGTAGGAATCAGGCGACCCATTTCCGTCCACGTCTATATTTACAACTGAATCGTCGTAATAAATACTTCCGTCACCGAGCAGACTGAGGTTCGGCAGGGTGAGAGCCACACCGAATGCCAGCGGCCTGTAATCGAATGACGCGCCCGTTTTGAGCAGCAATCCCGCGTTCCAGTATGTGTACTCCCTTATCAATGTCGCTGACGCACCCGGCCCGTCAACCTGGGCGCCTTGGAGGATAGTCTGGACCCTCATGCTCTGGCCGCGATAGACCCCGTAGAGCGTCGCGCCGAGAGCCATCCTGTTGCTGAGCGGCTTGGCCCAGCTGGCACCGACCCAAGTCTCGCTGAGATTTTCATGGAAACGGAACTCGCTGGAGTAGCTCTCATCGCCTGTACCCCACCCTGGATCCCACCAGGAATTGATATGGTTATTCGAAAGATCGAGTTCAAAGGCCTGGCGCGTAAGAAACGAAATGGCGATCTGGTTCCCGCCGATCACATCGAAAGGGAATCTCATAGCGAACATTCCAGGCGCCTTGTTCAGCCGGGAGTCGGAAATATCAATGTCATAGTCTGTTCGTGCTTCCAGATTGAGACTCGACAGTTCGAAAGCGTCGGTAGTGAGCAGCAGGCCCTGGTCGATTGAGAATGCTACCGCGCCGGGATTATAGAAGGTAGCGCTGAGGTCCTTGATACTTCCTACGACTATGCCGCCGAGCAGTTCGGCCCGTGTGCCGTACTGGAGGGTCCAGTAATGCGAGTCCTGTGCGGACACATGGCCGGCTGGCAAAAACATACCCGCAAACAGCAGCGGAAGAATGATCGAGTATTTCAGATTGCAGATTTTCATCTCTTATCTCCGTTTATCATTCCGACTACGAATCTAATACCATACGGAAGCCGGCAGTTCTATTGAAAACATGATCGGGAAAACCGGAAAGTATTAGTGTCCCTCGCCGCTTATCATCCCTGCCGCATGGATGAGAAGGGGCGCGAGCAGCTTCGCGCAGAAGGAAGCCCCGCGTACGGAACCGGGGATATTTATAAACAGCGTCCTGCCCTTCATCCCCGAATAGCCCCGGGAAAGAGCAGCGTTGCGGGTCTCCTTGAGGGACTCGGCCCTGAGCATCTCGGATATTCCCGGCGCTGAGCGGTCGCAGAACCGCTCCGTCACCTCGGGGGTGATGTCTCTCGGCCCGAGGCCCGTACCACCTGTAGTTATGACCGCGTCGAAGCTGAGGCCCGACTCGAGAGCCCGCAGGATCTCATCTTCCTCATCGGGAACCACGATGACATCCGCGACGGCGCCGGTAATCTCTTTCTCAAATATCTCTTTCACGGCCGGCCCCGAGAGATCCTCATACTCGCCCCTGGATGCCCTGTCAGATATCGTAACTACCAGTATCTTCATCTGTGATCTCACCACCCTCTACGACCCTCGCGAAGACGCCTCTTCGAGGCATCACGCAGTCACCGGTCTTCTCGCGGATCGCGCACCCGCTGTGGCATTCCTTGCCTATCTGGGATATCTCGAGGACCGCGCCGCCTACATAGAGCCTTGTCCCCAATGGAAGCGATGGAAGGTCTATCCCCCTGGTCGTGATGTTCTCGGCAAAGTCGCCGGGGACTAGAGAATCGAGCTTTTCGCGCATCGTTTCGATATCCTCATCGGCGAGAAGCGAAACCTGCCTGTTGCCCGGCCCGGCGTGCGCGTCACCCTCTATCCCGCGGTCCTCAACTAAAACCATCCGGGGAACAGGGGTCTTGGGCATCCCCTTTTCTTTCGATACGTTCAGCGACAGTATCTCGAAGTTCTTCGTCATACTTCTTCTTTCGTCTTTGACTTCAGGGTGACCTTCGTAATGACCATGCCCTTGTCGACCGCCTTGCACATGTCGTAAAGGGCCAGGGCCGCGACAGAGACTGCGGTCAGGGCTTCCATCTCCACGCCGGTCTTTGCCGTGCTCACAACCGTCGCCTCTATCTCGACCGCGCTTTCCTTCAGTTCCAGGCCGACAGCGATATCGTCTATCGGAAGGGGATGGCAGAGGGGGATAAGGTCGCTCGTCCTCTTCGCCCCCATGATCCCGGCGATCCTCGCTGTCGCGAGGGCGTCACCCTTCTTCAGTGTCCCTTCGCGCAGTTTTGCCACCGTATCAGCGGCCATCCTCACCGATCCTGAAGCGATGGCTGTCCTCTTCGACACAGGCTTCCCCGAGACATCGACCATCTTCACCTTTCCATCTTTATCGATATGCGAAAAATCGTTCACCATTCTATCCTCCGATCTGTCTCATCGACCTGTCGCTGCAGGATGTGCCTTTTTCCGGCTTGGCCTCCACCGCTTTAAATATACTTCCTTCGATATCATCGAAATCGACCTCTATCTCGATGTCGGAGAAGAGGCACGGCTTGAGGAACCCGTCGGAGGTAAGCCTCAGCCTGTTGCACTTCTCACATGGAAGGGGCCTGTCGAAGTCATGAAGGGATTCTGTCTCGCTTGTACGTTTTGAAAGGGAGAACCTGTTTATCGTCTGCAGGACCAGCCCCTCGCGTGCGCAGAACAACTTCATCATCTCGACATCCTCCCGCGAACCGGGGAGAGACACCACCATGTTCACCTTCGTCCCTTCAAAGCCCACCGCCTGCGCCGCTTCTATCCCCCGCAGAACATCGGCTACATCGCCGATGCGGGTGATTTCCCGGTACTTCGTCGGATCGAGAGAATCGAGTGATATGTTCAGTCTGTCGAGCCCTGCATCCTTCAGGCGGACGGCCATATCAGGAGTGAGAAGGATCCCGTTCGTCGTCATCACGATCTCTTCGAGTCCCTCGATTTCCCTGAGCATTCTCACCAGGCTGTCTATGCCTTTTCTCACCAGCGGCTCTCCGCCCGTCAGCCGGACCTTGCCGATCCCGAGCCGGACAGCGGCGCCGACGATCGAGACGATCTCCTCGTAGGTGAGCATATCGCCGTGCTCTTTCTGTTCGATTCCCTCGGGGGGCATGCAGTACTCGCACCTCAGGTTGCACCTGTCAGTAACCGAGACCCTGAGGTAGTTAATCTCTCTTCCGATCCTGTCCTTGAGCATCTTCACTTTCCATACGCGAAGTGCGGTGAGCCGGGAACGATTACCCTGACCTCTTCGCCCTCCGCAATCGATTCGATCCCCGCGGGGATCCTGAGTATTCCATCGGCCCGTGTATACGCGTGTATGTGGGCCGAGCCGTGATAGTCGAGAAGCCGGGCACGTCCGTCCGGCAAAAGCCTCACCGGCAGATGCGCGGTCCTTACCGCACCCCTTCGAGTGAGTTCCTTCTCGAGACGTGCCGTGATCTCGAGAGGCCTGTAGTCGTGTCCCATCAGTTTGAAGCAGAACGGTTTTACAATGATCTCGAAAAGCACGAAGACGGACACCGGGTTTCCGGGCAGCCCGAAGACCCAGGCATCATCCCGCCTGCCGAAGAGAAGGGGCCGCCCCGGCTTGATCGCCGCACCGTGTATAAGCAGTTCGAACCCGGCCTCCTCCAGACCTCCCGGAACGAAATCGTAGTCGCCCATCGAAACGCCACCGGAAAAGATAAACATATCGATCCGGTCCGCAGCGTCCTTTATCAACGCGGGCACCGCGCAGGGCTCATCGGGAACTATGCCAAGATACTCGGCTGGCAGGCCCGACTGCGCCGCCTGCGCCATGAGTTGTGGCCCGTTCGAATTTCGTATCATACCGGAGCCCACGGGATGGCCTGGCTCAGCGAGTTCGTCGCCGGTGACAGCTATACCAATGACGGGCCTTGCGGCGACCGGCACTTTCTCTCCGCTCGCAGCGGCCAGGACGGCGATCTCCGACGGACGGATCAGGGTTCCTTTTTCCAGAACCGTGTCCCCCTTGCGCACATCCTCGCCGAAAAGACATATATTGCTCCTGCTACTCGGGCGGGTGACGGTGACGATCCCTTCCTCCTCCACGGTATCCTCGATCATGACGACCGTATCGGCGCCTCGCGGCACCGCGGCACCTGTCATAATCCTCGCGCACTCGCCCTCATGTATCTCTTTTTCAGGCAGACTGCCGGCGGCGACCGTCTCGACGATCCTCAACGGGCCGCCGAGGTCGGCGCTCCTGCAGGCGAAGCCATCCATCGCCGACTTGTCGAATGGCGGCATATCGATATCAGAGACGACATCGGCGAAAAGTATCCTGCCCGATGCATCGGCAAGATCGACTTCTTCGCTGCCGAGGGGGTGCACCGCACCGTTGACAGTATCGATCACATCACCGAAGGGCATCAGTTCCCTGCGCCCGAAATCTTTCTTTCTATTGTCCATTTTCAGTATCCATCTCCGGCCCGCTTTCATTGCAGACCAGCCTTACTATCCCGGCCGCTGTCACGGCATCAATCGCGAGTCTTTCAACCACAAACACTGCTTCCTTATCCGACCCGGCGCACCCTCTTATCAGATCGGCGCGCATCTCCGCTATCAGGGCCGAGGGCTTGGGATCCTCAGCGGGAAGATAGACCGTCAAGTCGGGTTCGATTTCCTCGAGGATCCTGTTGCTTTCTATTATCAGAAAATCCGCCTGCGGATTTTCCTCTTTTATCCGGGCATATGGGGTACCAGCGTGATAGAAAACATTATCCATATCTTCTTTCAGTTCCCCGTGCCCGAGCTTCACGCGTACACTTCCGGGAAGCAACCGGCAGATCCCCTCCGCAAGTGTCGTCTTGCCTATATTTGATTTCGCGCCGGCTACCACGATCGTCTTCATCGCCGTTGCCCCTCACTCGAAGCAGCCGAGCTGACAACCGACGATCTTGATCCCGCTCGTGGTGCAGTACTCGCCTATATCCTTCAATGAAATACCCGATCTCTCCGAGAGCTCGAATGCCCTCACGCAGGGCATCATCTTTTTACCGTCTTTCTCGACAGCTGATTCCTCGATTATCTTCCCGTATTCCTCAGCGTTCATCTCCGCTCCTTTCCAGGAGGCCCGAAATATATTTCTCGAACGCGTCGTCCATACCTTCAAGGACGGCCGCCCTGTACTTCTGCCATCCATCTAGCAGTTCTTTGCCGTATTCGGTAAGCTCCGTCGTTCCGCCGGCGGGTCCTCCCCTCGTCTTCGTGACGAGCTTCCTGCCGATGGCCTGCTCTGTCCTCTTTATATCGCCCCACGCCTTCCGGTATCCCCTGCCGAGTTTCTCGGCAGCCTTCCTGATAGATCCCTCCTCCTCGATCGTCTTGAGGAGGCGCCATTTCCCGTCCCCGAACATCCCGTCGCTCTTTCCATCGGAGAGGTAGAGTCTCAGTCCCGGCTTCACATGGCCCGTTTCATTATTCATCATGTCATCCTTCAATGATCTTCACCGCACTCGCCTTGATCGATGCGAATATCCTGCTTCCCCTCTCGAGGCCGAGCGATTCCACAGACTGCTCGGTCACCATCGAGACGATCGTCTCGCCAGCATCGACCGTTATCTCGGCCCCTCTTCTCGCCGGCACTATCTCGCTGACCGTCCCCTCGAAGAGATTCCTCGCGCTTGTGTCTGGCCGGTAAGCGGAGAGCGTCACATCCTCACTTCGTATAAGCGCGGTCGCCTCTCCTGCCGCCGCCGTGCTCAACGTTTCAAAGCTGAATCCGTCGCCCGCGTCCGTCTCGAAGGCGGAAATCCCGTCTTCACGCCTGACCAGCCTGCCCCTGTATACATTCCTGATCCCTACAAACCTCGCCACGAATTCGGATCCGGGATGGGAGAGGATGTGCTGTGGCGTATCGACCTGCACGACGGTCCCCTTCTCCATTATCCCGATCTTCGTCGCCAGCGCCGCTGCTTCCTCGTAATCGTGGGTCACGTGGAGCATCGTCATCCCGCCGCGGTTCAGCTTCCTGAGCAGCGACCGCATCTCCACCCTCGCGCCAGAATCGAGCGAGGAAAGCGGCTCATCGAGCAGCAGGCAGTCAGGGCCGGCGGCAAGCGCCCGGGCAAGCGCCGCCCGCTGCGCTTCGCCGCCCGAAAGGGTCGACGGGCTTCGGTCGAGCAGATGCCCTACACCTGTCTCCTCCGCAAGCAGTCTGGTGAGGATCCTGATATCGGAACGTTTCATCCCGGAGGAGACCGGTCCGTAGGCGATATTCTTTCTGACCGACATATGGGGAAAGAGAGCCTGATCCTGGAAGACGATCCCGAGTTTCCTTCGCTGCATACTCTCGCGGGTGATATCGCGCCCTGCGAGTGTCACCTTCCCCGAATCGGCCGGAATGACACCGGTAAGCGTTTCGAGCAGGACCGTCTTTCCCGTTCCGGAAGCGCCGAGCAACACGAAATAGTCCCCCTCTTCGACGGAGAACGAGACATCGGAGATCTCAAACTCCCCGAGTTTCCTCGAAAGCCTGTCGACCTCGAGGATGGTCCTGGCGGCACGTCCATTATCTTTCGACATTGCTCCGCCTTCCCGCGATCATCCTGAGCGCTATGAAGAAAACGAGACAGAGCCCGACGAAAAGGACCGTGACCGGTCTTGCGTACTTGAGGCCGAATGCGCCGAAGCGCTCATATATGAGGACCGGGGTAGTCATCGGATGATAGGCGATTATAAGGACGGCGCCGAACTCGCTCATGCCTCTCGCCCACATCAAAACGAGGCCCGATACGATCGAGCGCCACGCCATCGGCACCGAGATGGTAAGAAAGACCCTCAGCGGCGAGGCGCCGAGGTTCAGGGCTGCCTGTTCGAGCCTTTCAGGAACAGCCTCGAAGCCGTCCCTCGCAGCGTTGACAAGGAACGGGACCGAAACGAAAGCCATCGCGGCCATTATCCCCGCGATACCGCCGACGAAACTCACTCCGAGTCTCTCGCCGAGCGAACCTATCGGCGTTCCCGGGGCTAGGATCCCGAGCAAAGCGATCCCGGCCGCAGAATGGGGGATCACGATTGGAAGATCGACGATCCCGTTTACCAGTCTCTTGAGCGGAAAATCCTTCCTCGCCATGATCCAGGCGAAGGGTATCGCGCCTAGCGCGGCGGCGAGAGTAGCGAGCATCGACGCGCCGAGTGTCAGCCATACGCTCGCTGTGACCTCGGGGTCCGTAGCCGCGTCAGACAGTTCCGCCTTACCGACGCTGAGAAACATCCCGGCAAGAGGCGCCACGATGAAGAGGAGCACCACTCCTCCAAGCGCCGCGAATACGAGATGCATCGGTTCGATACGGGTTTTGCGCACTTTTCACTTCTCCGGTACTATTCAGCCGGTTTCGCGTACTTTTTCAATTCTTCCGGGATCTCACTGTATGTCTCCGAGGGCGACGGCACCATCGATGGCTGCCCCGCCTCTTCCATTACCTTCATCCCCCTGCCAGAATCGAGGATGAAACCGACAAATCTCTTCGCCAGTTCCGGGTTCGGAGAGTTCGAAGGGATCGTTATCCCGTAGACCATCGGGGCGCCGCGCTTGACAATCTTCTCCCCCGGCTTCTTGCCCGAGATCTCGACGCTCACCGATTCGTACGTCTCGGCATATTCCGGGTTCTTGAGGTTTATACCGTCGGGCAGAGTCACATATAAAAGCCCGTGCTGCCGGGCCACGCTTCTATAAAGAAATATGTAATCAAGCGTCCCTGTTTCGAGCAGGGCGATAAGATCTGTCTCCTTCGGTCTGATGAAACGGATGTCCTTTTCGAGAAGCCGCGCGGCCAGGCCCTCCCACCGAAAGTACTTCTCCGCCAGCTTCATCGTCAGCACGGCTCTGTAGCCGCACGGATCGACGTCCGGGTCGGACCGCCCGAACTTGACATCGGGATCGAGCAGTATCTCTTTCCAGTTAACGTCATCGATCTCGTCGTGTTTCTTCGAGTGCTCGGTAAATACGATCGCCATCTCGTTGCTGGCGAACTTTATGTTCCACGAGGCGTGATCGGGGATCAGAAGATTGTCGATAACGGCATAGTCCGCGGAGGCCATAATGTCGCATTCCCTGCCGAGGTCGGATATCTTCCTCGCGCACGACCTGCTGCCCGCCGCTTCGAGCCGCACGATGGTGCCGGGATTCTCATCTACGAAATCCTCTGATATCTTCCTCAGCGGCACAGAGAGGCTGCCCGCGTGGAAGACGGTCAGGGTGCGATCGGCGTTATTATCCCCGCCTCCGCAGGAAGGCAGGAACATCGACCCGAGGATGACGATTAAAAGGGGGAAAATACCCTTGAAACGGGGCCTCATACGAATATTCCTCCATGTGGTGATAATCTCTCCTGTCACTGCAAGATATCAAATGACAACAGGTTGTCAACGGATATGTACAACCGTGCATATCGGTCGCCGTAATATACTCCAATAAAATAATTTATGCTTCATATCTGAATCCAAACGGTGTATATTCTTATTCCTTGATTCTGCTATTCAACAACACTGAAGGAGGCCTCACGGAATGTCTTCAAACGACCGTATCGCAAAGATGAAGGAGGCGCGCGAAGTCATAGCAAGTCTCGACTTCGAAGTCGTGCCCCTGGACAAGGGCTACGCGAACCGCTGGCTGCGCGTCGACGTCGGTTCGGGAGAGATAACGATCAATCCCGTAGACGCAGAGATGAAGAGGTTGTGGACCGGAGGAAAGGGCTTCGATCTCTGGATGACATTCGGAGAGATCGACAAGGACACAAAATGGGACAGCCCGAACAACCCGATCTGCTTCTCGTCAGGTCCGCTCGGAGGAACGACCTCCTACCCCGGTTCGGGCAAAACGATCGCGACGGCAATATCACCCCTGACGAACTCGATGATGGACTGCAACGTCGGCGGCTACTTCGGCCCCTACCTCAAGTTCGCCGGATTCGACTCGATGATGGTCATCGGCAAGACGGATGGAGAAGTCATAGTATTCATCGACGCGGTCGCCGGCAGGGTCACAGTGGAGAAAGCGCCGCTTGAAAGCGTAGATTCCCACAAGCTCGCCGAGGAACTCGCCGTAATGTACGCCGACGATGAGCTCGACCTGAGAAACATCGCATCCGTATCGGCCGGCCGCGGCGCTGAGCACACCAGGATGGGAATCCTCAACTTCTCCTTCTGGGACTGGCGGCGCGGAGCCGCGAGACTCAAGCAGGCCGGACGAGGCGGGATCGGGACCGTTCTGCGTAACAAGAAGATCAAGGCTGTCGTCATAAAGAACAACCAGGTCACACCTGCCTGGAAGATCGAGGAGAACAAGGTCGCGAAGATGATCACCCCGAAGAAAGTCTCGATCCAGTGCAAGGGTGAGGTCGGTGAGCTCCACGAGATCATCGATCGCTGGAACTGCGATCCCGAGTACGTCATCGAGATGATGCAGGACATCCAGGAGCGCTTCCGCCACATCTCCAAGACCGCTATCGACGAGATCAACCGCAAGACGGGCAAGCCGAAGTCGCACCTCTACCACATCGCGACATTTTACAAGGCCTTCTCCCTCGCGCCAAAGGGCGAGACGATCATACAGGTCTGCATGGGAACGGCATGCCACGTCAAGGGCTCGGCGAAGATACTCGACTCGTTCGAGCGGGTACTCGGCGTCGGAACCGGAGAGACCACGGAAGACAACAATTATACGCTCGAGGCGGTCGCCTGCCTCGGCGCCTGTTCAATAGCGCCGGTCGTGAAGATCGGCGAAGAGGTATTCGGAAATGTCCAGTCGAAGGACGTCGAGAAGCTCCTCAAGCAGGCCGGAGACGGCGGAGGACACAAGAAAAAGGCGAAGATCGAAGCAGTGGCCGCCACCGTTTCAAAGATCGCTCCCGCCGACCTCGAGAAGATAGCCGGCGAGCAGAAGAAAAAGAACGAAGCGTTCAAGAAGATGCTGATGGTCTGCACCGGCACCGGCTGCGTAGCGGCCAAGGGCTTCGATATACGCGACGGACTGATCGACGCGCTCGAGAAAAAAGGCGTCTCATCCGACTACGCTGTGGTCGGTACGGGATGCAACGGCTTCTGCGCCTCGGGCCCGATCGTAGTGGTGCAGCCAGACGGAATCTTCTACCAGAAGGTAAAGGAAAAGGACCTCGACGAGATCGTCGCCTCACTCGAGTCCGGCGAGACGATCGAGAGGCTTCTCTACAAGAACCCCGTATCGGGCGAGGTAAACGAGAAGATGGGTGACATCCCCTTCTTCAGCAAGCAGCAGCTGATCGCCCTTCGAAACAAGGGGCTCATCGATCCCGAGAACATCGACCACTACATCGCCAGGGGCGGGTACGACGCGCTTCGCAAGGTACTCGGCGGGATGAAGCAGGAAGATGTAATCAAAGAGGTCATCGCCTCGGGCATCCGTGGACGCGGAGGCGGCGGATTCCCCGCAGGCGTAAAATGGCAGTCGGGACTGAAGGCGGCACAGGAACGCGAGGAGGAGATCTTCGTCGTCTGCAACGCCGATGAAGGCGATCCCGGGGCATTCATGGACCGCTCGATCATCGAGACCGACCCTCACTCTGTCCTCGAGGGCTTGCTTATCGGCGCCTTCGCTGTCGGATCGACAGAGGGGTACATCTACATCAGGAAGGAATACCCGCTCGCTCAGACGAGACTTGCCAAGGCAATCGAACAGGCGAGGGCCTACGGCCTTCTCGGCGACGATATCCTGGGCAGAGGTATGAAATTTGACATACATGTTCACCGAGGCGCCGGCGCATTCGTATGCGGCGAATCGAGCGCCCTGATGGCCTCGATGGCCGGCAAGCCGGGCGAACCGCGAGCCAAGTACGTTCACAGCGTCGAGTACGGCTTCCGCGACAAGCCGACCGTACTCAGCAACGTCGAGACCTGGGCGAACATCCCCGAGATAATCGCCCGGGGCGCGAAGTGGTTCGCCTCTATTGGAAGTGGCGACGTCAGCGAGAATCCGTGGAACGGCTCCTCCGGTACGAAGGTCTTCTCTCTCGTCGGTGATGTCCGCAACTCGGGCCTCGTCGAGGTCCCGATGGGGATCACACTACGCGAGATAGTGGAAGATGTCGGCGGAGGCATTCCTGAAGGACGCGAGTTCAAGGCTGTCCAGACCGGTGGACCGTCGGGCGGCTGCATCCCGGAATCGAAGCTCGATATGAAGGTCGATTTTGATTCACTAACCGAGGCCGGTTCGATGATGGGCTCGGGCGGAATGATCGTGATGGACGACCACACATGCATGGTCGACGTTGCCCGCTACTTCATCGACTTCCTGATGGACGAGTCGTGCGGCAAGTGTACCGCCTGCCGCGAGGGTCTCCACCTGATGAGCAACATCCTCACTCGGATCTGCGGCGGAGATGGCCGGGCAGGCGATATCGAAGCGCTCGAGGAGCTCTGCTCGACGGTGCAGGCCGCGAGCCTCTGCCAGCTCGGAGGCGCGGCGCCCAATCCGGTGATGAGTACGATCAACTACTTCCGTGAGGAGTACGAGGAACATATAAAGGAGAAGAAATGCCGCGCAGGGGTCTGCAAACCGCTGATCGAGTATTCGATCAGCGCGGACAACTGCACCGGCTGTACACTCTGTTTCAAGAACTGTCCCGTCGACGCGATCACCGGGGAGAAAAAGGAACTCCACGTGATCGACCCGGACAAATGCATAAAGTGCGGTATCTGCTACGAAGTCTGTAATTTCGAAGCTGTGGAGGTGATATAAATGGCCGCCGAGAAGATAAACATAACGATCAACGGTATCGAGGCCACCGTCCAGAAGGGCTCGTATCTCCTCCAGGCGCTCCGTGACAACGGAGTGGCCGTTCCTACTCTCTGCCATCACAAGGACCTCACCCCCTCCGGGACGTGCAGGCTCTGCATGGTAGAGGTGGAGCAGCGCGGGAAGAAGAAGCTCGTCACGTCGTGCAACTTCCCCGTCCGCGGCGAGATCTCTGTCGACACCGAGTCTGAACGGGTAAAGACCCACCGCAAGGTGCTCGCTGAGATGTACCTCGGCCGCTGGCCGAACGTGCCGCTGATCCAGGAAGTGGCTGCGATCTGCGGCGCCACCGACAAGGAAAAGTACAAGAGTGAACTGACCGACGATAATCCGAAGGCCTGTATCCTCTGTACACACTGCGTCCGTGCCTGCGACGAGTTCGTCATGGAGAGGATCCTTGATTTCGCGGGACGCGGGATCAAGCGTCACCTGACGATGCCCTTCGGTGAAGTCGATCCTCACTGCATCGGCTGCACTTCGTGCGCCTATGTCTGCCCCACCGGGGCGATCGAGATCGTCGACGACATGAACCATCCGGTCAATCCCAAGCTGATCCGCGACTTCGGGATGCGTATCAACGCCGAGATGGCTACTCTCGACAAGGACCAGTGCAGGATGCGCGAGGTAGGCACGGCGAACATCGTCGACGTGATGGACGCTTACGACCTGCTGCCTGTCCACAACTACAAGTACGGTTCACACGAGAACACGAAGTTAATCGACTCGAAGGTTCTCAAGGCGAAATATTTCACACAGGACCAGCCGGACGGCTGCTGGAAAGGCTGCTCGATGGCGTGCGCCAAGGTCGTGGACGGATTCAATCTGAAGACCGGACCGTACGCCGGCGACCGTGTCATGGTCGACGGCCCCGAGTACGAAACAGCGGCGGCGGGAGCCAACATGGGTTGCTTCGATCCCGACTTTATCGTCGAGTGGAACTTCTACTGCGACACCTACGGGATCGATACGATCTCGTTCGGTACCTGCATGGCATTTGTGATGGAGTCCTTCGAGGCCGGCGTTATTACCAAAGAGCACACCGGCGGCAAGGAACTCAAATTCGGCGCCACCGCCGAAGTGCTGGAATGCATGCACGAGATCGCCGTTGGCGAGGGCTTCGGAGTAGAGGTCGGCCAGGGCATCCGGTACCTGAAAGAGAAATGGATCCGGGAGCTCGGCGCCGACGCCGGCTTCCTGCAGGACATCGGGATGGAGGTCAAGGGCCTCGAGTACTCCGAGTACGTCTGCAAGGAGTCACTCGCCCAGCAGGCCGGCTACACAATGGCGGTCAAGGGGCCGCAGCACGATGAAGCCTGGCTGATCTTCATGGATATGGTCAACAACCAGATCCCGACATTCGAGGACAAGGCCGACGCCCTCTACTACTATCCTCTCTGGAGAACGTGGTTCGGGCTTCACGGCCTCTGCAAGCTGATCTGGAACGACGTAGTGCCTTCGAGCAACAAGACTTTCGAGCCCCAGGTAGCGGCTAAGGTCCCCGAGCATGTCGAAGACTTCTTCGCCTTCTACGAGGGAATGACGGGCGACAAGATCGACGAGGAAGGCATGCTCGCCCAGTCGGCCCGGGTGCACAACCTGCAGCGCGTCATGTCGAGGATGTTCGGATACGGCCTGCGCAAGGACGACATGCCCCCGTTCAGGGCAGTCGGTCCCGTTACGGCCGAGGAGTACGAGTCACGTGCCGAGAGGTACGACAAGCAACTCGATGAACTCGCCGGATTCGACACGAAGGGCAAGAATACCGAAGAGAAGCTCAAGGCGATCCGCGAGTACCGGATGGACCAGTACAACAAGGTCGTCGACGCAGCCTACGACAAGAGGGGCTGGACCCGGAACGGCGTCCCGAAGATCGAAAGATTGAAAGAGCTCGGCATCGATATGCCGAGGCTCATTGAGATAGTCAAGGACGACCAGGAATAGGACGTTCCCGGTTTTTTACAGAGGTCCCGTCCTTTGCTTCACAAGGGGCGGGACTTCGTGTATATTCTGAGCATGGCTGAGAACAATCCTATATTCGAACGAAACGTCCCAGGCAGCACCGAAAAGCTGCAGAAGGCAACGGTCGGGATAGCCGGCTGCGGCGGGCTCGGCTCAAACGCCGCGGTGGCGCTCGTCCGAGCCGGTGTCGGACGCCTGATCCTCGCCGACCACGATGTCGTCGAGGCATCGAATCTGAACCGCCAGCATTACTTCCAGGATGATATCGGTAAAAAGAAGGTCGAGGCCCTTGCCTCCCACCTAAGAGCGATAAACCCGGAGGTAGGCCTCGTCCTCCACGATCTCAAACTGACACCTGAAAACGTACCGGAGATCTACGCTGAAGCGGACCTGCTGCTCGAAGCGTTCGACAGCGCCGACAGCAAAAGATGGCTGATCGAATCGTGGTGCGTCTCCTTCCCCGACAGGCCGATAGTAGCGGCGAGCGGTGTATCGGGATGCGGCCATACCGAAGAGATGCGCGTCCACTCCTCCGGCAACATACATGTATGCGGTGACGAACAGTCGGAGATAACGATGGGGTTATGCTCGGCGCGCGTCATGATGGCCGCCAGCATGGAGGCGAACGTGGCTATCGGACTGCTCACCGGAGAGAATGAATGATACTGGTTAACAACCGCGACAAGGTCGAGTGGCGCGAAGGCATGACCGTACAGGATGTGCTCGATGCGATGAAGTATGATTACGCCCTTATCACGGTGACGATAGACGGAACACTCGTTCCAGAGCATGACTATGAAACACGCACAGTAGACGACGGCTCGAAGGTCGGCGTCTTCCACCTCGCCCACGGCGGCTGAGTTAGAAATACATGCTTACCCCGAAAATCACGTTGCTTGCCTCAAACACAACACTGGTACTTGTATCTTCAGTAGAATTCGTAATTGGATTCACGTCGGTGCTGTTCTTACTTTCGCTGCGCCTGGACTGGTAATTAAGCCCCGCCTGGTATTCCATCTGAAAACTGATCCGCCTGTTGGCGAACCATTCCACACCTGCAACGATTTTTGCTCCTGCTGACCAGATCGTGTAATCAGTCTTCGACAGCCCCTCACTTGGCCCATAGTCAGGATCTATTAAACCCGACTTGCGTTCACTGTCGCCCCAACCGTAGGAAGCCAGCGGACCCGCTCCCCAGAAAAAATTAATATATGAATCCGGCCAAGGATACATCAGATAGAGGAGTTCCAGTCTTACGCTATAGTTGTTGGTATTTCTAGTATCGTATCTCGTGCTCAGAAGTGAATCTCCCAATTCAATCCACCTCTCCGATTCATGTTCATCCCGATTCATTCCCAGGCCAAAACCGAGCCTGAACGCCGATTTGCGGGAGCTGTGACGTTTAAGCGCAATCCCCATCCCGTTGAAAGGTTTCAGGGTAAACTGCTCGTCGATCTGGAAGATAAAGGAATACATCCCGGGATGGAGCGCGTTCTCACGTGTCAGGCCGGTTCGGATCGAATCCGCTTCATCTGCCACTGAGGACACGACAGGCGCCACGGACATGGCAAGGACCAGGCACACAACGAACTTCAGTTCTTTTGATAAAGTCATTGGACCCCTCCAATAGAATCAGATTAAAGCTGTCTACTCATCGACAGGCTTGTAAACAAACTCCCTGCTGAGCAGGACCTCACCGTCCGGCCCGAGGATATCGACGCGCCAGGCTCCGGCCCACCCATCCAGCATCTTCTTCGATGACCATGTCCTCCACGACGCCGACTTGATGGTCAGAGGGACGCGGGCCTTTTCCTCGTCGCCGAAGAACCAGACATGGGTCACCTCGAGAGTATCGACAGCTCCGTTTATCCTCGTATAGCAGTACAGTCTCTCGACAGACTCGAAGAACTGGGTGCTCTCCCCCACCGGGAGCCTCTCCTCGATACCTGTGCAGATTATCATCTTCTCGACTGTCAGGCCGGTCTCCTGCGTCGCAGCCGATCCCGCAACCGCAATCAGGATCCCGGCAATAACAAGTATGTGTCTCATCTAAGCCTTCCTTTCCATGCCTGTCGGCATTTCCGGCGTCCGTTAAACGAGACTGCCGGCAAACCTGCTCGCGTTTCTTACGAATATGACTGATCCGAGGTTATCGGAGAATTCTATAAGCCAGTCGGCGTATCCATCCATCGCATCCTTCTCGGGGATCATCAGCCCCATGAAGACAAGGTCGGCGCCGATACTGCTCACAGTGATTATATCCTGGATCGAGGTATCGGGCGGCCTCAGTATGACCTCGGCCTCCGCTTCGATACGTGTAGATTCTATCAATTCGAGGAGGGACTCTATCTGCGCCTCTCTCTCCTCATCGCTCTCGACGATCGAATGGATCTTGATCCTCGCCTGATCCCAGGCGGGATTCATCCGCATCATGTGAGCGAGCAGAAGCATCAGGTCACCGTTATTCTCAAGTCCGCCCCACCAGAGGTCGATGCGCTTGTTGTGCCTCTTCTCCTGGATGTGGCGCAGCCTGCATATCAAGGTGTTCTTCTCGATCTTCGAGATAGCGCTCATGATCTCGAGTTCGGCGATCAGCTTTTCTTTTTTAGCCGGCCAGCCGAACATCAGGGTGTTCGAATGAAGGCCGGCGATGCCGTTAGCCTGGGCTATGTTTACAGCGCCCGTGACGAAATCGGGTGCGACGCTTACTTCGCAGAAACCGACAAGTCTCTTCGACTTGAGGATCCTGTTCATCTCGGCACCTTCGCGCTCGACATCCACATCGATCTCATCGAAATGCCCCTCGATTATCTTCGACACGGTGACTATCCCGTGGTTCTGGTTGAAGCAGTTCGCTATGTATACGAGGCCCGTCTCCTTCTCCACATCCTCGGTAAAGACGATCGTGTGCGGCCGCCAGTTCCTAGAATCGAGCGTGTGCTTCTTCAGCTTCAGCAGCGCGAATCTCGCAAGGGAGAGGTAGACTCCTGCCCTGACATCCCCCCATCTCTTCCCCAACGCCTTCCTGCGCAGATACATGAAGAGAATGACTTCGATAAATACAGCTACAAGGCATGCCAGAGGATTAAGGAGAAACATGACAAACAGTGCCCCGAGCGCCCCGATAAAGGAGATATACCAGGGAACACGGATAGTGGGCCTGTACGATGGGTCGCCGACGAGTTTCTCGACTGCGGCACTCAGGTTGATGATCACATAGAGAGTCAGGAACAGAACTGTCACGTATTGTGCGACGGCATTGAGATTTCCAAGAAGGACCGCTGAGAGAGCCAGCATTCCGGTGAGCCATGTGGCGATCGTCGGCTGTCCGTTCTTGGAGAGCCGCGAGAGGAACTTCGGCGCGAGTCCGTCCTGGGAAAGGGCCTGAAGGACCCTCGGCCCCGAGAGCACGCTCCCGAACGCCGATGAGAGTATCGCGCCCCACATCCCGGCAAATACGAGGATCGGGCCGCCTATGCATATAAGCGTCCAAGCCTGGGCCCCCCTCGAAGCGAGAGTATCCGCATCGACTGCCGATGTGACCGACAGAAAGAACGGTACAGCGAGGTAGACCGCGGCGCCGGTCAGTACGGCCAGAAGTGTGCCTTTAGGAATGCTGCGGCTCGGGTCCTTAAGATCACCGCTCATCCCGATTCCCGCGGTGAATCCCGTTACCGCCGGGAAAAAGACAGCAAATACGTACCAGAACCCCTCAGGCGCCGTCCTGTAAGTAGCCACAATCTCCGGCGCATGCATACCTTTTGTCAATACGCCTGCAAAAAGGGCCAGCAGGGAGAGGCCCACGGCGATCATTATCGGGACCTGCAGCTTCAGGGCGAGCGAAGCGCTCTTGCCCGACAGGATCGTGATTATGATGATTATTATCGCGGCGAGGAGCTGCACCAGGAATACGGGAACTGCCCCCCAGGCCACTGGCCAGAGAACCACGAGACTCTCCGCCAGGCCGAAGCTGTAGAAAGTGATGCTCAATGTTCGGCAGAGAAAGAGCGGGATCCCGATCGCGCCGCCCAGCTCAAGGCCGAGACTGTGAGCGATCATGAAATACTCGCCGCCGACGCCGACCCTCATGTTCGTCGCGATCGCCGAGGCGCTCAGTCCCGTGATAAATGTGATCAAGCTGGCCAGAAGGACAACGACTATGGTAAGGGGCAGCCCGAGGTTGCCCACTACCCAGCCGAACCTCAGGTACATGATCAGCCCGAGTATCGTAAGCACGCTCGGCGTGAAGACGCCTATGAAGGTGCCGAATTTCGGGGCCTTTTCGA
>RCNF010000132.1_pt1 | contig 33899 bp, 36 predicted proteins | sample 2041311 | NCBI WGS metagenome assembly RCNF01 (sample SAMN09708228, study PRJNA481090) | Marine sediment metagenome, whole genome shotgun sequencing project. | biome: marine sediment; feature: ocean; material: sediment; isolation source: Sewage treatment plant 2 marine sediment (STP2) ...
AGCAATGGTGGCCATCGATCTTGCAGCCACACCGAGGTCACAGTGACGCTTCCCCACATCGTGCAGCAGGGCCGCTGCGAACGCATCTTTGTCGCCTGCAAGGCGGTCCCGCACCCTTTGGGCAACGACATAGGCGTGGCGCTGATCGATAGCGTCTTGCTCCCAAAACAAGGCTGCCGCAGCCGCATCCAATATCGAGTTGACCTCATCCTGCGCACGCGGCCCCAGCGGTTTACCCACCAAGACTCCAAAAAAGCGCGAGACGAGATGCCGAAAGTGGCGGAACACGATCATCGGAAAAACTTAGGCGGACCGGCGTGACTTGCAGTCGACGCAGTACCGCGAGGTGGGGCGGAACTCCATTCGCGCCGCACCGATCTCCTTGCCACCTGCCCGTAGGTGCCTTCGTCGACCTTGACCAAGGCTTGATCAACATCAGCGAGCAGCTTGGTTAGGTTCTCCACGATCCCGAGTACCTCGCTACGTTCGGCTGTCGCGGCTGCGGCATCGGCAAAGCCGTCTCCGTAGTCGACATCACCGGTGAGCTCCCCGTCCTCGGTTGCACCGAGTTCGGTCAGCTGGTGGACCAGCTTCTCCCGCTCTTTGTTTAACGCTGCTACGGCGCCGTCGATCTTCACAACAATCCTTCCGGATCTTCTGCTCTCGGTCGTCATCGACCACGTGGATGCGAGGTTACATACACCTCGTACAGATGTTGAGGGGACACCCTCGTGTAGGTCTGTGTGGTGGAGATACTAGCGTGACCGAGCAGTTCTTGGATGCTTCGTAGGTCAGCGCCACCCTCAATCATGTGTGTAGCGGCTGAGTGGCGCAACACATGCGGCGAGATCACCGATTGGTCGAGGCCAGCCGCGACCGCCACCTTCTTGATGATTTGCCAAACCGCCTGCCTGGTGAGACGTTTGCCACGCACGCTCACAAAGACCGCACCCGGATCCGTTCCACGAGCAATCAGGTCCTGCCGCACCGGGTAATAGCGACGCAGCGCCTCGATGGCGAAGGTGCCCAACGGAACAACTCGCTGTCTTTCCCCTTTCCCCGTCACCAATGCTGTCGCCTCATCGAGGTCCACGTCAATCTGGTCCAGATCGACTGCCTCGGAAACACGAGCCCCGGTGGCATATAGGAACTCCAGCAGGGCCGAGTCTCGGACCCCCAACGGTCGCGTCACGTCGACCGCACCGAGCAGAGCGCCAACCTCGGCCACGCCAAGGGCCTTGGGGATACCGAGCACTCGTTGTGGGCTATCCAATAGCGTCGTTGGGTCACTGGTCACGTACTCCTCGATGGCAAGAAAGCGATGCATGCCACGCACCGCCGCGACCTTGCGGCTCAGGGTCGAATCCGCCGATCCCAGCTCACGCAACATCTCCACATAGGCAGTCACCGTCGTACCGTCGATGCTCTCAACAGACGTGATCGACTGGTTCGCCAGGAATTGGCCGTACTGACGGAGGTCGCGTCGGTAGGCAGTGACGGTGTTCTCCGCCAAACCACGCTCGGCGACGAGCGAGGTCAAGTACTCCTCGACGGCGAGGGCTAGCTCCACGCCGTATCGGCCGGATCAAGAACCCCGTGCCGTTGCAGCAGAAGAATCATCAGCCCGACGAGAGTCTTGCTGTCCTCGATCTCTCCCAGCCGGCTTGGTAGGTCGGCGATCGGAATCCGGACCACCTCTGCGGCGACTTCCTCTGCACCCATCGGCTTGATAGGGGTCGGTGTCAGATCCGTAGCAATGAACACGGTCATCTCTTCATCGGCAAAGCCGGGGCTGGTGAAGAAACGGGCGACTTGCTGCAAGGTACCGGCGTGATACCCGACTTCTTCCTCAAGCTCGCGGGCAGCCGCCGCGGCGAGGTCTTCGCCGGGGATGTCAAGCTTGCCAGCCGGCAGCTCGAGGAGCGGAGCATCCAGTGGCGTTCGATACTGACGGATCAGGATGACCTCGTCGTCGATCACCGGAACTACCGATACGGCACCGCCAAAGCGGATAACCGTCCGCGGCTGAATCGACCCGTCGGGTGTTTCAAGATCGATCTCCTCCAGCCGAATGAGCGGCGTTTCGGTGATGACGCGTGTCGCCGCGATTCGAAATCCTTCGCCTGCACTCATCTAGCGCTCTACCTGCAGTCGTGTTTCCACAACCGACTCCGTGCCGGCTGCGTTCTTGTACTCAAGAGCGGCACCGACCAGCCCGGCAAATAGTGGGTTGGGAGCGTCCGGTCGCGAGGTGAACTCGGGATGGAATTGCGTCGCGATGAAGAACGGATGCTGCGGCAGCTCAACAATCTCAATCAATCGATCGTCGGGCGATACCCCGCTGGCTTGCATCCCGGCCTCGCTCAAGGCCTTGCGATAGCGGTTGTTGACCTCCCAGCGATGACGGTGTCGCTCATACACGAGTGGCTCGCCGTACAGCTTGTCCGCCAGCGATCCTTCCGTCAGCTTCGCCGGATACACACCAAGGCGCATGGTTCCACCCATGTCCTCGACATCCTGCTGATCGAGCATCAGGTCGATAACGGGGTTTTGCGTCGTCGGATCGAACTCGGTGCTGTGAGCATCAGCGATCCCGAGCACGTTGCGGGCATATTCGATTACTGCGCACTGCAACCCCAGGCACAAGCCGAGGAAGGGAACCGACTGTTCTCTGGCATGACGAATCGCGTGGATCTTGCCTTCGACGCCGCGGATTCCGAACCCACCGGGAACGAGAATCCCGTGCAGGCCTTCGAGATGCGAGTCGGCAAGGAGCCCATCGACCTCTTCGGCTGGGATCCAGCGGATGTCGACTCTGGCTTTGTTGGCTCGGCCACCGTGACGCAGGGATTCGACGACCGACAGGTAGGCATCGGGAAGATCGATGTACTTACCGACCAGCCCGATAGTTACGGTGTCTTCGGGGTGGGCGAGCTGGTGGACCATTTCCCGCCAACTGCTCATGTCTGCCTCCGGCGCCTCGATCTCGAGGACCCGGCAGACAACCCGGTCGAGACCGGCTTCCAGCATGTCGAGAGGCACTTCGTAGATGTCAGCGGCGTCCGTCGCATTAATCACGGCGTCGGAGTCGACGTCACAGAACAAGCTGATCTTGCGGCGCGCCGAGTCGTCAATAGGACGGTCAGACCGAGGAACGATCACGTCTGGGTGGATGCCAGTGCTGCGCAATTCGGCGACCGAGTGTTGCGTCGGCTTTGTCTTGAGTTCCTCGCTCGTCGGCAGGTAAGGGACCAAGGTGACATGGATGTAGCAGGTGTTGGCCCTTCCCATATCCTTGCGCATCTGACGGATCGCCTCGAGATATGGCAAGCCTTCGATATCGCCGACCGTTCCACCAATCTCGGTAATCACAACATCAACGTCGTCGTTGCCGAGCTTGCGAATACGTGTCTTGATCTCGTTTGTGATGTGAGGGATGACCTGCACGGTGGCCCCGAGATAGTCACCCCGTCGTTCCTTGCGGATCACGGACTGGTAGACAGCGCCTGTTGTGACATTCGATTCGCGGCGCAGATCGGCGCCAAGGAACCGCTCATAGTGGCCAAGGTCGAGGTCTGTCTCTCCCCCATCCTCGGTGACAAAGACCTCACCATGCTCGAACGGGTTCATCGTTCCCGGATCAACATTGATGTACGGATCCAGCTTCTGCAGTACGACGGAAAGACCACGAGACTTGAGGATTCGGGCGAGCGAAGCGGCGGTGATGCCCTTCCCGAGGCTTGATGTCACTCCACCGGTGACAAATACATACTTGGACAAAGGCAAACTCCCAGCTGGCCGGCTGGGATTCGATGATACCACCGGTCGGTTTCGTAACAGGCCACCATCTTGGGAGCTACTTGTGCTCCCGTGCGGACGAAAGCAGTTCCGCGGCATGAAGTTGCCCCCGCTCGCTGTCGGGGAGACCGCCAAGCATGCGCGACAGCTCCGACAGACGTTCATCGCCGTCAACAAGCTGCACCGTCGCTTGGGCACCATCGCGAGTCACGACGAAATGTGAGTCGGCATGGGCCGCCACCTGCGGCAGGTGGGTAACGCAGAATATCTGTCGATCGATGCTGAGGGCGGCGAGCTTTTCGCCCATGGCGCGGGCGGTGGCTCCGCCGATGCCTGCGTCGACTTCGTCAAAAGCTATCAAGTCGGCGTCGCCGATCCCGGTAGCGAGACGCAAAGCCAGGGTGAGTCGGCTGAGCTCGCCACCAGAGGCAACCTTGGCTGCTGGCCCAACGGCGAGGTTCTCATCTGAGGCAAACAACAGCTCGATACGATCGGCACCATGAGGGCCAACTTCGGTCGCCCTGAAACTGAATTCAACTGTCGGTGCGGTCATACCAAGCTCGCGCAGATGCGCCATCGCACTGGTTGCAGCCTTGGCTGCGGTCTTCTGGCGCTCCTTGGTGAATACCGCGGCAGCTGCAGATGTGGCTTGTGTCACAGTTGCCAACTCGGCCGCCAACTCATCGGCTGTCCCCAGTAGCTGACCCAGCTCAGCGGCACGGTTGGCCGCGTTCTCACCAAACCCAAGAACCTCCCGCAGGCTGTCACCGTATTTGCGTCGCAGCACCCCAAGCCGTTGAATCCTCTGCTCCAGAGAATCCAGTTCGCCCGGCTCGTGTTCCAGATCCACCGAAACTGTGGCAAGGTCGACATGTAACTCGCCGAGCGCCTCGACAAGAGCAGTCAACCGTTCTACTGAGCCGCCGAGGGTGGCATCCAATCGAGCCATCTTGCGGAGTTCGGATATCGCCATCCCGAGGTGACCGCCGGCACCTTCATCCCCGATCGCCTCGAGAGCAACTTCGAAACCACGGACCAGGTCCTCGCTGTTGCGGAGGCGGTCGGCACGCGCCGCCATCTCGGTGTCATCGTCAAGTGCGAACCCAGCGGTGGCGATCTCATCCGCTTGGTACTGCATCATTTCCAGCTCGCGTTCAAGCTCGCGACGACCGCCACCGAGTAACTCGAGTTTCTGCCGGATCACCACCAGGGCATCCCAGGCTGTTGCGTACGCAGCGGCGGCTCTAGCCCCCTTGGCAGACAGCGCACCATCGACCAACCGACGTGCACCGTCGCTGGTGGTCAGCAGCATATGGTCGTGTTGCCCGACAACCTCGACTCTGCTGGCAGTTCGTTCTTGCAGCGCCTTTGCCGGAACCATGCTGCCGTCTATGTACGCCTTGGATCGGCCCTCGGCCGTGACCCGGCGCCGCAGCGTTACTTCGGCGTTGGAGCTGAAGAGGAAGCGTCCATCGACAACGGCGTTGTCCGCAAATGGTCCGATTGACTCACGTTTTGTCGAGGCACCCATCAAGAGGCGGAGGGCCCCCAACAGCATCGTTTTGCCCGCTCCGGTCTCGCCGGTGACTACAACAAAGCCGGGCCCAGGTTCTATGTGTGCCTCTTCGATAATCCCTAGGTTCTTGACGATCAGTTCGTCAAGCATGGTCAAGACCGAATTGGTGACGAACTGCCTGCGGAAATGGGTGGGTCCCCATCGTCAGGAATTCGACACCGGTATCGCCGGCATGCACCACAACGCTCTCGCCTTCCTCCAAAATCGATCCAACGTGGCCATCAAGGTTGACCCGGACCCGGCGCTCGGTGGCAACCGTGAAACGGAGGGTGGTTGCTGGGGTAAAGACCGTGGGCCGGGACATCAGGCTGTGGGGTGCAACCGGCGTCATGATCAGCACATCTAGATCTGGATCTACGACCGGTCCCCCTGCTGAAAGCGAGTACGCGGTTGAGCCAAGCGGGGTAGCAACGATCAGCCCATCGGAGCGGAAGGTTGTATAGAACTCGCCGTTCACCTCAATCGAGATCTGGACCAACCGCTGGCTCAGCACCTTCTCCATGACGACATCGTTTATCCCGAGCAATGTGGAGCCGTCCGGCATGTCGGCAACAACAGTCATCCGGGTCTGGGTACCCAGCTCGCCAGCCGCAAGCTGTCGCAGCATGACGCCAATATTCTCTGGCTCAACCTCGGTGAGATACCCGACGGTACCCAGGTTGATTCCGATGACGGGGACGTTCCTGGAGTGGGCGATGTTGGCACCGCGGAGCAGCGTCCCGTCACCTCCGATACCAACGATCAGATCAAGCTCAGCATGCTCGGCATCGGGCGACAGCGCATCAACAGTGGCAAAACCGAGCTGTGCGGCTTTTGCGGTAAAGCTGGCGACGACTTCAGAGACGTCGGCGCGCCCATTGAGAACGACAGTTCCGATAGTTTTTGGCACTTCATGCATCGGGCTGAACCTTAGGCGAGTGGGCATGAAACACCCTCCCCACATCAATTGGTGTCCCGCTGCGGCGGAGCCACACCAACGCCTCTCTGTTGCCCGAGCCACCCGCAATCGGCGACTCGATGGCGGCGACAGTCGTGAGGCCCACCGCGGCAAAGCCGTCGACCACTTGATCAAGCGCGTTGTCCCTGACCGAATCCGATCGCACCACGCCACCCTTGCCAAGGTCACTCGAGCCGACTTCGAACTGTGGCTTGACGAGGACCACCCAGTCTGATTCCTCTCCACCCAGGCTGGCCAATACCCGAGCAACCACACCCAGCGAGATAAAGGAGAGGTCGACAGTAATGACGTCAAAGGGAGCTCCGACTTCGACCGTGTCGACATGGCGGATGTTGGTCCCCTCTCGCACTTCAACCCGAGAATCCTGACGAAGCCGGGGGTGAAGCTGGTCGTGGCCTACGTCGATGGCAAGGACACCGGTCGCCCCCGCCTCGAGTAGAACCTCGGTAAAGCCACCCGTCGATGATCCAACATCCACTGCGCTCCGACCCACCATGCTGATACCGAACTCGGAGAAGGCTGCCTCGAGCTTGCGCGCACCCCGGCCGACATGGCGGCTGGCCGCTTCGTCAACTTCGATCTGGGACGTCGACGTCACCTTCGTAGCCGGCTTTACCGCCGCAACACCATCGACCCGGACCAAGCCATCCAGGACGGCTGCACGCGCCGCGGCGCGCGACGGCAGCAAGTTTCTGCTGACCAGCTCATGGTCGAGCCGGGTCGCCTTCATTGGCCGTCTGGGCCTGATTCCGAGCGATCGTTGAGGTCAGCCTGCAATTGCACCGGATCTGATGCTGCCGCCCCCACCTCTTCGAGCTCGGCGGCTAGATCCATTGCATACCGTTCGGCATGCGGCGGAGCATCCGCAGGATCCATGGCGGCTAGTTCATCGATCGGGTGGCCGCCGGAGGCGGTCGGCGGCTCGTCCGCCTCGGTCGTTTCAAAGTTGTGCGTATTATTCATGGCAGCATTATCACGCCTGACCACGACAAGGAACGTCCTTTTGTTCCCACTGAGAGATCTGAACCCCACTCGAATCGTTCCGATTCTGACAATCGGGCTTATCGCTTTGAACATCGCGGTCTTCTTTTGGCAGCCGAGTGACAGTCCAAGCGAAGAGATCGAGTTTCTGTACGAAAGGGCGGCCATCGCCTGCGAGATAACGACCGGCGATGCGCTTTCCGAAGCCGAAATTGCCAGCGATGTCTGCCTGAACGACGGAGCGACTCCTGCGTTCCCAGACAAGAACGTCTGGATCGCGGTGCTCCTCTCGATGTTCCTCCACGGCGGCCTCGGACATCTGTTGTCCAACATGTGGTTCCTGTGGATCTTTGGCAACAACGTCGAAGAGGCCTTTGGAACTGGCGGGTACATCCTCATGTACTTGCTCGCTGGGATCGGTGCCACCGCTGCATTTGTCTTTGCCAACCCGGAAACGACCGTCCCCATGATCGGGGCATCGGGAGCGATCGCCGGGGTGCTCGGGGCCTATTTGGTGCTATTCCCAACCCACCGCGTGCTCACGCTCTTCTTCTTCATCTTCGTCCATGTGCCCGCCGGGGCCTATCTCGCACTGTGGTTCTTTCTGCAGTTCGCCTACCAGGAGCCGGGTGTTGCTTGGGAAGCGCACGTGGGTGGCTTCATCGTCGGTGTCCTGGTCACCCTGCCATTGCGGCCGGTCCTTCTGGGAAGAATCAGAAGGCTGCACCAGCCGGCAACGCAACAGAGGATGTTCCGCTGATCCAGGCTCGCGTCTTAGCTCAGGCCGAGGGCTGCCGGTAGCTCGGCGAGTGACTCAAGAACGATATCGGGCTGATAACGGTGCGGGATATCGCCCACATCGGTGGTAACCCCGGTCATGACAAGCGCAGTTGCCCACCCTTCCGCCTTGCCCAACGCAATGTCGGTGTCAGCCCGGTCCCCGACAATCAGCGGATGGTCTCCTGCGTACTGCTCCAGCAAAGTCCGCATCGGCTCATACGGTTTGCCACAGACAATCGGGGTCAGCCCGGTTGCCCGTTCCACCACGGCGCTGATGGAGCCTGCTCCCGGGTACAAGCCCTCAGCGGTCGGGTATGTACTGTCGTCATTGGTCGCATAGAACGTCGCACCGTGCTGCACTGCCAGCGTTGCTCCAACCAGACTCGCATAGCTCAAGTTGAAATCGAGGCCGGTGACAACAGCGTCGGCTTCGTGCCAATCCTCAACAACATTGACCCCGGAGTCGCGCAACGACTCGCGCAGCCCGTCGGTGCCCAACACATAGACTGCCTCTACCTTCCCGGCCAGAAACTGCCCGGTAGCTACTCCCGAGTTCACCACGGCGTCGGCGCCCGGATCGAACCCGACGGTGTCACGCAGGACCTTGGCGATTGTGGCTCGTGTTTTTGTCGAGTTGTTTGTTACGAACAAGACACGTATCCCGGCATCATGCATGGTCTGCAGTGCCTTGCCAGCACCCGGCACTGGGTCCTTGCCGAGCACGACGACACCGTCGATGTCACACAAGACAGTGTCCACCGGTCCGTACCCTGGTAACACCGCGGTCACGATGGCTCCTGGGTGCGTTCCCCGAAGCGGTGCAGCACCGTCGTCAGCATCTTCTCGGTCAGATCGACGCTGCCGACGCTGACTCTCTCGTTGTTGCCATGGAACATCGCAAGCAAACCGGCAAAGTCCATATCGGTATCAAACAAACCGACCCCGTATGCCGTCACTCCCTGTTGCCGGAAGAATCGCGCATCGGTTAGCACCGGCGTCAGCATCGGAACCAGCTGGGCCGGACCCGCCAATTCGTTTGCTGCATCATCGATGGCCTCCCACAACGGTCCTGTGGTCACCGACTCATTTGCGGGAAAGTCCAGGTCCTCGATGACCTCGATCCTGTCGTACAGATCCGGTCCGAGAGCCTTGCGGAATAGATCATCAACGGTACCGACGTCCTGCCCAGGCGTGAGTCGCACATCAAGACTCGCCTCCCCTAGGTCAGGGATGGTGTTCTGCTTTTCCCCCGAATGCATCATTGTTGGCGACACAGTCAGGTGGGTGCAGGCATGAACCCAACGCGCAAAGTCGGAGTCCTCGAGGTCGTCGATGGCACGGTCGATCTGATCGGCGTCGGTGAGACGCTCCACCATCGTGGCGTCGAGGCCGATCGAGCTGATGAATTGCACCCAAGTCGGTGAGATGTCAACGGGGGTCGGCGACTCGGCGAGACGGTTGATCGCCTCCGCCATACCGACCAACGCATTGTCCGTGCCATATGGCTGGCTGCCATGGCTCGGTGTGCCCGGTAGGCGAAAGGAGCGCCATGCTGGACCCTTCTCGGCAACTGTCACCGGAAGCGTCAACCCCGTCGGCGTCACAAAGCCTGGGGTCGCAACCTCGGTGAGCAAATAGTCGCACGCCACCAGATCCCAGTGCTGATCCACAAGATGTCCGGCCCCAAGAGCACCGCCTGCCTCCTCATCAGCCACCGCCGCAAAGATCAGGTCTCCGGGTAGAGGCGCCACCTCGCCGGTCAGATAGCGGCGGAATACCACCGCCATCGCGGCAGTCAGGTTGAGCATGTCAACCGCACCCCGTCCCCAGATGAAGCCGTCGATGATTTCGCCTCCAAACGGATCGTGGCGCCAGCTCTGTTCGGTCACGGGGACGACATCGAGGTGGGGAAGCATGGTGAGCGCCGGTGCCCCTGGCACCACTCCAGGAACCCGATAGACGACGCTTTGTCTGCCGGGATGCGGTTCGACAATCACGCCCTCGCTCCCAAAGAATCCGGCGAGCGTCGCCACCGACCGAGCCTCAAAACCGGAATCGGCAGTGCCGTCGTTGACACAACGGTTCCGGATGAGCGCTTGGGTGAGCGCAACGGTTTCGCTCACGGTGGGGTCGTTAGGCATTGTCGTCGTGATACATCGTGATGCGACGGGCCTTGAACCCGGCACTTTCGAAGAAGTTCTTGGCAAAACGGTGCCCAGGGGACACGATGGCGTCAAACTTGCTGATCCCGACCTCACGCAGCCAGCCCAACGCAACCTCCAGCATTGCCTCGCCGACCGCCACCATCCTGGCGCGTTCTGTTACGTAGACCAGCCTGATTACGCCGATCCGCTCCCCGTCTGCTTGTGGCAGCAGATCCTCGAGCTGTGCCCAGATAAACCCGAAGACCACGTCGTCAATCGTGCCGACCGCGAGCATGGATTCTGCATCTTCGAGAATCTCAGCGAATGCTTCTGCAACCGGCTCTGCCAGACCATCGGCTATTGGCCAGGCCTCACGAAGGGCAGCCTGCTCGTCGCGGGCTGGACCGTACAGATCTACTAGTACGGGGATATCGTCCGCAGTGGCACGACGCGATGCAACGATCATCTCTTCAGACCGAGGCGGGCCAAAAAGCGCCGTGCGCCCCACTTGGTAACGAGCAGCATGGCCTCTATGGCTATGGAAGCACCCATCTTGGAAGTTCCCCTGCTCCGGTCGCGGAACATGATCGGTACCTCGCGGACGTCCATACCGGCCTTTGATGCGCTCCAAGCCATCTCCACCTGGAAGCCGTATCCAGAGGCCTCACACCCAGCGAAATCAAGCGTCCGCAACGCATCGGCGCGAAACGCCCTGAATCCCGCCGTCATGTCACTGATCTTTGTACCGAGCATGGTGCGTGCGTAGATGTTGCCACCGCGCGACAGCCAGCGTCGATGCCACGGCCAGTCCTCCACGCCTCCCCCGGCTACGTAGCGGCTTCCGATAGCGAGGTCGGCCCCATCGACGACGGCCTGCACCAAGGCGGGGAGATCATTGGGATCGTGCGAGAAGTCTGCATCCATTTCGCAGATGATGTCGGCACCACTGTCGAGTGCAACCCCAAACCCAGCAGCATATGCCGGACCGAGGCCCTCCTTCTTGGTGCGGTGCAGCACGGAAACACCATCGTCGCTCTGCGACAACTGGTCGGCGATTTCTCCCGTGCCATCCGGTGACCCATCATCGACAATAAGCAGACTGAGATCGTGACCGCGCACCGCCTCGGCAATCAGAGCGATGTTGTCTGCCTCGTTGTAAGTCGGGACGACTACGAGTACGTCAACCGGCACAGTCGAGGCACATCTTCTTGCGACGGCTCGATAGTTGGCTGCTCTTTTTGACAAGGAAGCAGACAGAACAAACGAACTCGCCTTCGGTGACCCCACCCACTGCGCCTGCCTCTATGGAGATTTGGGCGCGACGGATGTCGCGCTGCTGGGTCGCCTCATCAACAATGATCGTTTCCGACGCCTCATCTTCGGTGAGCATCTCGAGCTCTTCAGCCTCGAGATCATCAAGCGCCTCAGTATCACTGTCGGTATCGCTCTCGGTCTTCTCGTCTCCGTCGTCGGCGTCGTCGGCGTCGTCCCCGTCGTCGTCATCGGCGTCATCGGCCGAAACGTCAGGAACGTCAGGAACAAGGACGTCATCATCGACAACTACATCATCGTCGTCAAAGAGGTCGTCCTCGACTGACTCGTCCGGCTCTTTGCCGTCGGGCAAGATCTCGTCGATGCTCTTGTCGTCGTTGCTCATGGCACCTCTCGTTGGCGCGGGGAGTATATCGAGGGCAACAGTGTTGCCAACCACCTTTTCGGCTTCTTCTCTCAAATCTTGAATTCAATCGCAGCGGGTAGGACGGTAACCGAAATTGAGCCAGAGCCTAGTAACTCCCCGTCAGCCTCGATCGGCCAGCTTTCTGGAACCTCGATTCGGACCGTCTTGCCCGTGGTACGACGAACGTTTTTGTGACGCAAATGCATTCCCCTTATTACCCGCGGCATCACGGTCAAGGCCTTGCGGCGCGGACCGGAGATCACCTGAACATCAACCAGACCATCGGCCAAACTCGCCCGCGGTGCAATGTTCATACCGCCGCCAAAGAACTGGCCGTTTGCCACGATTGCCGCAATTGCCTGTCCCGATATCTGCCTGTGCTCGCTCACAGTTGCGGTGACGGTACCCGGTTGGAATCGAGGCAATGCCAGCCAGAAGGAAACTGCGTACCTCTTGCTACCAAACCATCTCGGCAGTCTTGCTGCTGTCGTTACAGCCGCTGCGCCGACTCCTGCTTCCACGGCGTTGAGCGCATAGCGCACCCCAAAGCTGCCCTCCACGCGCAAGACGTCCGTTGTATACCAATCATCGGTGGCGAGATGGACTGCGGCGTCCTCCAGCGAACGCGGTAGGGCAAATGTCCTTATGAAGTCTGATCCGGTGCCTGCAGGGAGAATTCCGAGCCGCGGCAGACCCTCCCACGAATGGGACATCAGACCGTTCAATATGAGGTGGGCCGTGCCATCGCCACCCACGCCCGCATATCTGTCGATTCCCGCTCTGTGACCAGCAGCAATCAGCTCGGACACGTGCTCAGGCCGCTGCGATATGTGCAGCTCGAAGTCGACGCCGAGACGAGTCAGGGCAGCCTCAGCCCTTTGTCGGAGTTCCTTGGGCCGGCCCGCGGAGGGATTGACTATCACCCACCACTTCATGCCTTACCTCCTGCAGCCACGACACCTCGATCCAATCGCTTGATCCCATCTGCAGCGACCTCCCGCAGAGCGGGGAATCCATCCCGGAGCTGACGCATAACGTCGATCAGCTGCCGGCAGTTGCGCACAAAGTCGCCCGCCGCAAGATCGTCGTCAAACAGATCATCGAGATCATGTCCCGCGGCCCAAGCGTACGCAATAGAGGCGAAGCCTGCATCAGGAAATCTGGTTTCCGGAAGACCGGCGCCACGCTCGGCGGCCGCCAGCGCTGACGCCAACTCCCCGACCGCATCGATCCTGGCTTCGATCACGGTCGGCGGGCCAATGGCCTCGCCATCTAGACGGCGCGCCTCGTACGTGAACAGCGAGGCGAGAGCGGCCAGTGTCGTGCCAGTAAGGTCGTCGAAGATCCCCTGGGACACCGCTTCCGTTAGAAGAAGATCCAACTCGTTATAAACAAACCGAAGCTGCTGCCCCTTTGGCGTCAGCTCCCATGAGGCGACATAACCCCACTCTTCAAGAAGCCCGATGACCGACCGGAAAGTCCTCACAAGTCCCTCATCGCTGCGGGCCAGCCGCCTGCCCAGCCGGCGCTGGTCAGTATCGGCACGGTTCATCCGGCGTATCGCCTTCAGATGTTTGGCGAGATCAGGGCATCCAGCCACTGTGCCCCCGACCGCGGTGTGATGTTCTACAGGAACAAAACGTTCGTCGGGGGTCCACTCGCGCAGCAACCGGGCCACACTCTTGCGGTATCCGCCGTCGCGGGTGCGCACCGGTTCGGGAAGGATCATCTGTCCGACCACTGCAACTGATGTGTCGAGATGATCAGCGGCGACCCGCCGCATTGCACCATCGCCGCCCACCAGCACCATCCTGGGGTTGGCTCCCCAGCCCCGCGCCAATAGCACCGCCCGGTCGTCAGGATCGGACGACAGACGCAGCACGTCTCCTTCTCGGAACTGCTGGGCGAAATCACGCAGCTCCTGGTAGCGATCGAGGCGGGTTGCACCACCTTCTTCGATATAGGCCCAGATATCGCCCTTGTCGCATTCCGCCTGCGCCCGGAAGTCGTCGACATCCTGCTGGCGGTCGGCCAGCTTCTCAGCCAGCTGTCCCCGCCGTTGCTCGGATCGGAATTGGGCGAAACTTGCATTTAGGAGGCGCTCAGCTGCCTTCTGATCGTAATTTGGTACCAGGTTCGCCGCCATGTTGTAAGTCGGCTGGAAACTCGAAACGAGCGGGTGACTACCTTCGGCTGCGATAGCGGCAACGCGTTCAAACGGGATGTCGAAGTTGTGCAACACAACAGCAGTGCCTTCGCTGTCGATTCCTCTTCTTCCCGCCCGACCGGTCAGCTGGGTGTAGTCGCCCGGCTGGATGATCTCGTGTTTCTCGCCGTTGAACTTCGACAATCGTTCCAGGACCACCGACCGCGCCGGCATGTTGATTCCCAACGACAACGTCTCGGTGGCGAATACCAGCTTCACGAGGCCGGAAATGAACAGGTCTTCAACCGTCTCTTTGAAGGCTGGCACCATTCCCGCATGATGAGCTGCCACTCCCCGCTCGAGCCGACCCAACCAGGTGGCATAACCGAGGGCACTCAGGTCTTGGCTGGGCAGATGCTCCGTCAATACCGCGGCACGCCGTCGAATCTCGTCTCGCTCCGTCGCAGAGGTGAGCTCAATGCTCGCCGCCGCTACCGTCTCCGCTGCCTGATCGCACCCCGCTCGAGAGAAGATGAAATAGATGGCGGGTAGCAACCCGGCCGCAGCCAGCTCTTCGGCAACCTCGAGACGCCGCGGAGCAGCAAACCGGCGCTGCCTACCCCTCCCCTTTTGGAGAAGCCTGCTGATTTGGGGATTAGGTCGCGAACCCCGGAACACCGGCATCAGCTCCAGGGCGCTATCCCGGTATCGATCCTGCACCAAGTACATGCTTTCAAGGGGTACGGGCCGGTGGGTCTCGACGATCAGAGCGGTTTCACCGCGCTGACTGCGCACCCACGCTGTGAACTCCTCGGGGTTGGCAATGGTTGCCGAGAGCGAGACGATAGGGACCGATTTGGGCAGATGAATGATCACTTCCTCCCACACCGCACCGCGATAACGGTTCTGCAAATAGTGGACCTCGTCCAGGATCACTACCGCCAGGCCGGTAAGGGCCCGTGACTCGGCGTAAATCATGTTCCGCAAGACCTCTGTGGTCATGACCACGATCGAGGCGTCTCCGTTGACAACATTGTCCCCGGTGAGCAATCCGACAGATTCGGCTCCGAACATGCTGCAAAGGTCGTTGTACTTCTGATTGGACAACGCCTTGATGGGGGTGGTGTAGAACGCCCGACCACCCTTAGCCACCGCCCTGCTCACCGCATGCTCGGCGATCAGCGTCTTGCCGGCGCCAGTTGGGGCAACGACGACGACCGAGCGACCCGCATCGATCTGCTCCGCCGCCTCAACTTGGAACGGGTCTGGTTCGAACCCTCGGTCCCCTATCAGAGTCATTTCTTGAGGATGTAGCGGATCGACAAGATCGACAACTCGTACAACAGATACATGGGCGTTGACAGCATCAGCAGCGTGACCGGGTCACCACCCGGTGTCATCAATGCCGCCGCGACCACTACGAACACAACAGCCCAGCGTCTTTGTTCACGGAGCGCTCGGCTGCTCACCAGCCCAAGCGCGGCCGCCGCAAAAAGAAACACGGGGAACTGGAATGCGATCCCGAACGCAAGCAAGAACCGCATCGCAAAGCTGAAGTAGAAGTTGACCCCAACCGTCTCCTGGAGAAGGTCCCCAGCGAAGCTGAACAGCACTTTCAAGGCCAGCGGCAGGCTGTAGTAGCCGAGCGCGATACCGGAAAGGAACAGCAGCGCCATCACCCCCGAGAGCGGATAGACGTACCTTCGCTCCCGTTTGGTTAGGGCCGGGCCGATGAAGCGCCACACCTGGAAGATGATTACCGGGCTCGCAACGATGAAGCCGCCAAATAGCGCAACCCGCAACGCCAGCGAGAAGGGCTCTGTGGGCTGGAAGAACGCAAGCGGCTGGTCGGTGGCGCCCTCGTAGGGCTTGGCCAATACGCCGAGGATGTCGCGATAGAAGATGAACCCGACCACCGTGCCAACGGCGATGGCCACAGCCGACTTGATGAGGCGAGCCCGCAGCTCGACAAGATGGTTCATCAGTGACATGCGCGAGGTCATCGGTCAGTCTCCGGCGACTCGTTTCCAGCCGACTCGTCGGGCTCAGGCGACTCGTCGCTTTCCTCCTGGGGAGCTTCAGAAATCTGCGGTGGCTCTGGCTCTGCGGCCAGGTCCTCGATCTGCTTGTTTGTCTCTTCTATCTGCTTTTCGAGTTCCTTCTTGGAAGCCGCCAGCTGCTCTTCCAGCTCCTTTTTGGCTTTGGTCACATCGTCAGTGAGGGAGCTGAGTGACGCCCCCATCTCTTCTTTGATGCCACGGACCTCTTGGTTGAGGCCCTTGAGCGGCTCGCTGACTTCCTGCCACTCACCTTCGAACTCCTTGCGGAGGTCGGTGATCATCGAGCGACTCTTCCGTACCAGCTGTCCGGCCTTTTGTGCCATCTCAGGAAGGCGATGTGGCCCAAAGACAACGAGGATCACGAGCGCGATTGTGAGGATTTCGGAGAGAGTGAAGTTCGGCATTGAGGCAGGGATGGTAGTGGGCTTCTACCGCAGCAAGGCGGGGCAATAAGAAAGTGCCGGCCCTTGCGGTCCGGCACTTTATCGCCCTTTGTAGCAAGAGCAGTTAGTTCTAGTTGGTTGCTAGCTCGGAGAACCAATCGTCACTGTCGAGAGAGGTGACAAAACCGTCGATCTCGCCTTCACTGATGGGTCCGGTAGTAGCGAGGATGTCGTATTCGACACCGGTGGCGAGCAGGATGCTCACAACACGATGGTTGGCGGGACGCCGCTGGGTAATGCCGCAGAATGGACATGAGAACCGATAGGTTCCGTTTGAGGTTTCTGAGCTGAGCTCAAGGCCGATATCGGCGGTCGTGAGCTCTACGTCGCCACAGCGATTGCAGGTAGTTCTGATGGTGGTCATTTGGCCCTACTCCGTGAGGTGCTTATCTCTCCCCTTTCACATCGGCAGACGCGGCTCTCGCTAAATGACTATTTGCGAGGTAGTCATTTGGGGTAGCCCATTGCTGATTAGGTAGCGGCGTACCGTTCGAGAAGCCGGGAACGCATCTCACCAAGCGCAGCCTGCACTTCGTCGCCCTCGACCAGCTCTGCGGTGTTGCCAAGTCGAAGCAGCAGTCTCGCAATCACCGACGGATCCGATGCAGAAAAACGCACCGTTAGTCCTGCATCAGTGTCGCTAACCGTCTCGACGGGGTAATACTCAGCGACCCATCTCGCATAGTCGCCAAGCCGGATAACGGCACGGACGTCCTCAGCCCCAGGCGTATACCCAATCTCGGGACTTGCGGCGTGTTCCGAGATCTCAAAACTGTCCTCGGTCACTTCCAACTCGCGGATCCGATCGATCCGAAAGACTCGCTCCGCCTTGGCCAGCCGGCAGTAACCGCGCACGTACCAGTTCCCCATTGTTGTGAATACAACCCATGGCTCGACCATGCGTTCAGTTGTCTTGCCGGAGGCGAGGCCGGTGTGGACGATACGCACAACGCTCCCGCTGCTGGCGGCGCCACGGAGTTCCGCCACCAGAGGCGGTTCGGCAAGATCGACCACCAAGGCGTCATGATCGGCCCCGAGAACCACCTTCTGCAGTTTGGCAACGGCACTCTCCAGGGCCGGCGGCGCCTGCCCTGTCGACATCAGGGCCATGCCTGAGGCGAGAAGCGACAGCGCTTCGGGTGGAGTCAGCCGGACCGGATTCGCAAAGTAGTCGGCAAGTTCGACAACGACCTCGTCCTCATCGATGTAAGCGACCATGAGGTCACCAGGGCCGTATCCGGGAAGACCACAGACAAAGACAAGATCTAGATCAGCTGCGAGGTCACTCCTCGTGTAGCCAAAACGTTCGCACACCTCATCGACGCTGGCTCCCGCGTTGGCTATGACCCAAGGCAACATTGCCAGGATCCGATTGAGACGCTTTGCGGTCTTGGGGCTAGTCATCGCCCCTCCCGCACTCTGTCGATGAGACGTTGCCGCAGATGATGAGGACCGAGCAGCTCTGCATTGTCGTCAAACGACAACAGCCAGCCGATGAATGCTTCGGGGTTAGCAACCGGGATCGTCGCGTCGATTCCCCCGTCTGCAGCCGTGACCAGGGAACCTCTGTTACCGATCTGGCGTCGCGCCCACCAAGCCATCGCAGGATCGAATCGCACCTCGGCAACCATGTCGTCAGATCCCGCTTCCCACGGTGTCTCCGGGATGAAGTCTGCCGCACGGAACCCTTCGGGACGGGCAAACGCGTCTGGTGTTTCGTCCACAACGACATCTCCCGCCTTGTCCATCCGGAAGACTTTCACGGTTTCATTCTCCGCGGCGACGAGGTACCAGTGGCCCCGGCGGTGTACAAGACCATACGGATCTACTCGGCGCGGCTTGTTGCGATACTCGAACAACAGTTGACGCCGTTCCACAATGGCCAAGAACGCGGCACCAAGGTCTTCGGAGCCTTCGGTCAGCGAGGCAGCGAGCGGCTCCCCAGAGGCGGTCATGGGGGCACCGCCCAGCTTGAACAACGCATCTGGAGCTGCGACCTGGCCGCCTAGGCGTACGACCTCGGCAGCCAGCCACAATGCTGTGCGCTCATCATCGTTGAGACCGGGGTCAGGCAAGGCATAGGTGTCGGGGTCGACAACGTAGCCGTGTTCGACCTGCCAACCGTCAGTCGGAGCAAGCTCTAACGGGATACCAAGACGGCGCAGCAGATCCTTGTCACGCTCGAACATCCTGTGGAATGCGTCGTCAGTTGGCTGGTCGTACCCAGCAACAGTGGTCCTGATTTCGTCCGCGGTAACAGGACGTCCCGCGGTGAGCAGAAACGCAAGAAGATTGAGGATTCGTTCGATGACCTTATGCACCAGAGGGACATTAGACCTCGAACCGTGCCCTGCGTGCAATACCCTTGATCGAGGTCAGAGACCCTCGATCAGCTTCTCCACCCTCTCGTCAACTGACTTGAAGGGGTCTTTGCAAAGCACCGTTCGCTGCGCTTGATCGTTGAGTTTGAGGTGAACCCAGTCGACGGTGAAGTCGCGCTTTTTGGCTTTCGCAGCCTTGATGAAGTCGCCACGCAGTTTCGCCCGCGTCGTCTGCGGGGGCTCGGTCATAGCGATGTGGACGTGGTCGTCGGTTACGACCTTCTCAATCTCGCCCCGCCGTTCCAGTAGGTAGTAGAGACCACGTTGCGTGTTCACATCGTGATATGCGAGATCGAGGAGCGCCAGTTTCGGGTCGGCCAGGCTCAGGTCATGTCGAGCCTGGTAGTTCTCGACAAGGCGGTACTTGGCAACCCAGTCAATCTCACGATGCAACGACATGGGATCCTTTTCCAGGCCGGTGAGCAACCGCTCCCACATCCGAATCGCAGTTTCAACCTCGGGCGAAAATCCGGTGGTCCTCGAGTAGCGAAGAGCACGATCGAGGTATTCCCATTGAATGTCGAGAGCTGACAGTTCCCGACCGTTGGCAAGACGGACCCGTTTGCGACACGTCATGTCATGGGAGATCTCCCTGATCGCCCGAATCGGGTTCTCCAACGTGAGATCACGAAAGACTATGTCGTCCTCAAGCATTTGGAGCAGCGCCAACGTGGTGCCCAACTTGGCGTAGCCGACGTACTCCGACATGTTCGAGTCACCGGCGATCACATGGAGACGGCGATAGCGCTCGGCATCCGCATGCGGTTCGTCACGGGTATTGATGATCGGGCGGCTTCTAGTGGTGGCCGACGAGATCCCTTCCCAGATGTGCTCAGCACGTTGCGCAAGACTGAAGATCGTGCCCCGGGGTGTGTTGAGGAGCTTGCCGGCACCAGAGAATATCTGGCGGGTTACGAAGAAGGGAATCAGCGTGTCGATGATCTTCTGGAAATCGCCGTCGCGCCCAACCAGATAATTCTCATGGCAGCCGTACGAGTTCCCTGCGGAATCCGTGTTGTTCTTGAAGAGGTAGATCTGGCCTCTGATGCCTTCGTCTTCAAGCCGACGCTCTGCGCTGTAGACCAAACCTTCGAGGATTCTCTCTCCAGCGCGGTCGTGAGCGATGACGTCATAAAGGCTGTCGCATTCAGGAGTTGCATATTCGGGATGACTCCCGACATCGAGATAGAGCCGAGCTCCGTTCTCCAGGAACACGTTCGAGGAACGTCCCCAACTGACCACGCGGCGGAATAGGTAGCGAGCTACTTCATCAGGCGAAAGACGGCGTTGACCACGCAGAGTACATGTCACACCATATTCATTCTCGAGACCAAATATCCTGCGGCGCATCGTCGAACAGTAGTGCACACCGGGGACGAGCGTCCCCAGACGGTTCCCTAATCGCCGATCACTGACATAATCGGGTCATGAACGATCCATACGTTTGCCTGGCCACCATCGCCGATGTCAATCTCGCCCGAGTCGCCGCCGCCCGTTTGCAGAGCGAAGGCATCGATTCAAGATTGCATGGGGAATCCCTAGGGCCATTCCCAGTGACAATCGGCAGGCTCGCCGAAACCCAACTGTGGGTGCTCGCCGACCAACAAGAACCCGCGACTTCCGTGCTCGCAGATCTCGGCATCGACTGCCAACCGCCCCGCTGAACTCAAGTTTCTACAAAGCAGGGGACGCACGTACCCGCAGGGGACGCACGTGCCCGCAGGGCACGCATCGACTGCGAGCCGCCCCGCTGAACCCAGGATCTAGTCCCCGACCACCAACCAACACCCCCAGTCACTCGACAACCTCGAGTTTCCGCTCTGCGGAAAGTCGCAACGTGCCCGCAGGGCACGCAGCGACTAGCTGCGGAACTCGCCGATCTCGGTCTCGGTGAGTCGGCGGAACTTGCGACGCCCGAGATTGCGATCGAGGACGGCAGCTTCCCAATCTTCATCGGCAAAGGTGGTCTCGAGAATCGCCTCGATCGTGTCGGCAGCAAGACGTACCACACCAGCCAGGTCGGGCAGACCGTCGATGCCTTCGCTAAGACGCTCGTTAAGAGCCTCCTCCATCGCCCCCATCGCCCCAAATCCCTTGACGTCACGCAAAGTCCCGTCGAACTGAATCCGATAGATCTTCGTCGCCGCGGAATCATCGCCGACTTCAGCGATCATCACCTCGATCTCATATGGCTTCATCTCGTGCGTGAATATCTGACCCAGGGTTTGCGCATATGCGTTGGCGAGTCCCTTGGCCGTGACATCGGCACGCTCATAGGAGTATCCCTTCAGGTCGGCATACCGGATGCCAGCGACCCGCAGCATCTCGAACTCATTGAACCGTCCCACGCCCGCAAAGGCGACCTTGTCGTAGATCTCGCTGGTTTTATGCAAAGACCCGCTCGGATTCTCGCCCATCAACAACACACCATCGGTGTATGCAATGACCACGATCGGTCTGCCCCTAGCGATGCCTTTGCGTGCGAACTCGGCTCGATCCTTGGTCAGCTGTTCCGGTGGCACATAGAAGGGCATGCTCATGGTCTGCCTCCCAGAACCGCAGTTGCCACCTGCTCAATTCGTTCTTCGCCGACTTCCGAAATCCCCTCACGATTGACCACAACCACGTTGGGATAGATGCCACGCCGCAGATCCGGACCACCGGTTGCGGCGTCCTCTTCCGCTGCGGCCACCAGCGCTTCGACGGCAATCGCCAGCGCCTTGTCCTCGGTCAGGTTGGTCTCGAATACACCTTTGATGAAGGCCTTGGCTTCTGAGCCACCAGAACCGGTGGCGGCGTAGTCCTGCTCTTCATAGCGACCGCCGACAACGTCGAACGTGTACAGCCGCCCTGCACCAGCAGCCTCATCAAAACCACAGAACAGCGGCACGACTACTAGGCCCTGGAATGCCAGGGGGAGGTTGTTTCTAACCATCCTGGCGAGGTAGTTGGCTTTGCCTTCGAGGCTGAGTCGGGTGCCTTCGATCTTCTCGTAATGCTCCAGCTCGGTTTGGAAGAGCCGAATCAGCTCGATAGCCATTCCAGCCGTACCTGAGATCGCCACGGCGGAGTATTCGTCGGCCGGATAGACCTTTTTCATACGACGATGGGCGATCACATTGCCGGCAGTGGCCCGCCGATCGCCGGCCATAACAACACCGTCCGCATAGCGCAGCGCCAAGATTGTCGTACCCTCGGGAATCTCTAGAGCGGAATGACCAGGAGGCACGCTCCACTGGGGTGCCATCCCGTTGTGTTCCAGCAGTGAAATGAAGCTCGCAGCAGGTACGACCGGGGCGACGGGCAACTGGTCTCCGTGCGGCACCCTACGCTCGCTCACTCGCCGCCCTTTTGGACATAGTTCTTCACGAATTCTTCCGCATTCTCCTCGAGAACCGTGTCGATCTCGTCGAGGATGTCATCAATCCGATCTGTCAGAACTTCGCCCTTCTCGGTACCAGCGGTTTCCTCGACAGCTTCGGTCGTTTCGGAATCACCGGATCGAGTTTCTTTGCGTTCTCTCTCAGTCATCATTGCCTCCTAGCGCCTGCAGCAATTCAGCTGGCGTCTCCACACGGTCAAGCAAGGCTCCCACCCGATCCTTACCGCCACGGAGTGGCTCCATCATAGGCACCCGGCGCAGCGAGTCTTCACCGATATCGAACACCAACGAGTCCCAATTGGCCGCCACCAGCGCATCGCCGAAACGTGTCACGCACTCGCCCCTGAAGTAGGCCCTGGTGCCCTCGGGTGGCCTACGGACCGCGGTTGCGATCTGGTCCTCTGTAAACAGCCGCCGCATCCGACCGGTCTCCGCCAGACGGTTGTATAGGCCCCTTCTGGGGTCAACATCGTGGTACTGAAGATCGAGGAGACGTAACTTTGAGTCATCCCAACTGAGGTCGTCGCGTGCCCGATAGCCCTCAAGGACCCGCTGCTTCGCCGTCCAGTCCAGTCGATCCGCGGTTAGGGCCGGATCTCTTTCGAGGTCGGTAAGCATCTCCTCCCATACAGAGATGACCCGGCCAAACACCTCGGCCAACTCTGTCTCGTTTACAAACTTCCCTACCCACTCGAAGTACTGCCACTGCGCTTCGAGAGCTGTCATGGATCGGCCATCGGCCATGTCAATCGCGGTGCACAGAGTCGGATCGTGGCTGATCTTCCAGACCGCTTCGACCGGATTCTCCAAGATCAGCGCCTCGGGAAGTGCTTCGGCTTCCACCGCATGCAATACCGCGGCGGTTGCCCCCAGCTTGAGATAGGTCTGAACCTCCGACATGGTGGCGTCACCGATGATCACATGCAGCCGCCGGTACTTGGAGGGATCGGCATGTGGTTCGTCTCTGGTGTTGATGATCGGGCGCTTCAGAGTCGTCTCCAAACCAACCTCTTCCTCAAAGAAGTCAGCCCGCTGGGTTATCTGGAAATCGACGTCGGGGCGGCCATTTTCCGCACCGATCTTGCCGGACCCGGTGTAGATCTGCCTGGTGGCAAAAAAACCGGTCAGGTGCCGGACCACCTCGCCAAACGGCAGAGATCTGGACAGTAGGTAGTTCTCGTGCGCCCCGTAGGAGTTGCCCTTGCCGTCACTGTTGTTCTTGTGGATGATGAATCGTTGGCCGTCGGGGAGAAGCTCCTGAGCCACCGTCACAGCCCTGGCGAGAACCACCTCGCCTGCCTTGTCGTACAGGGCCGCTTCGAGCGGGTCGGCGCTCTCGGGACTGGCGTACTCGGGATGCGCATGGTCGACATAGAAGCGAGCCCCGTTCCCAAGCACGACGTTGACCAACCCTGACTCGAGATCGAGGGTTGGAGCCAGATCGAAGCCAAAGCCGCGCGCGTCTCGCCCAGGAGATTCTTCGTCGGACGACCATTTGATCCTGGCGCGTTGCCCGGCATAGGAGTTCACCAGAGTTGACGCGGCCGCCACGGGATTGAAGTCGGCTTGATTCAGGACCGTTATCCCGAACTCCGTCTCCGTCCCCAAAACCTTCGGCTGGGGGTCCTTGGTCACAAATACTGTCCGGGGGTAACGGCGTCGATGGTGCGACTTTCTCCATCGCCCTCGATGAGGGTCCGCACATAGACGATGCGCTCGCCCTTCTTGCCCGAAATCCGAGCCCAATCGTCAGGATTTGTCGTATTCGGAAGATCCTCGTGTTCGCGGAATTCCTGGATGATCGCATCAATGAGGTACTTCTCGCGGAGCCCGGTAGAGCCGCCGGCAATTTCGTGTTTGATGGCGTCCTTCTTGGCGCGACGGACGATGTTCTCGACCATGGCGCCGCTGGCGAAGTCCTTGAAGTAGAGCACCTCCCGGTCACCGTTGGCATAAGTAACCTCGAGAAAGCGATTTTCATCAGCCTCGGAATACATCCTGGCGACGACCCGCTCGATCATGTCGTCTATCAGTGCTTGGGCATCCCCATCGTGCTTCTCCAGCGATTCGGCCGAGAAAGGCAGGTCAGTGCGCAGATAGATGTCAAAGATCTTCTTGGCCGCCTCTGGACCGGGGCGGTCGATCTTGACCTTCACATCAAGTCTCCCCGGTCGCAGAATTGCCGGGTCGATGAGATCTTCACGATTGGAGGCTCCAATCACAATGACGTTCTTCAGCGATTCAACCCCATCGAGCTCGGAAAGGAGCTGCGGCACGATCGTCGACTCGACATCTGAAGACACACCGGTTCCTCTGGTGCGGAACAGCGAGTCCATCTCATCGAAGAACACGATCACAGGTACGCCTTCGTCCGACTTCTCTTTTGCCCTCTGGAAGATCAGTCGAATCTGACGCTCGGTCTCCCCGACGTACTTGTTGAGAAGCTCCGGACCCTTGATATTGAGGAAGTAGGAGCGAACGTCCTCGTCTCCCTCCTTGTTGGCGACTGCCTTGGCCAGGCTGTTGGCAACCGCTTTGGCGATCAGCGTCTTGCCGCATCCAGGCGGCCCGTAGAGAAGCACACCCTTGGGTGGGGGCAGGCTGTAGTCGAGGAATCTCTCTTTGTTCAGGTACGGGAGTTCAACAGCATCCTGGATGCTTTCGATTTGTGACTCGAGGCCGCCGATATCGGCATAGGTGATGTCCGGGACCTCTTCGAGGACGAGCTCCTCAACCTCGGGTCGGATCAGCTTCTCCAAGACGAGACCGGTCTTTGGCTCGATGCGGACATGGTCGCCGGCACGCAGGTTTTCACCGCCGACGGGGGCACCCACCTCAACCACTCGTTCTTCATCAGCGCGGCCCAGGACAAGAAGACGTCCATCGGGCAGCGCTTCCTTCACTGCTACAACCTCACCGACCGGGTCGAAGGAGCGAACATCAATGATGTTGTACGACTCGTTCAGCAGGACTTCCTGCCCTACTTCTAGTGCCTTGATCTCGAGATTTGGCTCGACGTTGACCCGCAACTTGCGACTCGAGGTGAATACGTCGGCGGTTCCATCGTTGTTGATGCCAAGCAGCACCCCGAACGGATTGGGTGGTGCAGTCAGTTTCTCGACCTCGTCGCGCAGCAACGCCAGTTGCTCGCGGGTCTCTTCGATGGCCGCGGATAGCTTCTGGTTTTGGCCGGCCGCTTGGGCGAGTTTGTTACGACTTTCCAACAGGCGTTCTTCGAGCAGCCGGACCCGACGCGGCGCATCTTGAAGCCGCCGCCGCAATACAGCAATCTCTTCTTCGAGCATCCGAACGGTGGTCCGCAGCTCGTCATTCTCTCTTGAGGAGTTATCCATGATGGCCTCCAGGATCCGTTCCTTGATCTCAGTGTAGGCCCCTTAAAGGGTAATGGTCCCGGTCCCGATTGACTGTGGGTAGGTGTTGGCAGCCCCTCGTTTCCGCAATGCAGAAACTCGCAAGCTGCGGGGAACTCACCTTTGGAGAGTTCCCCGCAGCCGGTCACCTTCTAACCCGTGACGGGCGGTTACAATCCCGTAGAAACCTGAGAAAGGGAACTAATGAAAGTCTGGATCGATCAGGATCTCTGCACGGGAGACGGTCTCTGCGAAGAAATCGCCCCCGACGTATTCGTCCTGCTCGACGATGGTCTCGCCTACGTCCGTGAGGGCGAAAAGGTCTTTGCAACCTCTGAAGGAAACTCTCAGGGAGCAGAAGGTCTAGCCGAGATCCCCGACGGGCAACTCGACCTCGTGGTGGAATCCGCTGAGGAATGCCCAGGTGAGTGCATCTTCGTCGAACCGTAAGCCAATCTTCCAACCGTAACTCAGTCGCCCGCAGGCTCCAGCTTGCGGGCGACTGTTATGAACCCGGTGTGGCCGATCATGCGGTGATTGGGGCGAACCGATCGCCCGTCAATTGTCCACTCCCGCATCATCATCTCAAAGGTCATCACATCGAGAAACGCCCCAGTCTCATCAAGAGCGGTGCGTACCTGCTGCACCTGGGGAACCGTTGGCAGGTAACAGCAGAAGATTCCTCCGGGAGCAAGATTGGTGGCAGCCCGCGGCACCGTATGCCACGGCTCCGGGACGTCAAGGACGATCCGGTCCGGTCGAAGCTCGACAAGCCCATCTTCCACCGCGCCAAGACGAAGATCGATCTGACTCGGTATCTCGCCAAAGAAGCCATTGATGCGTTTCCTGGCAAGCTTGGCGTGGTCCTCGCGTAACTCGTATGACACGACGCTGCCCTCCGACCCGACGGCACGAGCCAACGCCATGGTCAGAGCTCCTGAGCCGGTGCCTGCTTCGAGTACCAGGCTTCCTGGTCGGATGTCGGCCCAAACGAGAATTGCACCGACGTCCTTCGGATAGACGACCGCAGCGCCGCGCGGCATCTTCAGGGCATAGTCGGCCAGACGAGGTCGGAGCAGCGTGAGCGGACGATTGAGGGAAGACTGCATCGTGGTGCCTTCTTCCGTCCCGATAATCGTGTCATGGGGCAATACCCCATGATGGTGGTGAAACTCCGCTCCGGGGATTAATTCGATCAGGTACCTGCGTCCCTTCTTGTCGAAGAGCAGGCAGGCATCACCAGCTTGAAAGACCGCCACAGAGTGCTCGTTTCTAGAAGACGGACGACAGGGCGGCGAAGACCGAGATGAGCATGGAAAGGACCACTACCCAAACCACGATTTTGATGAACTTCTCACGATTTCCAAACACCGGCTACCTCACTGTCCTTCTTCTTCAACCGCGGCGACGCCACGTAGCAGCGAGACCTTAACCGTCTCACCATCTTTGAGTTTCCTCGTGTAGACCGGCTTGTCCTTGCGGTTGAAGCGGCGGAAGAGGCTCCAGATCGAGATAGCAGCACCAAACGCGGTCAGCAGCGGCTGGCCTCTTCTGGCCCCACCGAAGAACTGTTTGATTCCGAGCGAGACAAGACGTTCGATCATCAGACTCGGTAAATCTCCACCCGAGCTCCACCCGTCTTCTTGCCTCGCCGCCGGCCGATCAGGAATATCAGGACAACGGCGACAACGGCGGCAACAGCAAGAGCGGTACCTGTCGTCTGTGCCTGGCTCTTCGTCTCTTCGACTATCTCTTCGATCTCACGAAGTTTGGCCTCGAGATCTGTTCGTTCGATCGCCATCTCAGATCTCCTCTTCTTCTTTTTCTCGGCCTGCCAGAGCAAGCATGATTCCGATTATCAGTGCGATCGCAAGGGCACCGAGGATATAGCCGAGCGCCGACCAGTTGGGGCCCTCGGGCAAGAGGTAGATGATCCCGCGCATCGCGGCGATCGCGAGAAGCAATGCCCCAATAGCAAACGTGATCGAGGCGCCGATAGTGAACCCGGCAAAGCGACCCAAGCGCTTGGCAGGTTCCAGCGTCTCCTGCCGAAGGTATTCCTTGGACAGGTCGACGAACTCCGTCACCATCTGGGGTAGTTCAGTTGCTCCAGCCATTCTCAATCTCTCTTCCACAGGTCTCGGTAGAGCATGAATGCTTTCCTGAGGCTACCCGATTTCGCGACCTGGGTTTCAATCGACACCGATTGTCTGATCAGAAGCGCTGTCCCCAGCATTCATTATCATGCGAGCCAATGCCATTCGTCGAACCGCCTGATCTAAGCACGCTGAGGAACCTCAGCGGCAGTCAGTATCGGGCACGACCAATCGTGTGGGGCCAGGCCATCTCCCTGCTCGGCGACTACGTCGCATACGTGACGATGCCTTTCTTCATGGTGGAGCTCACAGGCAGAGGCCTTGATCTCGGCCTGACCGCCGCCGCAGAAACCATTCCCACATTGCTCTTCGGCTTCACAGCCGGAGTCGTTCTGGATCGCTTTGCGATCAAACCGATCCTCATTGCTTCGGATTTGCTGCGGGCCGCCGCGTTCTTCCTGCTTGCTCTTGGCGCGGCCACCGACACAGCCTTGCCCTGGATGGTCTTTCTGGCGGCATTTCTCGTCGGATCGTTGGCGACATTCTTCAACAGTGGGCTCGAGGCTCTGCTCCCCTCGGTTATCCCCGAGGAACATCTTGTCATGGTCAACTCGCATCTCGCTCTAGCCAGAGTCACCGCCTTCGCCATCGGCCCCGCCCTCGGCGGAGTCCTGATCGCGGTCGGCGGTGGCTACCCCGTCGCCTTCACGGCTAATGCAGCCACGTTCCTGGTCTCGGCAGCTTTTCTCTCCGGGGTGCGCGTCAAGAAGAAAATCCCACTCGAAAAGAGTGAACCATTCCTTGCTTCACTCCGCTCTGGTGTCTCGTTTCTGCTCGGCCATCCACAGCTGCGCTGGGTGACGATTGGTGCCGCGGTTGTCAACTTTGTGTTTGCGCCGCTGGAGGCCTTGCTGGTGCTGTTCGTTCCGGAATATCTCAACCCCAGTTTCGTACCGCCCAGTTTCCTCGAGTTCCTCTTCGCCGACGAGGCGCTGATCGGCCTATTCATCGCTCTGCAGGCCGCGGTGGGCAGCGCGATCATATTTCTAGGCCCTCGAGTTGCCAAGCGAGCACACCTCGGCAGGATGTTCGCCTTCGGACTGCTGGTGTTCGGTGTGGGTTTCATGACGATGGCCTTCTCGCGCAGCTTCTGGGGATTCATACCCGCCGGCATCGGAGTCGGCGGAGTCGGATTCGCCAATATTGCGATTGTGACGATGCGACAACGGCTGGCGCCTCCGGACATGCTCGGTCGCGTCGTAGCCACCTCCCGCACCATCAGCTGGTCGCTAATCCCGCTCGGCGCTGCCATCGGTGGCGCGGCTGCCGACTGGATCGGTCTCCTCCCGGTCTATTTGATGGGAACCGCCGGTGTAATCGTCACCGCAATCGCGATGGTTCGCACCGAGGTCTGGACGGGACCAACGCTCACGTCGCCGCGCCAGCCGAACCGTCACAAATCGCGCTAGGTTGCAACGTCCGGCACCCGCGTGGTGTTCTTCTAGCTGAGTGGCTTTGAAACGGGGACGACGTGGGTACGCAAGAATCGAGCCGGATAGCTACCGCGACGGGAACACATCGCAACGCTTTCGGCCTGGTGGAGTGGACTCTGCTCGCCACCGTAGCCGCCATCTGGGGCTCCTCGTTTCTTCTTATCGCAGAGAGCCTTGAGACGTTCGAACCCGCGTTCATTACCGCGGGACGCTTCACCCTTGGGTTTGCGACTTTGGCGGCTTTCCCCGCAGCGCGGCGGCCGATCAGTCGCCAAGACTGGCCAACGGTTGCGCTTATCGCAGTGATCTGGATGGCGCTGCCGATGTTCTTGTTTCCTGTCGCCCAACAGTGGATCTCGTCGTCGCTCGCCGGGATGATCAACGGCGCCGTCCCACTGTTTGCGGCGGTCTTTGCCGCTCTGATGCTGCGCAGCAAGCCCGCTCGGATCCAGATGATCGGCCTCGCTATCGGATTTGGTGGAGTCGCCATGGTCTCTGGGCGCGGCGGAAGCACGACTGACAATGGCTATCTGGGCGTGGCCCTTCTTCTGTTTGCGGTCATGTGCTACGGAGTCGGGATCAACCTTGCGGTGCCGATGCAGCAGCGCTACGGCGCCCTCCCTGTTCTCTTTCGAGCACTCGGTATTGCCACCGCCTTGACGATTCCGATAGGGCTGTTCTCGCTCCCAGCCCAGACCAATTTCAATTCAAGCTACGTTGCTTTGATCGTGCTGGGCACCCTCGGCACCGGACTGGCATTTGTCGCAATGACAACACTGGTCGGACGCGCCGGAGCGACCAGGGGTGCGGTGGCAACCTACTTCATCCCCATCGTGGCGCTGGTCCTGGGCGTCGGCTTTCGCAACGAAACCGCCTCTGCCCTCTCGGTCCTGGGGATAGGTCTGATCCTGCTCGGAGCCTGGTTCACCAGCCGTAAAGAGGTCTAATCCAGGTCGCGGCGAATACGTAATTGCTAGATCCCATATCGGATAACATGAGTGTCCACGGCATAGATTTGCTGGATGACGGGAATAGTGGTTTGCCATGGCTTGTTACTACTCCCACTAATCGAAAGGACTCTCCTTGTCCGACATAACCACCACAAGTCTTCCCGTCCTGCCACTCCGTAGTGGGATTGTGTTCCCCAATATGGTCATTACCGTCGCCATCGAGTCCGATTCCGCAAAACAGGCCCTGGCTGCCGCTGAATCAACCGGTGGCCGCCTCGTTCTCATCCCCGTCGTCGATGGGGAGTATTCGTCGGTCGGGACCATCGCAGAAATCCAAGAAGTATCGGATCGTGGCGGAACCTCAGCCATCATTAGCGGTCTGCAACGTGCCCGCATCGGAACCGGCAGCGATGAGTCCAACGATGTTCTCTGGGTAGAGGTAGAACCTGTCGCCGAGCTACTCGAATACTCGCCTACAACCATCGAAAAGGCCGCTGAACTCCGGGCGATCCTCGAAGAGATCTTGGACAATCGTGGTATCCGCGGCATCGCAGAACGAATGCTCGCCACTGAGGACGCCAGCAACCTTGTCGATCTGCTGGTCTACTCCCCCGACCTCGAACTCGTCCAGAAAGCCCAGCTTCTCGAGACGTTCGACGTCGAAGACCGCCTGGACACCGCAATCGCCTGGATGAGCGAAACCCTGGCGGGCATGACCATCAGGAAACGAGTTCGTGACGAGGCCACAGAAAACATCGAGAAGAACCAGAAGGAATTCGTCCTCCGGCAACAGATGCAGGCGATTCGTAAAGAACTGGGCGAAGACGATGCCACTGTTGTCGACGAATACCGGGAGAAGCTCGAAAGCTTGGAGCTGCCTGAGAGCGTTGGAGAGTCCGTGGAGCGGGAGCTCAACAGACTGGAGAGACTGAGCGACCAGAGCCCAGAGCATTCCTGGATCCGTACCTGGCTCGACACGACGTTCGAGCTCCCGTGGGGCAAGACGACTGAGGACAACCTCGACCTTGGTTCAGCCCGCGGCATCCTCGATGAAGATCACACTGGACTCGATGACGTCAAAGAACGAATCATCGAGCACCTTGCGGTGCGCAAGCTCCGCCACGAGCGCGGTCTAGAGAAGACCACCCGCGGTTCAGGCACCATCCTGTTATTAGTCGGGCCTCCCGGCGTCGGTAAGACTTCGCTAGGCGAATCGGTTGCTCGGTCTCTCGACCGCAAGTTCATCCGCGTTGCTCTTGGTGGCTTGCGCGACGAAGCGGAGATCCGAGGTCACCGGCGTACCTACGTCGGAGCTCGTCCGGGACGAGTTGCTCGCGCCATGATCGAAGCGGAGTCGATGAACCCAGTGTTCCTGCTGGACGAAATGGACAAAGTCGGTGGCGACTGGCGGGGCGATCCTTCATCGGCGCTGCTGGAGGTGCTCGACCCTGAGCAGAACCACACCTTCCGGGACAACTACCTCGAGTATGACCTCGATCTCTCCGACGTCATGTTCATCGCAACAGCCAACGTCCTCGAGACGATCCCAGCACCTCTCCTCGACCGAACTGAGGTCATTCGGCTAGACGGGTACACGATGGACGAGAAGGCCGAGATCGCGACGACTCACCTCCTGCCTCGTGTCATAGAGCGCTCGGGGCTCACCAGCGATGAAATCGCTATCTCCGCTGAGTCCATCCGTGGCGTAGTCGATGACTACACGAGAGAGGCCGGGGTGAGGAATCTGGAGCGCCAGCTCGACAAATTGGTGAGAAAGGTCGCCACCAAGGTCGCCGCCCAAGACACCGAACCACCGGTTCAGGTAGAGGCTGCTGATCTGCGTGACCTGCTTGGGAAGCCAACGGTGCACCACAATGAAATCGGCGATAGGACTGCCGTCCCCGGGGTGGCTACCGGACTTGCGGTCACGGGGGCAGGTGGTGATGTCCTGTTCGTCGAGGCATCAACCATCGCCGGCGAGCCAGGGTTGACCCTCACGGGACAACTAGGCGATGTCATGAAGGAATCTGCCCAGATCGCCGTCTCATATGTAAGGGGACATGCCGCCGAGCTCGGCATCGACCCCAGAGACCTCGAGGGACGAATTCACCTGCACGTCCCCGCCGGTGCTATTCCCAAAGACGGTCCCTCGGCCGGCGTCACTATGACAACAGCGTTGGTGAGCCTCCTCACCTCCCGTCACGTCAAGTCCGATGTCGGCATGACCGGAGAGGTCACTCTGCAGGGCAAGGTCTTGCCGATCGGCGGGGTGAAGCAGAAGGTGCTGGCCGCGCATCGTGCCGGTTTGCGAGAAATCATCCTGCCCGCCCGCAATCGCGACGACCTGGACGACGTCCCGGCATCGGTGCGCGACGAGATGACCTTCCACACCCCAACCGACATCGGCGAGGTACTGGATCTGGCGCTGGCATGACCCCCCTACCCCCGGCTGCGCCGGCCAAGGAACTCGAAGAGTTCCCACTTTCCCCCCAGAGGGTGTCGCATTTCGCGATTGTGCGACGGTTGGGTCATTTGATGAGTTTCTGGTTGGGGTGGATGATTTGGGTTGGGGGTTTGCCTTTGTTCCATTTTCCTCGGTGGGGTCGACGGTAGTTGTAGTAGTTGAGGTAGTCGTCGAGATCGCGGCGGAGTCCAGTGATCGATGGTTGCACATAGTTGATTAGGGCCGGCTGGTAACACTCTTGGTTGATGGTGCCTTGGACTCGTTCGACTTTCCCGTTGGATTGAGGCCGGCCGGCACGGATAAACCGGTGTTCAACATCGAGACTCTCAAGTGTGTCTCTAAAGAGTTGGGCCCGGAACTCGTTGCCGTTGTCAGTCGATATTGCTTTGAGGTCCCATCGCCATTTGGTGATATCGGCTGCGACCCGGTGAGCTAATGCTGAGGTGATTGCTGGTGTCGGGTTGTGGGCGGTGGCATGAAGCTCAGCCCACACATACGATGAGGCAACATCAATAGCGGTGTATTGCCAAATCAAGCCGTGACTCTTTTTGTGTTTCCCGATACGGGTTTCTTTGAACGACCCGACCTGAAAACAGTCCATCTGGACCAGATCGCCAGGCACATCTGCTTCCAGTTCCCCCACATAGACGTTGCGTCGCGCAGCTAGCTCCGGGACACCGTCACGATGGACCCGCAGCAACGCATACCGCAACTGCCGGGTGTTGAGACGATGCCGCCCCAAGGTGCGCCACACTTTTGATGCAGACACTGTCACCCCGTCTTGGGCGAGCAGGTCGGCAACATGTTGCGGCCCGGCATCAGGCGACGCTAACGCTGCACCAACGATCCGGCGCACTAGAAACGATTGTGCCCACGACACCACCCCGAGATCAGACTCAGGCTGGTCAATCCGGTTACGCCACCGATAAAACGTCGACGGGTGAATACCCGCGTCCCGACATGAAGCCCGTTTGTTTGGAGACCGCTCGATCACCGCCACAAGTCGCCTTCGGTAATCAGATACGGCATCATTGACACTCATCAGCGGCGCCCCTTTCAGGTCTTAGAACAACCCAAAAAGGATGCGCCGCTGATAACGCGATACACAAACCCGTCGCACAAACCCGCGACAGGACACCCAAAGGGGGGACTGACAAGAACCACCACCCCTGGCCAAGACTTATGTTGTGCCGACCGC
>RCNF010000129.1_pt1 | contig 33839 bp, 28 predicted proteins | sample 2041311 | NCBI WGS metagenome assembly RCNF01 (sample SAMN09708228, study PRJNA481090) | Marine sediment metagenome, whole genome shotgun sequencing project. | biome: marine sediment; feature: ocean; material: sediment; isolation source: Sewage treatment plant 2 marine sediment (STP2) ...
TTCCCCTGCTGATATTTTAGAGAATCAGCACGTTCGCGAAGTGTATCTCGGACAGGAGTTCAAGCTCTGAGGCAAACTGGTCTCATAATTGCAGATCATGCTCTTAGTTGCGGCAAACGTACTACTGCCAGAAATCAGGATCAGGAATTGACTCGAGCCAGAACCGACCATCCATGTTGAAACCGACACTACAACTCAAACTCGGACAGTCATTAACGATGACGCCGCAGTTACAACAGGCCATTCGCCTGCTGCAACTGCCTGTGCTCGATCTCAATGCGCAGATTCAGGAAGCCCTCGAAGAAAACATCATGCTCGAGATGGAGGACTTGCCCGACGTTCCGCGCACGAGCAATGAATCGACCGCCGAAATCGAGACTCTTCGCGCTGAAGATAGCTGGCAAGCACAAGCGGCCGAACGAACTCAGGATTCAGGTTGGAACGGCGAAGGCCGGCCGATTAGTGAGTTTGCGGATGAGTCAGGTCAGACTTTGCGCGAACATCTGCTTTGGCAGTTGGAAATGGAAAACTTCTCGCCGCGCCAGATCATAATTGGCGAAGCAATCGTCGACTCGATTAACGACGACGGTTACCTGACCATCGATCTTGATGACGTTGCTGCTTCAATAGACGACGAATCCGCAGTAAGCGCCGAAGAAATTCAACAAACGCTGGATAAAGTGCAGCGACTTGATCCGGTTGGAGTCGGCGCACGAACGCTGGCTGAGTGCCTGATATTGCAATTGCGCCAGCTCGACGAGTCAACGACAGGCTTGCAACTCTCTATCGACATAGCCGCAGGGCATCTAGACTTGGTAGCCAGTCGTGATTACGGGGAGTTGCGCCGCAGTCTGCGCACTTCTGAAGAAGACCTGCATGCGGCAATCGCTCTCGTTCGCAGCTGCAACCCGAAGCCCGGCCAGGCAATAAGCCCGTCCTCTGCCCAGTATGTGATCCCGGACGTCTTCGTTCGTAAGATCGACAATCGCTGGCAGGTTGAGATCAGCCCAACCGGTGTGCCACGCCTATCCGTCAACCAACAGTATGCGAAGTTGTTGCGCGGTAGTGGCGATCACGCCACGCTCCGCTCGCAACTTCAGGAAGCCCGCTGGCTGATTCGGAGCCTCGAGATTCGCAATGAGACATTGACGAAAGTTGCCACTTCCATTGTCACGCGGCAAACCGAGTTTCTCGAGCAGGGTGATGAAGCTATGCGCCCTATGGTGTTACGCGATGTGGCTGAAGAAATTGGCATGCATGAATCAACCATATCCAGGGTGACAACCAACAAGTACATGCACACGCCGCGTGGCATTTTCGAGTTCAAGTACTTCTTTTCCAGCCATTTGTCGTCCGTCGATGGCGAAGACCAGTCCTCAACTTCGGTTCGCGCGAAAATTCGCAAATTTATCGGCGCCGAGAACCCGGCTAAACCGTTGAGCGACAGCAAAATTGCCAGTCTGCTTGCCGCGGACGGAATCACAGTTGCGAGGCGAACCGTTGCGAAGTACCGTGAGGCTATGAACATATCATCCTCGAGTGAGCGCAGGCAGCGTCCGCCGAGGTGACGGCAGTTTTAGGTATAGGTATCTATCGCAACAGAAGGAGACCAGGATCGCTGCTAGGCTAAACCCAATCAACTATTGCAGGCCCTGCTCATGCGCACGCAGTGGCGAATCAGGCAGGTTTGCACGTCACGATAAGAACGGGAGATAAATATGCAAATGAATGTTTCAGGCCATCATATTGAGATTACCGATTCCCTCAGGACTTATGTTGAGTCGAAAATTCAAAAGATTGAACGTCATTTTGATCTTGTATCTGACGTAAGCTGTATTCTCACCGTCGAGAAGTTGCGACATAAAGCAGAAGGCACGGTCAAAGTTAACGGTGGTACAATTTACGCCGATGCCACCGAAGGCGATATGTATGCGGCGATCGATAGTCTCGCAGACAAACTCGATCGGCGAGTCAGAAAGCACAAAGAAAAACTCGTTGACCATCATGCCCGAGACACGCTTAAGCGCGATTTCGGCTGACACCTTCGCTGATACCCTCAATGGCTCGTGCGGACATGCCGCACGAGCCAGTCAACTACTCCAAAGACAATAACAAGATGCTGCTCGAAGAAATCATCAAGCCCGACAGCGTGCTATGCAACGCATATGCGCGTAGCAAAAAGCATTGTTTTGAAATCCTGAGCGAACTCCTGGTCCGCTCTAATCCTGACTTCGCCAACGAGCATATTTTTGAAAGCCTTATCGTGCGTGAACGCCTTGGCTGCACCAGCCTGAACAAGGGTGTCGCGTTTCCGCATTGCAGGGTTGACGGTCTCGACAATAGTACCGCTGCTCTCATTAAGCTTTCGGAACCGATCGATTTCGATGCAGAAGATGGTGAGCCGGTCGATCTGGTATTTGGTCTAATAGTTCCCAAGGCGCTTGAACAAAGTCACCACGCAGATATCGGCATGATTTCAGAGGTACTGAAAGACGAAGGTCTGCGAGGGCGACTGCGCGGCGCAGGTTCCAGCAGCGAGCTCTACACTGAACTGCTCAATGCTTCGCAGCTATCCGCACCTAATATTTCCAAGGCGGCACTGACCGGCTAATTCTGCGCTGGAGCGTTATCAAACTTGTCTGAGGATATGCGTCTAATAATCGTAAGCGGTCTATCCGGATCCGGAAAGACTGTTGCGTTGCACGTGTTGGAAGACATTGGCTACTACTGCATCGACAACATGCCTGCCGCACTTCTCAAAACTGTTATTGAGGAAGTTACCTCCGGCAGCGACCAGGCGACCGAATTATTGGCTATCGGCGTCGACGCACGCAATCGCCGCCAGGACCTGGAGGCGCTGCCTCGCCTGATTGATGAGCTGCGCGCACAAAACATCCGCACCGATGTCGTATTTCTTCAGGCCAGTGATGAAGTATTGCTAAAGCGCTACAGCGAAACACGCAGACGGCATCCACTGGCCGAACATGGCGCGGCTCTGCGCGCTGCAATAGAAGCTGAGCGGGAAATACTGAGTTTGGTCGTCAATGCTGCCGACCTGATTATCGATACTTCGCGCACCAGCGTGTACGAACTTGCAGAAGCGATTCGCGAACGCGTTGACCGCCGCAAGGTCAATTCGCTGTCGGTACTCATTGAATCTTTTGGCTTCAAGAACGGAATTCCTGCAGACGCGGACTTCGTGTTCGACGTGCGTTGCCTGCCTAACCCCTATTGGGATCTGCAATTGCGGCGGCTTACCGGGCTTGATGAAGAGGTCATTCGCTTCCTCAGCGAGCAGCAAGCGGTAGCCACAATGTACGATGATATTCTCGCGTTCCTGAAGCGCTGGATTCCAGAGTACGACAACATGCACCGAGGCTATTTAACGGTCGCGATAGGTTGCACCGGTGGCCAGCACCGTTCGGTCTACATCGCTGAGAAGCTTGGCGCCGCGCTAAGCGAAGGGCACGATTCGGTCCTTACTCGCCATAACGAACTGTCAAAACAGCAAATAGCGCCCTAGCCGCAAGACAGTTACACTCCGCCTACGCTGACGTGCCGATTATTTGGCGCCAGAACTGTTGCCAGGCGCAATCAATGGAAACGAGAGAACACACTCAGGCCAATTTACAATTGTTGCGCGAAGAGCTCGACAGCGGCGAGCTGCGGTCAGCGCGCAGGATGATTCATGGCCTGCACCCAGCTGAAATCGCACGCCTGCTCGAATCCATGCCGCATCGTGAGCGCGCTGTTCTGTGGGAGATGGTTGACCCCGATGATGAGGGTGACGTTCTCGTCGAAGTAGCCGACGAGGTCCGCGATGGACTCATCAAGGACATGGAAACCGACCAGCTTATCGCCGCCGCCGATGGCATGGAGCTTGACGATCTCGCCGACTTGCTGGCCGACCTTCCAGAAGCGATTACCCTTCAGGTTCTGCACTCGTTCGATCATCAGGATCAGGAGCGTCTGCGCCAGGTACTGGCCTATGACGAGGACAGTGCCGGTGGCTTGATGAATGTCGACATCGTCACCGTACGTCCCGACGTGACAATTGAAGTCGTTGGCCGTTACCTTCGAGCACAGGGAAAACAAGGCAAGGTACCCGATGGCACAGACTCGATATTCGTCGTCAACAGGAACAACAAATACGTCGGCTCCATATTTCTGTCCAGGCTGTTAACTAACGATCCGGACTGTACGGTCGAAAGCATTATGTCGACTGACACAAAGCCAATACCGGCTTCCTCACCATCAGCCGAAGTTGTTTGGGAGTTTGAACATCGCGATCTGTTGTCGGCTCCCGTCGTTGACGAGAACAACTATGTTGTCGGTCGAATAACCGTCGATGACGTTGTCGATGTCATTCGTGATGAAGCTGAGCACTCGTTGATGAGCGCCGCAGGCCTCGGCGAGGAAGATGACATGTTCGCGCCCGTTGTAAAGAGCGCAACACGAAGAGCCTTGTGGCTTGGCATTAACCTCTGCACGGCGTTTCTGGCCGCCGCGGTAGTCGATGTATTTCAGACGACACTCGACAAGATTGTCTTGCTAGCTGTGCTGATGCCGGTCGTCCCCAGCATGGGCGGTGTCGCAGGTAGCCAATCACTGACCATTATCACGCGCGCCCTTGCCCTGGGCCTGATCGACAAGACCAATACTCGTGGAATATTGCGCAAGGAATTACTCGTCGGGCTGGCCAATGGCATAGGCTGGGCATTGATCGTAGCAACCTGCACTTACCTGTGGTTCGGCGACTGGCGAATTGGCGGTGTCATCGGCGGCGCCATGGTCATCAACATGTTTTTCGCGGCTCTGGCAGGTTTTGGTATTCCGCTCATTCTGGTGCGGTTGCGTATCGATCCAGCGCTTGCCGGTGGCGTAGTATTGACGACAGTCACCGATGTGATTGGCTACGCAAGCTTTCTGGGACTGGGTGCCGCGATATTGCTCTGATCAGCTACTTGCTGTGATGCAGTTTGCTCAAATCCTTACGCACCCAGTTGGGCGCAAACAATCTCGGCACGTCGGCTCCGGTAACAAAATTCACGAGCTCATTTTTAACGTTCATCGCATCCTGATAGCCGAGTTCTATTAGCTCACGCGTATAGGCCCGCTCGAATAACAAAAAACTCAGCAGCCGATTTTCGCTGGCGTTCTTTCCGCCGACACCGCGCAGCAATGCTCGAATAGCGAAAGGAAGCTCGCGCCGGTGATTGTGGGCGATCACTCGCAGATCCTTGCTCGGCACAACCACCATCGTATCGATGGCCCGCATTCTGGAGACGGATCCCGTGCGATGTTCGGGCGCTACTGAGTCAATCAGCTGATTGATGCGAGTCATACGCTCCAGGTCCGAATACAAACCGTCCATGAACAGGGTATCGAGCATATAGCCCGCTATCTGGGCAAAGCTCGGGAACGCTTGTGGTTTGTCGATGCCAGGTGCGACGTCTGCAGTTTCGTCACGAACTCCAATGACCAGTATTCGATCTGCGCCCAGATGAATAGCCGGACTCAAAGGTGTTGCCTGGCGCATTGCACCGTCACCGAAGTACTCGCCCCCAATGCGAACCGGTGGGAATATCATTGGCACAGCAATGCTCGCCATCAGGTGATCCAGATGCAACTCACCTTTTACCCCGATGCGTCGCGTTCGTGACCAGCTGTCATGTTCTCGTGCTGCCTGAAAAAACGACGTTGATCGCGCAGAGCCATAGCCCGCCGCCGTCACCGCAATGGCTTCGAGGTGCCCTTGATCGATCGAATCTTGAATACGAGGAAAGCGGACATTCCGGCTAAGTACCGCACGCAGTGGCGAGTTGTCCAGCAGCGATTTCGGCATGCCAACGACAAACCCGCCCAGCACAATCGCTGTAAGCCAGTGCAGGCTGCTCTTGAGCATCGTCAGGTGGTCAGTGCGATACACATGGTGGCAGCGAAAATTACCCCAGACGCGGTCAAGCTCCGCAACTGCAACACGAAATCGTCGCGCTTTGCTCGCGAGCACCACAGAATTTACGGCGCCAGCTGACGTGCCACTGATCACTGCGAATGGATTGGCGTGTCCCTTAGGCAACAGCTCGGCCAGGGCCTTGAGTACACCGACCTGGAATGCTCCGCGCGCGCCACCTCCAGGCATCACAAGTGCCGTCTTGATTTCGTCAGGTCGGGAATTTCGCATTGTCGATTTACTGGCCAATTGTTGCTCTATTCGAATCAAGCCGTATTATAGTGTCTCGCGAACTCGGCATATCGCCCTGCATCACAATTAGCCCAGACCGTCATTCTTGAAGCAAACAGCATGAGAACTATCGCAGCAAGCCGTCTGATTCCGATATTGCTTACTTTGGCATCGATCGTCGCCACTGCGCAACCCTCGTTGGCATCCGAGCCACTTGTCGCTGGCAAAGTCGCGCCCGAATTTGAACTGCCCGATCAGTTTGGCCAACTGCATTCTCTGGAAGACTACCGAGGTCAGTGGGTCGTATTGTACTTCTACCCCAAAGATGGAACACCAGGCTGTACGACTGAGGCCTGCGAGTTTCGTGACAACATATTTGAATTCAAGAAACTGCATTCGCAGGTAATCGGTGTCAGCCTCGACGATGTGGAGTCACATGAGGGTTTCTCGGAACGCCACGGCCTGCCGTTTCCACTGCTCGCAGACCCGACGGGCATTGTTGTCGATGCCTATGGCCTGAAGACTCGGATGTTCGGCATGGCCGTCGCAAAACGACAGACCTTCCTGATTGATCCTGAGGGACATATCGCAAAGCACTATGAGAGCGTCAATCCGTCAACGCACTCTGTGGAAATTCTTGCCGACCTTGCAGAACTTGGCGCTGGGTCGACAGATTAAACGAGTCTAGCGCAAGGCTTTCATGCCTTCGTCCAGTCCCGCAATCGTCAGTGGGTACATCCGATCGCTCATCAACTCACGCGTGAGCTTTACCGATGGCGTGAAATTCCAGCGTTGCTTTGGCTCCGGGTTCAGCCATATCGCTTTTGAATAGGTATGCAGAAGGCGTTTGATCCACACAGAACCGGGCTCTTCATTCCAGTGCTCCACACTGCCACCCGGATAGGCGATCTCATACGGACTCATGGTCGCATCACCCACAAAGATCAACTTGTAGTCGGCACCGTACTTGTGCGCTATATCCATCGTCGGAACGCGCTCAGCATGGCGCCTGCGATTGTCCTTCCATAACGACTCATAGATGAAATTGTGGAAGTAGAAATACTCCAGGTGTTTGAATTCGGTGCGCGTCGCCGAAAACAGTTCTTCACAAACCCGAACATGATCGTCCATCGACCCGCCGATATCGAGACACAGCAATACCTTCACGGCATTGTGTCGTTCCGGGACCATGCGGATATCCAGAAATCCGGCATTGCGTGCAGTCTTGTCAATCGTGTCTTGCAGGTCGAGTTGGTCGGCCGCGCCTTCTCGAGCAAACTTTCTCAAGCGCCGCAATGCAACTTTGATGTTGCGCGTTCCGAGTTCGACAGAATCATCAAGATTGCTATATTGGCGTTGGTCCCACACCTTCACGGCACTGCGATTGCGCGATCCCTGCTGTCCGATGCGCACGCCCTCCGGATTGTAGCCATAGGCGCCAAACGGTGACGTCCCTGCAGTCCCGATCCATTTACTGCCACCTTCGTGACGCTCGTCCTGTTCGTCAAGACGCTTCTGCAAGGCCCGCATGAGCTCGTCAAAGTCACCGCTTGCTGCAATTTTCGCACGCTCTTCTTCGGACAACATCAGCTCCGCCTGGCGCTTTAGCCAGTCCTCCGGAAGCTCCTGAACCAAATCTTTGAGCGAGTCTTCCACACCGCGAAAATAGGCTGCGAATATACGATCGAATCGGTCCAGCAAGGACTCGTCTTTGACAAGACAGGTGCGCGCGAGATAGTAGAAGTCATCGACGTTGTCGTTGGCAAGACCGGTCTTCATGGCCTCGAGCAAGGTTAACAACTCCGGAATCGACGTCTTCATCCCGCCATCTCGGAGCATGTTGAAAAATGGAATTAGCACGGTCGGCTACTGTTGGTCAGATCGCCGGTCGAGAAACACCAGTTGCTCGAACAAGTGCACATCTTGCTCATTCTTGAGCAGCGCCCCATACAGAGGTGGTATTGCATTGCGTGCCCCCTCCGCTCGGAGGGCCTCAATCGGAATATCCTCGGCGAGTAACAATTTGATCCAGTCGAGCAGCTCGGACGTCGAGGGTTTTTTCTTCAGCCCCGGAACATCGCGAATTTTATAGAACGCGTTCAGCGCTTCACTCAACAGTTGTTTCTTTAGCTCGGGAAAATGGACATCGACAATCTTCTGCATAGTGTCTCTGTCCGGAAATTTGATGTAGTGAAAGAAGCAGCGCCGCAGAAATGCGTCCGGCAGTTCTTTCTCATTGTTGCTGGTGATTATGATGATTGGTCGATTCTTCGCTGTGACGAGTTGTTGCGTTTCATAGACATAGAACTCCATACGATCCAACTCCTGCAGGAGATCGTTCGGAAACTCGATATCCGCCTTGTCCACCTCATCAATCAACAGCACCGGTTGTTCTTCTGACTGAAAAGCATCCCAGACTTTGCCGCGAACAATGTAGTTCGAAATGTCGTGAACGCGATCGTCGCCCAGTTGGGAGTCACGCAGCCGTGCAACAGCATCGTATTCGTACAGGCCTTGCTGTGCTTTGGTGGTCGATTTAATGTGCCACTCGAACAATGGCTTGCCAAGCGATGCGGCAACCTCAATAGCGAGTTGAGTCTTGCCGGTACCCGGCTCTCCTTTGATCAATATCGGGCGCTGCAGGGTTACTGCAGCGTTGACCGCCATCGTGAGATCATCAGTCGCAACATAGGTGCTGGACCCGGTAAATCGGATGTTCGACATTAGCTCTTCCAAGTCATTGAGGAAGCCATCTTAACGCCTGCCACGGGCCAATGTCAGGCGGTCGCTAGTTGGCCGGTGTTAGCGTCAGAGTATGCAGCGTTTCGCCGGGCAAAAATGGGCGTGGTCTGCCCTGTACCCAGTCGTCGTGGCCGGCGCGGTAGAAGTCCGACAGCGGATGTCCGCTTTGACCGGTGGGCATCTGCATTAAGCCATTCTCTTCATCGCCGGGTGAAACCGAGAAGCGCTCGGACGCGCCGCTGTCCGGGCCCTGTGCGTTGGGCAGGTTATCATCGCCATTCAATGCATCTTTGGGCATATCAAGGAAATCGGACAATATTGGCAGAGCTCTGCTCAGAGGATGTTGAATCCTCGCTGTATTGCGCTCACCCCAATTGCGATCCCCAAGAGGCCCTTCGTAGTTTTCTGAGAAGTAATGAATGTTTTCGAGCACCGCTGCCACCATCAACTCCTGCCAGTTCGCGTAACCGTCAGGCAGCAAGTGCTGCGGCTGCTCATTGATCAGCGACCAGAGCGGCGCTTCGAACTGGTTGCTGATACGAAGACTGACATTCTCGCCATAGGCTTCTCGGGCTGGCCCGGTGAGCGCGTAGAATACTCGCGATCTGAGCTCCAATCGAAATGCCCGCACCAGGCGATAGCCAACAGACTCCGGCGCAGCACGCGGTATCCAGTCTTCCACCAGTCGACGGTACTCCTGTAATTCGGGATTCGCCGCAAGCGTCTCATCGTCGAGCACTTGCAGCAATATGCGGTGCCAGCGGGCCAGGAACAATGCACGATTGTCATATTGAATAGCCAGCATGTCAGCCGGTTCAAAAAGATCTTTGGCAAACAGGCCATCACGGATTTGTTTGGCGCGCGCGCCAAGGTCGTAACCGCCATCGCCGATAATGTCCAGCGACTCTGCATCGACGACACGTGCGTTTGCGGTCCAGATTCGACCGCTCGGCGGATTGATGATCTGCGGATAGTCCTCGGCGGCCAACCAGCCAACCCAGCCATGCTGCTCACTCCAGTCAGCAGGCAGCATCGAATCAAAGGCTGTCTTGAGCGGGATCTTGCCGGCGATCGTCCAACCGATATTGCCGTCCGCATCACCGGTGACGAAATTCTGCGGTGGCATTGCAATGGTATTCGCAATATTCATCGCAGTCGCAATAGAGTCTGCGGTCTCAAGATCAATCAATCTGAGGTTCACACCATCCGCTTCGTGGGCTATCCAGCTGACGGCGATTTCGCCATCAGGATAGCTGATGTCCTCGAGCACAGGACCCCAGACTGTCTCTCGCACTACAAACTCAAGCGGATCGCCATCTTTGACTTTAATCGTTTCTGTGTATTTCCTGAAAGGCAGATCACCTTCGGGTGTCTGGTAAGTATCCGGTGTCAAACCGGGCTTCAGCAGCACCGCATCCGTCCAGTCGCCATAACTATTGGTATATCCCCAGGCTACCTTGCCGTTGCTACCGGCCACGATAAACGGAGTGCCGGGCAGCGTCACCCCGGTCATGTCGCGGCTCTCATCGCCGTCGACAACAAGCCTGGCCTGGTAGTAGATATTTGGCACCGACAAGCCAAGATGCATGTCATTGGATACCAGCGCACCACCGCTCGTCGTCAAGTCGCCAGAAACGACCCAGTTATTGCTGCCCTTCAGCGGTGGTTTACCCTGCTCCATTGCCGCCGGAGGATTGTCATCAGCACCCTGAACATCGAATGTGTCGGCATCGGGAATCGGTAGCAGCGGTCGCGCCGCACCCATTATGGGAGCATCCCACTCCGTTCCTTGTGGATACATCCAGGCATAGACTTCTGCAGGCAGCACCCGGTGTACCAGACCACGCTGTATATCTTTTGTGGCACGCGAATCGTTCAGTTGCACAAACATGGCGTACACGATCAGGACGGAGTCTTCAGGAAGCCACGCGGTTGGCTCAATAGATAGGACAAGATATTCAAACGGCTTCGCGTCGAGACTGTCACGGCCGGCATTGACGCCATCCGCGTAGCTTTGCAAAATCTCCACTTCCCGCTTGGGAAGCGCTCCCAACGCCGTGCGCGAGCGGGTCCGAAATCGATGAAATCGATAGCGCTTGTCTGACCCCAGCGCCACATCACCAAATAATTCCGATAATTCGCCCGCCGCCTGCCGACGAATCAGGTCCATCTGAAAAAAGCGATCCTGGCCATGCGCAAAACCGGTCGCGAACGCAAGATCTGTGCGGCTGCTTGCGGTAATGGTAGGGATTCCAGATGCGTCGCGCTCTATCGTTGCGCCAGCCCGCAGTCCTGCAGCCGCAATGCCACCATCGAGTTGCGGGAGACTGGCTCTAAGGCCCAGCCAGACCACCAGCACAACGACAAAAATTGTAAATGCCGCTGCTGCGAACAATCGCAGGATCCACCGCTTCATTGGTCAGCCTTTATCAACTAGTCGCTACCTGCGCTCACTTTAATGATCTTCATGGCATTCGTACCACCTGAAACGCCATCAAGGTCACCCTTGGTGAACAGCACAAGATCACCGACCTCCACCAGTTCATTGGCCAGTAAGGTCTGAAAAACACTCTGATACAGGCTACGTGTATCTTCGTGTTCCATCGCGAATGACACCGGGAAAACGCCCCGATACAAAGCGACTCGACGACTTGTCGCAACGTGCGGCGTGAATGCATATATCGCTATATCCGATCGAATGCGTGACATCCAGCGCGTCGTAGAACCCGACTCAGTCAGTGCAATGATCGCTTTTACAGACATGTGATTGGCGGTATACATCGCCGCCATCGCGATAGCTTCGTCAACCAGCCCGAAATGATCGTCAAGACGATGACTTGAACGACGACTCGCGGGAAGTTGATACAGCTCAGCACCCTTGCACACATCGCTCATCGCCTGGATGGCTTCGACCGGGTATTCGCCAACCGCCGTTTCGCCTGACAGCATCACCGCATCTGTTCCATCCATCACCGCATTTGCCACATCAGACACCTCGGCGCGAGTCGGAATCGGGTTTTGGATCATCGATTCCATCATTTGCGTCGCTGTGATTACAATCTTGTTGCGCGTTCGCGTCTTTCTGATCAGATTCTTTTGAATGCCGGTCAACTGCGCATAACCCATCTCGACACCGAGATCGCCTCGCGCAACCATGATGACGTCGGACGCATCGATAATTTCATCGATGAGTTCGACGGCTTCGGTTCGCTCGATCTTCGCGACGATTAAACCTTTTCCGCCGGCTTCCTGGAACAGACGCCGCGCGTCATCGACGTCATCACCACTGCGAACAAACGACACTGCAAGAAAATCCATCTCCAACTCAGCAGCCAGCTTGATATTTTCGCGATCAATATCGGTCAATGCATTTGCCGAGAGCCCACCACCTTTGCGATTGATGCCTTTGTGATCGGACAGAATACCGCCATGCACCACAGTCGTATGAATTCGCGTTCCGCCAACCCCCGAAACCTGCAACGTGATCATGCCGTCATTCAACAGTAAAATATCGCCCTCAGAGACATCCTCGTGCAAGGAGTCGAGCGCAACACCGACACCGTCCTGGTTGCCGTCACTCAAGCCGAGTTTTGTGTCGAGGAAGAATGCGTCACCATCGGCCAGCGCAACACTGCCGTTTTCGAAGCGTCGAATACGGATCTTGGGTCCCTGCAGGTCACCCATCAACCCGACATCACGGCCACAAACTTCCGCTGCAGCACGTAACGCATGAGCACGACGCCGATGATCATCCGCCTCGCCATGAGAGAAGTTGACACGCGCAACATCAAGACCCGCTCGGATCATGCCACACAGTGTTTCTGAGTTATCGGTCGCTGGACCGAGGGTTGCGACTATCTTTGTTCTTTTTTGCATGGCGGCGATTATTGCACAGCAGCGCTCGTTTCGCAGACATCATTCGATCTTCGCCTACGTGTTTTCGGCGGTTCAATTTCTGCGGCCAAAGGGCTATGCTGCATCGTCCTGCTGCTGGAAAATACACATGTTGAACCGACGACGATTCCTGCAATGCCTCGCCATCGCAGCGATGAGTCCGACGGCGTCGATTCAGGCCCGGGCAGATGATCCGGAGTTTGGTCCATTGCTTTCTGATCAGCTCGGACTCCTGGACCTGCCACAAGGTTTCAGGCACCACGTGGTGTCGCGCGCTGGCGATACGATGGTTGACGGTTTAGAGGTGCCAGGCGCCCATGACGGGATGGCAACTTTCGCCGGCAAAGACGGCCGAATCATTCTTGTCTGCAATCATGAAAACTCACCGATCAGAAACGAGAGAAGCGCTTTCGGCTCCGACTTCGCGTCCGTGCCGGACGAACTCAAGAGCAAATTCTATGACCGTGGCAAGGAGCTTACGCCGGGACTCGGTGGTACAACAACCACGGTATTTAATCCCTTGTCTGGCGAAACCGAAAGACAACATCTTAGTCTCGCCGGCACAGAAATTAACTGCGCAGGCGGGCGCACTCCTTGGGATAGCTGGTTGTCATGTGAGGAGTGCTTTGAAGAGCCGGGCCGCGACCTCTACGAAGGTCGTCTGGTCAGGCGGGAGCAACCCCACGGTTACGTCTTCGAAGTTCCTGCACAGGCTACCGGACTGACGGAGCCGCGCCCTATAAAGGCAATGGGGAAATTCGAGCACGAGGCCGCAGCCGTTCACGAGCCATCTGGCATTGTCTATATGACGGAGGACATGCATGAATCCTTGCTCTATCGATATATCCCGGACGTGCCAGGCCGATTACTTGAAGGTGGTCGCCTGCAAGCACTCGCAGTACGTGGCAATGCATCGTTTGATTCGCGAAACTGGAACGACGAGCCGGCCATTGGATTAGACGACCGACTACAGACTCACTGGATTGATCTCGACGATGTCGACGGTGCCAAGAACGATTTGCGCCTGCGTGGCGCTGCTGATGGTGCGGCAATTTTCGCGCGCGGAGAAGGCTTGTGCATTGCCGGAGATGAGATCGCGTTTTCGTGCACGATAGGCGGCCCCGAACGCCTCGGCCAGGTCTTCGCATACCGACCCAGCCCACATGAGGGACTTGCAGGAGAAACAGATAGTCCGGGCCAACTGCGCTTGATCGCCGAAGCCAGCCAGCATTCGCTGTTACAAAATGCTGACAACATGACGATGGCTCCGTGGGGCGACCTGATCGTCTGCGAGGACACATCCGGACATTGCGGACTGGTTGGCATCCGCCCGGACGGCAGCCAGTATCAAATAGCTGACAACGGTCACTCGGACTCAGAGCTCGCTGGCGTTTGCTTCTCACCGGACGGCAAGACGATGTTCGTCAACATTCAATACCCGGGCATGACGCTCGCGATCACCGGGCCATGGCCCGGCTAGTTGCGTAGTTATCAGCCCGCCGCGCGCCGCTCCAACATTTCAACAGCAGGCAACTTCTTACCTTCCACAAACTCCAGGAATGCGCCGCCACCTGTAGATATATAGGAAATCCGATCCGCGACCCCATACTTGTCGATGGCCGCAAGCGTATCGCCTCCACCCGCCACCGAGAACGCATCACTATTCGCGATCGCCTCTGCGATCACCCGCGTACCGTCTCCGAACTGGTCAAATTCGAACACACCAACCGGACCGTTCCAGATAATAGTGCCTGCACCGGCAAGGATTTTTGCAAATTGCGCTGCCGTGTCCGGACCGATATCAAGGATGAGTTCGTCGGCGGAAACCGCCTCTACCGGCTTGTGCCTCGCCTCCGAGTCAGCTGAGAACTCGTCGGCAACAATGACGTCGCTTGGCAATGGAATATCAGCCCGCCCTTCTTTCTTTTCAGCGAGCCCTCGCGCGATATCCAGCATGTCAGCTTCATACAATGAATTGCCCACGCCATATCCCGCCGCTGCGATGAAAGTATTGGCTATACCTCCACCTACGATCAACGAATCGACAATGTCGGCCAAAGCATCGAGCACGGTCAGCTTGGTCGACACTTTAGAACCACCGACAATAGCCACTATCGGCTTTGCAGGATTTGTCAGAGCCTTTGCAAGCGCCGCAAGCTCCGCCACCAACAAGGGTCCGGCACAGGCAATTGGCGCGTACTCAGCGATTCCGTAGGTACTCGCCTGAGCACGATGCGCCGTACCGAATGCATCCATGACGAACACGTCGCAAAGCGCCGCCATCTTTCGCGACAGCGCCTCATCACACGCTTTTTCACCCGCAAGAAAACGCACGTTCTCGAGCAGCACAACGCTGCCCGGTGAAATATCCACACCATCGATCCAGTTACTGACAAGAGCGACATCGATTTCCAGTAGCTCCGTCAATCGATCAGCGACGGGTTGCAGTGAATACTTTTCTTCCGGCTGGCCCTCGGTAGGACGACCCAGGTGCGAGACCAGCATCACCGCAGCATTCGCAGCCAGCGCCGCACGGATAGTGGGCAGCGCCGCGCGAATACGCGCGTCACTGCTCACCTTGCCGTCTGCAACCGGAACGTTCAAATCCTCACGAATCAGAACCCGCTTTCCAGCCAGCTCAACATCGACCATGCTAATTACGGACATCAAAACTCCTGGGCGACTAACAGCTGCTACGCATTCATGATCGCGACGGTCGTATCCAGCATGCGACACGAGAAGCCCCACTCATTGTCGTACCACGAACAAACTTTGACGAGCGTGCCCTGCATAACCTTGGTCAGGCCCGCATCGTAGGTTGATGACGCAGGATCGTGATTGAAATCAACCGATACCAGCGGCTCATCGTTGTAAGCCAACACGCCCTTGAGTTCGCCTTCAGATGCAGCCTTCATGATGTTGTTGATTTCTTCAACTGACGTTTCACGCGCAGCAACAAAGGTCAGGTCAACGGCTGAAACATTGATTGTCGGTACCCGCATTGAGAATCCATCGAGTAGTCCATTCAACTCTGGCAACACGAGTCCAACCGCAGCGGCCGCACCCGTTTTGGTCGGGATCTGCGACATGGTCGCCGAACGCGCGCGACGCAAGTCACTGTGAAACACATCCGTGAGCACCTGATCGTTCGTATACGCGTGAATCGTTGTCATGATGCCGTGCTTGACGCCGATTGCATCGTGAAGTGGTTTAACCAACGGCGCCAGACAGTTGGTCGTGCACGACGCGTTGGAAATAATCGTATCGCTCGCCTTCAGCACGTCATGATTTACGCCGTAAACGATAGTGGCATCAATATCTTTGCCACCTGGGGCAGAAATAATCACTTTCTTGGCACCTGCTTCAAGATGTTTGCCGGCCGTCTCTCGAGTCCGGAAAAAACCGGTCGACTCCAGCACAACATCAACGCCCAATTCAGCCCAAGGTAGTTTGGCCGGGTCTCTTTCGGCACACACCAGAATTCGATCGCCATTGACTATCATGTGGTCGCCATCAACTTCGATCGTGCCGGCGAAACGACCGTGCGTCGTGTCCCTGCGGGTCAGGTGCGCGTTAGTATGCGCGTCGCCAAGATCATTGACGGCAACGATCTCAATCTCTGAACGCCTGTCATACTCATACAGTGCCCGAAGCATGTTGCGACCGATTCGCCCGTACCCGTTAATTGCTACCTTAATCGTCATACTATTCTCCTGAAAATTATCTGGCCTTAAACAAGGACCAAAATTGAAATCATGTTATTTGTTGTCAAGCATCTCATTGGCGATCGCAACGACATTGCCGATCGAAAACCCGAAGTGCTCGAATAATTCATCTGCAGGGGCCGACTCGCCAAATCGATCCATCCCTATAATCCGACCTGCGGTGCCGGCATAACGCCACCACGTTTCACTGACGCCCGCCTCAATGACAACACGCGCGGTGACTGCCGGTGGCAAGACCTGTTCGCGATAGGCCGAATCCTGAGCGTCAAAAATGTCGGTGCAAGGCATTGAAACAACGCGAGTTTTTATACCCTTGTCGGCCAATTCGGCCGCTGCAGCGACTGCGAGTTCAACTTCGGAGCCGGTCGCGATAAGAATCAGGTTAGGTTCACCGTCACTGTCCCGCAATACGTATCCACCGCGGGAAATCCATTTAATCTGCTCATCACTGCGCGCCTGATGTGGCAAATTCTGCCGCGTTAGCACCAGGCTGGTTGGGCCGTCACGTCGCTCAATTGCATTGCGCCAGGCAACCGCGGTTTCAACGGTGTCACAGGGTCGCCAGACACGCATGTTGGGCATGATGCGTAGTGACGCCACGTGCTCTACAGGCTGGTGTGTCGGTCCATCTTCACCCAGTCCAATTGAGTCGTGCGTATACACAAGAATATTCTGAATCTTCATCAACGCAGCCATGCGCAATGCGTTACGCGCGTAGTCTGAAAATGTCAGGAACGTACCCGAGTACGGAACGAAACCGCCATGTGTCGCGATGCCATTACCAATGGCGGTCATGCCAAATTCACGCACGCCAAAATTAATGTAATTGCCGGCTGCATCGTCACCCGTCACCACGATCGAGCCGCTGTGTTTGGTCAGATTCGACCCCGTCAGATCGGCTGATCCGCCTACCATTTCGGGCAATGCGGGGGCGAAGGCATTCAGAGCCAGCAGTGAGGCTTTGCGCGTCGCCATTGTTGCGCCAGCGTCATTTATTGTCGCGATGGCCTGATCCGCCAAGTCACTCCAGCCTGCCGGCAAATTGCCCTGCATGCGTCGACTCAGCTCTGCCGCAAGTTCCGGATGCTTCTCGGTGTAGGCAGCAAAAACATCGTTCCATATCGCTTCCGCTGCGGCGCCGCTTTCCTTGCAGTCCCATGCGGCAGCTATATTCGCAGGAATTTCAAACGGTGCCGAATCCCAGCCCAGCGTCTTGCGAGCTGCCGCGATTTCCTCATCGCCAAGCGGTGCGCCGTGAGTTGCGGCAGTGCCCTGCTTGTTTGGCGATCCAAACCCGATCACTGTCTTGCAGCAGATCAGCGTTGGCTGGTCCGCATTGCTTTGTGCGGCCTCAATCGCCGCAGCAATTGCGCTGCTGTCATGACCGTCCACGTTGGCAATAACCTGCCAACCGTAGGCTTCGAATCGCTGCGCAGTATCGTCGGTAAACCAACCGCCAACCTCGCCATCAATGGAGATATTATTGTCATCATACAAGGCGACCAGCTTGCCCAGCTTTAGTGTGCCGGCCAGCGAGCATGCCTCATGCGAAATGCCTTCCATCAGACAGCCATCGCCAAGAAAGACCCAGGTGCGGTGATCGACGACATCGAAGTCTGGCTGATTAAACTGCGCGGCGAGCATCTTTTCTGCCAGCGCCATACCGACGGCATTCGCAACGCCCTGACCCAGCGGCCCGGTCGTGGTTTCAATCGACAATTCCGGATCGTACTCAGGATGTCCTGCCGTTCGGTAGCCGAACTGACGAAAATTGCGCAACTCATCCATCGACAGATCGTAGCCGGTTAAATGCAACAAGCTGTACAGCAGCATCGATCCATGGCCGTTGGACAAAACGAAACGGTCACGATTTATCCAGCCGGGGTTACCCGGATTGTGTTTCAGGTAATCGTTCCACAGCACTTCGGCGATATCCGCCATACCCATTGGAGCCCCGGGATGACCCGAATTCGCAGCTTGCACTGCATCCATGGAGAGTGCCCGAATGGCGTTCGCGAGATCTCGCCGGGCAGGCTGGCCGGCAGCAGTTGATTGTTGTGACATCTGCTCTTTTTTAGTTGCGGCCGAAGCGGCCTTATGGTGAATAGGAAATCGTCGCACGCTTGCTGAGCGGCGCATTTTCGCTGTTTAGCCCGGCAGTCGCAAGGGAGATTCCTGTCTTCGGGCTTAAATAGCTGAAAAATTTGGATGCAAAGGTAACTATTTGTAACTGTGACAATCAGCTTGGTGCACGCAGCGGGCATTGGGTTACAATGCCGGTCCTTTTTTGACTGACAGACAAACCTTTATGAGTGATTCGTTTCTATTCACCTCGGAATCTGTTTCCGAAGGTCACCCGGATAAGATCTCCGATCAGGTGTCGGATGCAATACTTGATGCAATTTTGCAGCAGGACAGCAAGGCCCGCGTCGCTTGCGAAACCATGATCAAGACCGGCATGGTCATCGTAGCCGGTGAGGTCACCACCACAGCCTGGGTCGATATCGAGCAAATCGTCCGCGATACCGTTGCTGAAATTGGCTACACCGATTCTGCAATGGGATTTGACGCCGCATCCTGCGCTGTTCTGAATGCGATCGGCAAGCAGTCGCCCGATATCGCGCAAGGCGTTGACCGTGACTCCGAGGAGAATCAGGGCGCTGGAGATCAGGGCCTCATGTTTGGCTACGCAACGAACGAGACGGACGTCCTGATGCCCGCGCCGATCACTTTTGCGCACCGCCTGGTCAAGCGACAAGCCGATGTGCGCAAGGATGGCACGTTGCCGTGGTTACGGCCCGACGCCAAGAGTCAGGTCACTTTTGTTTACGAAGACCACAAGCCGGTTGCGATTGATGCCATTGTCCTGTCCACGCAGCATCGCGCTGACGTCAGCATGTCAGACCTTCGCGAAGGCGTGATGGAAGAGATCATCAAACCGATCATTCCCGCGGAACTGATCAGTAAGACGACGCAATACCACATTAACCCGACCGGTCGCTTCGAGATTGGTGGGCCGATGGGCGACTGCGGCCTAACCGGACGAAAAATCATCGTTGATACCTACGGCGGTGCAGCTCGTCACGGTGGCGGGGCGTTCTCAGGAAAAGACCCGTCCAAAGTTGACCGGTCGGCGGCCTATGCCAGTCGCTATGTGGCAAAGAACATTGTCGCTGCTGGCCTTGCTGATCGATGCGAGATTCAGGTTTCTTACGCAATTGGCGTGGCCGAACCCACCTCAATCAGCGTCAGCACGTTTGGCACGGGCAAGATTTCCGATGCGCGCATGACGGATCTGATTCGTGAACATTTTGACCTGACGCCCTACGGCATTCTGCAAATGCTGGATCTTATTCGCCCCATTTACCGTCAGACCGCTGCTTACGGCCACTTCGGCCGTGAAGACATCGATCTGAGCTGGGAAAAGACCGACAAAGCCGAGACTCTGCGCATAGCCGCAGCGGTTTAATCCGAATCATTACAGGAGAATTCACATGAGCAGCGAAGCTGTTGCATTGCAAGCGCACGACTACAAAGTAGCTGATATTTCACTCGCGGAATTTGGCCGCAAGGAAATAGCCATCGCCGAAACGGAAATGCCTGGCCTTATGGCATTGCGGAACGAACATGCAGAATCGCAACCACTAAAGGGCGTACGCCTGACCGGTTGCCTGCATATGACCATTCAGACCGCAGTCCTGATTGAAACATTGAAGGCACTTGGCGCGGATATCCGCTGGTCGTCATGCAATATTTTCTCGACTCAGGATCATGCTGCTGCTGCGATCGCAGCGATCGGCGTTCCTGTATTTGCCTGGAAAGGCGAGACAGAAGAAGAATACTGGTGGTGTGTTGAGCAAACCGTCAATGGCCCGGACGGCTGGACACCGAATATGATTCTGGACGACGGCGGCGACCTGACGGTCTTAATGCACGACAAATACCCGGAGCTTATGAAAGAGGTTCGCGGTGTTTCCGAGGAAACCACCACGGGCGTTAAGCGACTCTACGACATGATGAAAGATGGCAGCCTGTTGTGCCCGGCCTTCAACGTCAACGATTCAGTCACGAAGTCCAAGTTCGACAATCTCTACGGTTGTCGCGAATCGCTGGTCGACGGAATCAAGCGCGCAACAGACGTCATGATTGCGGGCAAAGTTGCGGTCGTCTGCGGTTACGGGGATGTCGGTAAGGGATGTGCTCAGTCTTTGCGCGGTCTCGGCGCCACTGTACTCATTACAGAGATCGACCCCATTTGCGCATTGCAAGCTGCGATGGAAGGCTACCGGGTAGTGAGATTTGACGACATCTGTGACCAGGTTGATATCGTTGTAACTGCAACCGGTAACTACCACGTGGTCAGCGGACCGCAGATGGAACGCATGAAGGATCAGGCCATCATTTGCAATATCGGCCATTTCGACAATGAAATTGATGTTGCTTACCTGAAACAGTACGAATGGGAAAACATCAAACCGCAGGTTGACCACATTATTTTCCCCGATGGCAAGCGCATCATCTTGCTGGCAGAAGGTCGCCTCGTGAATCTGGGCTGCGCAACAGGTCACCCGAGCTTCGTCATGTCTAATTCGTTTACCAATCAGGTCTTGGCGCAAATCGAACTGTGGGAGAACGCTGACAACTACGACAATCAGGTCTACGTCCTGCCCAAACACCTCGACGAGAAAGTCGCACGGCTGCACATTGACCGTGTTGGCGTAAAACTCACGGTGCTGAGCGACGAGCAGGCAGAGTACATTGGCGTTGCGCAAACCGGCCCGTTCAAGCCTGACCACTACCGCTACTAAGCCTTACGCATATGGGCTACAGCATCCGCTGTAGCCCAAACCGTGCACTCGTCGATTGCTACAGAGCTCCGCAAGCCGTTATTATCGTGGAATTCGTGCAAGTCGTTGATATGAAACGAGGTACGGGCTTATCTCCCAATCCGACAAATCACTCCGGGTACTGCATTTAACCGACCCGCATCTGTTCGCTGACGAGGCGGGCAGCTTGCGTGGCACGGTGACGCACGCATCACTTGCCGCAGTCCTCGCGCACTATCAAGAAAGCGACTGGGATGCCGATGTCGTGATGGTGACCGGCGACCTGATACAGGATGACAGCGTGCTGGCTTATGAAAATTTTTGCCAGATGCTCAGCGCGATCGATTTGCCGATCTATTGCGTCCCGGGCAACCACGATGTTCGCGAGACCATGCGCGCGGCGTTGGCCGTCGAGCCCTTTCACTATTGTGCGCCCTTCGAATCACACGATTGGCTGATCGTGGGAATGGATAGCTGCGCTGCCGGGCGCGCGGGCGGCCTCGCAACAACCAGAGAGCTGTCTCGCCTCGAGGCCGCCATCGAAGGCACGGATGCTGAACACGTCATGATTTGTCTGCACCATCCGCCTGTCTCAATGGGAAGTATCTGGCTGGACACCGTCGGCCTGGATAACGGGGATGAGTTTCTGCAACGAGCCGCCGCGTCGAAAAAAGTAAAGCTCGCGATTTTCGGACATGTGCATCAGGAATATGACGCACAACATGGCTCCATTCGAATTGTGGGTACACCATCAACATGTCGCCAGTTCAAGCAACGCAGCGACGAATTCGCTGTCGACGATCAGCCCCCGGCCTACCGTCGCATCAGTTTGCACCGAAACGGTGACGTCGAATGTGAGTTAATCTGGGTTGAGAATGCCTAAAACAATTGCTGTCCTGCTAGCGATTCTAGTCCCTTTTTTCGCCAGCGCAGATTCTGCTGGACACCCGCTGCCTTTGTGGCTGGTAGAAGGTGAGTCGAACACTATTTATCTGCTCGGTTCCGTGCACATGCTGCGCAAGAGCGACCACCCGCTGCCAAGTGCTATTGAATCCGCCTATGCCGATGCCGATTCGCTGCTGATGGAAATAGACATGGACGACCTGGATCCGGTCGCTTCACAGGCACTCGTAACGAGTCTGGGCGTCCTCAATGACGGTCGTTCATTGCGCGAACTAATGGGACCAGAACGGTATGCTCAGGCAGCAGCGGCCGCCTTGGCGATGGATATCCCGCTCGAGATGCTCGATAAGACCGAGCCCTGGCTCGCAGCCATCACGGTAGAACAACTCGTACTTAACCGCATTGGTTTCAATCCGATTCATGGTGTCGAAATGCACCTGATGACGAAGGCGGTGGCAGACGGCAAGGAAATTACCGGCTTCGAATCGATTGAAGAACAAATCAGATTTCTGGACGGTCTGTCTCTCGATGCACAAAGTGAGCTGCTGGTGCAGACGCTGGACGAGAGCATCGATGTCAGTGCAGAGATGGACCGCATGATAGATGCCTGGCGCCATGGTGATGTGCAATATCTCGAGGAAAACATGTTATCTGACATGCAGCAGTATCCGGAACTGTATCGCAGGCTGGTGGTTGATCGAAATCAACGCTGGATGGACACTATCCAGACCATGCTCGACGACGACGAAGATTATTTGATCGTTGTCGGCGCACTACATTTAATTGGCGATGACGGCGTACCCGATTTATTATCCCGCCTTGGGGTGAACGTCAAGCAGATGCACCAACCCGCAAACTAAGCAAAAGGAACAGCATGAGTCTTTACTCAGAAGCGCGGCAAGTCATTGCCGGTGGCGTCAATTCACCGGTCAGAGCCTTCGCGGGCGTCGGTGGAGATCCCGTGTTTTTCAAGAGTGCCAAGGGCGCGTGGCTCGAAAGCGAGGACGATAAACGCTACATCGACTATGTTGGCTCCTGGGGGCCGATGATTCTTGGCCACGGACATCCAGCTGTCATCGAAGCCGTCACGGAAACTGCCAAGCGCGGATTGAGCTTTGGCGCACCGTGTGTTCTCGAGACAACCATTGCCAAAAAGATTTGTGCGTTAATGCCATCGATCGAGAAGGTACGCATGGTCAGCTCGGGCACCGAAGCAACCATGAGCGCGATCAGGCTGGCGCGAGGGCATACTGGGCGGGATACGATCATCAAATTCGAAGGTTGTTATCACGGACATTCTGATTCGCTGCTCATCAAGGCCGGATCCGGTGCGCTCACTTTGGGTGTGCCAAGTTCGCCCGGAGTACCTGCAGCCCTCGCGAACCACACAGTCACATTGCCATACAACGATATTGAAGCCGTGAAAAAAGCATTCGATGAAATCGGCGGTGATGTCGCATGCGTAATCGTCGAACCCATCGCAGGCAACATGAACATGGTGCCGCCAGTGGCTGGCTTTCTGGAAACACTGCGTGAGCAATGCACAAATTCTGGCGCGATATTGATACTTGATGAGGTGATGACCGGTTTTCGCGTCGCCAAGGGTGGTGCACAAGCGCTATTCGACATCAAACCCGATTTAACAACGCTTGGAAAAGTCATCGGCGGCGGCATGCCCGCAGCCGCATTCGGCGGTCGCGCCGATATCATGGCCAGCATTGCGCCCGATGGCCCTGTCTACCAGGCGGGAACTTTGTCAGGCAATCCGGTGGCGATGGCGGCTGGACTGGCAACACTCACGCAACTGGATCAACCCGGTTTCTACGAAGCCTTGAGCGAACGCACTGAACAGCTGGCCTCTGGCCTCGAAGCAGCGGCGAAAGATGCGGACGTCTCGATTTCAGTCGAACGCGCTGGTGGCATGTTCGGCTTCATGTTTACCGAGGATTCGCCGGTGCGATCATTTGCACAGGTTTCAGCGGCGGACGTTGATCGATTCAAGGCGTTCTTTCACGGCATGCTCGCGGAAGGTATCTATCTGGCGCCATCAGCTTTTGAGGCTGGATTTGTTTCGGCCGCACATGGAGACGACGAAATTTCGGCGACGCTCAACGCTGCCAGCAAGGTGCTGGCAACGTTGTAGTCTGAGCCTCTACAAGCCGTCTCCGACGGCGCTCGATTCAGCCGTTTGGGTCAGAATCGATAGATCATTCCGATGGTGAGGGTTCTTTCCGCACCGTAGAGAGAAGTTCCCTGAGGTATGTCGCCTCCGACGACACGATTTACGCCCGCCAGATGATCCTGATAGGTCTCGTCCAGCAGATTGTCGACGCGCGCCTCAATCCGCAATGATGCGATCGGGCTCCACACAGCCTCAACGTTGAGAAGCTGATAAGCCGCCGATTGGAGTTCGTCGTTGTATTCCGCGACGCGGTCCTGTTCTGCGATCAAAACGACTTCAGTTTTTAGCGACCAAACATCAGCGTCGTAGGTTATGCCGACACTCGTGCCAGGCGGTGAGAGTCGATACAGATAATCATCGACGTCCGTTCGCTCGCCATCAGCGACCGACAGTATTCCATCGATAAACCATTTGTCAGACAAGTCGACTTTCCAGGCAAGGTCCAGCCCCCAAATCTCGGCATCGACGTTCTCAAATTGCAGCGCTGGCTTGCCAGTCATCATCATAGACAACATGTTCGCCGTGCCATTCGTTGACGGCACGCCCTGAATGTAATTGTCGATTTTCCGGAAGAAAACCTGTGGAGAAATCGAAAAACTGCCTGCGACAGCACTCAAGCCCAGTGAAATCTCGTTGCTGCGTTCCTCGACAAGATTCAGATTGCCGATGTAAGTGCGTCCATCCGCCAATCCGCCCGTTGCCTGTAGCGGCAGCCACAAGTAAAGCTCCTGGTAAGACGGGGCTCTGGTCTTGCTTCCCAGGTCAACATTCCACTCGACATTGCGCGACAGCGAATGGCGATATTTGAGAAGAGCATCAACAGAACCCCAACTGAGGTCTCTCTCAGCGCCGTTGAATGCATCCGCCAACTCTGACGCATTCTGCAACATCATCGCAGGCATTCCGCTTGCGCCCACCTCCCCCGCGTCAGCCTCAACGTCCTTGTACCGCAACCCGATCTCCAGGCTTCCGTTGCTGATATCGCGCTGCCACTCGACGAAAGCACTGAGCACATTCCTCTCTACATCAGCGAAGTTGTCGATTCTGAACATCTGCATGTTTGGATTGCTGATGACAGAATCATGCTCCGCCATTACGCCATCAATTCCAAAACGAAAATTGTCCGCACCGCGGTCGATAATGCTGAGCAAACTAAATGTCGACCCCGATGCGGTCGCCCGGTTCTGACGCGCCATCATTGGCGATGCTACTGACCGCAAAGAAAAATTGTCCATCAGATGGTCGACGTCGTTATAGGAAACCCTGCCCTCAAGATCAATTCCCGGCGCAATCGCGGTGGCGAACTGCAAACCAACAATATTGGTATCTATACCGATGATGTCCATTGGCAAGGCAGCCGTGCCTGTGTCGCTCGTATCCAGCTTGCCAACGAAAATCAGCACGTCGGTACTATCGCCTTTGAACCCATAGCTCAGGTCGTATCTGTCGCGATTCAGGCTCGACGGCTGAATGTCCCCAGCCGGAGTTTGAATGTCGTCACCGCTGTCCACTTCGGCGACCAGTGATACCCGGTTGCTGGCGTTGGCCAGTGTTAGTCTTCCCGCCGAAGTACTGACACTGCCGTTCGCCGAATAGCGACTGCCAATCATGCCTGACACCTCGGCGCCATCGCTCGCGAAATCGCCCCGCGCAAAGGTCGCATTGATATGACCGCCAATAGACTCAGGCGCCGACGAAACGCTGGCAATTCCACGCTGCACTATGAGTTCGTCTGTCAGCATCGGCGAAACGTAAGACAGCGGAGTGTCCATCGCGTTAGGCCCTCCACCGATGATGCCCTGGTGGTCAATGCTTACCGCCACACGATCGCCAAACATGCCGCGATATTGCGCGATTCCGGTAATTGGTCCGTTGGCGTTGACGTCCGCGCCAGGGATATCCTTGAGCACGGCAGCCGTATCGACAAGCAATTCACGCTCGACACTGATTACCGCCAACGTTGTTGTCACGGATCGACCGACGACAACAATTTCCTCTACAGCATCACTTTGGTCGGTGTCCTCATCTTCTGCCGCATAGACGCCAGATGTAGACAGCAACGCGACAAGCGCTGCAGCCTTGATTGTATTATTCATACGGAATTCCCTGAAAAGCTGTTTGCAACGCATCGGCATCTGCGCCGAGGCGATTCAATTTAGATTCGAATTACGATCGTTACGACAGCTTTAAAGGAGGCGGTGCACGAGACCGATACTCCGCTCGAAAAACAACGGATAGAGACTCAATTCGAACTTCACCGCGGAGCGGTACAAATACGTCGAGTTGCAGGTTCTGTCCGGATTCGACCGCCATCGACGAAGACAGCAGGTGGCCGACGGGGCATTGCTCGGTATCAAATGGAGCCTGGTCGCCATCAGAATTCGACTGATGGTGATGATGATGACCGCCAAGCACTTGCATGACAGTAGCGGGCATTCCCTCGGGGCACAGCTCGAACAGCAGGCCGCTGCCAATCGCTGCTGGCATATAGCCAACGGGAATCACCACCCGCAACGCCAGCGTTGCCAGCAGGAGCAGCAGAATATGGCGGCGATTTAGGCCTGAATGCGTCATCAGGCCTAAATTCTAGCAAATTCTGCTGACCGTCAGGATACGCAATTCACCCCATATTCAATCTGTAGGGCTGTACTCCACCGAACGTACCGATTCGAGGGCTTCAGTGGCCAGCTGCAAGCGTTCGACAGGGTCTGTCGTTTCAAGACAATGCTGTTTCTGCTCAACACTAATGGGCAGAATTTCAATAAACCGATAACTGACCCAGGTAGCATCGTCGTATTTTCGCGGCAGCGACTCGTACAGCCGGCCGAGGTCGTCAAGTACGCCGATCAATATTTGTGCAATTGGCAAATGCTCGTCCGGCAGAGGCATATCGGGGTCGGGCGGCAGCAACTCCACTTCGCCAAGATTCAATCCGTCGGCCTGTTGCTCATTTGCAATTAGCCGGAAACGCTGTTCGCCGACCGCCGTCACCCCAAGCAGCCCGTCGCTCCCCTGGTACCAATCCGTGATTTTTGCCAATGTACCAACGTCATAGGTCGACGACGGTCCGGTTTCGTCTCCTTCGCGAATCAGCACAACACCGAATGGTTTGTCCTTCTTCAGGCAGTCACTAATCATATCGAGGTAGCGCGGCTCAAAAATCCGTAGCGGCAAAGGTCCGCCGGGAAACAGCACGGTGCGCAATGGGAAGATTGGAACTTGCACTTACCTGGCCTCAGAACTTTAAATTGATAATCATGAATAGCCTGTCGCTCGACTCGCAAGAGCTAATCCTGAGTGACGAGAGTCTGCGTAAAACAAACCTGGCCAAAAAGATTCTGGATAACACTGTCAGCCTCCGCGAGTTCTCTGCAATACGGCGGTCAGTGTCTGGCGGGCACTACCGAAGCCACCATTGCTCATGAAGATAACCTGATCCCCGGACAGCACTTTCGCTGACATGTCTGCCACCAGTTTGTCATAGTCACCAAAAATTCGCAGTCGATCACCGAGGTCCTTCAAGGACGTATCGAGATCATCGTTCATGTCTGCCGGGCGATACATCCAGACGGCGTCCGCGCCTTTTAGCGACGCTGCCAATGTCTCGTTGTGGACGCCCAGTTTCATGGTATTGGAGCGTGGCTCCACGGCGACAATTATTCGCTGCCCGGGGTAGCGCTTCTTCATGCCGGCAATCGATCGTTCGATGGCCGTCGGATGATGTGCGAAATCGTCGTATATCGCGATATTCCCGACGGTCGCCGTCCGCTCCATGCGGCGCTTGATACCCTCGAATCGCGACAGAGCAGCTAGCGATTGCTGCAATGTGACACCCACAGAATGTGCCGCCGCCACTGCTGACAGCGCATTCTCAAGATTGTGGCTGCCACCTAGTTGCCACCTTGCCTCGCCCGACACACCGTCCGGACCAGCTATGCCAATGCGCCGCTCCGCCGCATCCATGAACTGCGCCGTCCAGTTTGCATCGCGATCGATCGCAAAGGTTTCGATAGGTGTCCAGCAGCCGCCATCCAGTAAATTCGCGAGATTCTCATCCGCACCGTTAACGATAACTCGACCACCGGGAGGCACCATTCGCAAGAGCTGGTGAAACTGCCAGATGATCGCGTCCAGATCTTTGTAGATGTCGGCATGATCGAATTCGAGATTGTTCAGGATCGCGGTGCGGGGCCGGTAGTGAACAAACTTGGCCCGCTTGTCAAAAAATGCGGTGTCGTATTCATCTGCCTCAACGACGAAATACTTCGATTCGCCGAACTGCGCAGATACGCCGAAATTGGTCGGCACGCCGCCGATAAGAAACCCAGGTGCCAGACCGGCGTCCTGCAAGATCCACGCGAGCATGCTCGCCGTGGTGGTTTTGCCATGGGTACCGGAAACGGCGAGCACGTGACGGTCACGTAGAACATTTTCCGCCAGCCACTGTGGGCCGGACGTATACGGTATGCCGCGCTCAAGCATTTCCTCAACAACGTCAAAACCACGGCTCATTACATTGCCAACGACAACACAATCGGGCGCGGGGTCGAGTTGACCGGCATCGAAACCTTCATGAATCTCGATGCCCAAATCACGAAGTTGCGTGCTCATCGGCGGGTACACATTGCCATCACAACCCGTAACTCGATGTCCGGCCGCCCGCGCCAGAGCCGCAACACCGCCCATGAAAGTCCCGCAAATTCCAAGTATGTGTATGTGCACGCTGTTTCTCAGGCCTCCCTGCCAATAAAGTCCGTGATCGCAAACTGCAGGCTAAATATAGAAATGGCGATCGCTATTCCAATATACCAGTGGCGACCAATGGCGCGCGCAATGATATGCCCTTTGACAGGTACCGACCAGAATACAATGAGGGTCGCAATAATGCTGGTCGGAATCTGGCCAAGAAACGGCATGAACAAGACATATTCGGCAACGACCGCGATCGATATGAGCGCACCGCAACCAACGATAGCGGAGACGGTTTGCAGTAAACGGGCCGACTGGCCACTGAGGACTACAACGCCTGCATAGCAAATGATTCCGATAAGTCCGGTAAACAAGCCGAGCAGAAATTGCGTCTCGTCGAATGAAGCAATCAGGACGACACCGGCAAGCCCGGAAAATAGCCACAGAGCTACGATGAAGGCAAACAAGACTACCGAGGCGGGGATATCCTCCGGTCCCTTTCGCAGCAACGTGATGTCGAATAGTAATTTGATCAGTGACTGAAAAATGGCGAACTGCTCTGCTTCTCGGAAGTCACGATCATCGCATGTTAACCTTCCAATCCGAAACTCATCTGTGGACCTCATGCCCGAATACACACTGGTCGAACAACCCGCTTCGATCAACTCCGACCTCAGCGCACATGATCCGATCGGCGTGGATACAGAATTCATGCGCGAAAAGACCTATTTTGCACAGCTCTGTCTCCTGCAGATATCCACACGTGGGCAGTATTATTGCGTTGACCCGCTGGTTGATGAGGATCTGGATACTTTCTGGCAGGAGTTGACCAGCAAGACCTGGGTACTGCATTCGGGCCGCCAGGACATCGAAGTCATCCTGCAGACCGCCGGTCGGATACCACAGCGCATATTCGACACGCAGATCGCGGCAGGTTTGCTCGGCCACATGCCGCAGCTTGGCTACGCAGGATTGGTCAAAGAGCTGTTTGCCGTAGAGCTCGCAAAATCACATACGCGCGCTGACTGGACCCGCAGGCCGCTGTCTGATGCGGTGTTGCAGTATGCCGCTGAAGACGTTGAATACTTGCTGCCGGCTCTGGACTTGTTGACTGAAGCACTCGACAAGAAAGGTCGGCTTGCCTGGGCCGAAGAAGATTCGGCTTTGCTGCTTGACCCTGCTCTCTACGATACCGATCCACAACTCGCTATCGCCCGCTTAAAAGGCGCACGCAATATGCAGGGTCGTGCTCGCAACGCGGCGACGCGATTGGCGGCCTGGCGCGAAGCAGAAGCGTTGCGCGCTAATCGCCCGCGCCAATGGATCATTAAGGATCCCGTATTACTCGAGATGGCAGTTGCCCAACCGAGCAGCATGGATGCGCTCGCCAAAATTGCCGGGCTGTCACCTAAGCTGCTACAGCGAGCCGGGGATGACCTGCTCACTGCAGTCCGTGAATCGGTCAATGACGAGCACGACTATGCGCCACCGATGCGACCCGATGAGGCGCAAAAAGCGTTGCTGAAGGAAATGCAGGATTGTGTCGCGGAATGCGCGGCTGATCTCGAATTGACGGCAGAAATTGTCGCACCGAAGAAGGAGCTTTCCGCTATCGTCGCAAATGACATCCGCGACTCGCGAGTTTTCAGCGGTTGGCGACGCGCTATTGTTGGAGAGCGCTTGCTCGAACTGCTTTAGGCGAAGCTATTTAGCTCAACGCCTCGAGCAGGCGCGAATAGACCTCATCGATGCTGCCTTCAGCAGCAACCGTTTTTAGCCTGCTACGTTTCTTATAGAAATCGACCAACGGTTCCGTCTGACTCTGATAAACGCCGAGTCGATTGCTGATGACTTCCTCATTGTCGTCCTCGCGCTGCTGCAACTCGCCACCGGCATTGGTGCATTCATCGAGTTCTTCCTGTGACGAAAAGTAGACATTCAATAATTTTCCGGTCAACGAGCAGGTGCGCCTGCCAGTCAGTCGTTGCATCAGGATATCCAGGTCAACGTCCATCAGGACGGCGGCATCCAGCGGCGTACCAATCTGATCCAGCAACTCTTCCAGATCCAGGGCCTGTTGCTTCGTGCGCGGAAAACCATCCAGAATAAAGCCCTCAGCAGCATCCGGCTTCGCGATTCGCTCGCTAATAATTCCAAGCATGATGTCGTCTGATACCAGGTTGCCCGCGTCCATGATCGACTTGGCCTTCTCACCGAAACGCGTACCTGTAGCAACCGCTTCGCGGAGCATGTCGCCCGTCGAAATCTGCGGAATATTCCTGTCAGCCATAAGTTTCTTGGCTTGCGTGCCCTTGCCGGAACCGGGGGCACCCAACAAAACGATGCGCATAAGATCAGTCTCTCTTGTTGTTTGAAATAGTTACTCGTGCGGTGTACCGCGATCGGGCGAGATACGCTACCGATTATGCCTGCACAGGTCAATCGCGTCACTGCCATTTGGCGGTGATACGCGACCTCGTTTGGGCTATGCTTCGACGCTTTCAAGCAACAATGAATTAACCAACGCAAAGGACCTACTATCATGTCAGCCAGGAACGCGTTCTACGCCCAGTCCGGTGGCGTCACTGCCGTCATCAATACAACCGCTGCCGGCGTCATCGAGACAGCTCGCAAGCACCCCCAGCAGTTCGCCAATGTCTACGCTGGTCGAAATGGAATCATCGGCGCGCTAACAGAAGACATGATCGACACCAGCAAGGAAAGCGCAAGGACAATAGCAGCCCTGAGACATACGCCAGGCGGCGCGTTCGGCTCCGCTCGCTACAAACTCAAGGGTATCGAGGAAAATCGCGCTGAGTATGAGCGCCTGATCGAGGTATTCAAGGCGCACGACATCGGCTATTTCTTTTATAACGGCGGCAATGACTCGATGGACACCGCGCACAAGGTGTCGCTAATCAGCAAGCAACTGGGCTATCCGGTGACTTGCCTGGGTGTCCCGAAGACAGTCGACAACGACCTGCCAATCACCGATAACTGCCCGGGATTTGGTTCGGTCGCCAAGTATGTGGCGATTTCCACTCAGGAAGCGGCACTCGATGTCCTGTCGATGGCAAAGACTTCGACCAAAGTATTCATCCTCGAAGTGATGGGTCGACATGCCGGATGGATCGCCGCGGCGGGTGGTTTGGCCGGCAACAAGCCGGGGGATGCACCGCATATTATTTTATTCCCGGAAGTGCCCTTCAATAAGCGCGCTTTCCTGAAACGCGTTCGCGAGTGCGTAAAAAAGTACGAATATTGCGTCATCGTGGTCAGCGAGGGCGCGAGTTACGCGAACGGCAAGTTCCTTGCTGAAGCCGGTACTCGTGACGCTTTTGGGCACGCCCAGCTCGGTGGTGTCGCACCCGTCATCGCAACGATGGTTCGCGATAATCTCGGTTTCAAATACCACTACGCGGTGGCCGACTATCTGCAGCGATCAGCGCGGCATATCGCCTCCGCGGTCGACGTCGAGCAAGCCTATGCCGTTGGCAAAGCAGCCGTAAAATTCGCATTGCAGGGCAAAACGGCCGTTATGCCGGTGATCAAGCGGGTCTCCGACAAGCCGTACCGCTGGCGCATCGACGAAGCCCCGCTTTCGCGCATCGCCAACAAGGAAAAAATGTTGCCCCGCCGCTACATCACCAAGGACGGCTTTGGGATCACCGAGGCTGCACGCCGTTACCTGCAGCCGCTGATCCGTGGAGAAGATTATCCTCCATATTTCAATGGTTTACCGAAGTACGTAGTGCTGAAAAACGCCCCCGTTAAGGCGCTGCTAAAAACAAAATTTGTGGTATGATGCGCGGCCTGCCGGGCATGGACCTTCAATAAGGTCGGGAAACCATGTTCGGCCTGCTACTGCATAGAACCAACATAAGCGTCGCGGCCATCCATGTAATCGGTGAAGCGCAAGTGCAGTAGCAGCGGTGATCGGTCCTGCTTTGGCAGCCCGGTCGCCACGGTTCGAATTCAATAACTGAGCGTTACAGACATTCGGCAGTTCGCGCTGCCGGGTGTCAGTTACGTTTGATCTGTTCGCATAAACAGTCAGGAGAAAATCTGATGACTAGTGATGTAGCGCTGTGGCTTGCAATTGGTGCAGGCGTACTCGCAATACTTTTTGGAATCATATCCACACAGTGGATCTTGAAGCAGCCGGCCGGGAACGACCGTATGCAGGAAATTGCGCAGGCGATTCAGGAAGGCGCTGGCGCCTACATGAACCGGCAATACCAGGCGATTAGTGTTGTCGGGGTCGTGTTGTTTGTCGCTCTCGGCCTTGCGTTGGGATGGTATACAGCCGGCGGTTTCGCGATCGGCGCTATATTCTCCGGCCTGGCTGGCTACATTGGCATGTTCGTTTCCGTTCGAGCCAATGTACGTACCGCACAAGCTGCGACTCTTGGTGTCAATCCGGCACTGAACGTAGCATTTCGCGGCGGCGCCATAACGGGCATGCTCGTTGTAGGCCTCGGCCTGTTGGGTGTGGCTGGTTACTACTACCTCCTGACTTCTATGGGTGTGACTGAGGATAAGACCATCCACGCATTGCTTGGTCTTGCCTTCGGCGGATCGCTGATTTCGATCTTTGCTCGACTGGGCGGCGGTATTTTCACCAAGGGCGCTGACGTCGGTGCTGATCTGGTCGGCAAGGTAGAAGCTGGCATTCCTGAGGACGACCCGCGCAA
>RCNF010000130.1_pt1 | contig 33763 bp, 35 predicted proteins | sample 2041311 | NCBI WGS metagenome assembly RCNF01 (sample SAMN09708228, study PRJNA481090) | Marine sediment metagenome, whole genome shotgun sequencing project. | biome: marine sediment; feature: ocean; material: sediment; isolation source: Sewage treatment plant 2 marine sediment (STP2) ...
GTGCCCAGGGCGGTCTCGTCAACGTCGACTCCGATACCGGGGGCCTCGGCCGCACCGAGTCGTCCGTCAATCAGCCGCCACTGGGGCCGAACCAGATCGTCGGTGAAGTAGCGGTCGGACCCGGCTATGTCGCCGGTAGCGGTAAACACCTCGTTGCCGGCGATGGCGACGGTGTGAGCTCTGCCGACTCCGCTTTCGATAAGGCCTCCAAGACGCACTCCAAGTCCCGCCTCGCGGATTCGCCTGGCGAGATCAAGGGTTCCCTCCGGACCGAAGCGCCCAACCTTGAGGTTGATGATGTCCGCCGACTGTTCCGCGATGATCCGTGCGATCGCCGCCGCGGAGTCGGCGGTTTCGTCCAGGGCAATAGGAGTCGTCATCCTCTGTCGAAGTTGACGATGCCCCTCATGATCGTGTTCGGGCCCGGGCTGCTCGATGTACGCCAGCCCCAGATCGTCAAGGTCGCTGAACCGACGGTGGTCTGTGAGGTCGAGGGAGCTGTTGCCATCGATGCCGAATGTGACATCGGGATATTCAGCGACAACCGCAGCCACCTTCTCGGTACGAGTCCGTGGGGCCATCTTCAGCTTCATATGGACGTAGCCGGAGCGAGCCGCCGACGCCAGCTGCGTCTCGTCAGGTTGTTCTTGCGAGTCGAGTCCAATGGCAGCGCTAGCCCAGACTGATTTGGCGCCACCAAATCGATGTCGCAGTGACTCACCAGCCGACCGGGCCGCTAGGTCGGTCAATGCTTGAGAGAACGCCGCCCCCAACATGCCGCCAGGAGGTGGCGAAGTGGCTACCCCAGCGGTCGTTGTTGCAGTTCGCAGTGATGTCCACACACCAGCCACGTCTTCGGTGGTGTGGCCGGGAACCGGGGCCGCTTCCCCCCATCCGGCGAAACCCTGTGCCTGAACCCTGATCAAGATCAGACGCCGCGTCTGGAGAGATGAGGTCGCAGATTTGAAATCGTCAACAAGCGGCAGATCGACCAGCCACGCTGATGTCTGGTCGAGAGCTGGAGAGGGCGGGTGCATGGTGCGTCAGGCTACCAACAGTTGGGCCCGCCACAGTGGCGGGCCCAACCTGGGTATCAGACCGCAGAGTTGCTAGCGGCCGGCGTTTCTCAACGACTTGTCGGTCTTGACGATTTCACTTGCGTCGCCGTTCACCTCGAAGACGACACAGTTGACGACCCGATCGTCGACTTCGTTCCACCCCTCGAGAGTCGGTGTGAATGCATCCATCCACAGGACCGAGTCTTCGTAGGGGACGCCTACGTAAGGCTCGAATTCATCCCAGCACGCCTCATAGGCAGCTTCGTACACCGTGTCGTCTCCCGGATAGGAGGCGACAGAGGAGAACTGAGGAGAGAGGACGCTGAGGTCGATAAGAGCGAAGACCTCGACTTCGTGGTCCTCGGTGCAATCGATTGGATCAACTTCGTAGAACTCGGTCTCATCCGGCAGATTGAAGCAATCACCGATCGTGATGTCATCCACGGTCTTAGAGGAGTCGAGGAAGCTGAATAGTCCGAAGCCGGCAACTACGAGGACAACCAGGATCCACAGCTTGCTGCTGAGACCGCCACCACCGCTGCTCTTTACGGGTACCGGGGCGGGACCTGACGGTGGCGGGGTGCTTGCGCTCCACACGGGGTCTGGGGTTGGATCTGCTGGAGGGGGAGCCCACGAAGATGGCTCAGAAGGTGATGGCGCTTCGATCGGCGGTGGCTCTGGCTCGCTCATCGCAGGAGGAATCGTTGGCTCCGGCTTGGCCACCGGTGGTGGATACGACTCGACGCTGAAGTCAGCGGGAGACTCTGGAGTTGTCTCGGCATCTCCCAGGCCTTCACGTGCTCTACGCAGCAGTTCTTCGCTGGAAAGCGGCTGATCTTCTCGATTCTCGTCCACGGTAACCCCGTTCATCGTCAAATAGTCAACGGGACACTATCGGCGCCCCGACCTGCCGACTGCAGCGAAACTAGCACTCTTGGCAGGGGAAGGGGGTGACCGGTTCCTTCCGCCCCCGTCCCTTCTACCGTATGGACGATGCTCGCTCGCTCTATCCCGATGCCAGAGTCTTTCGACCTGCGCCGTACCCTCCGGTTCTCCCTGCCCAAGGGACCAGGTGTCATCCTCCTCGGTGAAGATGAAAGCTCGTTCGCTCTGCAAACGTCGGCTGGCCCGGCGGCGGTCACGCTTGGCCGAGGCCATGGTTACGTTGCCGCAACGGCGGTGGGCCCCGGTGCGGAGGCAGCGCTCGACGCCGTCCCTAGGACTATTGGGGTGGATGACGATCCCGACCAATTCTCACCGGGAACAGGTCTGCTCCGTGATGTGCATCTCCGCAACCGGGGCTTGCGGCTGGGGAGCACGGGTCGGGTGTTCGACGCGCTGCTGCCAGCGATCATCGGGCAGAGGGTTACCACCGAGGAAGCTAGGAATGGCTACCGCAAGTTGGCGGCGGCCACCTCGGCACCGGCGCCTGGCGATCTGGGATTGCGGCTACCGCCAAGTCCGGAAACGTTGGGAAATATGTCCTATGTGGATTTTCACGGTTTTGGGCTCGAACGCAAGCGTGCCCAGATCATCATCGAGGTGGCGAGAAGAGCGAAACGGCTCGAAGAGATTGCCGACATGAACAGAGAAGACGCAGAACGGCGTCTGGGTGCGATCAAGGGTATTGGCCCATGGACGGCGGCGCAGGCAATGGGCTCAGCTTGGGGTGACCGGGATGCGGTCCCGATTGGCGATTTTCACCTTCCCAATACAGTCGCCTGGGTGCTGGCCAAGGAACCGAGGGCATCGGACGTACGGATGCTTGAACTGTTGGAGCCGTATATCCCGCTGCGGAGGCGCGCCCTGGTTCTGATCAAGCTATCCGGCGTCCATGCCCCACGCTATGGCCCAAAAAGCCAGCAGAGCGCTATCTCTGATTCTTCCTAGTACATCTCGTAGAAGCCGGCGGTGAGGGCTATACGGCTCGCGGCCGGTGCGATAGCGTCGGCCATTTGGCGGGCAGTCTTCAGCTAAACATCAGTTGTCTGGAAAGCCTCTTTCCACTTGACCCTGCCCCCGGATTGCAGGATCCCCCCTGCATAAACGCGGCCGGCAAATCGGATCAACCCGTACGTGGCGATAACCATCAGGAAAAGCGAGACCGCTATCTCCCAGGCGAGAGCGTCGCCGCCGGCGATCCGAAGTGGCATGGTCATCGGCGCAAACATTGGTAGCAGCGACGAGATACGCAAGATGGTGTTTTCGCCCGTTATGGAAAACGAAGCGATGAAATAGGCAGCCATCAGCATCATCGTCAAGGGGAACGCTGCGTTCTGTGCCTCCTCCTGACGAGAGACAAGAGACCCGGCAGCCGCATAAGCAACGGCGTAGAAGGAAAAGCCCAAGATGTACCAAACAAACGCCCAGGCGAGGACCGACCCAGCTGCTGCGGGCATCTCAAAAGTGTCCTGGATCGTCATGACCGTGATGGCAACAACACCGATGAGAACCACCTGGGCGACACCGAGCACGCCGATGCCGAGGACCTTTCCCGCTAGAAGCTGGTGGGGGCGGACCGTACCGAGTACGACCTCGACTACTCGGTTTGTCTTCTCTTCGATCACCCCGATGAGGATCCATGAACCGTACGTGACGATGGACATGAACAAGATGACCGTTGCAAAGAAAGCAAAAATGCGATTCGCCTCGTCTGGTTCTTCCTCGCCGGTGACTGATTCGACTTCGTAGCCGCCGGTAAACAGATCGGCCAGCTCGGTCACTTCGATGCCGAGTTCATCGGCCCGGGCGGCGATCTCGATTGAGGCCAGAGCGGTAACAACAGCCGTGGTCAGCTGGTCTTCGGTGTCGCCGTCAACCACGATCGCGCCTTGGGTGTCGACCGCGATGTCTATGTCACCCGCCTCGAGCGCGGCCTCAGCATCTGGCCGTGACCCGAAGCTAATGGTGTCTGTGGTCGCAGCCCCGCCGGAGGCGGTGTCAACAGCAACAGTCAAACCCTGGGGAGCGTCGCCGACGACGCCGATGGACCACTGCTTGATGTCGTCGCCACCGAGAAATGTCGGCACCAGGATCAAGGCCACAATGAACAGGACGGTGATACCGGTCGAAAGCTGGAAGGCTCGGCTGGTGATCCGTTCTCTGAAGTCGCGCTGTGCGACCAGCAGGATTGACGCCCAGGTGCTCATTGCTCGACCACCTCGCGGAAGACCTCCGACAAGTTCGGGGGAGTGAAGCTGAACTGTTGAACCTGTCCCAGTTGGGCCGCCCGATGAACGATCGGTTCCAGCTCGGTGTTGTCGTCGACCCGCAGTCGGAGACGACCGGTTGTCGATTCGACCACCTCGAAGTCGGCGAACGCGGTATCCAAGTCGTCGCGTGTCGTTTCGACATCAAGATCCAAGTAGCGGTGTGGCGACCGTGCCCGCAGCTCACGGATCGGACCATCGAGCACAACCTTGCCGGCGGCGATGATCACAACGTCCTCGCACAGATCCTCGACGAGGTCGAGTTGGTGACTGGAGAACACAACCGCGGTGCCCTGGGCGGCTCGTTCTACCAAGATCGACATCATGGCCTCGACTCCGATCGGGTCGAGACCGGAAAACGGTTCATCCAAAATGAGCAGATCGGGGCTGTGGATCAACGCTGCAGCAAGCTGGACCCGTTGTTGGTTGCCGTGGGAAAGCTCCTCGAGGCGATCATCGGCACGGTCTCCGAGGTCGAACCTCTCCAGCCAGTCGTGAGCTGTGGAAACGGCGGTGGTCTTCTCCATGCCGTGCAGTCTTCCGAAATAGGAGAGTTGGGCGGCGAGTTTCATGCGCGGGTACAACCCACGTTGCTCAGGCATGTACCCGAAACGCAGCCGACTTTGTGGCTCGATGACCGAGCCACCCCACCGCACCTCACCTGCGTCTGGTCGCACCAACGAGAACACAGTTCGCATTGTTGTGGTTTTGCCGGATCCGTTTGGTCCGAGAAACCCAAGGAGTTGGCCGCGTTGCACCGAGAAGGTACACCCGGCGAGGGCTACGACGTCACCATAACTCTTATGGAGATTCTTGATTTCGAGCATCGCGGCACCAACGTGTCTTGGGCGAGCGCCTGATGCTAACCGGCATTCATCGCCTGCAGTGCCACCGCCAGCACCGCGGGCTAAACGTTACCGATCGCCGAGATAACCGACTCGACCGCATCTTTGCCATCGGCGAAAAGCATCATGGTGCCCTCGTCGTAGAACAAGGGGTTGTCGATCCCGGCGAAACCGGGGGACAAGCTTCTCTTGACGACGACGACTGTCGTTGCTCGGTCCACCTCAAGGATTGGCATCCCGTAGATGGGGCTGTTCTCATCGTCACGAGCCGATGGATTCACCACGTCGTTGGCGCCGATAACAAGGGCGACATCGGTCTGAGAGAACTTTGGATTCGACTGATCGAGGTCCAGTAGCTGATCGTAGGGCACATCGGCTTCAGCAAGCAGAACGTTCATATGTCCCGGCATGCGGCCTGCCACTGGGTGGATGGCGTAGTCAACATTGACTCCGCGATCTTCGAGAATGTTGGCCAAGTCCTTTACGGCATGCTGAGCCTGAGCGACTGCCAAGCCATATCCGGGAACCACAATGACGTTTTCGGCATACGCCAAAGCGATGGCGACATCCTCGGGAGTGGCCCTCTTGACTGGCTTGTCGCTGGTGGTCATCGGACCAGTTGGGGTGGCTCCAAAGCCAGAGAACAACACATTTGCAATGGTCCGGTTCATGGCCTCGCCCATTTGCAGGGTGAGTATCAAGCCAGCGGCACCAACAAGGGCGCCGCCGATGATGAGCGCCGAGTTGCTGATGACAAAGCCCGCCATGGCTGCGGCAACGCCGGAAAAGGAGTTCAGCAGAGAGATGACGACTGGCATATCGGCCCCACCGATGGGGATGACAGCCAGTACTCCGAGCACCAGAGCTATAGCAACGACGATCCAGAAGGCAAGAGCCTCATCGGCGGCGACTGCCCAGGCGGCGACTCCGATGGCTGCAAGGGCCAGTAGTGCGTTGATGATCTGACCGCCGGGCAGCAGAACTGGCTTGCCGGGCAGCGTTCCGTTCAGTTTCCCGAACGCAACAAAACTGCCCGAGAACGTGATCGAACCAATCGCAAGCGACAGCGCAACGACAACACCGGTTTCGACGGTGAAGACCCTGTCGGCGGCGTACGTGCGCTCGATTTCGGCAAGGGCGACTAGTGCCGAGGCCACACCGCCAAAGCCGTTGAATGCCGCGACAAGCTCGGGCATCGAGGTCATCTTGACCCGGATAGCAAGTGCTGCACCAACTGCACCACCAGCAAAGAGACCGGCGATGATCGGTCCCCACCCGATGTCTTCCATGTTGGCCAGCGTTACTACGAGAGCGACAAGCATGCCGACCGAGGCGAGCATGTTGCCGCGACGAGCGGTGCGCGGTGATGAAAGCTGCTTCAGCCCGAGAATAAAAAGAACGGCCGCACCAAGGTAAAGAAGTTCGGTCATTACCCTCTCCCCGGCTTCTTCTTGAACATTCCAAGCATGCGATCCGTTACTAGGAAGCCGCCGACGACGTTGACGGTTGCGGCGGTGACTGCAAGGAAACCGAGTACCGCGGCGAAGGTGCCTCTCCCCGAACCGGCTGCGATCACTGCCCCGACGATGGTGATTCCTGAGATGGCATTTGCCCCGGACATCAGCGGTGTGTGCAGGGTCGGAGGAACCTTGGAGATGACCTCCAGGCCGACAAAGGCGGCAAGCACAAAGACCACGATGCCGGTGATGAAAACGGCGCTCATTGCGTTTCGCCTTCCGCCGTTGCCGCAGGTCCGGGCTCCGGGGGCGACTCTGGCTCAGGGTCGGGGAGGCCCAGCATGGCGCGGCTTCTGGGATGTACGACCGCACCGGCGTGGGTCACGGTCGTTCCGCCGACGATCTCGTCTGCGAGATCGATCTTGTAGCCGTCTTCGTCACGGGTCCGTTCCAGAAGGGCAACGAGGTTGCGTGCGTACATCCGACTGGCGTCATGAGGGATATTGGCGGGAAGGTTGGTTGGTCCGTAGATGTGGACGCCGCCAACATCGACCATCGTGTCCGGTTGGGACGCTGACACGTTGCCACCCGACCCAGCTGCCATGTCAACAATCACCGAACCCGGCTTCATCTCGGCAATCATCTCGTCAGTGATCAGCAGTGGCGCAGGACGACCAGGGATCTGGGCCGTTGTGATGACAAGGTCAGACTCAGCAACATGTGGGGTCAACGCGGCATGCTGCGCCGCCTGGGTGTCTTGGCCCACCTCTTTTGCGTAGCCACCCTCGTCCATCTCTTGGGTGGGGGCGGCGACGAACTTGGCTCCGAGGCTCTCTACTTGCTCGGCCGTCTCCGGACGGATGTCGTAGGCGTACACGACGGCGCCGAGCCGGCGTGCCGTTGCGATCGCTTGGAGACCGGCGACGCCCACACCCAGAATGAGGGCACGCGATGGCGGGATCGTCCCCGCCGCGGTAACCATCATCGGCAGAAGTTTTGGTGATGCTGTGGCCGCCAGCAAAGCGGCGGCATACCCACCGATGTTGGCCTGTGAGGAGAGAGCGTCCATGCTCTGGGCGAGTGTGGTGCGGGGGATAGCCTCAACTGCCAGCGCAGTAATGCCGCGGTCGGCGAGGGAAGAGATCAGGGTGGTGTCGACGAACGGGTCGAGAAAACCGACGAGCACCGAACCAGACTTGAGATCTCCGAGTTCGCTTGGAGCGTTGACACACAACACGATGTCGGCGGATCGAGCCGATGCTCCATCCACGATCTCTGCTCCTGCCTCGACGTAGAGACGATCGGGAAAACCGGCATCTACGCCAGCTCCGGCCTCGACGTCTACTTGCCATCCCCACTCGATATATGTGGCGGCGGTTTGTGGTGTAGCAGCCACACGATGCTCGCCTGGGGCTTTTTCAGAAAGGATGCCGATATGCATGTTGCATGACGCTAACTGATTGGAACAGCGGAGGCGATTTTTGACATTTCGGAACGGAAGAAAAGGGGGCGGTGGCTGCAAGGAAGACCCATGAGGGGGTTACGACAGACGATCCCCTTGCAGCCACCTAGATCAGTGGACATGGCCTTGGCCCTTATCCTCCGATCTCCGATATGACCCACACCCCGAATAGGAGTTCCCAGGTTTCTTGCCAATCATTCGTTTTCGGGGTGTCGAAACACCACCCCCGTTACAACGAACTAGATTTATATGGAACCTCGGACGGGTTAATGGGTCTAAGCGAACAACACAGCAAACATGCGGCGCTCTCCGACATGGAGTTGGTCGAAGCCTCTCTTGCCGATCTGGAAGCCTTCGGTGAGCTGGTACGACGCCATCAGGACTTCGTATACGGAGCGGCGCTGCGAATCGTAAGGAACCCGGTCATGGCCCAGGATCTCGCACAAGAGACCTTTGTGAGAGCGCATCGGGCGCTGCCGGGGTTCCGTGGGCAAGCACAGGTCCGTTCCTGGCTCTATCGCATTGCCACCAACCTGGCGCTCAACGCGGTGCAACGTCGGCGCGAGTATCCGACCGACACGGTCCCTGACATACCGACACGTCTCGATCCGGCGAAGGATGCAGAGAATCTAGCGTTGCGGAGCGAACTCGAAGACGCCATCGCTGAGCTGCCGCCCAAGCTGAAGAAGCCGCTGGTGCTGCGCGAGTATGAAGGTCTTAGCTACCAGGCGATTGCCGATACGCTCGATCTTCCAATCAACACAGTACGGACCCGGATTCTGCGAGCGCGGCGTTCTTTGCGAGAGCGGATGGAGGCGTGGCGATGAGAGACTGCCGCACCACCGATGATCGCTTGTTCGCTTTTGTAGACGGTATTGAGCCAGATCTCGAGAGGCACGTCGCCACCTGCGACGAATGCCAGGAGTTCTTGGCCGAGCTCTGGATTGGGGAGCTGCAGACCGATCTTGCGACCCCGGTGCTCAAACAGATCCGTTTTGACGAATTCCTGCGAGAAATCGGCCAGTTGGCGATGGAAGTGGCCGGCGCCATGGGGAAGGCTGCCATTGCATACGGTCCAGGATCGGACACTGAATTGCCGGGCAGCGACGATGTCGCCGCCGCTGCGGAACACACTATGTTCACCTCTACTGAGGATGACGAGGAGTAGGTATGGATCCAGAACTCGAAAGACGACTGATCGCTCTTGCCGTTGTGCTCGGTGTGATTTTGGTGACTTGGATTATTGGTCGTGTCGCGGGGAAGCGTTTTCCCGGGCGCCTGTCTGAGCTGATCGGGCAGCTGGTGCCCGTGTTGATGACGGCGATTGCAGTTGTTGGCCTCCTGGTCATCATCGATCCAGAGCAGGCCGACAGATTGTCTTCCTCTGTCATTGGTTCGGTCCCCAAGGTCATGATCGCGGTGATTGTCGTCATCGTTGCCCGAGCTCTCGGTCGTATCGTTGGGCTTTTCGCCGAGACGGCGCTGCGCCCTGTGTCTGCGGGTCTTGCCGGTCGGGCCCGACTAATCCTGTCCAGTGTCATTCTTGGAGTCGGCCTGATCATCGCCTTGCAGCAGGTTGGGATTTCGACCGACATCATCCTGATCCTCGTTTCCGCCATGGCCTTTGGTCTGGCGCTTGCGATTGCGCTCGGTATCGGGCTGGGGTCGGTGCCGTTGGCGCGTCAGGTAGCTGCGGGTCGGCATGTTTCCAACCGCTATGACCCAGGAGCCAAGGTCCGCGTTGGCGATGCGGAGGGGCCGATTGCCGAGATTGGGTTGGCCTCGACCCGAATCCAGGTCGGGGATGGACGATACGTTGATATCCCCAACATGGACTTCATTGCCGGTGCCATCGAGGTCGATGAGCGTTAGCGGTTGCGCCGAGGACTCACCGAATGCGAGTTCCCCGCAGCTTGCGAGTTTCTGCCAGAAGCTCGTGGCGGTAGCTAGCGGGCGACTAACTCTTGTGCCGCGGCCCTGGCCGATTTGACGATCTGATCGATTCTGGCCAACTCGGTACGGGGCACCGGTTGGAGCGGCTGGCGCGGAATGCCCGTCCACAGCCCAGCTGCCCCCGCGGCAGCCTTGGTGCCCACAACACCGTAGGCCTCGATCTCACGAGTGGTCTCGGTCAGCTGTGTCTGCAACGGCTCGGATTCCGACACCGAAGACAAAGCTGTCAGCACCAGGGTGGATATCAACTCTGGCAGGTAGTTGCTCGATGCTGTGATGGCTCCAATCGCACCTGCCGCAACTCCCTGAGCAATGGTGCTACTCGAACCCGAATAAACCATGAAGTCGTCGGGTGTTGTCTGAACTACCTCTTTGGTATGGATAGGCCGTCCGCCGCTGTCTTTGAGCCCGACGATATTGGGGTGAGTGGCGAGCGGGACCACCGACTCGGCAGGTAGGTCGTACCCGGTAACAGCAGGCACCGAATACAAGAACAGAGGGAGGGGAGATCTCTCGGCGATGGCTTCAAAGAACCGTTGCATCGCCGTGTGGTTGCCCCGGGCTAGCGAGGTTGGGGTCATCACCAGGGCTGCGTCGGCACCGGCGCTAGCGATCTCGTCGACTTGGGTGATTGCCTGCCGTACAGATTGTGCCTGGACTCCGCACATGATGAACGGCTCTATCCCCAGGGTGTCATGCGCCAACGTGATTAGAGCGGCCCGCTCCCCGGCTTCGAGGTAGGGACCCTCGCCTGTTGAGCCACCGAGAACAAAACCGGTGACCCCTCGCGACTCCTGGAGGCGAAGGTTGTGAGCGTGGGCTTCGGAGATGATGTTGCCGTCTTCGTCGAACGGTGTGATCACTGCCGACATGAAATGGGGAGGGGTACGCACGGGTCCTTCTTCCAGGGTGCAGGGCCATAGGGTACTGGCTCAATTGGTCCGAAGAGTCTGAAAACCCAAATCGGGTCGCTACACCCCCAATGCTGGCAGTTCGGGGACTTCTTCGCCGTACAGCCAGGCATCGAACAGCTCGTCGAGGTCCTTGCCTGAGATGGCCTCTGCTTTCTCGATGAAGTCGGCAGTGCGCACTGAGCCGTACCGAAACTCTGTTGCATAGTCCAGCAGTATCTCGAAGAATGTGGTGTCGCCTACCTCGACGCGCAGCGCATGTAGCACCAGACCGCCGCGGTTGTAGACGCTGGTGCTGAACAGGTCGTCTGCTCGGGGGTTGCCAGGAGGGGCGAGGTCGGGGCTGAGTGCCATCTGGTTGCGGGTTCCGCTGACAGTTGCGGTCAGAGAGGCTCCCCCCTCGATGTGTTCTATCCAGAGCCACTCGGCGTAGGTGGCAAAACCCTCGTTGAGCCAGATGTCTCCCCAGTCGGCCGGGGTGACGCTATTGCCAAACCATTGATGGGCCAGTTCATGCACGAGGACGGTCTCAAAAAACTGAGGGGCGTCGACCATATAGGTGCCAAAGATCGACAGGGTCTGGTTTTCCAGGGCTCCTTCGAAGCCATCGACGACCGCGATGCCGTATGCATCAAACGGGTAGGGGCCGAATAAGCCTTCGAAGAAGGCGATCATCTCGCCCTGCGTGTCCAGCACCGCAAGGGAGGCATCACTGATGCCGTCGGGCAAGACGTTGCGGACTGCGACTCCCGTCGCGGACGTTGCCGCAGTGTCTTCGATGATCTCTAGATCGCCGATGACGACGGTGGCCAAATAGGAGGCCATCGGGTGTGGCGAGTCCCACACCCATGTTGCCCAACCCAGGTCCGTGATGCGGTCGACGAGCGTGCCATTGGCGGCGGCAACCAAAGGATCGGGAACCGTGATATTGAACGTGTAGGTTGCCTTGTCGAGCGGATGATCGTTCAGCGGCAACCACGACCGGCCCGCGTCGGGTTCGCTGACCACATACTGGATGCCGTTCGTGTCGGTACGCCAACCCATAGCGACCGAAGTTGCCTGGGACGCGATCGGTGCTGGCGTGCCGGCGTAGCTCACGGTGGTGACGAACGGCTCACCCTTGGCGATCATCGTGGTCGGCTCGATGATGAGTTCGCCATCTTGTCTCTCGTAAGACGCAGCAACGTCATTGACGGTGATGTCGGTTATCTCGAAGCCGATGAAATCCAGGCTGAAAGCCGTCAGCGGCTCGGTGGCGGTTGCTTCGATCTCGACACGGGCTGCGAGTGTGTTGGGTTCGGGATCAAAGGTCAGGTCAACGCCATAGTGGACTACGTCGTAACCACCGTTGCCGAGGTCGGGGTAGAGGCTGTCACCGAGGCCCAGCAGGTCCTCGATATCCGAAAGCGGCACTGCGACCGGCGTCGTTGTTGGTTGCGCCGATGTTGTTGTGGAGGTGGTTGACGCTGCTGTCGATTCAACCGTGATCGAGTCTGACTCGGCCGATTCAAACTCCGAATTGCATGCAGTTGCCAACACGGCGATGGCCACGACGGCTACGGCGGTCTTGCGAATCATCGGAGCAGAATACGTGCTTGGCCGGTTTACGGTGCCGGGGAGATAGCTGCAACGACGGCATCGCCGATTGCCTGGGTTCCGACATAGTCTCCGCCTGCTGCGATGTCTTTGGTTCGCAACCCCGATTCGAGCACCTCGGCAACCGCAGCCTCGATGGTGGCGGCTTCCTCCTCGAGCGCAAGCGAATGCCGAAGCGCCATGGCCGAGGCCAATATGGTGGCGAGAGGGTTCGCCAGATTCTGTCCTGCGATGTCTGGAGCCGAGCCGTGGATAGGCTCGTAGAGACCTGGCTGGGAATCGCCAAGGGAGGCGGACGGCAGCATGCCGAGCGAGCCAGTCAGCATGGAACCCTCATCGGTGAGGATGTCACCGAACAGGTTCCCGGTAACAACGACATCAAAATCACGGGGGCGCGAGATGAGGTGCATCGCCATCGCGTCAACGAGCACGACTTCGTAGTCGATATCGGCGAATTCGTCGGCCATCACCCGTGCGGCGACCCGTCGCCACAAGCGAGAGACCTCGAGGACGTTCGCCTTGTCCACTGAGGTGAGTTTGCCACGACGAGTCCGTGCGGCGGCTGCGGCCATGCGCACGATCCGCTCCACTTCCGGGACGGAGTACGCCATGACGCTCTCTGCCTGCAGACCATCCTCGCTGAGCGACGAGCGACCAAAGTAGATGCCACCGGTCAGCTCACGGAAGAACAGAATGTCGACGCCTTCGATGAGTTCCCGCCGCAGCGGTGAAGCTGCGATGAGCTGGTCATGGGCGGTGATCGGCCGAAGATTGGCAAAGAGCCCCAACTCCTTGCGAAGCGCCAGCAACCCAGCTTCGGGCCGCGTCTTTGCATTGGGATCGTCCCACTTCGGACCACCCACCGCACCCAGGATCACGGCATCTGCACCACGGCAGGCCGCAAGAGTCGACTCGGGGAGCGGATCTCCGAAATCGTCGATGGCGTTGCCACCCATTGGTCGGCTCTCGAACTCAAACCGGTGGCCGAAGCGTTCCCCAGTCGCGAGTAGAACCTTGTGGGCTGCGGCGGTTACCTCCGGGCCTATCCCGTCTCCGGGCAGAAGTACAAATGAAGAGGTCACTTAGTTCCTTCGTCACTTGTGATGGGTGCGGCGTCTGTCGCAGCCTTGTTGAGAGCAGCGGTGAAGGCCCGAGCCGACCCTTCGACGACATCGGTAGAGACGCCCCGTCCCGAGAAGGTCTCAGATTGCACCTGGATGATGACGTTGACTTCGGCCATGGCATCTGCTCCAGAGGTGAGCGGGCTGACTCGATAGTCGAGCAGCACCGCCGGTATCGCGAAGGCATCACGCAATGCACCAAACGCAGCATTGACCATGCCGTCGCCTTCCGAGCTCACGTCAATCACGTCTCCGTTCCGGCGTACCGTCACGGTGGCAACGGGGACTTCCTGGGTTCCTCCTGAGAAGTGGATGCCGACAAGCTCGACAACGTCGGGGGTGACATTTGTCTGCTCGCTAACGATGGCGCGCACTCCTTCTTCGGAGATCTCGCCCTTGCGATCGGCGAGTTCCTTGAAGCGATCGAAAGCTGCCTTGAAGTCGTCGTCCTCCAGCTTGATGTCCATGTTGTTCAACGCATCAGCAAATGCGGCACGTCCGGAGTGCTTCCCAAGGACGATTGAAGAGGCGTGGCCGATCGATGCCGGGTCCATGATCTCGTAGGTCTCCCGGTCGCGGAGAACACCGTGTTGATGGATGCCGGACTCGTGAGCGAACGCGTTTCGACCAACTATTGCTTTGTTGTATTGGATTGGATAGCCGGTCAACATTGCTACCAGTCGTGAGGTCTCGAAGATTTCTTTCGTGTTCGCACCAACCTCCACTCCGAAGTAATCCTCTCGTGTCTTGACCGCCATGATGATTTCTTCCGTCGACGTGTTGCCCGCTCGTTCTCCAAGGCCGTTGATGGCACCTTCGATCTGGCGGGCGCCCGCATGAATTGCGGACAGCGAGTTGGCGACGGCCAGGCCAAGATCATTGTGACAGTGCGTCGAGATGATCACATCGTTGTTGCCAGAGCGTACGTCGCTGTAGACACGTTCCATCAGTGCCACAAAGTCCGAGGGCACCGCATACCCGACGGTGTCGGGAATATTGATCGTGGTGGCTCCTGCCGCCACCGCACGCTTGCAGGTCTCTACGACAAAGTCGGGGTGGGTTCGGGTGGCGTCCTGTGGTGAGAACTCCACATCGTCGACGTAGCGTTTTGCTCTGGTGACGGACTCGGTGATGGCCTTGAGCACGTCCTCCTCAGACATTCGCAGCATTTGCTCGCGGTGGATCTGTGACGTGGAAATGAAGACATGGATACGCTTCTGATCAGCAGCGCTCACCGCATCGGCGGCTTGGTCGATGTCGTCGGGATGGGTGCGAGCGAGGCTGGCGATCACCGGTCCCTTCACCTCGCTGGCGATACGCGAGACAGCTTCGTGGTCCCCAGGGGAGGACGCAGCAAATCCCGCTTCGATTACATCTACCTGAAGACGAGCGAGTTGATGGGCAATCGCTACCTTGTCGTTTGGCGACAGTGCGATCCCAGGTGCCTGCTCGCCGTCGCGCAGGGTGGTGTCGAGAATTATCAGTTTGTCGGGCAGGGCTGATGCCATAGTTCTAGGAGCTCCTTGATGCGGTGAATCGGCTTTGTTGGGTTGCCGGGTCAACCGCAATGGGTTGCCCGGCTACCTAAGCTCCAGAATGTCTCCGCAGCGCAATTGTCGAAACATCATCACTGGTCGTCTTCCGGTGTCTTGGCAACCAGGAACGGCATCATGCTGCGCAGATCGCGGCCAACCTTTTCGATGTCATGGTCGGCAACAGCGCGCCGGGCGGCGAGCAGGTTTGGTGTTCCAGCCGCGACCTCAGCCATCCATTCCTTGGCAAAAGCCCCGGACTGCACCTCACCAAGAATCTCACGCATCGCGGCTCGGGTTTGCTCAGTGACGATGCGCGGACCGCGTGACACGTCACCGTATTCGGCGGTGTCGGACACTGAGTAACGCATCCACGACAGTCCACCCTCAAACAGAAGGTCCACAATCAGTTTGAGTTCGTGGAGAACCTCGAAGTAAGCCATCTCCGGCTCGTAGCCGGCTTCGGTAAGCGTCTCGAATGCGGCCCGAATCAATTCGTCGACGCCACCACACAGGATTACCTGTTCGCCGAACAAGTCGGTCTCGGTCTCTGCCTTGAACGTAGTTTCTATGACTCCGGCACGGGTCGCCCCGATCCCGTGGGCATAGGAGAGGGCCAGATCCTTGGCGCCACCCGTTGCGTTCTGGTGGACCGCAACTAAGGCGGGGACCCCGCTGCCCGACTGGTACTGGCGGCGCACCAGATGCCCGGGACCCTTGGGCGCCACCATGGCCACATCGATGGACGCCGGTGGATTCACATAGCCGTAGTGAATGTTGAAGCCGTGGGCAAAAAACAGAGCGTCGCCATCCTTGAGCGTGGGAGCGATGGCCTCGTCATAGAGCGTCCCTTGGAACTGATCCGGAACCAAGACCATTGTCAGGTTGGCCCATTCCGCGGCGGCGGCAGGGGTCATTACTTTGAGACCGGCATCGGAGGCTGTTGACTCTCGTCGTGAACCGGGGCGGAGTCCGACCGCGACGTCGACTCCTGATTCCTTGAGGTTGAGGGCATGGGCGTGGCCTTGGCTGCCAAAACCGAGGACGGCGACATTGCGCTGGGCCACCAACATTGGGTCGGCGTCAGCCTCGTAGTACATGATCGCACTCATCTGATTGTGTCCTCTCGGTTTGTTGTCATCATGCGGAGCGCAGCTCGGGCTGTCTTCCGTTTTTGCTCTTGGGGTCGCGAGCCAACGCAATCCGGCCAGATTTGACCAGGTCGACAATGCCATATGGTCGCATCAGTTCCAAGAAGTCACTGAGTCGGCTTGGCTCGCCTGCCAACTCGAATGTGATCGTCTGCTTGCCGACATCGACCGCCCTGGCGTCAAAGATACCGGCGGCATCGAGGATTTCGCCACGGCGCTTGGCATCGGCATTGACCCGAACCATCATGATCTCGCGCTCGACCGAGGTGCCGGCGGGGTGCTCAGTGACCTTGACCGTGTTTACCAGCTTGTACAGCTGCTTCATGATCTGTTCCATCTCGGGGCCGTCGGCGACCAGCGTTATCCGAGACAGGTTCGGGTCGGCGGTCGGGCCGACTGCCAACGAGTGGATGTTGAAGCCACGTCGGGCGAACATGGACGAGACCCTCGCCAGGACACCGGGTTTGTCTTCGACGGTCACTGTGATGACGTGCTGGGTGGTGCTGTTCGATCTGCTCATGCCAAATCCTCCGCGCTCAAGACAACATCGTCATTTGAACCACCCGCAGGGACCATCGGGAACACCATGGCATCCGGGTCGCACTTGAACTCAACAACAACCGGGCGGTCGTTGATGGCCAGTGCCTTCTCGATCGCCGGCCCAACCTCTTCGGGCTTCTCGGCACGGATACCTGCACAGCCCATGGCCTCGGCAAGTCCAACAAAATCCGGTGTGTGGCTGGTCAGGTCTGTAGCGCTGTATCTCTCGTTGTAGAACAGCTTCTGCCACTGCTTTACCATGCCAAGCCACGAGTTGTTGAGGACCATGATCTTGACCGGGATCTTCTCAACGCTGGCGGTGACGAGTTCTTGCATCGTCATCTGGAAACAGCCGTCGCCGTCGAATGCAATGACCAGTTCGTCTGGCGCCCCTGCCTTGGCCCCGATGGCAGCAGGAATGGCATACCCCATGGTTCCCAAGCCTCCGGAGTTGATCCAAGTGCGCGGTTTCTCGAACCCCCAGAACTGCGAGGCCCACATCTGATGCTGGCCAACACCGGCGACAACGATCGCCTCCCCGCCGGTGATTCGATGCATTTCCTGGATGACGTACTGCTGTTGGATCGGCCCGTCGGGATCCTGAACGTACTTGAGGGGGAAGTCCCGCTGCCAACCGGCCAGCGTGTCCAACCACGCGGTGCGAGCCGGGGCGGGTTTCGATCCGAGGAAATGCTCCATCGCAAAGATCAGTTGCTCCAGCACGGCGCCTGCGTCGCCAACAATCGGAATGTCTGCATTGCGGACCTTGCCGATCTCGGCGGGATCGACGTCAACATGGATGACTTTGGCTTCGGGAGCGAATGCGGCGACGTTGCCGGTGACCCGATCGTCGAACCTGGCTCCGATGGCGACAAGCAGGTCAGCCTTCTGCATCGCGGTGATCGCGGTGTAGTTGCCGTGCATTCCAGGCATCCCCAGCGCAAGTTCGTGCGAATCCGGGATGGCGCCACGCGCCATGAGGGTGGTCACCGTCGGGAGATTGCTCAGCTCAGCAAACCTACGTAGCCGGTCTGCCGCGTTGGCCCTGATGATGCCGCCCCCGGCGTAGAGCACTGGACGCTCGGCTGCATGGATCATGTCGATGGCTGACTGGACCTGCTTCGGATGGCCCTTGACGCTTGGCTTGTAGCCGGGCAGGTTCATCTCGCCTGGCTTATGCCACACCATGGTGTCGTTCAATATGTCCTTGGGTATATCGACGAGAACCGGTCCGGGGCGCCCAGTGGCGGCGAGATGAAAGGCCTCGCGGATGACGTCGGGGATCTCGTCGACATTGGTGATCAAGTAGTTGTGCTTGGTCACGGGCATCGAGATACCCCAGGTGTGGGCCTCCTGGAAGGCGTCCATGCCGATCGAGGTTTGGGCGACCTGCCCGGTGATGGCAACGACGGGGATTGAGTCCATATAGGCGTCGAGCAGGGGAGTGATCAGGTTGGTTGCGGCGGGGCCCGACGTTGCAAGACACACGCCAACGCGTCCCGTGGCATGGGCGTAGCCCGAGGCCATGTGCCCGGATCCCTGCTCGTGGCGTACCAAGACGTGGCGAATCGGGCTGTCATAGAGCGGATCGTATGCGGGAAGGATTGCTCCGCCCGGCATACCAAAGATCACGTCTACTCCCTCATGCTCGAGGGCTTTTATAAGTGCTTGTGCTCCGGTAAGCGTTTCGCTCATCTCGGTCTCCTGGGCCGCCTGGCTTGGTTGGGATATGAAAAAACCCTCCGGCTGGAGGGTTGTCGGCGCATGATGACGTCTGGCGACGTCTGCGCCTAGTCAATAAGTACGAGGGTGGTGTAGGTGTTCTTCATTGTCATGGAATCCTTCTGTGGAGTGCGAGTATGCCAGTCCGGCAGATGGTGTCAAGTCCACCGCTTTTTCGACAATCGCTATGAGTTGCGTATCGACGCGCCATGATGGGGGCATGAGCGGTTTTGGCGGGATCTGGCTGAATGTATTGAGTGGCGCAGTTGCGGCGGGGCGGAGCGCGCTCCATGAACTCGATGCCAAAGAAATCCCTGCTGCGCTTTCGCGGGTCGCTTCATCGCAGGGTGGCAGGCTGCCCCCACCGTTGGCGAGCCGGTTGCTTGCGGAAATCGACAAGAACGATTGGTTTCGGAACAAGGTTGCAGAGGAATGGGAGGATGAGGTCGGGGATGCATCTGATCTGTTTCTCAACCGTCCCGAAGGTTGGTGGATCGCGGTCAGCGCGGCTGGGGTGGCGGCCGGGACCGGTGCGGAGCAGCGCCGGCTGGATGAACTGGAAACCCGGCTGCGCAAGGTCGAAGCGAAACGAGACAGTGCCGTCAAGAAGGCTGCTGAACACAAGAAAGCGGTTGCAGAGGCGGGGCGCCGTGCCAAGGAAGCCGCCGAGACCGCACGGAAATCGGTGGAGCAGCGCTTTGCAAAGTCGGTAGCGGAGGTTGAGGGCCTGCGCCGCGAGCTTGTGGAGACGAAGGAGATCCTGGCCGAGCTCGACACCGAACATCGTCTTCTCCAGACCTCGTTTGACGGACTGCGTTCCCGCCTCCTCAAAGCGCGGCGCGACCGAATCGATGAGGCCGGGCCGCAGGGGGAGTCAAGCTTTCTGTCCAGGGATCCGGTGAAGTTGGCGCGACTGCTGGATCTGCAGGCGGCAGCTCTCGGCCGCGACCCCGGCGCCTTGTCTGAACCGACTCAGGTGGAGCACAGTGCCCTAAGGATGGCGGCCGGCGTCAGACCCGATTCATCGGATGCGATTAGGTGGCTAGTGAGTCTTGACGAGGCCGTTGTCGTGGTCGTCGACGGCTACAACGCCCAGTTCCACATCGATGAAACCGATTTCACCTCAGGGGCGGCACGGCGCCGGCTTGTTGCGGCGCTGAAGCGGTTGCGCACGGCTTCCCCCAGGAAACACCGAATCGTTGTCGTGTACGACTCGACGCTGCCCGGCGAACGAATCGCCAGGACCTCGCTCGGTGGGGTCGAGGTGCGGTTCGCCGATAAGGACCGCATCGCTGATGAAGAGATCATTGAGATGACGGCTGCCCTAGATCGTGTTGTCGTCATATCGAGTGACCGTGCCGTCCGGGATGGAGCAGAGGCCAATGGGGCAACTGCCCTATGGTCCGAGGCACTTTCTGGGTGGCTGGAGCGTTTGTAACCAAACGAACCGTGCGGAAAGTGGCATGTCGTCCGAATGCATCGGCAACGCAAGAGACGATCACCGTGTCGACAACCGCGTCTCTGGGTTGTTAGAGGACCAGTTCGGCGACGGTGCGTAGGGTCGAGAGATCGGTTGGCATCAACGCCAGCGTGGTGACCGGCGACTCTTGCCATGCTTCGAGGCGATCTCGAAGCATTTCCTTGGTGCCGATGAGGCTCAGTTCGTCGACAAGGGCGTCCGGGACTGAATGGATGGCTTCCATCTTCTTGCCGGACAAATAAAGGTCCTGAATCTCTGCCGCCTCCTTCTCGTAGCCGTAGCGACAGGCGAGGTCGTTGTAGAAGTTCTTCCCCTTGGCGCCCATGCCGCCGATGTACAGCGCCAACGTCGGTTTGATCTGGTTGCGGGCTGAGTCGACGTCGTCGGTGACGATTGCCTGCAATGAGGCGACAGTATCGAAGCGTTCGGCCTTGTTGTCTTCACCGGACTTGGCGAAGCCATCTTGCAGTAGCGGCCCGTAGATATCGTTCGATCGTTGCGGGGAGTAGAAGATGGGAAGCCATCCGTCGGCAATCTCAGCAGTGAGGGAGACATTTTTCGGACCTATGGCAGCCAGATATATCGGCACGGGGTGTGAGGGGTGAGTCATCAGCTTGAGAGGCTTGCCAAGACCGGTGGCGTCATCTCCGGCATAGGGGATTTCGTAGTGGGAGCCGTGGTGAACAAGTGGTTCTTTGCGGGCTACTGCGGTCCTGACGATCGAGACATACTCGCGGGTCTTGCCAAGCGGTTTCCCGTAGGCCACGCCGTGCCAGCCCTCGACAACCTGCGGTCCTGATAGGCCCAGTCCCAATAGGAACCGACCGCCGCTCAGTTCGTTCAGAGTGACTGCGGTCATCGCGGTCATCGCCGGAGTGCGGGCCGGCATCTGCAGGATGCCCGCTCCGACATTGATCTTCGTGGTGCGAGCGGCAATCCAAGAGAGCACTGTGACGGCATCGGATCCCCACGCTTCGGCGACCCACACCGACGAGTAACCGAGCCGCTCGGCTTCTTCGATGAAGGTGAGGTCGGTTCCGGCTCCGCCGCCCCAATACCCAACGTTGACGGCGAGCTTCATCGGTTCCCTTTTGATCGGTCCCAGGCGTTGATCGAGAAAGTAGCACGCTGCGATATCGAGGTTCGTGGTTTTCTGTCAGACCTTGTGGATAAGTTGTAGTCAGGCTGATAGGAGAACGGAATGATCATCGACTGCAACGCCTGCAATATGCAGGAGACAACTGCCTGCGACACGTGCATCGTGCCTGTGTTGCTTCATCAGATGTCGGGGCCCTTTGAGCTCGACCATGACGAGGCCGCCGCGTTTGACAACCTCGCCGATGCCGGATTGGTCGCCCCGCTGCGGTTGGTCCCGATATCAGGAGAGTCTTCCGCCGCCGCCAGCTAGGCCAAGTGACTAGGCCAAGTGACTAGGCCAAGTGAATGGTGAGCCGGGGTAGGAAGAATGCGATCAGCGGGCCGATAGCAACGGCGAAGGCAACCGTGCCAACACCAACCGTGCCACCTAGCAGCCAGCCGATGGTGAGAACGGAGATTTCGAGGCCGGTCCTGACCACACCGATGTGGAGACCTCTCCTGGCTAGACCTGTCATCAAGCCGTCGCGGGGACCAGGACCCATGCCCGTACCGATGTAGAGGCCAGACCCCAGCCCGATGAGCGCGATTCCACCAAACATCGCAAGCCATCTCACCGGTAGTGAACCGAGAGGGTCGGGCAAGAGCAGCAGCGACACATTCAAGACGTTACCGATCAGCACTACGTTGAGGATGGTGCCCAAGCCAAATCGTTCTCGGAGGGGGATCCAGAGGAGAAGAACGACCAGGCCGGTGAAGATAGTCACGGTTCCCATGGCGGCACCCGTCTTCTCCGAAATCCCCTGGTGAAAGACCTGCCACGGCGACAGTCCCAGATCGGCCCGGACCATCAGAGCGATGCCAACCCCGAATGCGACTAGTCCCGGCAGCAATTGCCCAAGCCGACGGGGGAAACGTTGTGTTGGTAGGGGGAGCACGGTGGGGCAGTGTATCTACTGCGGGCGACATGACGCTTCGATCGACGAATAGGCTGGACAGGTGGATACCTATCAACAACTTCGAGTTCTTGCCGAGGGCCTCGGTGTCGCGGGCTTCGGAGTGACCTCTGCCGAACCGTTCAACGGCGTGGCCGAGACGATCAAGGCGAGACGTGAGGCCGGTCTGGTGGGCAAGCTCCAGTTCACCTACAAGCAACCGGATGTTGCTGCCGACGTTCGGCAGTCGTTTGCCTGGGCGGAATCCATTGTGGTGGTTTCGTGGTCATATATGCCTGCAGCTGGCTCTCCAGGCGCACCAGCACCGGGTCAGGGTCGGATCGCTCGATTCGCAACGGAGGACCACTACCGGGGACTGTGCGATGCGCTTACGCAAATCCAGCAGCACCTTGTGGCTGCCGGCTGGAAGGCGGAGGTGCTGGTTGATGACGACCGGCTTGTTGACCGCGCCGCCGCGGTGCGAGCCGGCATAGGTTGGTGGGGTAAGAGTTCGATGGTTCTCGATCCGCGGCACGGTCCTTGGCTACTCCTCGGCTCAGTGGTGACCAACGCTCCGCTCCCTGTGAGCGAGCCGATGAGCCGAGACTGCGGGACTTGCGATGCATGCATTCCGGCTTGTCCGACCGGAGCCATTGTTGCGCCCGGTGTTCTTGACGCTTCGCTGTGTTTGGCGCATTGGTTGCAGATGCCGGGCACCATTCCGATCGAGTTGCGCGAGGCGGTCGGCAATCGGGTCTACGGGTGCGACGACTGCCTCGAGGCATGTCCGCCCGGTTGGAAGCGATTAGTCGACGTTCCACAGGGCCTCGGCCACGTAGATCTCTTGAGCCTGTTGGCGGCCGACGATCAGGCGCTTCTGAAGACGTACGACCACTTCTACATACCAAGGCGACGGCCGCGCAATCTGCGTCGGAACGCCATTGTGGCTCTCGCAAATTCCACTGCGTTAGCCAGAAGTGATGGCGGCATCGACGCTGACGGGATCTCCCAAGTCATCGCGGTCCTCGCTGGGTACCTTGGTCATCCAGATGGGATCTATCGATCGCATGCGGCGTGGGGGTTAGGCCGCATCGGAGGGCCGACGGCGGAAGGCTTGCTGCGCTACCAGGCTGCCCGCGAGAGAGACGATTCGGTCGCTACCGAGATCCGGTCGGCCCGCGCCAACGTGGCGAAGTCGTCGACAGTTCGGTCTACGCTTCATCCCGGTACCGATTCGGCCGATACTGGATCGATCGCGAATGAGGAAGGTCACCGATGATTGCCATTTATGCCGTATGCATCGTGCTTGGCGTCATCGGCATCTTCACGTGGATAACCATGGGCTTGGTTTCGAGTTCTTGGGGCGACAAGAAGCATCTTGATCCGGAGCAACGCTTCGGGGCCAAAGGTAGGTACGTCGTCGCCGGTCTCTCCGGGTTCGGGTTAGCGGGTATGTCCGCTTCTTTTGGCGGCTGGAACGACGGTCTGGCGATCGTGGCAGCGTTGGGTGGGGCGGCTGGCGCTATTGCTGCTGCCCTTTATCTGGGTTTCGAAGAGGACCCGGATGGAGACACGGCTTGATCCGGCTCGTCTCGGACGTGCATGGCGCCGTCGCCGCCTTGGCTCGGGAAGCCCCTGGCGATAGCCCATTGTTGGTGCTTGGCGACCTCATCAATTTCATTGACTATCGCGACAACGAAGGGATCGTCTCTGAGGTTGCGGGGCAGGACTTCGTCGACAGAATCGTGAGTTTTCGATCCGTTGGCGATTTCACCGCAGCTGGGGAGCTGTGGCGCAGCCACAGCAAGGGACGAGAAGACGAGTTCAAAGGGCGCTACGTCGCGGCCATCGCCGCGGCCTATGCCGAGATTTGCGCCACTCTTGATGGTGTGGAGGCCTACGTCACATACGGCAACGTTGACAACCCGGCAGTCTTGGAATCACATCTGCCGGACAGCGCGGTGTTCGTGGAAGCTGGCGTCTTCGAGATTGATGGCATGACGGTAGGGATTGTCGGCGGTGGTGTGCCGACCATCAATTCGCCAGGCGAAATCAGTGATGACGAGATGGCGGAGCGTCTCAAGGGAATCGGCCCGGTCGACATGTTGTGCACCCACGTTGCCCCGGCGATCCACCCTCTAGCTACCGATGTAATCGGCGGTCGGGCAAAGGGATCGCAAGCAGTTCTCGGTTACATAGAGCAACACCAGCCGAGGTTCCACTACTTCGGAGACATCCACCAGCCGCAAGCTGTCAGTTGGGGCATCGGGGCAACCCTGAGCAGAAACATCGGCTACTTTCGGGCGACCGGCCGTGTGTTTGTCCATGATGCCGGTTGACTTGGAAAGCCTGGCGGCGGGCTACCAACATCGCCCGACCTCCCCTGCGGCGCTGACCAGAGCCCGGCTGGCAGCAGGCTCCGCCTGCTTAGCCCCAGGTGACGTGGCTCTCGACATCGGCGGTGGTCGTGGTCACCATGCAGCCACCTGGCTTGAGAGCGGCGCTCATCCTGTTGTTGTGGACCCATCGCATGGGATGAGTCAGGCGGCGAACCAGCACGATGGTGTGGACACGGTGCGGGCTGAGGCGCAGTACCTGCCGTTCCGCAACGACACCGTCAAGTTGACCTATTTCCACTTGTCGTTGCACTACGGCGACTGGAAAGCGGCATTGGATGAAGCCGTCCGGGTCACGGTCGCCGATGGGGAGTGTTGGATCTGGACCATGGGCGAGGAGCACCACAGGTCATCGTTCCTGGCGAGATGGTTTCCTTCGGTTGGGGACATCGATACACGCCGCTTCCCAGACCCAGAAGAGGTCGCCGTCTACCTTGATACGATCTGCACCAGTGCTGCGATCGAAAAGGATGTCGAGTCGAAGGTCATGGCAGCATCACAATGGCGGAGTGCGGTTGAGGCGAGATTCATTAGCACGTTGCAGCTAATTCCCGATGATGAATACCGGTCAGGTCTCGTCGCATATGACCAGGCCTACCCTGACCCAAACGAGAAGGTCGAGTATCTTCTGACCTTTGATCGAATACGAGCGATCATCTAACTAACTATGCTTGCAATAGTGAGCATTTATCCGACTATGCTTGCAATTGCTAGCACCGGAGAGGACATAGCAATGGCGATGGAAGGCACGGTTCAAAGCATCGAAGTGTCTGCCGATGCCCAGACGATCTACGAGGTTGCGCTTGACTTGGACGCGTATCCCGATTGGGCGACTGGCGTCAAAGAAGTCGAGATCGAAGAAGAAGACGAGCACGGCCGCCCCGTCAGGGTTTCCTTTGTTGCCGACGCAATGATCAAGGAAATCTCCTACACCTTGCTGTACCGCTACGACCTTGACGACGGATTCAGCTGGTCGGCTGATCCCGGACGCGACATCAAAGCGATGGAAGGCAGCTATCGATTCGTCGATCTCGAAGAAGGCGGGACCGAGGTCTTGTACGCCCTCAAAGTCGAGCCAGCCTTCACCGTCCCCGGGTTTCTGCGTCGCCAGGCCGAAAAGCAGATCGTCAGCAACGCTCTTCGAGGGTTGAAAAAACGCGCTGAATCCTCGTAGGAACCTCTGATGCGTGTTCTACTGGTCACAGGCAAAGGGGGAGTCGGTAAGACGACCATCGCGGCAGCAACGGCGGTTCACGCCGCCGACCTTGGCTACAGGACGCTGGTCATGTCAACTGATCCTGCTCACTCTCTTGCGGACGCCTTCCAACTCGATTTTGGTGACCATCCCACGCAGGTAACCAATCAACTAGCAGCGCAGCAGATCAACTCGCAACAACGACTCGAAGAGTCCTGGGGTGAGGTGCGTGACGCCCTCACCGACCTCTTCGATTGGTCAGGGTTGAAGGGCATCGAGGCCGAGGAACTGACGGTGTTTCCCGGGATGGAAGAAATCTTCTCGTTGGTCAGCGTGCGCGACCATGTCAGGTCGGAGGAATACGATCTGATCGTCGTGGACTGCGCCCCTACCGCGGAAACGCTGCGTTTGCTCAGTTTGCCCGAGGTCCTCTCCTGGTACATGGAAAAGATGTTCCCCATCGGACGTCGTGTTGCCAAGGTGGTCCGTCCGATGCTCTCGAAGGTCACTTCGATGCCCGTCGCCGATGACAAAGTGTTTGAAGCCGTTGCCCGCTTCTACGAGAGACTCGACGGTATTCGCGAGATCCTGTCAGATCCCGAAGTCACGAGTGCTCGACTCGTGATGAACCCGGAAAAGATGGTCATTGCTGAGGCGCGCCGTACCTACACGTATCTCGGCTTGTTTGGCTATGCCGTGGATGCGGCCATCGTGAACCGGGTGCTTCCCGATACCGTGACCGACTCCTATTTCACACGTTGGCGCGAGATCCAAAAGGAGCATCTGGCGTCCGTCGAGGAGGGATTCGCCGATGTGGCTATTCGTCATCTCCGCCTCTTTGACGAGGAGATGGTCGGCATCGATCGTCTCCGTATCGTCGGCTCGGAGCTCTTCGGCGAAGAAGATCCAGTTTCCAGGCTATCTGAGGGACGGCCATTCCGCGTCGAGGACGTTGGTGACGATGTGGTGCTCGTTGTTTCGGTGCCATTTGCGGAACGTGGGGAGGTCGATGTCGTCAGGCACGGCGTGGAGTTGATTGTCACCGTTGGCCCCTATCGACGTTCGATCATCTTGCCCGATTCTCTGGCACGCCGCCACGTCAAGCGAGCTCAGCTCGTAGAAGGCGAATTGCGCGTTACCTTCAGCCTCGAAGGATGACGCGTGCCCTGCGGGCACGCAGCGACTTTCCGCTTTGCGGAAACTCGGCGTCGTCGAGCCGGCAGAACAGCGCAAAGGTTGGTGGTCGGGGCACTAGCCTGAACAGCAATGTTGAGAGGTCGCAGCCGTGGATGAAAACAACGAATATCGTGACGCCTTGAAGATGGGATTCCGTCGCGCCGGTATGCACTGGTTGCGCGCCAGCTACGAGGTCGTCGCAGGTGTCGGGGCGCTCCTCGATGAGGTCGCTCGCTCCCGGCAGGAAGACTCTGCTGAGGAGCCTGACGAAGATGGCGACGGTCCGGTACGTATCGAACTTGATTGAAGATGAGTTTTGTTGAAGAGGAGTGGCCGTGGTCGCGACTGTTGGGATTGATTTAGGAGGCTCGAAGCTGCTGGCAGTTCGGGTCGAAGACGGTGTTGTGGTCGAGAGAGAACTGTTCGCTTCAGCCGGCGAGGATCTGTTGGTGACGGCCAAAGCCGCAATCCGCGAATTGTGGACCGACGATGTTGTTGCCATCGGTGCTGGTATCGCAGGCCTCGTTCGTTATCCCGACGGTGTCTTTGTCTGGGGACCGCACGTGGCTGGTTCCAATATTCCGGTACGCCGCATTCTGGAGGACGAATTCGGTGTCCCCGCTGTCGTCGACAATGATGCCAACATGGCTGCTCTTGCCGAGCTTCATCTCGGCGCCGCGGTCGATCGTCGCGACGTGCTCTTGGTGACCTTGGGCACTGGGATCGGCGGAGCCGTGGTCGCCAACGGTGAGGTGTACCGAGGGTCGTCGTTTGCCGGCGAATGGGGCCACATGCTCTATCAAGCCAACGGTCTGCAGTGTGACTGTGGCAAACGTGGTTGTTGGGAGACAGTGGCCTCGGGGCCAGCCCTGGCCCGTCTCGGTCGGGAATTCAATTCGCTGAACCCGGACGGGCAGTTGGCCCGGACCTTGCGCGACGGCAACTTCAGTGCAGAAACCATCACCTCGGCTGCGGATGCGGGCGACGAGACAGCGCGGGGTTTGGTTAGCCAGGTAGGGGCAGCACTCGGCCAGGGTCTGTGCAGCCTGATCGCCATTTTCGACCCCGAACTGATCGTGGTCGGCGGAGGGCTCGGCTCGGTTGGCGAGTCGTTGCTAGGCCCGGCGCGTCGTGTCGCGGCCGATGCCATCCACGGTGGCTCCCACCGGCCACTGCCCCCAATCGTCGTTGCCGAGCTGGGTCCCGAGTCAGGTGCAATCGGGGCCGCCTTGCTTGCATCGCAATGGAGAGATCGGGCACTGGCCTAGGGGTAGCAGTGACGAGAATGGGCAGCCAGACAAACATGGAGCGTCTCGACGCCGAAGAGCAGTGACAATCATCACTCCGGTCGAGGGTTAGGCTTGCGACATGGATGGCGAAATCACACCGACACCGGATCAGCCCGACCTCGAACCGAGTTCGTCGGGCGAACTCGTGCCTGCGGACACGACTCTGGCGTTGGTCCAGCATCCTCTCGATACGACCGACCCCTTGCCGATGCGCACCCGGCAGGAGATCCTCAAAGAAGCGGTCCTGTTGGTTCCGAACCTCGGCAAGCTCATGTACCGGCTGCTCCGGGACAAGCGGGTTCCCCGCAACCGGCGCCTCGCCATGACATTGGTTGGCGCATATGTCGTCTCGCCGATTGATCTGATCCCAGACTTTGTACCAGTGCTTGGCAGTGTCGATGATCTTCTGGTGCTGGCGTTTGCTGTCGACTACCTGCTGGCGGCGAGTCCTCCGGAGGTTATCGAGGACTATTGGGATGGTTCGCAAGACGGTCTCGAGCTTGTGCGCGGTATCGCCGCCTGGGGTGTTGAGATGCTGCCGGATCGGGTCCGCCGCCTGGTCGAGCGTAGATAGAGCAAGAACAGCCGCTGCGGGGCGATCCCCGGCTACTCTCACCGACCATGGACTTTCGAAGAATTAACAACCTGCCGCCGTATGTGTTCGCCGAGGTGAACCAACTCAAGCTGGAGGCGAGGCGAGCCGGCGAAGACATCGTCGATCTCGGCTTCGGCAACCCCGATATCCCATCGCCCGATTTCGTGGTTGACAAGCTCGCCGAGGCTGCCAAGAACGAACGAAACCATCGCTATTCCGCCTCTCGCGGTATCCCCAATCTTCGCAAGGCGATTGCCGACCGCTATATGCGTCGTTTTGGAGTCGAGATAGATCCGGAGACCGAGGCAATTAACACCATCGGCGCCAAGGAGGGCCTGTCGCATCTCATGTGGACCCTGGTCCAGCCCGGTGATGTCGCTCTGGTGCCCGAGCCGTCCTATCCGATCCACATCTATGCGGCTGCGCTGGCCGGCGCCGAAGCACGGCGGGTCCCGGTGCTCGACCGCACCGACTACTTCGACCATCTTCACGAGGCGTTCTTGGACTCCTGGCCCCGTCCCCGAGTAATCATTACGTCCTTCCCCCACAACCCGACTACCAAGACTGTGAAACTCGAGTTCTTCGAGAAGCTGGTTGCCTTCGCCAAGGAACATGACGTGATGCTGGTCCACGACTTCGCATACGCCGACATAACGTTCGATGGATACAAGGCGCCGAGCATGCTGCAGGTGCCGGGGGCAAAGGACGTCGGCGTCGAGTTGTACACGTTGACCAAGGGGCACTCGATGGCGGGGTGGCGGGTCGGGTTTGTCGTTGGCAACGCTGAGATGGTGGCGGCGCTCGCCAAGCTCAAATCGTATCTCGACTATGGCACATTCCAGCCGATTCAAATTGCGTCCATCGTGGCACTCAATGAAGGTGACGAGCACGTCCAAGAGGTGCAGGCGGTCTACAAGAAGCGTCGCGACATTCTCGTTGACGGCTTGAACCGTGCCGGCTGGCCCATCGAGAAGCCTCTAGGCACGATGTTTGTCTGGGCCAAGATCCCAGATGAGTACAACCACATGAAGTCTTTCGATTTCACCGTTCATCTGCTGCGCGAGGCCAAGGTGGCGGTAAGCCCTGGCAACGGGTTCGGTCCGAGCGGTGAGGGTTATATCCGCTTCGCTTTGGTTGAGAACGAGCACCGCATCGGACAAGCTGTCCGCGGGATCCGCAAAGCTCTCGACAAACTGACGTCGCTGTAGCCATGGCGTTTTCTAATGGCGTGGCCGACTTTCGGTCCGATACCGTCACTCATCCCACCGACGAGATGCGGGCTGCAATGGCTGCGGCGAGTGTCGGTGACGATGTCTATGGCGAGGATCCAACGGTAAACGCCCTCCAGGAGCAGGTCGCCGAGGTGCTTGGCAAACAGGCCGCACTGTTCACACCGTCGGGAACAATGGCCAATCAGATTGCCATCGGCGCCCAGACCCAGCCCGGTGATGAAGTGGTTTGCGTCGAGGCCGCCCACGTTCGCAACTACGAGCATGGGGGAGCGTCAGCCAACTTTGGGGTTTCGTTCCGGACCGTTGCCAGTCGCAATGGCGAGATGACCCTTGATCAGCTCAAGGAGGCGTGCGCCGGCACCGCCTATCACCTGCCCAAGGTGAGCTTGCTTTCGTGGGAGAACACCCACAATGTGTCGGGCGGGACCGTTGTTCCTCAGCCGGTCCTTGCGGCCGGGTCGGACTACGCCCACTCCATTGGTCTCAACGTGCACCTTGACGGAGCTCGGTTATGGAACGCCGTGGCCGCGTCTGGCTTGTCGGCAGCGACAATCACCGCTCCGGTCGACAGCGTCATGTTTTGTTTCTCGAAGGGCTTGGGTGCTCCGGTCGGCTCCATCCTGGCTGGTTCTGCAGAGTTCATCGGCCACGCCCGTGGCATTCGTTCCCGGTTGGGTGGATCAATGAGACAGGCCGGCGTCATTGCCGCGGCGGCCAAGGTGGCATTTGACAATCGGGACCAGCTAGTGATTCACCACGAGAACGCCAAGCGGCTTGCTGCAGGACTTGCCGACCGGTTCCCCGACGCTGTCGATGCGGAGGCAGTCAAGACAAACATGGCCGTCGTCCACGAAGCGGGGTTGCCGTGGTCGGCGGACCGATTCACAGCCGCTCTTGAGGATGCAGGTGTGCTGACAGCGCTCATAACCCCAGGAGTGCTGAGATTTTGCACCCACCACAATGTCGACGCGACCGATGTCGATCGCGTGTTGGCGGTTGCTGATTCCTTAGGGTGAAACGCAGCCAGGCATGTCGGCGACAGCCTGCCGGGCGAGGCGGATGTGCTGGCCGTATCGGGCGTGCTCGACGAGCTCGTGATATCTGGCATGTACGGGATCACCGGAGGCGCTCAAGTAGTTGATCATGCTGTTGACAAGCGAGTCACCGCGATAGCCCGATTCGACCGAGAAGCGGAGCGCATCGGTGGCGCAGCGCCTGGCGACGGAGTGGTTGATCAGGGCATGGCCGTCTTCATGCTCTCGGCTTCCCGCGGTACTCCCAAACCCCGGAACTAGCTCAACTGTGACCAGGACGATGGTGACGGCATCGCTATCGAGTTGGATGTCGTATACCGCAGTTGCCGTGGCCGCTGCTTCGCCATTGTCGAACATATCAACCGGTGCGGAGGCGACCTGGCGGAGCATGTCGTCGTGTTGGTCCATCCTCTCAAGTGCGCTTGCGATGCGGTTGTCTCTAACGATCGCTGCTGTTGCGCGCAGCTCTGCGTGTAAGTCCGATACGATCCGGTCCACCGATGGCGAGCGCGGGAGGTGGAGGATCACGTCATCGGCTGCTAGCACGACAACCGGAGTGTCGGCGTTCACATCAGATCCGAACCAGGCACCCGCCACCCACATTGTGGTAGTCAGCGCAAGTGCGGTGATCAACAGTCGTCGCATCACGCTCCTTCGGCACACAGGCAAGAAACCTTTCGCAACTCAGTAACTGTTCTTACGGCACAGGAGTCAGACAACCCGATGCAATACGCAGTTCTATTCCCAGGACAAGGAAGCCAGTCCGTCGGCATGGGTGCCGACGTGTTCGCCATGCGCCCTGACCTTCTCGGATCAGCCGCTGATGAGGTTCTGGGCTGGTCACTTGCGTCAGTGTGCGCCAACGGTCCGGAGAGCGAACTCGTCCGCACCGATCGGGCGCAACCTGCTCTGTACGGCGTGGCGTATGCACTCTGGGAGGCCTTTGCCGTTCGTGCTCCGCACCCGCCACTGGCAGCCGCCGGTCACTCGCTCGGTGAGTACACCGCCCATGCCGCTGCCGGTGCCCTCTCCTACGTCGATGGTCTCCGACTGGTTGCTGCTCGTGGCAGAGCCATGGCCACAGCCACCGAGACGGCAGTTGGGACCATGGCCGCGGTGATGGGTGCTGATCTTGAGAAAGTCGAGGGTGTCGCTGCTTCCCTGCGGGAGGACGGGGCAGAACTCTGGGTCGCCAACGTCAACGCCCCCGGCCAAACCGTGGTCGCCGGAAGCGAGGAAGCTGTCGCTCGTCTTGTCGAAAATGCACGGGACCTAGGATTGCGGCGCGTGATCAAGCTCAATGTGGCGGGGGCATTCCACACGCCAATGATGGAATCCGCTCGTCACGACTTTGAGGCTGCACTGGCTGGTGTCGAGTTCGGGGCCGGTACGTTCCCGGTCTACTCAAATCTAAAGGCTGCACCTGCGACCGACGTAGTGGGTTCGCTGGCGGGTCAGCTAGTTGGGAAGGTCAGATTCAGCGACTCGTTGCTGGCGATGGCCGATGCCGGGGCGGAAGCCTTTGTCCACATCGGACCCGGCGACGTAACCGCCGGGATGGCGAAACGCACCGTTAAGGGCGCAACCATCATTACCGTGTCGTCGCTCGACGACATCGGCGCGGCAGTGGGGGAGCTAGCCGTAGTATGAGTTTTGGGAAGGGAGCCTGATGCGCCATGCAACCATCATCGGCTGGGGCGCGTATACGCCACCAGCTGTTCTTAGCAATGCAGACCTTGAAACGGTCATCGACACCAACGATGAGTGGATCACCTCGCGCAGCGGTATCAAAGAGCGGCGCATTAGCCATGTTTCCAATGCGGAGATGGCAACGGCGGCCTCCCGCCAAGCTCTAGCTGCAGCCGGTCTCGATGCGACCGATATCGATCTCATCATTGTCGCCACATGCAGCCCAGATCGGGCGCTGCCGTCGGTGGCCGCTTATGTCCAGCGCGAGCTTGGGGGCATCGGAGCCACGATGGATCTCAACGCCGCATGCAGCGGGTTTGTATACGGGCTCAGCGTGGCCGATGGGATGATCGCGGCAGGGACGGCGAGCAGGGCCCTCGTTATTGGGGCTGAGCGACTGTCGTCTTATCTCGACCTAACCGACCGAACCACTGCTGTCCTTTTTGGCGATGGAGCTGGAGCTGTGGTGGTTGAGGCCACAGAAGAATCCCATGGTCTCTTGGCTTCGAATCTGCATTCCGATGGCAGCCTCACCGAGATTCTCACGATCCGCGGCGGCGGAACCGAAAATGCTTTTGACGAAACCATTCCGCTCACAGTGGCCATGGAGGGTCGCGAGATCTTCCGCCATGCCGTCACCAAGATGGGCGAAGGGGCTGCGACGGCGATCGCTGCTGCTGGTCTCGAGGTGGATGACATCGATGTACTGATTTCCCATCAAGCCAACATCCGGATCATCGATGCCACTGCAAAGAGGCTGAAGGTGAAACCTGAGAAGGTCTATACCAACATCCATGCCTACGGCAACACGTCGGCTGCCAGCATTCCTATCGCCCTGTCGGAGGCACTAGATCAGGGTGTTATTGAGCCGGGGGACCTGGTCGCATTCGTTGCGTTTGGCGGTGGTCTCACTTGGGGCGCAAGCGTCGTTCGGTGGGGGGACAGGGCTACGCGGATCGCAACTGCCGACTATGGCCTTCCTGGTACTAACAAGACGGGCCTCGAGCTTCTCTCCGAGCGTACCCAAGGTCTTGGGGTCTAATGAGCGAAAACACTCCCAGGGTCGCTCTGGTCACCGGTGGTTCCCGAG
>RCNF010000131.1_pt1 | contig 33650 bp, 34 predicted proteins | sample 2041311 | NCBI WGS metagenome assembly RCNF01 (sample SAMN09708228, study PRJNA481090) | Marine sediment metagenome, whole genome shotgun sequencing project. | biome: marine sediment; feature: ocean; material: sediment; isolation source: Sewage treatment plant 2 marine sediment (STP2) ...
AGTTTGGCTGATTTGTCGAAAAGCATAGCCATAGCTATGGTTACAGGCAAATCAGTCGAAATGGCCGCTGAGATTTTTCCAAAAACTGCATAGCGGCCTCCGGTACATAGTGTACTTTGCTAATATGCAAATATTTCTTAATACTATCATAATGTTAAGTTAAAGTTGTAGCGTTCCTATGAAATATCCGGGCTAACTTCAATCTTCATCTTGGCTATCGGGTAACCTCGAATGTTCGTATATGGCCGATTATTCTAGTTCGAGATACTGTGCTGATAACTTAACTTAAATTACAACGATTTTCCTGAGAATTCTGGCTCATCTAAATCAGGAATTAATATGATGCAGGTCTATTTCTGACTGAAATTACTATTAACCTACTTAAGATGACAGTACCCTTTAGAATATCCAGGTAAGCAATTACATGCTGAAGGCAGGACATGTAAGCACTGTTTTATTTACAACCAGTCGCTGATTGCAATGCCTATTCCGATTCGATTGCTGCGAGCGTTATAGTCGATAAGGCTTTCTCCATAACCGTTGAAATACTGCACATAACCTTTCAAATTGGCATAAAGGGTGAAACTGTAAGTCAGTTCGATTGCACCCAAACCATTGGAAGTAAGGTTGTTGCGAGACATTAATGTGAACACGCGGTTATTTTTTTTGTACATGAGTCTGGTTTCTGCATAACCCATGAAATCGAGTATGTCGGGGTTGTCATCGCCATCGGCCGCCAGAGGATCTGTTTTATCCTTCTCCGGGATTCGATACCATGGTTTGAAGCTCACTAGCCAGTCGCCCCGATCAAAAACAAATGTAGCGTAGAGGCGATTCCAGCTGCGGGAAAGTGGTACAGGGCGACCATTGGACTGGTGAAGGAAGCCAAATGACAAAGCGGAGTTTCGCCATCCAAAAATTTCCCAGTCATTTCTTATTAAAAGAAAAATTTCTGGTTCATGACTGGTTTCACGAAAAGGACTTGAGATGTTTTCGCTGTAGAGTTGCCAGTAAGACTGATTGGTGTAGGCGAAGAATACATGTGCGCGTTTACTGAACAGGTTTCGGATTACCGGGAATTTGAAGCTGATCTGGAATTTGACCTCGGTTTCTTTAAATTCTTCATTAAACGACTCAAAGGGAACGTTATTTACACTGCTTTTATAGGTCAGTGGCAGCAGATAATTGGGGCGATGCGGAGTGATTACCCAGGGGTTCGTTGCCACGGCAGATTCCAGATTTAGACGTTCGTCGACAATGGATCTTCCTGAAGATGGTGGTGTGGCATCCGGTTGTTGTTTGAGATTTTGTTCAAAGTTGCAACGTTCACGTATCTCACCGAGTGTCTCTGCATCACTGGCAATTTCCAGTTCACGGCTAAGGCACTGCGTAAAGGCATCCTCTGCGTGACTTTGGCTAACAGCTACAAAGCTGGCAACGAAACCAAGTAACGGCAAAAAGATTCTCGAGGGTAAAAAGATCATATAAACGTAGAGTTTACCAATTAAAGACACTACAGGATTGTAGAAATGTTTTTTTGTGATTGGTTGTTCACAATGTGTTTTTCTCGATGATTTTAATGTTGGAACTATAAAGGATAAAAGGGGGTGCACCCATTGCTGTCCCGTTAACTGCCAGAGACGTGAATTGGACACATTTATCAACGACCATCACCCGCAAGGACGCGGGTGTTGAGCCGCCATGGATGGCTTTACGGCGTGTCGATGGTGGATGCGTACGGTTCATGTCTCGGATTAGTGCAACCTTTATCTAAGTCTGCTACATCAGTCTGTTTAGATAATTTCTTTTTTGTTGACGGGACAGCAGTGGGATGCACCCTTTTTCAGACTTCCAGGATAGGAAGTGAAACTAAATTCAAGAGGAGTAAGACTAATATGACTAACGACAAAAAAGCTTATCTCGTGGGCGGCGGCATTGGTTCCTTATCAGCATTGGATATTGCCTGTGGTTTGATTTCTTAGTTGATTTAACTGGTGTCTAGACTCAATTCGACAAAAGCCTTTATTCTGTGCCGTAACCATTGGTGCGATGGATCTATGTGGTCCCTTTTGTGCCAGACCATATACATTGTGAGGGTTTTAGTTTTGAAGGGTACAGGGGCCGAACTAAAACCTTTTAGATTTATTTTACCCATCAGGCTAAGTTCTGTAGAAATCAGATTGCTCCCCTTAAGAAAAGAGGCGACAGCAGCGAAATTCGGTACAGAAACACGTGGTTTTTTCAGTGCTAAAGGTTCTGCGTTGAATAAGGTGATAAGAGAGGATTCGCTATCATCAAAACGTACCTCAATATAATCGGCAGCGACAAATTCTTCCAACGACGATGGCGCACTACGAACACTGGCATCGTAGAAGCAGACGGAGTGGTCATCGAACAGGCGCAACTGGTAGATGTCTGGCCCTTCAGGCGGAAAAGGCGTCACTATGAGCTGACAGCGTGCCCGGCGTAAAAGATCGGCGGCCGGCATACCGGAAGGAATAAACCGGAAACTGGCTGGCATCCACACCTTCTGTTTGAAAATCGAGTAAGAGGCGAGGAAATATCAGGTCTCGCTGAAAATCATTGGCTGCAATTGTAAAGTCCAGCGCACCTATTAATGGATCAAACACCCGCTCATTGGTGAGTCCTTTCAGTTCATCCAGCACCGAACGGACCGGTTCACGCAAAGCAATGGCACGTTCTGTCGGTGCGATTCCCCTTCCCGAACGCACAGTGGATCGCCAAGTGCTAGTCGCAACTTATCCAATATATGGCTAACAGCCGATTGCGTGACGCCCAGGCGGGCAGCCGCTTTGGATACGGATAACTCTTCCAGCACCACCAGAAAGGTGCGCAGGCTCTTGCCATCCAGCGCTAAGAAATCGATTTCTTTCATAGATATTATGACTATAGCACTGTTTTTTCGAATCATAAAATCAAACATAATGAATCATCACTAGCGAGAGCAGAGAAACGATACATGATTACCGAAACCCATCTGAAAACTGCACAAGGGAAACTGTATCTGAACAAGCTGTGTCGCTATTTTGCCCGACAGGTACCCGCGACCGTTATCGGATCACAGGGTCGAATCGACCTGCCTTTTGGTCTATGCCGTATTCGAGTCACCGATCAGTACATGCATTTTCTCGTCGATGTCGAAAACGACCAGAATATCGACACGGCCGAACGGATAGTGGCTGAGCAGCTGTCACGCATAACCCGCAAGGAAAACCCAAATCTAAAGTGGAAAAGACACCATTAATCCATATTAATCTGGAGAGTTCACATGAAACATATCAAACAGGGTTATCTGCTACTGATCATCGGCTTAACCGTACTCTGGTTTATCGCCGATCCAGTCTTTACCAACGAATACAACTTCTTCGCATTACGCAATGCGATGATGAATTACACCGGTATTATAGGTATCGGCGTTATGAGTTTCGCAATGATTCTGGCGATTCGTCCGGCCATGTTTGAAAACTGGCTGGGTGGTTTGGATAAGTCCTACCGCCTGCATAAATGGCTCGGTATTACTGGGCTGGTGTTTGCAATCCTCCATTACTTAATGGCTAATGTCCCAAAATGGATGGTAGGCTTGGGTTTAATGGCCAGACCGGAACGTCAGATGCCAGGCGAAGAGAGTCTGGCTATTCTGCGCTTCTTCCAGCAACAACGTGGGCTCGCAGAAAGCATTGGTGAATGGGCTTTTTATGGTGCGATAATCCTGATGGTGCTGGCATTGGTTAAGTGGTTTCCTTACAAATATTTTTTCAAAACCCATCGTTTAATAGCCATCGCTTACCTGCTGCTGGTCTCTCACGGTATTGTTCTGATGAAATCTTCGTACTGGGGTGAAATTGTTGGTCCGGTGATGCTTGTGTTGATGGCCGGTGGTGTAGTTGGCGCGCTATTTTCCCTGACACGTAAGATTGGGTTCGGTCGTCGCGTTCAGGCTGAAATCGATAACCTGGAGTTCCATCAGGATAACAAAGTCCTTGAGGTCACACTGAATCTAAAAGGTCGTTGGCCTGGACATAATGCCGGTCAATTTGTGTTCCTGAATTTCAAAGATGATGAAGGCCCACACCCGTTTACCATTTCTTCGTCATGGCACAAGGATGGTCGACTGGTTTTCATGATCAAAGGGCTGGGTGACTATACGCGACAACTACCGGATACGTTGAAAACAGGTGACAGCGTTCAGGTGGAAGGTCCCTACGGAAAATTTGATTTTCACAACGGCAAAGAAAATCAGATCTGGGTGGCAGGCGGTATCGGTATCACACCTTTCATTTCCCGCATGGAGGATCTGGCCGATTCATCTCAGCATAATCAGATCGACTTGTTCTACAGTGCCGATATGCCTGATGACCATTTTCTGGAGACTGTTAAAAAGAGAGCGGAGCTGGCGAATATCAATTTACACCTGATATCGCCAAAGACAGATGGCTTTGTGGATACAAGCTTGATTACCCGATTGGTTCCAGAGTGGAAAAAGCGGATGTCTGGTTTTGTGGCCCATCCAAATTTGGGGAATCAATCAAAAATGGTTTTGCAAGGCTGGGGTTAGGTACGAAAAACTTTCATCAGGAATTATTTGAGATGCGATAAAGATCATCGAGTGACACAACAACATTGTAGAGAAACCATGAACAAAGATAACACCTACTACACCAATCCAGCACAACACAAATCGAGGGAAAAAATGATGAAAACTAAATTAAGTACACTATCAATACTAACAACACTTCTTATTTCAGGAAATGCAGCCTATGCACAAAATGATGTAGAACAAGACTCAAAAGTTTTTCAAGTTGAATCCAGGCTAAATGATTATACACGTCCCACAACATTTACCCCTACAAAAGCAATACCTGTAAATGGTGCTATTTCTGAAAATATTGTTACTTCTACTCAACGGATATTAAATAAAGAAGCACCTTTTCTTAAAAAAGGTGTAGTAAAACCTATCGGCGAAGACCAATCTAGCGCATGGGAACTTGCAAGTGATGAAGGTGGTGCAGCACATAATCAAACAGCCCCAAATCCTTTAACATATTATATAGCTGGAGTTTCTTCTAGTTTATTGACTCAAGTTGAAAGAGCCATACAGATATTAGATCTAGATGTTGAGGATGTAAAAATAGAATCAAAAATATTTTTCAGATGGTCTGATACAATGACAGATAAATGGTCTGGTTATACCGATAAAGTGGTTTCTAATATTCTAATTAAAAGTAATGAATCACCTGAAAAGATAAAAGAATTAAAACAAATAGCACTTAAAGCATGGTCTGTTGGTGAAGGTTTAGCAAATAAAACCACAATTGATGCAGCAATAGTCATCAATGGTGACAGTTGGGCTGGGCAAGAACCTCGTAGTGGCAAAGTAGAATCACCAATTTCTATAGACAATGGTTTTACTCTTACAAATATAACACCTGATTTGAAGCTACAAACTATGGAAGTTGAAAAAGACCTTGCTGTAGATATGCATAATCTACCAAATCCATTGATATTCACTGAAATTAGTATAGTGGAGTCTGCAGATGATGCTAAAAGACCCTATATGCATAAAATCAGAGCTAAATCTTTAACCCAAAACTATGCTACATGGGAACTTTACTCTGATGATAGTCGTGGATATGAAGGGTTAGCTAAAGCGCCAACATCGTGGGATTATTTTACAATAGGCACTTCTTTTTGCTTAATGAGTCAACTTACGCCGAACCAGATGTATTTCCAAAAACAGGGTATCAATATCGATGATTACCGAGTTGAACACCAATTTAATTATCAACAAGATAATTTTATGACACCAACAATGACAGGTCATCTTGATGATGTAATAACAAGAGTCATAGTAAAAAGTGAAGCAGAAAAAGAAGCGGTAAATCAGTTTGCCAGGCAATCTCTTCGTACTTGTTTTGCTGGAGAAGGTGTTCAAAATGAAACTGAAATGGAATCAAATATTTATCTGAACGGGAACATCATCAAATAACGATTAACACAAATAAATTAAGCGAAAGAAAAAAGTAACATAATACATAGGAGAGACTAATCATGAGCGACATTCCATTAAATTACGAAACAGCCTACAACTGGACAGGTGATGGTGAAAAAGGTGAGACCCGGATTGGTGATTTGCCGGTACTGCCTATCGGTTCACCACACAATGCAGATCGTTACTGCCCGGAGCACATTCTGGTCGTAGCTGCGGAAGCATGCCTTGCAAATTATGTACTGCTGATTTCCCAGATGTCCGGGCTGGATATAAAAGCTTATCGTTCTACCGCTGAAGGGGAGTTATTGAAGGAAGACAGCACAGGATACCGATTCAAACGTATCGTGATACGCCCTGTTTTGACTGTTGAATCCGGTAAAGAAAGAACAGCCGAACGAATCGTACAAAAAGCACATGACCTCTGCATGGTGGCAAGAGCCCTCAACTGTCCGGTTGATGTTGAATCAAGTATTGATGTTTTTGAAAATTAAATTGATTGAAAGAATGCGTTTGGACACTAAGTTAATGGAGATAAACATGACTCACCCAGTTATCAAGGAGGAAAACCACATTGACTGTTGAGAGGTGAGTGCAATGGGTAAAAGTGCGCACCGCGCTCTCAGGAGCAGTAATGGCAAGTACCGACTGGCGTGCTAGCCAATTATTTTTGCTAAATATTGTACTGTTTATCTTGCTCAGCATGTCCGTTGGTTGTAGCATACTGCCGCGTAACCCAGTACCACTTGATCAAATGCCTTATGCGGAGATCGCCGGTATACCAGGTGTTCATGCCCTGGTCGAAAATATTTGGGGTCAGAAGTAGTTATCCTAACAATGCATTGATATGAGCAGCAACACTACGTCCCAACGCGGACAGAGCGTAACCGCCCTCCAGCGTCGAGACGATTCTGCCTTTTGCATATTTATCCGCGATCTTTTTTACTTCGGATGTCACCCAGGCAAAGTCCTGGTCGACCAGACGCAGGCCGGCCATGTCATCTTCAATATGCGCGTCAAAACCTGCTGAGATAAGAATTAGTTCAGGCTGAAATGCTTCTAATCTCGGTAACCAGTGAGATGTCACGGCGTCACGGAATGCCGGGCCATCAGTACCTGCGGGTAACGGTACATTAACGATATGCTCTGATTCGGTAGAGCTGCCGGTATCAGGATAAAACGGATGTTGAAAGGTCGAACAAAACAGAACTTCAGTTACATTGCGAAAGATATCTTCAGTACCGTTACCGTGATGGACATCAAAATCGACAATGGCAATTCGCTTTAGTTGATGTGCCTGAAGTGCATGCGCGGCACCAACCGCAACATTGTTAAAGAAGCAAAAACCCATTGCTTTGTTATGTTCGGCATGATGGCCGGGAGGTCTGACATTACAAAAGGCGGCATTGATTTTTCCTGACATGACCAGATCGACAGCAAGCACTGCGGCACCCGCAGCGCGTAAGGCAGCGGACAATGTATGTGGATTCATGGAAGTATCCGGGTCTAGCCAGGCCTGTCCTTCCTCAGGTGCTTTGCGGAAAATCTGCTCGACATACTCAGCATCATGTACACGACATAATTGCTCGCGTGTCGCTTGAGGTGCATCATGATGCTGTAAAACAAGGTCTAGTCCAGAGCTCAGTAACTGGTCTTCAATTGCACTCAAGCGGGCCGGACTTTCAGGGTGGTGGGCACCCATTTCATGTAGCGCGCATTCCTTGTGAGATATGATGGAAATCGTCATGAATTTAAATTGGTTCGTATTATTTACAGGACTTGTAGCAAAATATATTAACAGGCAAAGAGAGAAACAGATATGGGAATACATTATTTAGATCGATTTTTTTCACCGAAAGCTATCGCCGTTTTCGGCGCCAGTGAACTCCCTGACGCGGTTGGTGGTCGTGTATTTGATAATTTACACAATGCTGGTTTTACCGGTCCCATTTATGCGATAAACCCGAAATATAAGGAATTAAATAAACAGCCCTGTTACTCATCCATCGTAGATATTACTGAACCGGTTGATCTCGCGGTCATTGCTACGCCAGCGAAAACGGTTCCGGAAATCATTCATGAATGTGGTGAACACGGGGTGCGTGCAGTCATCATAATTTCCGCAGGCTTTAATGAGGGCCATGGTGAGGCCTTGAAGAAATCCATACTGGAAGCCGCCCGCCAATACAAGATGCGTATTCTTGGGCCTAACTGTCTCGGCCTGATTCGTCCTGTGACAGGCATAAATGCGACCTTCAGTAAGAATACCGCGAAGCCGGGGCAGCTCGCGCTGGTGTCACAGTCCGGTGCGTTGTGCACGTCTATCCTCGACTGGGCTGTCGCCCGTGATGTCGGTTTCTCTACCATCGTTTCACTGGGTGAAGCTGCAGATATTGATTTTGGTGATGTACTGGATTACCTTGCTCAGGATCCGCAAACCAGCAGCATTCTTCTTTATGTGGAAGGCGTGCGTGATGCACGCAGTTTTATGAGTGGTCTGCGCATTGCGGCAAGAATGAAACCTGTGGTTGTCATTAAAGCAGGTAGACATATTGAAGGCTCGCGTGCTGCCGTCACCCATACTGGCGCCATGGTCGGTGCCGATGATGTATTCGACGCAGCACTGCAACGTGCCGGTGTGGTTCGTGCTATGACCATTGAGCAAATGTTTGCTGCTGCCGAGCTGCTGGCAACGCCAAATAGAGTAGGCGGCAACCAGCTAGCAATTATAACTAATGGTGGTGGCCTTGGTGTTATGGCAACTGACCGCGCAATTGACCTTGGTGTTAGTATCGCATCCTTATCAGAAAACACCATTACAAAACTTAATGAAAGCCTTCCCGCGCAGTGGTCACATGATAATCCCATCGATGTCCTGGGTGATGCCACGGCAGAACGATACCAGGCTGCGATCAACACCTGTCTGCTTGATCCAGCTGTGGATGGTGCTCTGGTCATGCTTTCGCCACAGGCGATGACCGATACAGTGGCATGCGCACAAGCTGTCATTGACGCCCGGAAAAGTAATGGAAAACCAGTATTTGCCTGCTGGATGGGGGCACAGCAAGTTGCAGAAGCAAACAGTCTTTTTTCTCAACATCATCTGCCCAGCTTTCCCAACCCTGAGTCTTCTGTCGAAGCGTTTGCTTACATGGCCAGTTACTATCAAAACCAGAAGTTACTCTTGCAAGTGCCCGGTCCATTGATAACGCGTAGCAAACCGGATATTGAAGGCGCACGTCTGATTATAGAAAGCGTACTGGCGGAAAAGAGAAGTGTGCTGACAATAACAGAATCAAAAGCATTACTGCATGCTTTTGCCATACCGGCCACGCAGAGCATTGTATGTTTTTCAGCTAACGACGCATTAGTTGCTGCAGAATCACTGGGTTTACCAGTGGCAATGAAAATTCACTCTAAAGAATTTACTCACAAATCTGATGTCGGTGGCATCAGGCTGAACATCAGCAGCGCTCATGCAGTACGTAGCACTTTCCTTGAGTTAGTAGAAGGGGTTCACAACAAGTTTCCCGGTGCGGACGTTGAAGGCGTAACCGTCGAGCCGATGTATAAACCTTCTAATGGGCGAGAACTTATGATCGGGGTGATTTATGACCCGGTATTCGGACCGGCCATTACGTTCGGTGCGGGTGGTGTCCAGGTTGAGGTGTTGCGCGATCGTTGTGTTGCACTACCGCCACTCAATACCCTGCTTGCAGAAAAGATGATCAGCCAGACCAGGATCGCTAAGCTGCTTGGCAACTTTAGAAATATGCCGGCGGTGAAGATGGATGAAATAGTACAGGTCTTGCGTCGTGTTTCTGAGATGGTCTGTGAACTGCCGGAAATTAAAGCACTGGATATAAATCCCCTGATCGCTGATGAAAACGGCGTCATGGCACTGGATGCTCGCATTGTAGTAGAGCACTCATCAGCATCTCTTGACCGATATGATCACATGGCGATTCACCCTTATCCGAGCCACCTGATTTCTCTGCATCAACTGTCAGATGGTACAAACATCAAAATCCGCCCGATACGTCCGGAGGACGCAGACATCGAACAGAGTTTTGTGCGTGAACTCTCACCTCAGTCAAAATATTTTCGTTTCATGCAGGGTCTTAATGAATTAACACAACAGATGCTGGTTCGTTTTACCCAACTGGACTACAGCCGCGAACTCGCGATGATCGCCGTTTTAGAGAGTCATGATAAGGAGACAGAGCTGGGTGTTGCGCGTTATGTGATGAATCCCGATGGTGACAGCTGTGAGTTTGCCCTGGTGGTTGCCGATAGGTGGCAAAACAGGGGCATCGGTTCACGCCTGATGAGTGCTTTGATCGGAGCTGCCCGCCAGCGAGGCATCGAGAGAATGGAGGGCGAAATTTTGGCCAACAATCAGAATATGCTGAAGCTGACCAAAAAGCTGGGTTTCAGCTTGCATACAAGTACTGAGGATAAAGGCATCAAGGTGGCCTGCAAGCAACTATAAAATTACTGCGATTTGCATTAATAGTTCGTAGCAAAGTAATTGAAGGTGTAAACGCTATAGCGCTAGTAAGCAGACTGTAATGAAAATTCTCTGACAGAGAAAAACCGACCCTATATAGTCGTTCATAGCATACATGATACAAGTCAGTTAACCCCGCAAATGTGAGGTAACTCTTTAGATTGACTTTCATTTTTGATTTTAACCTTTGCGTATATTTTCCATATGATTATTAACCGCGTATTGATCAAAATGGCAGTTTAACCTCCACGCGAGTACCAGTGCCGATTTTGCTTTCAATCTCCAGCCTGCCGCCATGTGCTTGCGTAATCATTTTGCACAGGTATAGCCCAAGCCCGTAACCGCCTGTTTCACGTTGCCTTGACGGATCGACTCGATAAAATGGTTCTGTCAATTTTGGTAGATGCTGCTTTTCAATGCCTTGACCATGATCAGTCACTGTCACGGCAACATGATTTTTTTTCAGGCTAAGACTTATCTCAGGTGGCATGGCACCTTCTGGAGTATGTGTAAAAGCATTGTCCAAAAGATTTTTTAGCAGCAGTTTAATGCGTGCGGTATCGATGTCGAGCATAGTGGCTGTTTCGGGCAATCGAATAACAATGTCTGTGTTTTTATACCATGTCTGCACAATATCGTTTATCAATGCCCCGATGTCACACTTTGCCTTGTTCAGTTTTGAGTGTCTGCTGCTCAGGCGTTCTGTCTCCATCAGCTCTTCGATCAGTGTTTCCATTTCCTTTATGTCATGAATGATCTGTGTCTTATTATTGTTATCATCCAGCATTTCTGCAGCAAGTCGTGTTCGGGTTAGAGGTGAACGCAGTTCGTGGCTGATGGCCAGGAGTAACTGGCGCTTGGCATCCAGCATTTGTTGTATGTCGTCCGCCATCGTATTAAAGCTGCCAGCCAGTTCACCTAGCTCATCTCTGCGATTGATATTTATCCTGTGTTCAAGGTCGCCGGTGCCAAATTTTTGTACGCCTGCCTTAATAGCGTCGAGCGGAGAAAACAGTCGACGCGTGGCATAGTAAAGAACAAGCAGGATGAACAGTAAGATTAGTAGTGGAATCCATCCTTTGAAGCCCTTGCGCTGGTCGCGTACATTGGGAATACTGAATAGCAGAGTGGCATCACTATCACGGGCTATCAGGTAGTGGTGGTCTGTTTTATCCTTAGCATGGGAGAAACTGTTTCCGTCAATATTAAAGTCGCGTTCAATATCAAGATCATCTATAGCAGTTAATTGCCCATTTGAATTCCAGCTACCATTTGAATCTGAGATCTGAATTTCGATCTTCATGCGATTAGCAAGTTCCTGTGCACGTGCCCGGTCAGGTGGTGTACCAATGTCGGTTTTTACATATTCAAGGTATTGCGTTAGATGTGGTCGTACGTTGTCCTTGAAATGTTCCTGGAACGAATGGCGGATACCACTGCCAACCAGTATTACAAATAAGATAGCCATGCTGATAAACAGTAGTAACAGCTTTGCGGACAGGCTGTGACGTCTCTTATGATTTGATTTGCTCATGTTTGCTTCCCGACAAATACATAACCCAGGCCGCGTATTGTACGGATCAGGTCGAGTGGTTTCAGCTTCTGTCGTAGACGGCTTACGAGGATATCTATAGAGCGAGTGTAGATGTCAGCATCAATACCCTTGAGTTTGTTAAGCAGTTCATCCCGGGTAAAAGTCTTTTGTGGCGATGTGGCAAAAAGCAGGAGTAACTGGTATTCCAAAGAGCTTAGTGGCAGTGTTTCATCAGCCATCGTGACCTGTCGTTTTCCAGTATCTATACACAGTGTTTCGAATGTCAGAACAGAATCAGTTATGTTGCCGGATTCGTTATTGGCCTGGGCACGCTTGAGGATTCCATGGATTCGTGCAACCAGCTCGCGTGGTTCGAATGGTTTGGGAATATAGTCATCTGCACCCAGTTCAAGGCCTACGATGCGGTCCATTACTTCTCCGCGTGCTGTCAGCATGATGATCGGTATGTCATTGTCCTTGCGTATCGTTTTGCATACTTCAAATCCATCCATCTCCGGCAGCATGATATCGAGTATAACCAGGTCATAGTGATGTTGATCGAGCAGGGCGATGCCCTGACTAGGTAAAGTTGCACTCTCTAGTTCGAAGCTGAACTGTTCGAAGTACTGGCTCAGCAGGCTGGCTAGCTGTGTATCATCATCGATTAATAGTATACGAATCATAGACTTTACTATAACGTATTACAGTACTCCAGGAACAGGCAATCACAGCGTTTACTGTGATTGCCTGCAGATTGGTGTTGTAGCTGCTCCTTAATTATCAAAAATGCCTGCCGTGATGGTGCTCCATCTTGTCTTCGATGAACTCTCTCAGTTCAGCACGTTGTGTGTTATCCAGGCTGTCGTAGAAGTTACCGATGGCATCGATGATGGCAGGTGAACGGGAATGGATCGTTTCGATGTGCTGATTGACGATTGAGTTGGCCTTGTTGCGGTCCAGCGTAGGTTGTTTCAGCATAGCCTGTATATCAGTTTTTGTTTGTTCCCGGTTTGATTGCATTGTTTTGCGCATATCGAGGAACTCCTTTTTTACTTCTGACAATCTGCCCTGTTGTGTAGCCGTCAGTTCCAGCTCTTCAGTGACTTTCTCAACCATTCTTTCACCACGTTCTTCTGGTGTGCCACGATTGCATGCAACAATACTTGTAGTAAGCAGGGCTATGCCGGTCATATAGATAATTGTTCGTTTTGTGAGTTTCATTATTTGTCTCCAGTGTTAGTTCACAGTTATAGGTTAACGAACAACAAAGCGTATTACTTTTCAGGCGGGTAACGGTTTGTAACAGTTTGTAACAAAGCATTGAAATGTATAAAGTGGAAATGGCTTTTGAAGCTATCAGTTATGATATTCTTACGGTGCCTGACCACACGTCGAGAAATGTCATGATTAATTTAAAAAAGCCGATAGTTTTATTGCTCTTTGCATGGGGGGTTGCGGCTTGCGGTGTGGAAAAGACCGCATCTGCGCCACCGCCGAAAGACGTCTTTGCCGTCGAAGCCATGTCGACCGAGTTCGCCTCCAGTGCCACACTCTCAGGTACTGTGAATGCGCGGATTGAATCACAGCTTTCTTTTCGCGTATCTGGGCGGATCATAGAACGAAACGTTGAATTAGGCAGCCATGTTCATGCTGGTGAGGTGTTAGCGAAGATTGATCCGACCCAGCAGAAAGCCGATGTGAAAGTGGCGAAAGCGGGCCTGGAAGCGGCCGAAGCACAACTGCGGCAGGCGACATCGGCACTCGATCGTCAGAAGAAACTAATTGCCAAGCAGATATCGACAAAGGCCGATTACGACCAGGCCGAAGAGGAACTGCGCACTGCTGAGGGTACGCTTGATGCGGCGCGGGCAGTTCTTGCCAGTGCAAAGGATGCATTGAGTTTTACCAAACTTAAGGCCGATGCTGACGGCATTATTACCACTCGCGACGCCGAAGTCGGGCAGGTTCCCCAGGCCGCTCAGACGGTGTTTACGCTGGCGCATGACGGCAAACGCGATGCTGTCTTCAATGTTTTTGAATCGTTGTTCCTGAAAAATACGCCGGACGCAAACATAGAGGTATCCCTGCTGTCCGATCCTTCTGTAAAAGTTAGTGCGAGCGTGAGGGAAGTGTCTCCGACGATTGATGCTTCGACGGGAACGATCCGGGTGAAGGTAGACCTGGGTGAACGTGGCGATATCATGCCGCTTGGCGCTATCGTCTCCGGCCGCTTCTCCTACAAATCAAAACAGGTCATCATTCTTCCATGGAGTGCAATGGCTTCTGTCGATGGCAAACCTGCTGTCTGGCTGATCGACCCGCAAAGTAAGAAGGTGTCGCTGCAACCGGTTCAAGTCTCCGACTATGAAACCGGCCAGTTTACTGTGACAGACGGATTGAACGATGGAGACCTGGTAGTCAGCGAGGGTGGCAAGCTAATACGGACCGGTCAGCTGGTCTCTGTCCTTGAAAAGGAGGCAAAATGAACGGGCCTGGATTTTTATTCCTGTTACTCGCCGTACCCGCCATTCTAGTCGGTTGCGAGCAACAAAGTACCGAGGCACCTGTGGCTATACGGCCTCTGCTCTCTGTCGTGGTCTCTCCTCAGGCAGCGAATCGATTGCACTTTGCAGGCTCCATCGAGCCACGCACAAAAGCCGAGCTGGGATTTCGAGTGTTTGGCCGTGTTATCAAACGCAACGTAGGCATCGGTGATATCGTGAAAAAAGGTCAGGTGATAGCGATGCTCGATCCGCTTGATCTAGAGCTGTCAGTGCGCAGCGCGAAGGCTGATCTTTCCACTGCTGAAGCACAGTTGAGGAATGCCACTATGGCTGAGCGCCGCCAGTTCAAGTTGTTGCAAGTCAACTCCGCCAGTCAGTCAGTCTATGATAATGCCTTGCTTGCCAAGGAGAGAGCAGAGGCTTCAGTTGCCAAGGCCCAGGCAAACCTCGCCAAAGCCATGGAGCAGCTGGATTATGCAGAGTTGCGCGCCGAATTTGACGGAGTGATTACTATGGTATCTGCGGAAGTTGGCCAGGTACTTTCCGCTGGCGAAACCGCCTTCATCGAAGCGCGGCCGGAGCAGCGTGATGTGGTGATTGATGTGCCCGAAGACGAGATCTTCGCCATCACAGAAGGTGCGGGGTTTGATATATCGTTGCAGCTTGATCCTTCTATCCGCGCCTCTGGCACGGTTCGCGAAATCGCACCGCAGTCTGATGCGAAAACGCATACCCGCCGGATTAAGATTTCTCTGACTGATCCGCCCCCATTTTTTCGTCTGGGCACGATCGTGACCGCTACAGCCACGACAGATGCCAGGCCGCAAATTGTGTTGCCGCAATCGGCAATCCTGCGCGAAGGTGAAACAACCAATGTATGGGTGGTTGATCCAAACACAAAGTCAGTGTTACGACGCGCGGTGACCATCAATAATAAAGATAAGACCGCAGCAAAAGTGGTCATCCTTTCCGGGCTTCAAACGGGTGAAAGGGTCGCCATCGCGGGTGTCCACAGTTTGCAGGATGGACAGCAGGTCAGGATAGACGAGGAGGGCTCGCTGTGAAGAAATTCAACCTTTCAGACTGGGCGCTCGATCATCGCTCTCTGGTCTGGTACTTTATGATCATATTCCTGCTTGCCGGTTTCATGTCCTACATGAACCTGGGGCGAGAGGAAGATCCAAACTTTACCATCAAAACGATGGTGGTCCAGGCGCAATGGCCCGGTGCCTCTGCCGAGGAAGTAACAGAGCAGGTAACCGACCGGATAGAGAAGAAGCTCGAAGAACTGGAATCATTAGACTTCACCAAAAGCATTACGACATCAGGCCAGACGATTATTTTCGTCAACTTGTTACCGACCACCAAAGCCGTGGACGTGACCCCGACATGGGTGCGGGTACGCAACATGGTAAATGACATCAAGGGGTCTTTCCCCACCGGTGTTATCGGTCCATTTTTCAATGACCGATTTGGCGATGTCTACGGCAATATATTTGCCTTCACCAGCGACGGTCTAAGTCAGCGGCAATTGCGTGACCGCGTCGAAGGTGCACGTGCTGAGGTTCTGCATGTACCAAATGTTGGCAAGGTCGATATTATCGGTGCACAGGACGAGGTGATCTATCTCGAATTCTCAACCCGCAAGATAGCTGCCCTCGGAATAGACCAGCAGGCTATTCTATCCACACTGAAAGCGCAGAATGCTGTCACCGCGTCCGGCTTCTCGCAGGCCGGTCCGGAGCGGATTGCACTGCGTGTCAGCGGACAGTTCACGACAGAAGACAGCTTACGCAACATCAATCTGCGAGTAAACGATCGATTCTTCCCGCTGACGGACGTCGCAACCGTTCGGCGTGGTTATGCCGATCCGCCCAGTTCCCTGTTTCGCTTCAACGGCAAGGATGCAATCGGCCTTGCTATAGGCATGAAAAGCGGCGCCAACCTGCTGAATTTTGGTGCGGCACTCGACAAGCAGATGGACAGCATCATTGCTGACATGCCGATAGGCGTCAGCATAGAACGCGTGTCTGATCAGCCTGCCGTGGTTGATGAGGCAGTGTCCGGTTTCACCAGGGCTCTGTTTGAAGCCGTGGCTATCGTTCTGGCGATCAGCTTCATCAGCCTTGGCCTGCGCGCTGGCATGGTGGTGGCTATTTCCATTCCATTGGTTTTGGCGATTACTTTTCTGGTGATGGAATATAGCGGCATCTCGTTACAGCGTATTTCGCTGGGTGCGCTCATCATTGCGCTTGGCCTTCTCGTCGATGATGCAATGATTGCGGTTGAAATGATGGTGGCGCGGTTGGAGGCGGGCGATAACCTTCGCAAAGCTGCGACCCATGTTTACACCTCGACAGCATTTCCGATGTTGACGGGTACGCTGGTCACGGTGGCAGGTTTTATCCCCGTCGGTCTCAATAACAGTGCGGCCGGTGAATTTACCTTCAGCCTGTTTGTGGTCATCGCTGTTTCGCTTGTGGTTTCCTGGGTCGTAGCAGTTCTGTTCACGCCGCTACTCGGTTTCACCATCATGCCAAAAACCATGAAACAACATCATGAGAAGAAGGGGCGGCTGGCTTCGGTGTTTTCATCGCTGCTCCAGCTGTGCATGCGTTTTCGCTGGATTACCATCGTTCTTACAGTGGCTGCATTCGCGGCGTCTCTGGGTGGTATGACACTTGTCCAGCAGCAGTTCTTCCCTGCATCCGATCGCGTAGAGCTGATCGTCGACTGGAACCTGCCTCAGAACTCGTCGATTTCAGAAACAGATAGACAGATTGCTCAATTTGAAAATGACATGCTGGTTGGCAATGAGGAAATCGAGCATTGGTCGTCTTATGTTGGCCAAAGCGCGCCACGCTTCTTGCTGACCTACGACGTTCAACCCGATGACGTATCATTTGGTCAGACGGTCATTGTTACTAAAAGCCTCGAAATACGTGACAGGCTGCGTGGTGAACTCCAGGATTATCTGAAGACGACGTTTCCGGGTACAGAAGCATACGTCAAGCTGCTGGAAATCGGCCCGCCGGTGGGCAAGCCTGTACAGTATCGTATCAGCGGTCCCGAAGTGCAGACAGTTCGCAACATAGCCCAGAAGGTCGCAGGCATCGTTGGCAGCAGTAACAACCTGACTGGCCTTACCTTCGACTGGAACGAGCCGGCGCGTGTCGTCAAAATTGATGTTCTGCAGGACAAGGCACGGCAGCTTGGTGTGACCTCGGAAAATATCGCCTATTCTCTGAACGGCATCGTCGATGGTCTACCGGTCACAAAGGTACGTGACGATATCTACCTGGTTGATGTTGTCAGCCGCGCTCAAAACTCAGAACGTGGTTCTATAGAAACGCTGCAGAATCTACAACTGCCTGCGTCAGACGGCAAATCGGTGCCACTTTCGGTGGTGGCCAGGTTCCATTTTGAACTGGAGCAGCCAACGATCTGGCGACGCGATCGCCTGCCTACCATCACACTCAAAGCCGGCGTTGTCGGCGATATACAGCCTGCGACGGTTGTGACCCAGCTCGCACCGCAGATAGCTGACTTCAATACGACTTTGCCGCCGGGTTACTCTGTGATTGCCGGTGGAGCTGTCGAGGAAAGTGCCAAAGCGCAGGGGCCAATTGCAGCTGTTGTGCCGCTGATGCTGTTCATCATGGCGACGATTCTTATGATTCAGCTGCAAAGCTTCAGCCGTCTGTTTCTGGTGTTTACCGTTGCACCTCTGGCATTGATCGGTGTGGTTATTGCACTACTTTCGAGTGGTGCGCCGATGGGTTTTGTGGCAATCCTGGGTGTCCTGGCACTGATTGGTATCCTGATCCGAAACTCGGTCATCCTGATCGTGCAGATAGAGAACTTGAGGAAGGCTGGCATGGAACCGTGGAAAGCGGTGATTGAGGCGACAGAGCATCGCATGCGACCGATCATGTTGACGGCTGCAGCAGCAACGCTGGCACTCATACCGATATCGAGTGAGGTTTTCTGGGGGCCAATGGCCTATGCCATGATGGGTGGCATTGTCGTCGGTACAGTCCTGACATTGCTGTTCCTGCCCGCGCTCTATGTGACGTGGTTTGGCATCAGGCGACCAACTGAGTAGACGTTAACTTATAGACCGCCGAGTAGGAACTGCGTCAGATGTTTATTCAGACTAAAAAGAAAAAGAGTCATGGAAATCAGAAAGTCCATAGAGACTGATAAATCAGAAATTGAAGCAGTACATATCCGAGCATTTGGAGAAAAAGAAGGCTCTGAAATTGCGATGCTAGTTAGTGACTTGCTAGAAGATGAAACTGCATTCCCGTTGTTGTCTCTTGTGGCTGTAAAAAATAATAGAATAGTCGGCCATGTACTCTATACAAATGCAATTATCACACAGACTTCCGAGTCTGTATCGGCACAGCTACTTGCACCGCTTGCTGTTTTACCTGAAGCACAAAATCAGGGAGTTGGCACTCAACTTATTAGAGAGGGATTGAATCAGCTAAAAGAGTCGGGTGTAGAGTTAATCTTTGTTCTTGGGCATCCAGATTACTATCCGCGTTGTGGTTTTCGAACGGCTGGTGTTATTGGATTTGAAGCCCCTTATCCCATTCCTGAAGAAAATGCTTCTGCCTGGATGGTGCTGGAACTAAAAAAAGGGATTATCGGAAGAGTTAAAGGCAAAGTTCAATGTGCAAATATACTAAATCAGCCACAACATTGGCGCGAGTAAAATCTGCTTACAAGCGCATTAAAGCGTTCGCTGTCGCTCGCTCGGAACGCCACAAAGCGGCGGCCGTTTATGCTTAACGTTCAGGCTGTAGAAAAACCTAAAGACCCAGCCAAACTTGCTAAAATAAGACACCGAAACAAAGGTGTTGCTCATGGCCAAATATATTCCCTACGACTACAACCAGAACATCATGGTTGTGATTAATTTTCAGGATCAATTGCAAGCAGGCACCTTTGAACATCTGTTATGATTGCTGAATACAATCTAGTATGGAGGAAAACCTCTTAAACAGTCCTGACGAATATTAATTTCGAATTGATGTCTAAAAATATACCAAAGGAAGCTATGCAAATCATCTTACGTGCAGCTTCTAGTAATAATGAACAGAAGCTGTGTGAATTGAAGCTGTGTGAATTACTGATGAAGGGGTTTGAGGACAAGATGACATATATTACTCGGCTAACCTGGAAAAATAATTACGCTATTAAGTTTCCCAGCTAATTAAAAAAAATCCATGCATTCTGCGAAAACTTTCATTTTACATGCCATAATTTCTCTGTTTTTATTTACTATAGGTATGTATGTGCTAATTGAAAAAAAATGATTATTTCAGGTAAATTAACTGGTGACATTCATGAGTTTGATTACCCAAATTATATAATTATCACCATATCGTTTTTTTTTGGATCAGCTTTTTCGATGTTAGTATTAGTGGAGAAAAAACCATTTAAAAAAATCAGTGAATGGCTGTTGATCGTTGCACTAATATTATTTGTTGTAGGCGTTTTTATATAAAAAATCCAAATGAGAAAGGGGTAGGGCGAATTCAAGTTCCAAGTGCACAACTTAAGTTCCAAACATGTGGCGCGGAAAGACCTGACCCCAATCTGTGCTCTCACTCGTGATGGTGATAATCATGAATAATGAAAACACACTCTGCACGTTTGCTTTTGTTTCTCTTCTCTCTATTTCCCAGGCTCATGCTGTTGAGCCTAAAGATATCAGCGATATGCTGGATGAACGGGCTATGTCGATGATGGGCCATCTTGATAATTCTGCTGAGGCCAGGATGCAGTCATGTAATTCAGATAACACCGCGGTTGTCACTATCTACACAACTACCGGAAGGGCGCAGGTGGGTATCGATGTGAGGATTGATGGACGGACTGTCGGTAGCCTGACTTCACACTACCCGGATGAGGAACCTTTGTGTAATACGGATGGTTCTGCTGGTGTTATCACGCTCGTCGTGCCAGCCGGAGATCACACGCTGGATGCAGAAAGCCTTAACCTGTTTTGGCCAACGTACACTTTTAATGTCGAAAAATGTAAGTGCCGGATATTGCCGTTACTCTGACCCCACTAATTAGACCCCACTAATTATAAGAGTCTGTCTTTCCTTTCCTCAAAACATAAACCTGTAACCAACGTTTAGTGAAAAATCTTCCACGTTGCTCTGGAAATCGTCCGACTCGTAACTAGGGCCTGCGGTACTCAGTGACAGGCTCCAGTGGTTCAAGCTGAGCTCTATCATGAATCCTAAAGCAGGTTTGATTTTTGTTCTTCCTTGGCTCTGAGATACGATTTCGTTATCCGGGGTCGAGGTGAGTGCTAGACTACCACTGTATGTTGCAATTCCTACACCCAGGCCTCCGCCTATCCGTGCAAATGTACCTGAGTAGTATTCTCCCCACTCGTAGAATACAGTAGGAACGACATAGTAGAACTCACCGCTTACCCTTGTACCCAGGTCGACGAAGTTGTCATTACCGAGGTCCTGCTGACCCGCATCGAAGCTGGAAATATTGAACATTAAGGTGATGCCTGTATTCTTGACAGAAAAATATGTAGGTTTGGTGCTGTAACTCAGAAACCAGCTGTTGTTTTTGCGTTGCACGATCTTACCATCGGCGCCGTCACTTTTTCTTGTTACGCTTATACCTGCTTGCCGAATACCAATCGCCAGGCGAACGCTGGCGCCATCTATAAAGACATCATATGCCCATGATGTGAAGTCATCCTCTGCGAGTACGATCGATGGTGTCAAAAGTGTTAATAATACAAGCAAACGCATTACGAGAGTGTAGTGCAAATAAGTGGGGTTGGATCTGACCCCACTTATATGACACTGACGGCTGATGAGTTTATCCGCCGCTTTCTTCTCCATGTTCTGCCCAGCGGTTTTCATCGTATCCGACACTATGGATTAATTGCCAATGCAAATCGCCAGGACAACCTGGCACGTGCCCGAAAACTACTGGGGATGAATGAAGCTGAATTACCAGTGCAGGAAGAAACAACAGATAAGCATCAGAGCGAAGAACCCAGGATTGAGGAACCCAGGCAGGATGCAAGCTATGTCTGTCCAGGCTGTGGTGCGCCCATGATCATCATTGAAACCTTCCTGCGTAATCAGAAACCGCGGGCACCTCCGGTAAAACAGAGAAGAACATGACGATTATTATCGCGGTTAATACAGGGTTAAATGACCGGTGCCTATCGGTAACGGGCGCGTTTTATCAAACCCTCAGGATGCCGTGTTTATATCGGCAACCCAGTTGGAAAACCATGCGTTATTTACTGGAAGCAAACACTTATACCGTCTTTATTGCTCGAGTTAACAGGGACTTTATTATCACACACAGAGGTTTCACTACTCTAAGCCCCATAGACCCGTATCCAAAATTGACCGCATCGCCACCTCCCGCGGTTTCCTCCCTTGAGGCTTATCAAACACCTGCCCGTTGAACCCCTGAGTACATTGACAGACCTGCGTTATGGGCAGGTGTCTGATCAACCCTTAACATGAACAGACCTTCGGTTATTTATATTGTCCGAGAATAAACGGCCATTAAGCGACATTCGCTTGAATGACTTTGGATACAGGCAGCATAGTTGTTAATTAAACATTACTATTATAAATTTTACTCATGATCGATAAACGACCTGCCCCTAATGAGTTACGCATTTTTTAGTACTTCAGTACCATGTCATCCACTCTTCCCTACTTTTCGCAAAAACCAGAGGGTCACTAAAAACCAGGGAGGTTCAATCAGTCCCCAATTACTAGCTAGAGCTATGGGGTATATTGCGCATTCAGAGTTAAACCAGAGAAACTGGAGTAGGCATGGATACTGACATACCAGGTCCCAGCTGTTGGATTAGTAAAACTACAGGATTCCACATTGCCATTCTTGTAAGGCCGACAATTGTAACTTCTGGTAGTTGGTTGCGCACCATAGCGTACATATATATCTGCATCACCAGTACCGCCAGTTATGCCTGCATCCAATGCACTCATACCGGCTGGCATATCCAAAGTATAGTGTAACCAATTGCCTCTACTAGCCGATAAACTGGTTTCAGTAAAACCACCACCGTTGCCACTTAAAGCGCCATCATAACTGGCCACTAGCGATACACCTGAAAATGCAGTGTAGGCCCGGACCATCACATGATAGGTACCTGCCTGCACATTAGAGATGTTACAGGTTTCATTGTTACCATTTAGATAAGGGCGACAATTGTATAAGCTGGCCGTTGGTGCTGAGCCATATTTTATATATAGATCTGCATCACCGCTGCCACCACTGATAACAAAACTCAGATTCGTTGAACCTTCAGGTACTTCCAAAGTAAACACCAGTGCCTGACCACTGGCTGCTGACAGGTTAGTGACGGCGACGCCATTCTCCAGTGCGTTATCCACTGCCGGTGGAGTTACACCACTGACCGACGCAACCGCAGCTGCCGCATCGACAATCCCTGAGCCGCATTGATTACATGTCGCCGGAAAACCACGAGCGGTGGATTTCAAAGTCGACTCTACCTGATCGGGAGTAATTGCCGGATTAGCTTGATAGAGTAAAGCCGCAACCCCAGCGACATGCGGCGTCGCCATACTGGTGCCGTGGTAGAAAGCATAACTGTCTGTACTCGGGGTGGTGCGACCGGAATTGAGCGTAGATAAAATACCATTTGCAGAACCGTTGGTCACATCACCTCCGGGTGCTGCTACATCTACGATCGCACCGTAATTGGAATAGTAAGCACGACCGCCACTACGATTGGTGGCTGCAACAGCGATTACGCCATTACAGTTGGCCGGATCCGAGTTACTGGCATTAGTATTTTCATTGCCTGCGGCCACCACCACCGTAGCCCCCAGGCTACGCGCAATATTAATAGCGTTCTGCGACGTATTACTGCAGCTACTCCCGCCCCCGAGACTTATATTCAACACTTGAGCCGGATTAGCGTTAGCAGGCACACCGGCTACAGAACCACCGGCCGCCCAGATCATGCCATCGGCAATGTCGGAAGTGTAACCACCACATCGACCCAACACGCGTACCGGTACCACTTTGGCATTGTAAGCCACACCTGATACGCCGTTACTGTTATTGGTGACAGCGGCTATAGTGCCCGCCACATGGGTACCATGCCAGCTACTGTCACTGCTCGGTGAACCGGTATAACAAGCACTCGCCGGTTCCCAGTCTCCATTGTCGGAAGCATCTGTATCCCGCCCATTACCATCCTGTGCGATATCTTGATCCGAAATCATGTCATAACCGGGCAAGATATTCGCTGCCAGATCGGCATGGGGTACGTAACCGGTATCAATCACAGCGACTACCACACCCGACCCCTGTGAAGTATCCCAGGCTGAAGGCAAGTTCAGGCCGCCCGTAGTCTCAAAATATTGCCATTGCTCGTTATAACGGGAATCATCAGGAACAGCCAGTCGGTACATCTTCACATCAGGTTCAGCATATTCCACATTAGCATCGGCCATCAGGGCAGAAATCACATCCGCCATCTTCCCCCCTGCTTGCTTGTTTTCAAATTGCAGTAATTGTGCGCCGGTGGCTAATCGTCGGATATGACGAAGTCCTCTACCAGCGCGTTGTGAAAGCACATTCATCTGAGCACCAGACATGCTGGCTGCGTGCCCAACAGCTGAACTGTTTTTGTATTTTACAATAACTCGGTCAGTGATTTGGTTAGATGGCTGAGAAGAAATTGTAGTCATGACATCGGCTTCACTCTGACCGGCAAATGCTGGCGCAGATAATGAGAAACAGATCACTGAGGTTATTAATAATATCTTCGACAAATCACGTCGTTGTTTATACATAGTTTTATTCACAATAAATCGCATCCTGGTTTATGATAATTAAATAAGTTTTGACCACAGCATTCATTACACTGATGCTGTGTACTAATTAAGATCTAAGTTGTTGCATTAGTTACTGGTACTTTTCTTTATTGGTTAGTATTTTGCTTAGAGAGACACATCCATAAGTTGATCAGGCTCAGCGTATTCAACATGCTCTAGCCTGGTGATTTTCTCGCTTGCTTTTTCAAGATTGATTTCATCCAGTGGTGGATTGATAACAATAATCCATCTTTGTTCTGTGCTATGAATGTAAAGCATAGGAAGTATAGACACCCTTTCTAAATAGTCAAACCAAAAAATCCTGAATATCTCCCCTTCCCCTCTGTTTCTAACCAGTTCAGTTGTAAATAGAGTGAAGTCTTCTTAATTGATTAATAGGATAGGGATATGTTGTTTCGAAAATCACCTGAAAAATTCTGGAATCTGATGGCATCAAAATATGCGGCATCACCGATTTCTAACATTGCGGCTTACCAGAAGAAGATAGAGAAATTAAAATCCTACCTGTCTCCAGAAAATCATGTGCTGGATATTGGTTGTGGTACGGGGACACAATGTGGTGATCTTTCCAACAATGTAAAGCAAGTAACGGGTATTGATATCTCTAGTAAATTACTGGCTATTGCAGAACAGAGGAAGGCTGAACGTAAAATTGAGAATGTTGAGTTTATTCAAACCACAGTTTTTGATGAGCATTTTGAGCCTGGCAGCTTTGATGTGGTAATGGCCTTTTATATACTACATTTTTTTGAAGATATCAATGAGGTTGTTAGACGTATACATGAACTACTGAAGCCAGATGGTTTGTTTATTTTAGAGGCCGTGTGCCTGGGTGAGAAAAGTAAAATCATGGGCAAATTTGTGCGAATAGCCGGGAAGCTTGGATTCTTGCCATTGATTAACCTGCTAACAACTCGGCAGATAGAACAGGCACTTGTACAGGCTGGCTTTAGTCTTATTGATAAAACTAAATTCAGTGAGTCAAATGATGAATATACGCTGATAGCTAAAAAGTTGTAATAATAAAAGTGATTTGTGACAACTTAATTAATAATCCCTTCGTCCCCTTTAATCAGGGGTCAGAGAGCTATTGTTTCTAATATTAGAGTATATTGCTCTCTGATCCCTATTTGTTTTCTAAGCTAATAGGCAATAAATACGCGTTAGCAATTCATTCGGTGGTGTATCTTTAGGGTCATTCAAATATTCTTCAAATGGTGGGAAGTCTGCTATTTCTTTTCCACTATTGGGTATCCAGTGTCCGAACAACCAGTCATACGGTTTTTCTAATTCGGCGTAAGGGCCTTTAAATAATATAGAAACACATTTGCCTGCAGGCACAGTAACGCGTTCTAGTGAGCTATCGAGTGACTGAGATTCATCCACCGTTAAACACGCCATAGAACGAAGCTCATTGGTGGTTACTGATTTAGGGTCGTCATAATATAAACCGAATGAACGGGTTTTTTCATTGAGTAAGTTTTGACTATTCGCATCCATAAATAGCTTTTCAAAGGTGCTGGTTATTTCCATATAATCGCCTTTATGGGGATAGCCTGCTAGATTTATTTCATCAACGCTTATCGTTTCAACATTAAACATCGTTTCATACCTCTTTTGTTGTGTGGGTAACATTGCAATAAAAGGTTCATCACATTCGCGGTCGCGTTTTTTTGTGTTGCGGTAGGTACTTGGCGAAACGCAAAACTGTTTGCTAAACGCGCGCGTAAACGCCTCAACACTGCCGTAAGAAATCCCTTGTGCAATAGTCTGAATAGATTGATCTGTACGAATCAAATCAATAGCTGCTTTCTGAAGTCGAAGACGTCTTACCGTTGAGTTAACCGTTTCCTGCATTAACTCTCGATAAATACGATGAAAATGATAAGGCGACATAAACGCAACATCGGCTAAGGTGTTTACATCTAAATCACCATTAATGTTGTTATGAATATAATCGATGACAGCCGTTAGTCGTTGTCGATAGTTTGCGCTTGTTGTCTTTTTCATCAATGATCTCCGATCTCAGTAAGATCATAGTAACCAGACGGATTTGATAATGTTTGCGGTTTTTGAATTGAAGGAGAATTTTAGTGCAAACTATAAATTAAAGGAAAATAAAAGGGGACGGAGTGATTAAGTAATGATCAATTCTGCAAAGTGGTTAAAAAATAATCCCTCCGTCCCCTTTTATTCTCCGTCCCCTTTTATTTTATTTCATCACCACATAAAAAAGCACGGCGGACGCATCGTGAGACGCAGTGGTAATACGGTGTGGCATCGAGTGATACCAATGTCTTCCTGGGTTTTGGCATGTTGCTATCCTTAGCGAGTTGTTGCTTTAACGCTACAAAATCGTTATGTTATTGTCAATTGTTTTTATGGGTGTCCGTGTTTGTCACAAAGAAAAAACAGAATTGCCCCCAAAACTGTTGATAACTAAAGGAGCTCTTGTGTCTAATATCATATTTAGTATGTTTCTGTTGCTGACTTTCTTTACAGCACTAGTTTCAGCTGAGTCGAGTAGTAAATTAAGTTTTGATGAAGAACTTTCGCAATTCTCCTATCCCTTTGAGGTGCAAACCTTCGCACTAGAGTCGCAAAATCAATCCCTTTCCATGCGCTATATGGATGTCGGCGATCAGAAATCAGAAAAGGTGATTGTTTTATTACATGGTAAAAATTTCTCAGGGCATTACTGGAAAAGAATTGCTGAAGACTTAATTAAAGTAGGCTACAGGGTGGTTATTCCTGATCAAATTGGCTTTGGGAAGTCATCTAAACCTAATTACTATCAATACAGTTTTAGCCAACTGGCCAGTAATACTCAGTTACTTTTAAAGAGCTTAAATATACAAACCTATACATTAGTAGGGCATTCAATGGGAGGTATGCTTGGGGTGAATATGGCATATCTGTTTCCTGGCTCAGTTAATAAACTCATTCTGATTAATCCTATTGGTCTTGAGTCATATTTAGATTATGTCGAATATAAAGAACCCGGTTTTTTCTATAAAAAAGAGTTGAGTAAAACTATTGACAAAATTCGTAATTACCAAAAAAAGAATTACTATGATGGTGAGTGGAATGAGGAATATGAAAAACTACTCATACCATATAAAGGTTGGTTAAACGGTCCAGATTGGAAAAAAGTGGCGTGGAATAATGCCTTAACATACGGTCCTATATTTACTGAAGATATTACGCCTAAGTTTGAAAAAATTATCCAGGAAACTTTTTTCATTATAGGAACCCGTGATACAACTGGTCCTGGGCGTGCTTGGAAGAAAGACGGGGTTAATCACAAATTGGGGCAGTATCATAAGCTTGGAAAAGCGGCGAAATCTCAAGTTAAAAACGCGACACTCTTAGAGTTACCTGGCTTGGGTCATTTGCCTCAATTTGAAGATTATGAAAGATTCTCAAGAGTGTTTTTACCCATTGTGAAATAAATCCGAATAACTGGATTAAAAAAACAATAAAAGGGGAGCAATGGCGAATCCAACGCCAAAGTGCACCACTTAAACAAAAAAAGCAAATGCCAGCCACGATAAAATATGTCATACCAGAAGGCCGGTCACCACCACAAAGAAGCCTGTTTACTGATTAAGATGGAAGCCCTGGGGAGTAAAAAGAATTGCTACAGATTGTTGGCAGGATGGTGTTTGCCAGTTTTATTGAAACCAGAGGGTAGGCGATGAAACTAAAGTCATGATTTGGAAAAATCATGAAGTTTATTGGTTAGAAACAGAGGGGAGGGGTGTAATTTAGGGTGCGTTGTTTAGGGTGATTTGGTTTGACTTAGGCTAGAAAGGGTGTTTATACTTTCTATACTTGCTCGGGGGGATTTAGAAATTACCAAAGTTGTTGGCTAAAAACTATTGTAGTTGTGTAAAATATTCTAAGGAGGTAGATGATGATAAACATTACTAGAGTAATAGTATCTTTAGGGATTATGTTGTTTTTTTCAGGAGCATTACAGGCTGATGATGACCACGAATCGGGCCTGGCATTCAAGTTTGATCTTGATCATGACGGAGTGATCACGCGTGCTGAGTTCGATAAGGCGTTCGAAGAAAAAATGAATAATAAACTCATATGGCTGGATACGAATAAAGACGGTGTAATATCTCCTAAGGAGTTCCGTTATCGGCACCTGGCTGAGTACAATCATCGTTGGTCTATGTGGGATGTCGATGGTGACGGTGTTGTATCGGTAGAATCGGTCCTAAAACAAAAACAGGATGCCCGTACTGATATGAAATAAACGATGCGGCAAATGTAGGAGGTCAGGTGGACAGGTCTTTCCATGCCACATTTATAAGTCGGGGATTAATCCCCGACGTGGATTACCGTGATGATAGGCGGATGATTTTGTCATAAATAACTCCAGATATTTTTATAAGCAGGAATGAGCAGTATATTTAAAGCGTAAGGTAATCGTGTTTATTATTTGCTATACTTTTGTCAGACAGTTTAATTCCTCCTGTTAGGTTTTATTTGTCTAGCTTGACTGTGGTTAGTCAATCGGAAAGCATCGGCAGAAATATTGGTGCTTTTTTGTCATTTAATACCAGCAATAAGTGAACATGGAAACAATAAGTAAGACACCCATAGTTTATAAACAAAAAGCCCACGTCATTCAATTCACTTTCTATAAATATTGACAAGCACTAACGAAAAACAAAGAAAGCCATTGTTTAAATACTATTGACGGAAATCCAGTTCAACCTGCTCATTGATTTCAGGGGGCGAATTCAAGTTCCAAGTGCACCACTTAAGATCCCAAAGAAGACTTCATGAGGCGTTTGATAATTGAGGCATTTTCTAGGTCGATTATTTAATTTTTTTTTAACAACCAAATATTTGGGGTCACCCCTAAGCCAGTAAGTTAAGGGAAATAAGTATTATAGTAGGGTGCGCCGTGCGCACCAAAATCCCAGCCAGTAAGAATTTTCACGGTGCGCACGGCGCACCCTACACTGGAAGACATTCTTAACTTACTGGCATTGGGGGCAGAGTAAAACTATTTCATAATTTTAAATAATAGGTGACAGACCACGGTTTTTAGTTAGTCACTAAACTGTGGTCTGTCTCCTGTTTTGCTGTTTTTGTGATTTAAGACGTAAACAGTCGGAACCTATTAAGAAGTATCAGGGTAGAATCAGTGACATATGAAAATGATGATTCATTGCAATCTTATTTTGACATGTCTGGTAGTATCACTGCTGCCGTTCAGTCTCAATGCCGATCCGCAATTTGCCGAGCCGATAATTGATGGACATCTTCACTACAATGCGGCAGATGTACAGGTCTATAGTCCGCAGGATATCATTGCCCGACTGGATCACAACGGTATCCGATACGCCATTGTAACCAGTACACCAGCCTCTCACGCGGCTGTACTCTACAAACATGCACCCAATCGTATCGTGCCGTTTCTCGGTATCTACCGTAATCAGGTTGATAAGACTAATTGGCTGAATGATATTTCACTGCCGTCATATGTGGATGCAGAACTCAAGAAAGGTTACTGGCAAGGTATCGGTGAACTGCACATCTTTGCAGGTGATCGTAACAGCCCGGTCTTTAAAGACATCGTCAGTATCGCAGCTAAGCATCAGCTGGTGCTGTTGATACACGGCGACCCCGCCGTGATCGATACGGTTTATGAAATCGCGCCGAAGCAACCGGTCATCTGGGCACATGCGGGCACTTATCCTTATCCTGATCTGATTGCGGATTATCTGAAGCGTTATCCGTTTCTGTATGTAGACCTGTCTATGCGTGATGAGCGGATTGCTCCGGATGGCCAGCTCGATGATTCTTGGTATGAGTTATTTGTGGCCAATCCAGACCGTTTTATGGCAGGCGTTGATACCTATAGCTTGCCGCGCTGGCATGATTATGATGCAGTGGTGAAAATCATACGTCACTGGCTGGCGCAGCTGCCCGATGACATCAGTTCACAATTGGCTTATGGCAATGCTGCGTTATTGTTCAAGAAAACTGAATAAAAAAAGCATCTAGACTGAGTCTTTTATCCCTCCAGTATATAACGTTAATTTTTATCAACTATCATTAAGATTATCCATATTGAGGTGAAGATATGCGATTGTCTGCTGTTATTCTTTTATTTGCTTTTTCCAGTACATCTTTTGCTGATAGTGCAAGCCGAGTTCAAACTCCCTATGCTGAGCCACAGGTTGTGTATGACTTTTATTTTGATGAGCCTGCAAAAATCAACACAGCACTTTACTGGGTACGTTCATTGATGAATCCTTTGATCGATGAACCATATAATTATGCGCCAGAGTTTATGGAGATCGTGGTTGTTATTCACGGTACTGAAATAGTAACCGTGGCAGAAAATAACTATGAGAAGTATAAAGATGCAGTAGAGCGTATGCGCTATTACGCATCACTCGGTGTCAAGTTCAAAGTCTGCGGGCTGGCGGCTGAAGATTACGGTTATAACGATAAAGATTTTTACGAGTTTATCGAAGTCATCCCATCCGCTATCACTGAACTGGTGCACTGGCAACAGCAGGGTTTTGCATTAATAACACCGGTCGTCATGGAGAAGAAATATTCTATCGAAGAAATTCGATGAACCTGATTGCAAAAACGGATCGCGGGGACAGGTCTTTCCATGCCACATACTCAACAATCAGTGGCGAAATCAACGCCAAAGTGCACCACCTAAACAAAAAAAGCAGGACATAGAATGAATGCTGTTAATACCAATCCTGAGATCAAAGATTTTATAATGAACAATACAAAAGTTTATCAGTACACCTGTGATATTAGAAATCCATCGGGTAGATGCTGCTTAAAGAATTTTCCAAAGTGATAAATCACCTTAGCAATTACTTTTATCGAATAATTAAAGCGCCTACACTTAAAAAATAAAAATAAATTAACGGACTTAAAATGAAATTAATGGTACGTATTCATAAAAGAACGGTCTGACTTTATTTGTTGAAGCAGCAGTCCCTTAAACTGACTTAATTCAGCGTTAGTCTTGAATGATTATAAAGAGTGATGTAACGACTCTAATGTTTTTTGTACGACCATAACTGTTACAATATTACTAATGTTAGTAAAAATAGATATAGGTTTTCAATGATCAAAAATAATATTTCCTTGCTGAATCTCGTGAGAGGCTTTGCATTACCGTTTCTAATTATCTTTTTCTCGGCAAATTCTGCCTTTGCTCAGACCGATCTTCAGGGAGCTATGGATGGGATTCTTAAAAAAGGGCCGGCAAAGCTGCTAGAGGCGAAATTTCATGGATACAGTGCCGCGCAAATCGATAAACTAATGACTGACTCCTACCAAAAACGTGGTCTTAAGCCAGTATGGGTCACCAGGAATGGGCCAGGGGAGCGTGCAGCGATCTTGCTGTCTGTGCTTGATAATGCTTCAGCAGAGGGACTTGAGCCGGCAAACTACCGGGTCAGCTTGCTACACAAGTGGTGGCATAAGCGTGATCTGGATAGCCTTGCGAAGCTCGATATATTACTCACACTTGAGCTCGCACATTACGTAGGAGACGTGCGTGAAGGAAGGATTATTCCAAAGACCGTGGATCCAAAACTTTTTGCTACCGCGCACGATGCGGATATCGATGTCGTCGCTTTGACGAAGTCGGCGCTTGAAGCGCCTGATTTACTCGCCTTTCTAAAAGCTCAGGCCCCGCAGCATCGTTATTATCGCGCACTTATTCCTGCACTCGCCCGTTACAGAGAGATTCAACAGAACGGAGGTTGGCCGAGCATTCCGGCAGGTCAAACACTGAAGATTGGAATGAATGATCCGCGGGTTGCTACCATGAGAAAACGGCTTTCAATCACTGGCGAGTATGCCGGCGGCGATTTAAGTTCAACCATATACGACGAAGAGCTTGAGCAAGCGGTTAAGCTCTTTCAGGAACATCATTACCTTACGCCAGACGGTAAAGCTGGCAAGGGAACAATCGCGGCGATGAATGTTAGCGCAGAAAATAGAGTCAAACAGATTATTATCAACCTCGAGCGTTGGCGGTGGACATCGCGTGATATGGATGGAACGCAAATTTTTGTAAATATTGCGGGTTATCGTCTTGCTGGTCTTACCGACGAGGAGGTTGATATTCGCATGCCGGTGATTGTCGGAAAAACACATCACATGACGCCCGTTTTCAGTGACACGATCAAGTATCTTGAGTTTAATCCATACTGGAACGTACCTACTTCGATTACTGTAAATGAATACCTGCCGCAGCTTCAAAAAAATCCGAACGCATTATCAGCTAAAAATATTCGAATTTTTTCAAAAAATGTGGAGGTAGATCCTAACTCTGTTGAATGGAAAAACGTAAGTAAAAAGAAAATGGCGAGCTATCGACTACGGCAAGATCCTGGCCCAAAAAACGCGCTGGGTACCGTGAAGTTTATATTTCCAAACCCATACAGTGTTTATCTGCACGATACGCCAAATCATGCGCCATTCTCCAGGCAAGATCGCGCGATGAGCCACGGCTGTATCAGGTTGAGCCAACCACATGAGCTTGCAGCCTATGTGCTTGGAGGCGAAGATGACAGTTGGACTCTGGATCGCGTTAAACAAACTGTGGACGCCAAGGATCGGAAAGTAGTTCACCTGAAGACACCGTTACCAGTACACATCCTTTACCGAACTGCATTAGCGACGCCTGATGGGGTAGTGCGTTTTGGTGATGACGTGTATGGTCGAGACAAACTTCTTGCCAAGGCGCTATTTAATTAGATTTGGATTCCAGTAATGTAAAAAACTGCTCCAGCTGATAACGCTTTTCTGCTTTTTAAAAAAAGAAGGGATTAGGTCTTGCGTTTTGCCCTTTGCCCTTTGCCCTTGCTGGTTTGAATAGCTACATTAAAGGGGGACGGAGGGATTAAAAAGTGATCAGTACTGCAAAATCACGGGGTCAGCCATTAGCAGTTCCCAGTCAAAAAAACGGGGTGTGCGGCCGAGCAAGGTCGATAATTTCAGCGGGTGAGACTCCCGTTCCGGTAAGGTAGGTCAACCACCGGGTAGCAAACATCGGGCAGGCGGAGGTAACTCCAAATGTTAAGCACGGTGAAAATTAAAGGGGACGGAGGGTAATGCCGCTTACTTAAGCTAAATCATGTCCAATTTTGAACAATTTCTTGCCTCAGAATAGACCGTGATT
>RCNF010000134.1_pt1 | contig 33312 bp, 25 predicted proteins | sample 2041311 | NCBI WGS metagenome assembly RCNF01 (sample SAMN09708228, study PRJNA481090) | Marine sediment metagenome, whole genome shotgun sequencing project. | biome: marine sediment; feature: ocean; material: sediment; isolation source: Sewage treatment plant 2 marine sediment (STP2) ...
GATCTTGCCGTCGTCCGGGATCTCTGTGAGCGAGTTGAAGTGATGCACGAAGGCTCATTCGTCGAGACCGGCCGTATAGAGCATGTCCTGGCTCGGCCCGAACATCCCGCAACCCAGGCGCTGCTCGAAGCCTCCCTGACGCTGATGGGTTGATACCAGCCTCAATCCCTCCTGGCCCGCCGTTCCAAGAACGCATCCCAAGAGGATGCTTCTACCGCACGCGGATTTACTCTTTCTGAACGCGTGGACGGTTCCCGTCGGCGAGAGGCTGCGCGGGAATTCCCAATTCCTAATTCCTCATTCCTCATTCCTAATTTCTCCTCTCCGGTATACTCGTCGCTGTGTTGGGCCACCTCACAGATCTCATCGCCTGGCTGGAACCGCACGCACTCCTGCTCGCGCTCGTGCTGCCTCCTGTGATTCGTGTGGTCGGCCACTGGATCCCGGAAGAGCTCTTCATGATCGCGATGGGCGTGCTCGCCGCCCGCTCTGAATCCGCGGGCAGCGCAGCACTCATTCTCGGCGCCGTCGTCACCAGCCAGTTTCTCACCGACCAGACGGTCTACCTCGTGGGCCGATGGCTGCGCCCCCGCCTCAGCCGATTCCCGCGCATCGAGAACCGACTGCGGTTCGTCACCGATCGTTTGGCGGAGTCACCGGTTGCCTTATTGGGGTTGGTACCCGCTAGAGTATTGCCATTGGGACGCGGAGCCTGGCTCGCGGCCTGCGGCGTTGTCCGGGTTCCATGGCCTCGTTTTGCGGCGATCGATCTGGCCGCTCTGGTGGTCCACCTCGCGGTGTGGTCGGGTCTCGGCTGGTGGTTTTCAGGCGATCTGCAACGGCTCAGCGCCTCGGCTGACATCGGCAGAATCGTAGGAACCTGGTTCGCCATTGCCCTGGTCATCGCGATCTCCGCCGTCATTGTTTGGCGGTCCCGCGAAGGGCGGCAAGCCGACTCTCTCGAGGTCGTTTATCCATCCCAAACGCGGCCCTCTCGATCCAGCAGCCACCGCCGTACCCTCTAGCAGTTCGGAATACAGAGATACAATAAGGTTTTCATGCGCAGCACCTTTGATCAGATCCACACCGCTCTTTCGTCCGCCTATCCGATAACGGTCCTGGTGAGCCCAGAAGAGGACCGACAGGAGATGCTCCTCAAGCGGTTCGCATCCGCCGCCAAACCGGACCCCTTACCGGTAGAGGTGTGGAACTGCGTCGACGGTTTTCTCGGCCGGGACAATGAGAATCATCGCGACCCCATGGAGGCTCTTGCGTGGATCGCGGCCGAAGCGCCCCGCGGCCTCTATCTGCTCAAAGACTTTGACGGCATGCTCGACGATCGCCTGCTTCGGCGACGGCTTCGCGATACCGCGATGAAGATCCGCAACACCGGCCGTTTCCTTTTCCTTCTCCAGCAGAACGCCGACCTTCCGGACTCCATCAAGCCCCTGGCCTACATCGTTGTCTCTCTGTTTCCGGACGACGCCGAGATCAAGACCCTGGTGACCGGTCTGCTCGATCAACGAGCTCAGGATCCGGCCACAGTGGATCGTCTGGTCGCCTCCCTCAAGGGCATGTCCCTGACCGAGGCCGAACACCTTTTGAGACGGCTCCTTGATCGGCACTCCGACCTCGACGAAGCGTTCTTCCGCGAGGTCCTCGGCGAAAAGGAACAGATCACCCGCAAAGAGGGCATCCTCGAGTTCGTACCGCCCGATGCTTCCCTGAGCAAACTCGGGGGCCTCGATCAGCTCAAGGAATGGGTTTCTGAGCGCCATGCGCTGTTCCAGCCGGAAGCCAGGGCGCAGGGTCTACCGCGGCCCCGCGGTGTGCTGATGATGGGCATCTCCGGTTGCGGCAAGAGCCTCGCGGTCAAGATCATCGCCCAGGAATGGAAGCTTCCGCTGTTTCGTCTCGACATGAATCTCGTATTCGCCGGGGTCCACGGATCAGCAGAGTGGATCTTCCATCGCGCTCTCGAGGCCGTCGAATCGGTGGCGCCGGCGATTCTGTGGATCGACGAGATCGAAATGGGCATCGCCGGTTACAACGAAGGCGAAACCGGCGCCAACACGCGCATCTTCTCCAGTTTTCTGACCTGGATGCAGGAGCACAAGGGAGATGTCTTCGTCGCCGCCACCGCCAACAGAATCCACCTCCTGCCCGCCGAAATCCTCCGCAAGGGACGGTTCGACCAGGTCTTCTTTGTCGATCTGCCCAATGACGAGGAACGCAAGGAGATCATGTCGATCCACCTCGCCCGTAACGATCTCGAGACGTCCCGATACGACCTCATCCTGCTCGCTTCGGCGACTCGCGGTTGGAACGGCGCCGAAATCGAACAGGCCGTGGCGTCGGCCCGAATCACCGGGCACGCCCGTGGCGTCGAGGTCTCACAGAACGATCTCCTGGCGTCGTTCGGAAAGATCATCCCGCTGTCCCGCACCATGGAGGAACAGCTCAAGGCCATCCGTTCGTGGGCGCGAACCCGGGCCCTGCCTGCGACCCGCGCCGTTAAGCCCGAAATGTGAACGGCTCACAGGACGCTGGGGCATTGACCCGCTGTGTGGCTACGCGGGAACACGAGGGTGCGCGCATCGACGTGTTCCTCGCCGCCATCACCGAACTCAGTCGGCGGGCAGGCCGACGACTCCTGGCCGATGGCATGGTATGGATGAATGGGAAGCCCATCCGGGTGCAGTCGCGCACCGTCAGTTCAGGCGACGTCATCGATATCCTCCGCCCGGCAGAAGAACTGGGGATCGACCCACTGCCGAAGGTCGGGGCCCCAACCGTTCTCTACGAAGATTCGTGGTTGCTGGTGGCCGCCAAACCTGCCGGCGTTCTTTCAGCAGCTGCCGAGAACATGCAACCGGGGGAACTGGCGTTTGATCAACAAGTACTCATCGCAAAGGCCATCGAAGACGGGAAGCGTCCCTACTTGCGCCTGCTCCACCGCCTGGACCGTATCACCAGCGGAGCCATCCTCTTTGCCCGCCACAGCGAGGCTCTGCCGGCTCTCACCAAGGCTTGGCGCGACGGCTTGGTCGAGCGCGTATATGTTGCCATCGTTGAGGGCGCTCCAGAGTTCGAGCGGACAGAGATCGACCAGCCTATCGGCCGCGATCGGTCGCACGCGTGGCGTTTCATGGTCGACCCGGCGGGCCGGCAGGCCCGTACAGAGGCGCGGGTGATTGCTCGACTTGACAACGATCTTACGGTGGTCGAATGCCGTCTCATCACCGGCAGAACCCATCAAGTGCGGGTCCACCTGGCTTCGGTCGGACACCCCGTCCTCGGCGACCGCCTTTACGGTTCGAGGCGGGCCGACAACGTCGCACGTCCTCTGTTGCACGCCGCCTCACTCACTCTCCCCCACCCGCGTACACGCAAAAAGCTCCATCTTGTCTGTCCCCCACCGGAAGATATCGCGGCCTTTTTGCCAGCCAATCTCCAAGAATAGGCCTCTTGGACGCCGGGGCGGCGTATAATGCGTCAGTGACCTGGGGATTTGCTTATTTGCTCATATTTCTTGGCGGTTTCACTCTCGCCCTCGTCACAGGATTCGGTCGCCGCCTCATCCATCCCTCGGATCTCTGCGACCATGTGGTCGTTCCTTCCCACGAACATCTCTCGAGCATGCGTTTCCCCGCCGCCGATATTTTGGCTTCATTTCTCACCCTGTTCGGTCTGACCGCCCTCATCGTGCACGGCGTGACCGCGCTCGCACCCAAACACGAAATCGCAATCGGCTTTGTCGCCGGACTGTTCGGCATCATCGCTCTCAAGACCTGGCTGCGCAAAGTCTGCGACCCGTGTGAGCATCTCCAATCCGGGGACCAGGAGGTCCGGGTGGTGCGCGAGATCCCGAGCAAGGGCTACGGACAGGTCGAGGTCGTCATGAAAGGCGTCCAGCTCAAGCTCGCCGCACGGTCGGACCTCACTGCACCCATCCCGGTGGGGGCCGTCGTAAAGATTCTCGACCGCAGTGAGTCGGTGGTCGTTGTCGTGCCGGCCGTCGCCTCCTCGTGAGCCGGCGACCTCCCGTTTCGAGCACTCTCTCTGCCGCCCCCGCGTCACCGATCATCCTGGCCAGTGGCTCGCCACGCCGTAAAAGGCTGCTCGAGTTGATTGGAATCAGGTTTAAAATCGCGCCCTCAGACATCGAAGAGCGACCAAAGGACGGCGAAAGCCCGTCAGACTTTGCGCTGCGTGCCGCCCGCGAAAAGGCGCTTGACGTTGCGACCCGTCATCCCGACAGCCCAGTTCTCGGCGCCGACACGGTCGTTGAAGTTGACGGTGTGATCCTTGGAAAACCGAAGGACGTCGAAGATGCCTGCAGGATGTTGCGCTCTCTTTCCGGTCGCGGCCACCTCGTTCACACCGGAGTGGCGTTGGCTGTCGCCGGCGACGCGCGGGAGCTCGTGGACACCGCGAGCGTCAGTTTTTCAGCCCTCGATGACGACATCATCTCGTGGTACGTGGGCAGCGGCGAACCGATGGACAAGGCGGGAGCCTATGCCATACAGGGTATCGGAGGTCTGCTCGTGGCCGAGCTGCGGGGGTCTCCGCACACCGTCGTCGGGCTGCCGATCCACCGCCTGCCGGAGCTCTTTGCGGCCCAGGGTCTCGACTTCTGGAGGCTGCTGACCGCCAAAGGGACTTGAACGGCCTATTCACCACAGGTAATGGGCTCGCCAAAATCCTTGAAACTGAAGCTCGAGAAAATATGGTGGCCGTTGAAGTCGAGCACCCGGCAGTCCTCGGTTGTCTCGAGGTCAGCCGAGATCACCTCGAACGGGACGCCGTAGACCGATCGAGCGCGGTCGACCGAGACCTCGTATCCGATAAACTTGCCGATGCCCTTTTGCGCGAGCTTCCGCACGAGACGCTCATCGGTCAGGGCCGGATACGTGGTCAACAACAGAATCGGCCCGGTCCCTGAAAATACGATATAGGCGCGCATCCGGACACCCCCATCGGAAGTCTCAGCGTCGACCGGGTCCGGCCTTCCGTCGATGGGCCAACTCTCCAGCAGCCTTCAGTGCTCGCAGTGAAAAGCCCGACCCAGCTCTGAAAACGGCACCCGGTCGAAAATATGCGGTCCATCGAAATCGAGGACCCTCAAGTCCTGACCACGCTCGATATCGGCGGCAATGATCTCAAACGGAACGCCGTAATACTCGCGCAAACGATCCACCGGGACTTCGTACGCAATGAACTCCTCGATTCCTTTGCGGCGCAGAGAATTCTGAAGCGCCTCCCCGGTGATGCATGAGTTCGAGGTCATCACAAGGAGGGGCCCATTTCCGGTCAAGACCAAATATGACCTCATGGAGCCTCCCTTCCCAATAATCGAGCTGATCCCTTCCTACAAGATGGTCCCGTGAACATCGCTCGTCAAGGACCGGGATCACTGGGCAAAGGCGGCAGCCATGCCTTCAACGACCGAACGCGCAAATTCCTCTCTCCACCGGCTTTGCAACATCAGCTCCCGATCTTCCGGGTTGGCCATGTTGCAGACCTCGAGCAGCACCGCATTCTGCGCCGCGGTGTATCGCAATACGGCCGGAACCCAGCTCCGCCGCCCCCGCAACACCCGGTCCCGGATCGGATCGTAGGGATGGACCCTGATGTCGTTGTCATCGAGGCTCGTGAGGATCTCCTGCGCAAGGTGCCGGGACGAGGCCTCGACCCTGGCCTTGAACTCGGTCCCCAGGCGAACGGTCGGGTGGTTCCGGTACTCCGCATAGGTCTGAATGTCGCGGCGTCGCACCGTGTATGGCTTGTCGGGTCGTAGATAGCGGGACGGGACGTAAGCCATCGCACCCCGCACACTCTGGTGGAGTGAATCGGCGTGGATCGACAGAAAGACCGTTTTGGAACGCGGGACGTTCGTGCCGACACGATTGAGGATGATGTCGTTGGTCAGGTACCAGCGGAGGTGGACGCCGAGCACTGAGTCTTCGAGCCGGTATTGAGGGCGTGTCAGAAGGAACGCGTCGCGTCGTTGGGCGAGGCGATTCGATCCGGGAATCGTGTAGCCGATCTTCCCATCCTGAATCGTCGTCCACACGGTGGCACGGGTGTGGCGCTCGAGATTACTCTTGATCCGGCACATGATGTCGTAGGCATAGGTGGATTCCCAGATCCCGTTCGAGACCGCGCCGGAGTCCTTACCGCCGTGACCGGCATCGAGAATGATCTGGACGCCGGAAAGATTGGCGGCGTCGACGACCTCGAGGAATTGCCGTAGCTCAAGGCGCCCCTCCAGCCACGCCTGGCGGCGGGGGTCATTGACGGGCAGATACTCCGGCAGCAGGAGGTCGAGGGGGATCTTCACCGGGTAGCCGACCGAGATATCGGTCACATCGCCGATGCCCGAGCGCGCCGCGATCTCCATAGCTGTTTCGTTGACCTGGACCGCCAGGAGCTGGCCGGTAAAGCGCACGACCACCGCCGAATACAAGGCCTCACCTCGTCGCAGACGATAGATCGCGAAACCGCCGAGCTCGTCGGTGCCGTACTCGAGCGGCACGACACCAGCGTTCGCCTGAGCACCCGTCGCCACGGCTCCGGCCAAGGGCAGCGGCGTCCGCTTTCGCGGTCTGGGTGTCGGTGTCGCTACGGGCGGCAGGCTCCGGAACTCGGACGACAACAACGCCTCGGGCACCGTCACCGGCCGCCCGCGTTTCGGACCGGATTGCCGCAGCGCTGGATTGGCCTGGAGGAGCGCCGGGGCACGGTCGTCCGAACCTGCAAAGAGGGCCGCCAGCCAGGTCCAGCTCTCCTCACCGCCTCCAAAGGGATCGAGAACCCAGTGCTGCCAACCGGAAACCGTCCTCACGTCCGCGGGGAAGAGCTTCTGGACCGCTTCGAGACGGGTCTCCGGACGCAGCAGTTCCACCGGCAGGCGGACCGCCCGATCGCGCATCGGCGATCTCATCCCGGGGTTGGCCTCGCGAAGAGCGGCGACGGTGTCCGATGTTCCGGTGTAGCGCCGGGCGAGAGTGATCCATCCATCGCCACCCATCGGCTCCACGAGGAGCACCGGATGTCCTCCACGCTCCCACCGAATGATCCCGTGGGGCCGGAAGACGATGTCGATTGACTGCGGCCGCTGGTCCTCGACCCAGGCAATCAGGGGCACCAAAACCACCATCGCCGAAAGCCCATACCGGAGAAGACGCCACGGCCGACCGCCTCGGGCGAAACGCCCGGCTGATAGACTCATCGACAACGGGTCCACCACGCGGGAGCTGCCAGAATCAGTCTCTGAATCGCCGTCTCCTGTACGAGTTCAAGCGGGCGCACCGTATACTCGGACATACCCGCGAGGTAAGCCGATGGTAACACGCCAAAACCCGCCCGAGATGGATGCCACGTGCACCAAAGAGAAGCTCCAGGCGCTCCTCGAATCTCGAACTCACGAGGTCACCGAGCTTCGGCAGAGGATTCGAGATCTCGAGCTCCAGGGAACCGAATTTCTGTCCGCCGCGTCCCACGCTGTCATGAATCCACTCACCATCATTCAGAGCTATCTCGAGATCCTCCTTTCGGATCTTCAGGGAGGGCTCTCGGATCAGCAGGTCGAATTCGTCAAGACTGCCCACTCGGCCACCCTGAGAATGAATCGGCTGGTCGACTCCATCGTCGAGCTGGCGGCCCTCGAATCGGGCGCTGCGGAACTCGAAATGTGCTCGGTCGATATCGCCAACCTCGTATCAGACGTGTGCGCGTCACACGCGGCTCTGGCCGGGGATCGTGGTGTGGATCTTTCACTGTCGATCACGCCCAGCCTGCCACCTGCCTCGGCGGACGTCGAACGCCTGAAAAACGCAGTCGAGGCGGTGATTCTAAATGCCGTTCAATGGACCCCAGACGGCGGTCGCGTTCTCATCGAGGTATCGCCCCGCGATGACGGCATCGTCGTCGGCGTCACCGACACCGGTCCAGGGATCCCGGAGGATCAGCTGGGGCGCGTATTCGACCCATTTGTCCGCCTCTCTCGGCAAACCAGCGATCCGCAGCGCGGCCCAGGCCTCGGCCTCAGCATCGCTCAACGGCAGATCGAGGCCATGAATGGCCGCATCGCGGTGACGAGCGCTGTCGGCACGGGGAGCTCCTTCGAACTCTGGATTCCGGTGGAAGACGAGGACCGCACCTGACACCACCTGTTCCGGTGGTCGAGTCTTTTTCGTCACCAGTTGTCAGCAGAACTGAACATTGCTTTGACACCATCAAGGGAACGAGATTCTAAAACATTTATTACCAATGTTTTCCGATCTGTACCATGCAGGGTAACGCGCGAATTCAACAGTACTCGCACCGAACTGGCGAAACGGCGTGCGAGTTTCAGGGCATGCAAGCTTGCTTCCCCAGCTCGGATAGTGTGAGATCGCTTCCGATGAACAGTCTTGATTTCTATTCAAATCATCTCGATGGGTATCTCGAGGAGCTCATGCAGTTCACCGCTGTGGAGACGCCCACCGGAAATATCAAACAGCTGGATCGCGCCGCCGATTTCTTGATGGAACGGGTCTCCGGTCTCGGGTCTATCGAACGCGAGGTGCTGCCCGACCACGGTCCTTTGCTGCGGATCGTGCGCGAAGGGACCGGCGTCCGTGTCCTGCTCCTCGGTCACTTTGATACCGTATGGCCAATCGGTTGTTGGCCGAAACTGTGGCGCGTCGACAACGGTCGGGTCTATGGTCCGGGCGTATACGACATGAAGGGGGGGCTGCTCTTTATCGTCTGGCTGCTCCGGTTTCTGGAGCAGCATGGACTGTCCCACCCGCACATCGAGGCCGTCTTCAACCCTGACGAGGAAATTGGTTCACCGGGTTCCAGGCCCCTCATCGAGGAAGCCGCCCGACGGGCCGACGTGGTGCTGGTCCTTGAACCGACCAATCTCGAGGGAAACCTCAAACTTGCTCGCAAAGGTTCTGGTGAGTACGTCATCACCATCAACGGGCGGTCTGCACACCAGGGCGTTGAACCGGAGCTTGGCGTGAATGCTGTTGTCGAGGCTGCCCACCAGGTGCTCAAAGTGCTCGAGCTCGAGGACCTCACCAAGGGAACCACCGTCGGCCCGAACGTCATCCAGGGTGGGCGCGTCAGCAACATGGTTCCGGACCAGGCGGAAATTCGCGTGGACGTTCGCGCATGGACGTCGGACGAGACCCGTCGCCTCGAGAAGGCCATACGGGGTCTGTCACCCATCATCGATGGGAGCAAGATCCAGATCTTCGGCGGTTTTAACAGACCGCCGATGGAGGTCAGCGACGCTTCGATGGAGATCTTCGAGGGCGCCCGAGTCCTCGGTCGGGGTCTCGGGCTTGACCTCGCCTGGGTCAAGTGGGGTGGCTCTTCCGACGCCAATATCGCGGCCGCCGTCGGTACCCCGACCATTGACGGTTTCGGGCCGGTCGGTGAGGGGGCACACCAACTCGAAGAGTGCATCGTCGTCGACGAGGTTCCACGTCGTCTCGCGCTGCTGACCGAGGTGGTGCGTTCTTTCGTTCACATCGATTGAGTCGACGGGCGCTCCATATGAACGCTCTAGAGAAACAAACGAATCCGAAGGACGGAGACTTCATATGCACAAGGTCATGATTGCAGGCGCAGTTCGGACGCCGGTAGGTGCGATTGGTGGTGGCTTGAGTGGACTCCAGGCGCGCGAACTAGCAACCCTCACCATTCGTGGATTGCTCGAACGTTCCGGTGTCGCCGCCGAACTCGTGGAGTACACGTGTCTCGGTTGGGTAATGCAGGACCCACGTTCACCAAACATCGCAAAGACCGCCGCCGAGTTTGCCGGCGTCCCCCACACCTCTCCGGGGACGACGTTCCACGAAAACTGCGCGTCAGGCGGCGCCGCCATCCACAGTCTTGCCCGCCGCATCATGCTCGGCGAGGTGTCGCTTGGAGTGGCAGGCGGCGTCGAATCGCTCAGCAACGTGCCCCGCTACCTGTTCACCGGGCGCATCAAGGGCCAGCTCTATGGCGACATGACCCTGGTCGACGGGCTGTTCGGCGCCCTCACCGATTCCAACGTCGGTGAGAACGGAGAGCTGATGGGACTTCTCACCGAGCGCCTCGTCGAGCGGTACGGAGTCACCAGGGAGGAACAGGACGAGGTCGCCTACCGCTCGCACCACGGAGCGCTGCGCGCGTGGGACGAAGGAGCTTTCTCCGATTATGTGATCCCGGTCGAGGTCCCGCAGCGAAAGGGCGAACCGCTGGTGGTCGCCCGAGATGAAGGGCCACGGCCGATAACTATGGAAGAGCTCGCGGCCGCTCGCCCCTACTTCAAGCGCGACGGCGGCACCATCACGGCGCTCAACGCATCCAGCGTCAACGACGGCGCGGCCGTGGTTCTGCTCATGAGCGCCGAACGTGCTGCCGAGCTCGGGTTGGAGCCACTCGCCGAATTGAGGGCATTTACCAACGTCGGCGTGGCAAAGGAGTACATGGGTGAAGGGGCCTTTAAGGTGGTGCCGCCGTTAGTCGACAGGGCCGGACTCGCGCTCGGCGACATCGATCTGTTCGAGCTGAACGAGGCATTTGCTGCAGTGCTCGCCGCCGCCTTCCACGACCTGCCCGATCTTCCCAGAGACCGAACAAATGTCTGGGGCAGTGGCGTGTCGCTCGGTCATCCCGTCGGTTGTACGGGCGCACGCCAGGTCGTGGACATGGTCCACCAGCTGCGCCGGCGAGGAAAGAACATTGGACTCACCTCGAGGTGCGTGGGCGGCGGTATCGGCAGTGGCGAGGTCGTGATCACCGAGTGACCAGGATCACACCCAGTGACCTCTGACGTCAATCACCCTCGATTTTATTGACGTCCAGCGTCACTCTGGAGCCTGTTCAAAGGTGCGAATCAGGGGTCGGCTACTTAGCCTCTGCCTATTGAACCGGAACTGACGCCATCATTGATTGTTACGCGAAGCGGCGGGTCAGTTCTGCTCTCCTTCGGGAATCTGAAAAAAGGAGCCGTCCAGTATTACGATGTCCTCATCAAAGTAACTGGTACTCCCTAAGGTCCAAGGCAGATCGGCAATGCCGTTCGAGGCCATGGACGCAAGTGAGTAGGTGTCCCCGTCGCTCTTGTACTGATAAGCGAAGTTCCATGCATCAGATACAGGAACTTCCCCGACGAGCGGAATCAGATCATCAGAAACGTCTGCCAATGGTCCAAGACTGCCCGCCACCGGAAACTCGGTGTAGTCCTGCTGATAGATCCCTAACCCGATGGAAATGGTGCGAATATCCGAGACTGTTCGAGTTTGTCTCGCACGCTGAATCGCGTTCATCAGGTTCGGGATCACGATCGCGACGATCAACCCAATGATTGCGGCCACGATCAACACTTCGACAAGAGAAAACCCCCGACACAACATGTGGTCTTGAGTCTTCATGATGAACATTCCACGCAATCCGCATGCCAGGATTTGCGACCTTCACCAAGTCACGTCCCGGACACCTTGAGCACCCCCGTTTTCGTGTGGTACAGTCCTTTCCTCGGTGTGCGGGCATAACTCAGTTGGTAGAGTGTCAGCTTCCCAAGCTGGACGTCGCGGGTTCGAATCCCGTTGCCCGCTCCACCCACGAAAACACGAGGAATAAGAAATGGGTCTTTTCGGAAGTGACGATAAAACGCAGACCGCTCCGCAACCCGCGGACGGCCAGACATCGCGACCGAGCCCGCAGAAGCCACCCGACCAACGGGGAACTCGCACCGTGATTACCGACACGATCCTTATCGAGGGAACGCTCTCCGGAACAGGACAAATTACTGTGGATGGAAGAGTTCGTGGATCCATCGATGGCAAAGACGAGGTCGTGATCGGCTCTCGGGGACGCGTCGACGCGGCCGTTCACGGACGCGCGGTGACCGTGGTGGGCCGGGTCACCGGCGATATTACCGCCGACCAGAAGATCGAACTCGAGCCGACAGCGCAGGTCGACGGGGACATTACCGCGCCACGGATTCTGATCAAGGACGGTGCGACCTTCCGCGGCAAGGTCAACATGAAACCACCGGAGCCGCGCGGAGCCGTCACCACGTCGAGCGCGCGCAAGGTCGATACCAAACCCCACCAACGCTGAATCGAAGGGACATCGGCATCGTCGAGCCCCGGAGCAACTGCCAGTTCGTTTTGAAACGGAGCTGTCCCGTTTTCATCCATTGTCCGCAGTGACCGATCACTCTCCCTCGCACCTGGCCCGTGGCACTTCGAATGGGCTGTAGCGCTCGCGATAGATGCCCGCCAGCGTCAGGAACGCAGTCATCATGAGGGGCCCCAGGAGCAGGCCGACCGCTCCAAAGACGATGGCACCTCCGATCAACGACAAGAAGACCAGCAGCGTGTGCATTTGGGCGCGGCGACCGACCAGGAGTGGTTTCAGCCAATACTCGACCACAGTTGCAACCAGCAGCAGTGGAACAAAGAGTGCGACTGCGCGCGCCGTTTCACCGGCCAACAAGAGGATCAACGAGAAAGGCACAACCACCAGTGAGATGCCGACGACGGGTATGAAGGCGAGGATCGCCATCACCACCCCCCAGAGGACCGCACCGTGGAGGCCGAGAATCGAAAAAACGAGCCCGCCGACGACCCCCTGAATCACCGCCGAAACCCCGTTACCGATCACCAGAGAAGACGCCATATCCGTGAACCGATGTGTCACCAATCGCTGTTCATCCACAGGAAGCGGGAGGCTGCCTTCGCACCAATCCCTCAGCCGGCGGCCATCGACGAGGAGATAGTAGAGAATGAGAACCCAGAATATGAAACCGAACACGAACCGCAGTAAGTGCTTTGCCAGCGAAACGCCCTGTTTGTAGAAAAAGCCGCCAATGCGGACACCGCTGGTTGCGACGAGATCGTAGACGCGATCCGTCGTCATTTCGAACCCGAAAGGTTTTAAAAGCAGGTTGACGTCTTCGATCTGCCCCTGCCGCTCTTCGAGCATGGTGCGCAGGTTCCCCTCGGTGAGTTGCGTCGTGCTCATTTCATAAATACCGAGGGCTTCCTGGGACACCTCCTGGGCTATGACATACAGTGGCACCAGGAGCACCACCAGCAGGATCAGACAGATGATGAGACCCGCCAACCGGCGGCGCCCGTTGAGAGTGTTGACCAAACGCCGGTATGACGGATCGATCAGCCCGGCCGCGACAATCGCCAACAGAATCACCGAGAAAAACGGCGCCAGGACCATCAGCACGACCACCAGGCAGATACCAATCGCCGTCAACAGTCCGAACCACGCCGCCTTCTCTGGTGGAGGTGGCTCGAGAGACGATTGAGCCTCTACCGTTGCCTCGACAGATGTCTGCGTTTTTTCCACCTTCTCGCCGGTCTCCGTTCGGCTGTTGTCATGAGAGGCGCCGCTTTGCCGTCAATAGTGTCGGCACTCCCGTTCCGCCCCCGTTTCATTCATCATTGCAAGAGGACGGACAGAACGGTATTTCGAGCACCCGAGTATAGCTGTTCCCGGCGAGATCGCCGTCTCCACCAATCGGAATCCCCTGCACAGTTACCCACGCATGGCCGGCAAGTCGGGGCTCGGGATCATCACCCGGCCTGAAGCCCACATTCAGCGCGACCCCCTCACGATCCGAGAGCAGAGCGCCAAGAACGAGCGACCTGACCAGGCACGTGTTCATGCCACCGAACCACGACGTCCAGCGAGCGCTTGCGCGTCCCGCCGCTCGCACCAAACGATTGGTCGAAAAACGACGCAGCCCTCCACCGCGTGTGCACAGATCCTCGACCACGACCGTGATCGGAACCGAGCGGACATTTTGAGCGCGCCTCGCCAGCGCCAGAGCTCTCGCAAACAACGCGAGTTCAACCGGGTTGAAACGCCCTACATTCAAAGCACGACCTCCTATCTGGAGCTACTTCCATTCCATTCGTCTATATAGATTCTGCTACGCTCCGGCCATGACGACAACCACCGAAGTGGCCTCGACATTTCGCAGCCAGCTTCCACACCTTCCCCGCGCCCTCGGTCTGGTGTGGAAAGCCGCCCCCGTCTGGACTGCCGCGTGGTCGCTTCTACTGGTTGTGCAGGGCCTTTTGCCGGTCGCCATGGTCTACCTCACGCGCACCGTCGTCGATCGACTCACAGGATCCGGAAACACCGGTATGACCTCGGAGTCGCTGCGCCACGTCATCACTCCCGTCATCGTCTTGGCCATTCTATTCCTCACCTCAGAGGTCTTGCGCGCGGTGACCAGGATGGTCCGAACAGCCCAGGCAGACCTCGTCCGCGATCACGTCAGCGAGCTCGTTCACGGACGAACGATGCGGGCCGATCTCGCCCAGTTCGAGTCGCCGGAATTCCACGATCGCCTCCACCGTGCACGTCTCGACAGCCACGAGGGCCCCACCACCCTGGTCCAGAATCTGGGTTCTCTCGTCCAGTATTCGATCACCCTTGGCGCCATGGCGATCGTCCTGATGACCTATGGCTGGTGGGTTCCCCTGGCACTCTTGGTGAGCACTCTTCCCGCATTGGCCGTGGTGGCACGTTACGCGCTGACCCACCATCGATGGCTGGTACGAACCACACCTGAAACACGGCGCTCCTGGTACTACGACTGGCTATTGTCGACCCGCGAAACCGCCGCTGAACTCCGTTTGTTTGACCTCGGGCCGTCCTTTTCAAAAATGTTTCAGAGCATTCGGAGACGACTGCGACGAGAGCGATTCGCCCTCACCCGTTCGGAGGCCTTTGCTGAAGCGGCAGCCGGAGGTTTTGCGCTCGTAATCACCGGGCTCCTGGTGATCTGGATGATCGCGCAAACTGTCGAGGGTGCCATGAGCCTCGGCTCGCTCGCCATGTTCCTGCAGGCCTTTACACAAGGCCAAACCCTGATGCGTTCGCTGCTGGAGACCGTGGGTCAGACCTGGTCGAACATTCTCTTCCTCGAAAACCTTTTTGGATTCCTCGACGTCGACCCGACCGTGGTCGACCCCGCCGTGCCCCTGCATCCGTCGATGGCCACGCCACCGTCGATTCGCTTTCGTTCGGTCTCATTCACCTATCCGGGAGTCTCGAGGCCGGTGTTTCAGGACTTCGATCTCGAGATTGGCGCCGGCACGACGGCGGCCCTTCTCGGGGTCAACGGTGCAGGCAAGAGCACCCTCTTCAAACTCGTGTGTCGATTCTACGATCCGGATCAGGGAACCGTTGAAATCGATGGGATAGATATTCGAAAACTCGAGCTGACCGAGGTCAGGCGTCGCATCTCTGCCTTGTTCCAGGAGCCCGTCCACTACAGCGAGACGGTGGCAGAGAACATCTCGATGAGCGAGCCCGACCGCAGCGTCGACGAGGCGAGGATTGCTGCGGCGGTTCGGATCGCAGGGGCCGGCCCTCTGATCGACAAACTCGCTGAAGGCAGGAACACCATGCTCGGCACCTGGTTCTCCGGCGGAGCCGAACTCTCGGTCGGCGAGTGGCAGCGCCTTGCTCTCGCCCGTGCCCTGATGCGACCAGCTCCTCTCCTCTTGCTCGACGAACCGACGGCCGCGATGGACTCGTGGTCGGAATCCGAGTGGGGTAACCACCTGAGGGAAATGGCCGATGGGCGCACCGTCCTCGTCATCACCCACCGATTGACCACCGCCATGCATGCGGACGCGATTCATATCATGGACGGAGGCCGCATCATCGAGTCCGGCAGCCACCGCGAGCTCCTGGAGCAGGACGGGCCGTACCGAAGGGCGTGGCAGGGGCAGTTCGGGAAGAGTTCTCAGTTTTGAGTTTTGAGTTTTGAATTTCGACCCGGAGTAACCGCAGATCACGCAGATGAACGCAGATACGCGTGTGCGGCGGAGGTGCCATTTTTTGCATTGTTTGACGCCTCCATCTTCTGCAAGCCCACGAGGCATCTCGGGCGAAAAATGCTAAAGGTGGCTCCTCTCGGGAAGCGCGCTCCCAAAGGCGGGTTCTCTCGAGCGCTCGGGTACGGTGCGACTGCTCGAGCCGAGGGGACTTATCAGGGACGGGAGCGGCACGACTATTTTCCCCTGAAGTGAGGGCGTCTCTCCCAAGAGATTTCTCCACTCGTTCCCGGCTTCGTCCTTCGGACTACGCCGTGCCTACCGCTCGGTCGAAATGACAGGTTTGTTGTATTGATACGTGATAAGGAGGATTCGAGCCAACAATGTTGAAGGTGGCTCCTCCCGGGAAGCACGTTCTGATACGGCCCTCGTGCGGCGGAGGCGCCATTTTTTGCATTGTTTGAAGGCTCTTTCTCTCGCAGGCCCATGAGGCATCTCGGGCAAACAATGCTAAAGGTGGCTCCTCCCGGGAAGCACGCTCCCAAAGGCGGGTTCACTCGAACGCCAGAGGAAGTGACGGCTCTTCCATTCAAGAGGTTTCTCCACTCGCTGCCGGCTTCGTCCTTCGGACTTCGCCGTGCCTAACGCTCGGTCGAAATGACAGGTTTGTTGTCGGGACATTTTAATTAGGGGTCTCCCTTTCTCCCCTGCTCCTCTGCACCGCTCCCAGGTGGGTGAGTCGGATCCAACATCGAATATCTGCGCCTATCTGCGTTATCTGCGGTTTCTCCGGATGGGATGGTGGGATGGCCCCCTTTCTCCTCTGCTCCTCGGCCCCCTGCATCCTCGCGGGCACGGAGACGGAGACGGGGACCGTTTGCGCTATACTCCGGCGCCATGAATCGAGTCTCCTGGGAACGGTATTTCATGAACCTGGCGCTGCAGGCGGCGACTCGCTCGACGTGTCCCCGGAAACACGTGGGCGCCGTCATCGTCCGCGACAAGGCCATCCTGTCCACCGGCTACAACGGTTCGATCCGCAGCGCACCTCACTGCACCGATATCGGCTGTCTCATGGACAACGGCCACTGCATCCGAACAGTGCACGCGGAGGCCAACGCTCTGGTCCAGGCGGCGTGCCACGGCACCCGCCTCGAAGGAGCACAGATCTACGTCACCGCCTCGCCGTGTTTCAACTGTTTCAAGCTGATCGTCAACGCGGGCATCCGATCGATCTACTTCGGCGAATTCTATCGCGACGAGCGCGTTCTCGAGTTTGCAGCGGATATCGGAATCAAATTTGTCCACCTCGGTCTCGAGGATATCTCGATCCAACAATGATCGACCTCGACCTCGATCAGAGCTCCATCCCCCTGGAATGGCCCGAGACCTTCGGGCGAGACGCACCGACCGACATCGAGATCGGCTCCGGCAAAGGAAAGTTCCTGAACGAGTTGGCCGCGCTGCGCCCGGAACGAAACATCCTCGCAGTCGAACGTTCACCGAAATACCAGCGTCTATGCTGCGCCCGCGCGGCGCGTCGCGGGCTCGACAACGTCGCGCTGGCGGCGACGACCGGAGAGGATCTTTTGTTCCGGCTCCTGGCACCTGGATCGGTCCAGACCTTCTTCGTTCTCTTTCCCGACCCGTGGCCAAAAAAACGCCACCACAAGCGCCGCTTCATCAAACCGGACGTTGTAGCGGCGATGCGCAGTGGCCTGGTCTCCGGTGGTTTGCTGCTCGTCAAGTCGGATCACGAAGCCTACGCCGAGGTCATTCGCGAGGTCCTGGCAGATGCTCCCGGGTTCGTTCATCTCGACCCCACAGAGGCGTTTTCCGACCTACCGGTGACCGGTTTCGAAGTGAAGTACCTTGCCGAGGGCCGCACGATCCACTCGTTCGCGCTGCAGAAGACAGACTGAACCGCAACAGCGCGCGACCTACAGGGTCGTCAGGAGACGATCTCACCGGTGACGGACGTACCGTCGAACAGCGTCAGGTTGTAGCGGACGATCACCCGAGAGCGGCTCGAAGGCACTCGGAACGTGCCACTCGTCACCGTTTCTCCGGGCGCCAGATACACTTCGAAAAACCGGGCGGCGTTGACCCGTTCGAAGTCTCCCTGGTCCCATTTTCCTCCGCTGACAGTACCGCGGGTGAGGTGCTCGAACGAGCCGCGTCCATCGACCGTCATCCACCCTTCCTCGACCGACACCTCGAGCCAATTCCCGTGGTTGGACACTGCGGTTGCAAACGGGCCGGTGTTCGTCATCCTGACCTGGAGGGATCGACCGTTTCTCTCAACATCGAGATTGATCGTCGGCTCGGGACCCTCGCCACCCAGAAACCGGATCAGGGTTTCCCGGCTCAGACCCAGCTCCCGCCCGTCCGGGGGGAGTATCATCAGATCCCACCCACCCAGCTCCGGCAGGAGCAGTCGTTGGCTCTCGGCGATGGCTGCACGGAGTCGAGATGCATCGATCCATCGCACGGCAAGAGTGTCTCCGGCCGACCACTTTCTTCCGCTCCACGATGCGCTTCGGGCAAAGGTGAACGTACGGTCGAGGACTGAAGATGTGGAGACCGAAGCCACACCCTTTTCTGTCAGCGGGTCAAGATCATCACCCGGCCCCTGCAGAGGAGGCTCGGTCTTTGGTTGGATCACAACGCCGACCCTGACCCGTACTCCGGAATCGACGAGAGGTGCAAGTTTTTCTCTGAACGGCAGGGGATCGCGTTCGCCAATGCCACGGAGGACACTCCCCTGGGTTCCAAACGACGGCACGATGCAGCTGCGTGCGGCCGTCGCGACCTGGCGCCCGAGTTCCGTCTCCAACTGCGTGAAGGACAACACCGGCACCACCGAGAGTCCCGACACCTCCTGCAGAGCGGCCACGAATTCATCAAGACCCTCTGCAAGTTCCGGCAGATCGAGAATCACCTCAGCCGGAATTGTCCCTCCGAGATCGCCTTCGAGAGCCCGCCACACCGCGGTGGCTGCGGCCTCATCCAGATCCGGGCGTACGCCGGACACCTCGAGGGCGATCCCGAGGGGTATGGGTCCAGCGACGGGCCCGGCGGGATCAATCCGGAGCACCGGTGCCTGTCCTTTGAGATCGATCCTTCCACGCCACATCACCACTTCGTCCACGCCGACGCGCTGCAGGCGACCGGCAGTGGCCTCGTCAACGCCGTTATGGTCGAGCCAGACGACCAGCCGTCTCGGCGTTGGAGGGATGTCCCGAGCGACCGGCGGCGATCCCCCACAAGCGATAGAGGTCAGCAACGCGAGCACCAGCGCCACACGAATTCTCATCGTTGTATCCTACCGCGAAAATCCCACCGGCAACCCGGGCCGACGGAATTTTGAAGACACTTATCCGCGCGAGATGCCCTGATTCGCAGAACCGCGGCCTCTATCGCCTCGTGATCGCATCCCGCCTCAGAGCTCAGTCTGATGGAGCAGCGTCGGCCGAGTCGGACATCGGCGGAAACTCGAGGCGCACGATCAGCCCGCGCGTTCCATTGGCTGCTTCTACACGTCCGTGACATCTCGTTACGACCTGGTGCACCAGCGCGAGGCCGAGCCCGCTGCCGGCCGTAGTGGTCGAAAAATGAGGAGAGAACAGGTCCGGCAACCGCGCATCGGGCACACCGCCGCCGGAGTCCTCGACCTCGAGGACGACCCGTTCCGATTCGCCGAACAACCGGAGAGTGATCGTTCCAGCCTCGTCGGCAAGGGCGTCGATACTGTTTTGAACCAGGTTCGATACGGCCCGGTGCAGCCAGTGCCGATCGCCCCTGATCGGGAATGGCGCCGGATCAGCGACCTCGTGTTCGAACCTGATGCCGCGTCTGGCGAAAATCTCGGAACCCGCCGGGACGCCCTCCAGGACCGACTGCAAATTCACCGCAACAGGCTCCCAGTGTTCGAGGGCGACCAGATTGGAAAATGAGTTGGCAGTCTCTTCGAGACGCGCCACCTGAACCGCGATCTCGCGGCAGGCTTCGTCGAGCAGTCGCGGCAGCTCCGGATCATCCCGCCCGACCGCCGCCTCCAGTTCCTGGACCCAGAGGCGAACCGGTGTCAAAGGATTCTTGACCTCGTGGGCGACGATTCGAGCCATTTGATTGAGCTGAAGCGCCCGATCCGCCCGCACCAGGTCCGTCACATCATCGACCACCGCCACGAGACCTAGGGAGCCGTCGGGAAATGGAACCCCGGCGACGCCGATTCGCCACGTCAGGTCCCGCCCCGGGATCGGCTGCACGGTCTTGGCGGCGGAGCCGCCGATACTCGCCTCCTCGACCGTTGTTCGCAGCTGATCCAGAAACAGACGGCCGTGTTCCTCCTCCAACCGGTGCGCGGCCGGATTGGCAAACCTTTCCGCGCCATCGGGCTCGAGCACCACCACCGCCGACTCCAGAGTCTTGAGAGTTATGCGAAGCAGCTCTTCCTGGTGACGCAGGCTGACCTCGCGTTGCTGAACCTCTTCATTCATGGAAGCGACCGCGTCGAGTACCTCTGCCAGGTCGGTTTCTCGTGGTCTCTGAATGGAGCCCAATGGTTCGCCGTCGAGCAGTTTTCTCGCCAACGCGACCAACTCGCGCAACGAGCCGCTGAGGCGCTTTTCGATTCTTGTGGTGAGAACCAGTGCGAGGAGAGCTGATAAACAGGCACCGGTCAGCAACCAGTCAACCGCTCCCAGATCCGACCCCGAACCGGTCGAACTGGGTTGGAACAGGTGGAGCAGAAGACGCCGATCCTGGAGGTCCACGGGGCCGGCCGCCACCAACTGGTCCCGCCATTTCAGCACGGATGGATCGTCGCGCCCCAGAAGGTAGGGTGGAAACGTCTCGGGCAACGGCAACCAGGGGAGCAGGCCGCTGCTGAGGAGGTCCAGCCTCGACACCGCCACCAGGTCCGCGCCATCCCACAAAGAGACTTCACCGCCCCAGCCTTCGGCCAACCACTTCGCCAAATCGTCGTCGACGGCGAACCCGCCGCCGAGATGCACCGCGGTATAGCGTGCAGCGCGAAGTGCTTCCAACCCCCGGAGCCGTTCGAGAGACTTTTCCTGGTTACCGATGCGTTGGTGGAGAAAGAGGGTCAGCACGAACAACGGCAGCACCACACCCCCGGCGACCAGCAACCGGAGCCGACCTCCAAAGGTCGCGAGATCGGACCGGCGCACCACCGGTGGCAACGCGATGGCGGACCCGAGGAGCGCCCACAGCATTGCGATCGCGGTCCGAATCACCCAATCAGACACCGAGGGTTGATGGCTTACAGCGACCACCAGCCACTCGCCGTTCCGCCGGATCCGGGCGAGGCGCCGATCATCGCCAACTGTCATCCAGGTCCACCCGCCATCGGCATGAAAGAGCTCTCCCGCTCGGATGGCATCGAGGTTGCCGATCTGCGGGTGAAGACTCGCCGCGACCTCACCCGACCGCGTCAGAACTGCGTACCAGATCGGGCGCTCCCCCGATTCTTCCAACATTCGACCCGATCGCCAATCTCTGAGGAGGCTCCACGGTTCAGTTGCCACCAGAAGTTCGAGCGCACCCCCACCAGCGCCCGCCAGGGGCCAGCGCCGGACTAATCGTGTTTCCGTCGTCGCCGGCGAAAGATCACCCCACTGCGAAACGATGAAAAGGTCCTCGTCGAGCAACCTGAGTTCGGAGGGGGTCCGCCAGTTTCCGAGATCCCAGCTTTCGGCGAGGGCGGGCGCGAGATCCGTCAGACGGCACCGGTCGGCCGCCACCGGCAGGATCTCGTCCAGGCTCATTTCCCCGCGCGGCAGCACCACGCCCCAATCGGCGCCGTCAAAACGCTCGAGTTGGACCGGGATTCGGACCACGTACGCGGTCAATCCGATAACAGCCAGCACCGCCGTTCCAAAGAGCCGGCGGTCGAGGGAGAATCCCGACCGTGTTGTCCCCGGCCACCCAACGATCACAAAAGCGAGGGCCACCATCCAGACGCCGCCGAGTCCAGGTCGCTGCAGGTGGTCCGGAAGCCAGCTGAAACGCTCGATCGGCGTGCCGAGCACCGCTGCAACGGCAGCCGTCAGAATCGTTGCAACCACCAGCGTCCTCGACCACACCGGTCTGAGGGATCGTGCAAGACGTCCCAGCGCGGCTCCGGCCAATAGCAGAACCAGCGCCAGCACCGAATTGGATACCGCGCCCTCCGCAGCAACCATTGACGTTGTGCCCAGCGCCACCACGAGCCAGGCCGCAAGAGGCTGAAAGAACAAAGCCAGGACCGCAAGAACCAACCACCCGAACCAGTGCCACCGCGCGACGTTGCGCGCCGGCCCCGCGACAAAGGACACGGGCACTTCCACGCCCGGCCTTCCAGAGACGCGGATGTTCCGCGCGCCGGACGTGTTTTGACCGATCGAAACGGCGCCGTCTCTCGCGGCACGCATGCCCCAGATTTCGGGCGCCCGCACCGTCGTACGATCCGATACGACGATCGCACCCACCAGCTTGCCCTCGATGAACAGTGGTTCGCGAAGCCAGAGATCTGCGGCGGCGACCGACCACCCCACTCCCCACTGACGTTGACCGAGCGACCGAAGACCGAACGGAAATGCATTGCCGGCCCCGCCCCAGGCGATCACCTGCCCACGGTCATCAATCAGATAAATGGTTCGTCCAGGCGCGTTGCGGGCCGTTCGTTCGAGGGTGTCAAACGGCAACGAGGGATCGACCGCCTCACCGGCGGCGCTCAGCAGCCGGGTGAGGTCGCGGTCGGTTGCAAGTTCCTCGCCCGTCTCCAACATTCCAGCGCAATGGCGGTCCAATTGATCGGTGAGCCGCGGGGCGTCAAACCCCGCAGCTGCGGGCCACAGGGCCGGCAGCGCCGCCACCGCGACCGCCAACCACGGCAGCCACTCGTTGCCACGGGGGCGCGCAAGGGCGAGCAGACCGCCGCACAGACCGATGAGTGCCGCCGCAGACGGTTGCCACCACGGCCACGGCCCACACACAGCCACAGCCGCGAGAGCGAGCAGCCAGGACTTCGAGATTCTTGCCTGTGGCAAGGGGATTTCCATCAGCGGCAGTATATCGTGGGGCGGTGCCGTGGGCGGCTTGGACGTTACCGGGCAGCCTACCGTAGATTGGTTTTCACTTCGTCCATGCCGTGAGGAGCCACCCTAGGCATTGTTTGAACGTACCGTCTTGCTGGAAGGCAACGGTCGAGTATCAAACAAGGCCAAGGATGGCACCTCCGCCGCACGTGGGCCGTATCACCACGCACTTCCCGAGAGGATGCCAGGCACCTCCGCCGCACGCGACTCGTCTCAGCACGCGCTTTCATTGTGAGCACTCGAACGTACAAACAGGGCTGTGATGGCAAATCCGAAATCCGAAATCCGAAATTCCTAATTCCTAATTCCTGGTTCATTCGACCGTCAGTTCGCCTGCATCAGTTTCTCGATGTCATCGGCGGCGGTCGGGAGGGCCGCCGACAGATTCCTGGCACCGTCGGCGGTGACCACAAAGTCGTTTTCGATCCGCACGCCGAGAGCCTCCGAAGGTATGTAGATGCCCGGTTCGTTGGTGATCACCATCCCCGGCTCGAGCGGTGCCTGGTCGGCGGCGCCGGGGTCGTGGGCATCGAGACCGAGTTGATGGCCGAGACCGTGGATGAAAAACTGACCGAGCGTCTCGCCATTCAGGTCGCGGACCTTGGAATCTTCGAATACGCCAAACGCTATCTTGCGGAGGTCGAACATAGAGACACCCGGGCGCATCGCTTCCGCCGCACGATCGTGCGCCTCGAGAACGAGGTCGTAGATATCCCGTTGCCGGGCCGTGAATTTTCCATTGACCGGGTAGGTCCGAGTGAGATCGCCGCAGTAATAGCCGTAACGAGCTCCTATGTCGACTACGACCAGCTCACCGTCGTTGCAAAGTCCCGCGTTCTGATCGTAGTGCAGCGTGGTGGCGTTGTAGCCCGACCCGACGATCGTCGGGAATGCCAGCCCCTCGGCCCCGGCCTCGCGAAAGGCCGCATACACCGCGCCGTCAACCAGTCCCTCGCCGACGCCGGGTCGGATCACGGCAGCGGCCCGCCGTTGGCCTTCGATGGTCGCCGCCACAGCTCGCGACATCAGATCGACTTCGGCCTGGTCCTTTACGACCCGCAATGAGTGCACCAGCGGGCTCACGTCGGTGACCGCGAAGGTCGGCAGCCGGTCGCGCAGACCCGCTACGAAACGGTGGGTCGGCGGCAGCTGGGCACCGCCGGGAACCGCGGAGTAGTCGGTCCACAGAACCGAATCGGGTTCCGACATCCAGCCCTGCAGCTGGCCTTCGAAACCCGGAACCGACCGGCGGCGCGCATCGAGCACGATCTCAGACGGCGCAGACGACAGCACATCGTCAAAGCCGAACGCGTCCGCCGCTTCGTCTCCAGGGCCCCATTTGGGTCCGGTCCAGCGCTCCACGTTGGGATCTCGCGGCGGCAGGAACAGCATATCCCCACCGTCCCCCGGCCTCAGGACCAGGATCGCGTTGGGCAGTTCGACACCCGTGAGGTAGAAAAAATCCGAACCCTGGCGAAAGGTCCCGATGTCGCCGTAACCGCGATCGTCACCGGCGCCCCACAACACGATCGTGCCTCCGTCGGTCTTCTCGAGGAGTTTCCGCCGCCGGTCACGGTAGGTCTCTTTTGGTTGGATCTCTGCTGCGTAATTTCCGCCCCGCATATCACTGTGAGCCATGGGACCTCCAAGGGAACCTCACCGACCGATGACTGGAACGCCTCACATCGGCCGGGTCGCATCAGTCTACTATCGACCCCTCCCCAACCACTGCACGATGCTGCAGGTTGCCTTACAATGACCGACGACGCGGAGGGTCCGGTCACTCGCGGGAGGGCACATTGAGGGCATTCGTCGCTGCTTTGGTTTGCATGTTGAGCGGATTGGTTTCGGCCGAGACCACCATCCCCACCCCTCAGGAACACTTTGGTCATCAGGTCGGAGCGGACCACAAGCTGATCCCCTACCCGGACGTCCTGGAGTACCTGGAGATGATCGCGGCAGCCTCTGACCGGGTGTCAATCGAGGACGCCGGCCGGTCGACCCTCGACAACCCGATGAAGGTCGTCGTGCTCACTTCAGCGGCCAACCAGGCCAACCTCGAACGGCTGCGCGAGGTCGCCAGACTGCTCGCTAAACCCGGAAATCTAACATCGGAACAATCGGCGGCGCTGGTTGCAGAAGGCAAGGTGATCGCCATCGTGACCTGCTCGATCCACTCGACCGAAGTCGGCAGCACCCAGATGGTCAACGAGTTCGTCTACGATTTCGCCACCACCAAGGACCCCGAAAAATTGGCTTGGATGGACGAGGCCGTCCTCCTGGTCATGCCGTCGATCAACCCCGACGGTCAATTGATGGTGGTCGACTGGTACAACGAGTGGCTCGGCACCGACTACGAGGGCGGCCGCATGCCGTGGCTCTACCACCACTACGTCGGCCACGACAACAACCGCGACTTCTACATGCTCACCCAGAAAGAGACCCAGGTCGTCAACGAGGTGCTCTATCACCGCTGGTTCCCGCAGTCCTTCCTCGACGAACACCAGATGGGCTCGACCGGCCCCCGCATGTTCGTTCCGCCGCAGACCGATCCTCTCAACGAGGAGGTCCATTCTCTGGTGTTCCGGCAGGCTGATGTCCTCGGCACCAACATGAGCTTCCGTCTGGAAGAGGCCGACAAGACCGGCGTCGGTCACAACATGATCTTTGACAGCTACTGGCCCGGAGGGACCCGCAACACCGCCTGGTGGAAGAACGTCACCGGTTTACTGACGGAGGTGGCAAGCGCGCGCATCGCTACCCCCATCTACGTCGATCCGGGAGAGCTTCGGGGCGGCGGAAAAGGTTTCCCCGAGTACGGGCGCCGTTCGAATTTCCCTTCGCCCTGGCCGGGAGGTTGGTGGCGCCTCCGCGACATCGTCGAATACGAACTGGTCGCCACCTGGGCCTTTCTCGAGGCCAACGCCGAGAACCGTGCCTCGATTCTCAGCAATTTCAATCGCATGGCACGCTGGTCGATCGAAAACGGAACCACTGAATCCCCGTACGCCTGGATCATCCTACCCGACCAGCACGACGTGGTCGCCGCCGGCAGGCTGGTGGACCTGTTGATCGAGCATGGCATCGAGGTCTCTCGCGCTTCCGAACCTCTCCACGTCGGCTTCGCCGTGTATCCCGCCGGCACAACCGTAATCTCGGCGGCGCAACCCTACCGTCCGTTCCTTCTCACCATGCTCCGGAATCAGCGGTACCCGGAAGTCAGAAATGCTTCCGACGGCGGCATCCTGGAGCCCTACGACGTCGCCTCGTGGTCCCTCCCGCTCTCGATGGGCGTCGATGTCGTCGAGGCCGACCAACCGGTCGGCGACTCGCTCGTACCGCTGGCCGAAGCGGCGTGGCCGCGCCCGCAGATCGACCCCGACGCACCGGGCCATCTCATCCCCGCCGGTGCTGATAGCGGCTACACTCTGATCAACCGTCTGCTCGCCGATGGGACGACCGTCAATCGCCTCAGCTCCGACACGGCCCTTGGCAAACGAGGAGATATCTACCTCTCGGCCGAGGATGTCAAAGCGTCGAAATTGAATCAGATCGCCGACGAGCTCCACGTGCCCGTGGTTCCGGTAGCCGAAACCCCGGACACCGATCTCCTGGAAGTCGGGAAAATGCGGGTCGGTCTCTTCAAACCCTGGGTCGCCAGCATGGACGAAGGCTGGACCCGATTCGTGCTCGAAAACTACGAGTTTCCGCTCACCAGCCTCGCCAACGAACAGATTCGTTCGGGAGAGTTCACCGGCGATGTCGACGTCCTGCTCTTCCCGGATGTGAGCTCTTCGATCATCGCCAAGGGCAAGCCCGACAGCAGCAGCTACCGCAGCAGATTCTGGTCTCCCCTGCCCCCGCAGTACAGCGGCGGGATCGATGAATGGGAAAGCGAAGGCGACACCAAGGACGCCAAGAAGACAAAAGGCGGCAAACAAATCAAGGAGTGGGTCGAGAACGGCGGTACGGTCGTCGCCCTCGACTCCTCGAGCGAGTATTTCATCGATCTCTTCCAGCTGCCGGTGACCAACACCCTGGCCAAGGTTTCGCGGGATCAGTTCAACTGCCCGGGTTCGACCTTGAAGGTCCTGATGAACACCAAGAGCCCACTGACCTTCGGGATGCGCCCGGAGGAGGCGATTTATTTCGGAAACTCCCCAGCCTTCCAGACTCGAGTGCCCGATGCCCGTTTCGGCCGCACTGTGATCGCCCGCTACCCGGCCGACGACAAGGACATCCTGATCAGCGGCTATCTCGAGGGAGGGGCGCTCCTCGAGAAAAAGGCGGCTGCCGTCGAGTTTGAAGTCGGCAAGGGCAGGGTGATCCTGATCGGATTCCACCCCCAGCACCGGGCGCAGCCTGTGCGGACCTTCAAGCTCCTGTTCAACACGCTGTACCAGCTCGAGAAACCTGCCACACAATAAGCATCCGGAAGGCGCAGTTTTTCATCGATGAGGCCGCGTCGGTCTCAGCGATTTTCTTCACCTTCGAATTGCTTGATCCTTGATGTGAATTCGGCCGCCAGGTCGTTCGGCATCGGGATTGACAAATTGTACTGAGAGATCCGCCAACTCCCATCGACGAGCACCAGCACTCCGGTGCCCCTGCAGGACCCGTATTTTTCGTTCCACAGCATCTCGTCGAACCACGCAGTCTGTCCGGACGCCTCCAAGAAGATGTGGCGCTCCTTCTTCGTGTAGGTCCAGCCCCGGCCCTGTGAGAAGTACGGTTCGGCAAACGCCTTGAGTTCTTCCACCGACCACCGTTCGCCGGCGTCGGTGCCCATGAAGACGAGGTTGTCGGCAAAGAGGCTGAAGTAGAGATCGCCGTTCGCGTCAGACGCCGCCTGATGCATTTGTGTCAGGACCGTATCGATCGCCGTCTCCGCCTCGATCATCTCACCCGCTGGCACGTTCACCGAAACGAGGCAGCACAGTACGATTGCCGCCAGGAGCTGTTTCCTCATATCAACCTCCACCGATCATTCCCAGAGCACTCGTGACCGCCGCCACCAGCCCCCGCAGTCCAAGGGCGACACAGGCGAGAACGACCGCCCCCATCAGCACGTTTTGAAACATCGAATTGACGCCGCTGCCTCCCAGAAACTTCCGATCATTCATCGTTATCCACAAAAAGACCGCCACCAGCGGTAGCAGCAGTCCGTTGAAGGCCTGCGCGAGGATGATCACCGGTACCGGTCGAACATCGGCGATTCCGAACGCCATCCCCGTCATCAGGACGCCGAGCCACACCCCACGAAACCGGGCCGAGTCGGGTGCCCACCCTGCATCGTCTGCGCCGCCGAGCAGCGATCTGGCAGCCAGGGCCGCCGCCAGCGGCGCGGTGATCGCCGAGGTGAAGCCGGCTGCGAACAGCCCCAACGCGAGCGAGGCTCCCGCTCCACCACCGAGGCGCTGGTCAAGAACGGCGGCCAAGCTTTCATACTCCAACCCGCCTCCGAGCGCGGTGCCAACCACCAGCACCCCGACTGAAATAACGCCTCCGCCGATCACCGCCACGCCGAGACCCCACCGCATCTCACCCAGTCGGCTGCCGCGGGCCAGCGCCGAACCGAGGAAGAGGTTGTAGGGCACCACCGTGGTGCCGACCAGCCCAAGGACCAGAATCGTCGAACCCACCGGGATCCTCGGAATCAGCAACCCGGACAGCAGATCCACGATGTCCGGGCCCAGGCGTACCGCTGTCACGACAAAGGCGACGCCCATCAGGGCGACCAGGGCGCCGAGACTGCGGGCGATCCAACGGGTGTTCCCGGTCGCCAACAACATCGCGGCCGCCACTCCCGTCATGACTGTCAGGACAGCCGGTGACACATCGACCAGCAATCTCATTCCGGCCACTCCGCCAAGGAGATTGCCCGCCTCGTAAGCCGCGCATCCGAGGATGATCCCTGCTGCCACAAGCCTGGGAACCCAGCTGCCGAAGCGAGCGCGGATCGCCTCGCCGAGTTCCTTACCGGTCAGAACGGTGATTCGACCCGACGCCTCCTGCAGCACCAGGCAGGCCACCACCGAAAAGAGCAGGGCCCAGGCCAGCGCAAAATGGAAATCGCTCCCTGCCCGGGCCGCGGTGGTCACGGTCCCCGGTCCGATAAAGGCGGCGGCGATCACCGACCAGAAGAGGATGTTGAGCAGGCGCTTCAAAGTGTTGCCTTCAAATCAGCCTTCCTGTTCCGCGTTGAGCGCCGGACTCCCCACATCGTATGGGGCCCTGTAATTCAAGGCCAGATTCAGCCCTTCCAACAACGAAAGCATTGGAGTTCTCAAAAGACTTTTCGCCCTCGAATTATCCATCGAAACGTCATCCGGCCGCGGCGCGCGACCCTCAACAGAATTGGAATTTATAGGAAGATTTAATTCTGTTTTATATCCCAATTTTTCAGCGATAAACTGTGACATCTCATATCGTGTCATTCGCGAATTTCCAGCCAGGTGAATCGTGCCTGAAAAATCGCTGCCCGCCAACTCGATCAGAGCCCTACCGAGTGTGATGACATCGATTGGCGTGCGAATTTCGTTGTCCGGATAGTCTGCGGAGAGGCCTGCCTTCCACCTTTCTATCGCACCTGAAAGAAAGGAATTCCCTCTCCCAATCACCGGAAGTCCGATGACCAGAGCGACGCGGGCTATCACTCCCCCGGTTCTCATGTTCTTGACGATTTCTTCCGAACGGATCTTTGTTTCGCCATAAAAATTTACGGCGTTTGGACTATCTGTTTCTGAATAAAAACCATCTTTTCCATCAAAGACATTATCCGTAGAACAGAAAACAAACTTGATCTCATGATCTTCGCAGATTCGAGAGACATTTGCGGTAACATCGACATTGACTTTTTCTGAAATGTTCTGATTCCTTTGACAATAATCTATATCCGCTATTGCTGCAGCGTGGATCACAGCATCGGGTCTGATTTCGTCAAATAGTCCTTGCACTCGTTCATGGTCGAGGAGATCGAGCCGATGAAACTGCAAGCCTGCCGTATTGCCGGGTGGCTCGGTTCTCCCAACACCGTGAACTTCCCAATTGTCCTGCGCCTGTGTGATAACGCTGCCGGCAACGAAACCGCTCCACCCGGTTACCAGGAGTTTTCTTTTTTTGCCACGAGAAGATCTGTTCATCATCAGGATCCGAAACCGCCGCCGCCGGGAGTCTCGAGAATCACCCGGTCGCCGGGTCTCAAAGTGCAACCGTCGATGCCCGCAAGCTCGCGCCGGCTTCCATCGCTGCTGACGACCTTCTGTCGGCCCACGGCGCCTTCACCACCGCCCGCCATACCGAAGGGTGCGCTCACCCGGTGCTGGCTGAGGATCGAGAACTCGAGCGGTTCGAGGAACTCGAACTCGCGGATGAGACCATCGCCACCGCGCCACCGGCCGGCGCCACCCGAGCCCGGGCGAAGGGCGAAGCGGTGAAGACGAACCGGATAGCGGTGCTCCAGGACCTCGGGGTCGGTGATCCGCGTGTTGGTCATGTGGGTGTGGACGCCGCTTGCTCCATCGTGCCCATCGCCCGCGCCGGCGCCCCCGCCGACAGTCTCGTAGTAGCCGAAGCGGGAGTCTCCGAAGGAGACGTTGTTCATGGTGCCCTGGCTGCAGCCGGCCAGCTGCAACGCTTGGATCAAAGTGTCTACCAACCGTTGCGACGTCTCCACATTGCCGCCGACGACCGCCGGGCACTGTGTCGGGTCCTCCACATAGGGTGGGTTGAGGAGCCCCTCGGGGATTTTGATTATTACCGGTTCCAACAGCCCCTCGTTGAGCGGCAGATCGAGATCGACCAACAGCCGCATGACGTACATGGTGACCGAGTGCACGATCGCCGGCGTCGCGTTGAGGTTGCCCGGGTGGACGGGCGCGCTGCCGGAGAAATCGATGACCGCCCGGTCGCCGTCGACGGTCACGGCCGCAACCAGCGGCGACCCGTCGTCGAGCTCCTGTCCACCCACATGCACGCCATCCGGCAGCCGCCGCAGAGCGGCCGCCACCTGCTGCGAGGCCAGTTCGCGCAGCGCGTCCATGTGTTCGACGACATGCTCGAACCCCACCGCAGCGGCGAGCGCCTCGAGGGCTCCCCGGCCGCGAAGGATGGCGGCCAGCATGGCCCTGAGATCGGCGAGGTTGTCGGCCAGGGCGCGGGTCGGATAGGGCCCGCCGGCAAGGATGCCCTCGATCGACTCCCAACGCGGTTCGCCGCCGGCCAGCAACCTGGTTGGTGGAATGACCACGCCCTCCTCGGCCAGAGTCCGGGCGTCGGGGGGCACCGACCCCGGACGAATACCGCCGATTTCGGCGTGGTGGGCCCGGCACGCCACGTAGCCGAGGAGAGTGTCGCCGACGTGGACCGGGGCGACCATCGTGACATCGGGCAGGTGGGAGCCACCGTAGGCGGGGTGGTTGGTGACCACCACGTCACCGGGCGCCATCGCCATATGCGTCACCAGCTCACGGACGCACAGTCCCATCGCGCCAAGGTGAACCGGGATGTGGGGGGCGTTGACCACCAGTCGTCCGGCGGGGTCCAAAAGGGTGCACGAAAAGTCCTCGCGCTCCTTGATATTGGTGGAAATCGCGGTGCGCTGCAGCATCTCGCCCATCTCGCGGGCGATCGACGAAAAACGGTGACTCATGAGTTCGAGCTCGACCGCCGCCGGTCGCCGCGGACTGTCGGTGCCACCTCCTCCGATTTCTTCATTCGATCGGGTTCGGACCCGCACGCCGCCGTCCCCAAGGCTCCGGGCCTGCCAACCGGGCGACACCACCAAGGCACTGTGCTCCTGTTGGATCAGCGCGGGGCCTGCGATGACCGCCCCAGCCTCGAGATCGGCAGCCTCGAAGCGGTCGACCTCGCGCCAGCAGCCGTTGAGAAAACAGCGCTGCACTCCGGAGCGGTGCGGCGTCGTTGGGCTCGCGGCCTCTGCTGTGGCGGCGGCGGGTCGCGGGTCCCGGCAGCTGCGAACCACCACCCGGAGCGACACCACCTCGAGAGCCCGGTTGCCGGGGCGGTAGGAGAAAAGGCGGTAGTACTCCTCTTCGAACAACTGACCGGGGTCTGAGCCCGGCTCGAGTTCGATCTCGAGCGCTGCATCCTGACCGCTGTAGCGCAGTTCGATCTTTCGGCGCGGCCGGTCACACTCGTCGTCGCCGACGCCCTCGAGACGGAGAGCCACCACGGCCTCGGTCTCGAGCTCCTCGAACAGGGTCTCGATCGTTCCGTCGACGTCGTCCAATGGAAGCAGGACCTCTCGCTGAGCGAACCGCTCGATGACGGCGTGCCCCAGCCCCAGCGCGCTCAGGAGACCGGCGTCGCCCGGGAGGATGACGTCCTGCATCCCCAGCAGGTCCGCCACACTGCACGCATGCTGCCCGCCCGCGCCGCCAAAGGCAACCAGGCTGTAGCCCGCAGGATCTACGCCCTTCCTCACCGAGATGTGGCGGATCGCCTCCGCCATGCGTTCATCGGCGATGCGGAGCAGGCCCTCGAGGATGGCCTCGCCCGCCGCGGTCGCGCCCAGCTCGAGCCGAAGTTCGTCCAGCCGGGTTTGGGCTGCCTCGACGTCGATCGGAATCGGAAAGTTCTCCGGCACCAGGCGACCGAGCAGCAGATTGACATCGGTCAGCGTCAACGGTCCACCAGAGCCATAGGCGGCCGGACCGGGGCTCGCGCCGGCGCTCTGGGGGCCCACCGCCAGCCTCCCGTGCTCCACACGGCAGATCGATCCCCCACCCGCGGCCACGGTCTCGATGGCAAGGGCGGGAACCGCCAACTCCACCGGCCCCACCTTGTGGGAGAAGACGTACTCGAAGTCACCGTCAAAACGCGAGACATCGGTGCTCGTGCCGCCCATATCGAACGCGATGACCCTCTCGGCCCCGCTCTCACGGCCACTCATGGCCGCACCGACGACGCCCCCGGCCGGTCCGCTCAAAAGACTGTCCATCGAACGGTACCTGTCGGTGGTAACGAGCCCCCCTGCACTGGTCATGACGCTGATCTTCTGCCGGTTGGCCCCGAGCCCACGATCCACCGCTTCGAGGTAATCCGAGATGACCGGCCCCAAATAGGCATCGGCGGTCGAGGTCTGCGACCGCCGCAGCAGCCCCTGAAAGGGGCTCAAGTCACTCGACCTCGCGATGTAGTCGAAACCAGCAGCCACCAGCATCTCTTCGAGTTCCAGCTCGTGCACTGGATTGCGGTGGCCGTGCAGCAGGGTGATGCTGGCGCAGTCGAAACCGCGTTGTCTCAAACCGTCAATGCGGCGTTTCGCGGCCCCGCGATCAAAGGCTGTGATCACGCTACCGTCGGCCGCCAGACGTTCGCTCACGCCCACCACCTCTTCAGGCAACGGTTCGGGCCGCTCGATGTGGAGCGCAAAAAGGTCCGGA
>RCNF010000537.1_pt1 | contig 33000 bp, 30 predicted proteins | sample 2041311 | NCBI WGS metagenome assembly RCNF01 (sample SAMN09708228, study PRJNA481090) | Marine sediment metagenome, whole genome shotgun sequencing project. | biome: marine sediment; feature: ocean; material: sediment; isolation source: Sewage treatment plant 2 marine sediment (STP2) ...
GCCAACCACACCGAGTCCGTGCACATGGCACCGTTGCTCTTTACCGATCTCGGGACCATCTTGGCGTGGGAAGGCCTCGATCTCGATCTCGTGCCCTATGGCCAGGCCCTCACGGCAACCGAGTTGGAGGGCGCCAAAATGGTGGTGGTCCTTCCGGTTCACGACTACCCAAGCGAGCTTGCTGACGTCGATCTCTACGACGAGGCGTGGTCAGTGCCCGAGGTCGCTGTGTTAACCGACTACGTCGAGAACGGTGGTCTATTGGTTCTGACCGACAGCGCCGCACGCCTTGGGCCCTTCGGTCATCCACGGGAGTCAAACGAGGATTGGAGCGACCTCAACACTCTCGCCGAGGCGTTCGATATCGAGTTCTTCGCGCAGATCGCGGGCTCGGAGGCCGACGTCACGGGAACACACGAACTCATGGCCGGGGTCGATGGGCTGGCGATGTTGTCGAACAACGCCATCGGGTTGACCACCGTCGGCGACGCCGGCCAGACGCTCGCGATGACCAACGGCACTCCCGTTGTCGTCCAGGTGGAGCACGGGATGAATGGCGGCGAGGTCGTCGCCCTCGGTGATGTCGGGATGCTTATCAGCCAGGGCGGCGAACCCAGCAACTTCCAGTTCTGGCAAAACCTCGCGCAGTACGCCGCCGCTCGCTGAAACCGTACGACCGCCGCAGCTTTCGGCAGGGCGATTCCTGAATAGCGCGGTGAATCTGTGTGAGAGACACCGTCCTTACTCCGACTCCCGGTCCGCGAGGTCAATCAAGACGACGTCACCATTTTCGCGCATCCGGTCGAACACAATCCGCGTACCATCAGGGGTGATATCGAAGGTACTGATGGTGCCGGCGTCATCGAGCCTGGTCAGCTGGCGGTCTTCCTTCGTCTCCAGATCAAGGAGCCAGAAGTCCTGGTGGAAGTTCGCCGAAGTCTTCATGTGGATCAGGCCTCGTCCGTCGGGAAGAAAGCGCACGCGCTGACCGGGAACAAGACTTTCCATATCGGGGAGTTCTACCGTTTTCCCGTCGGGGCGAACCCCCAGCACCGGCCCGGTCGCATTCACTTGCGGCCCGTCGTACACGATGAGATCCCCTGCGGGTGACCACACGGGATTGACCGCCTGCCCCTTCACGATTCTCTCTACCTGATCACCTCTGACGTTGATCTTAAACAAACCCCGGTTGCCGTCGGGGTCATTGCCTCCAGCAACCACCCACGCTCCGTCTGGGGACCAGGAAATCGAACCGCGAACGTGGATGGCGGAAGCAAGCACCCTTATTTCGGCGCCGTCGGCGCTCAGGACGTGAAGCACGTTCCGCTCGTTTTGTCGGAGAACCAGGGCAATCAACTCGCCGTCATTTGACACGGCCACCGGTTCCAAGAGGGGCGCCTCGGTTCCCTTCCAAATTTCGTTCGCCTCACCGTCCCCGTACCGCCACAGACCGTCTCTGCTGCCTCTCGAGGAGAGGTAGAACAGATCTTCGGGCCCAAAACGGGGTGCCAAAGCCCTCAGGGTCGGCAGTTCGAATGGGCTCACGTCGTTCTCGGTCACAATCTCGTCACTGATTGGCACCTGCCACAGACCCGCTTGGGGGGAAGCCACGCTTGCGGCCATGCGACGGCCATCCGCACTTACAGAAATAGATGTGTACCGTTCCAGCCCGAAGCTCAAACGGCGCACCGAGCGGTCTTCGAGATCGAGAGACCAGAGCCAGGGTCCGGCTCCATCCTGCTCCTGCGCGATGAACAGCAGGGTATTCTCGTCGACGGGTGTTGGGAAAATGGGCTCGAGGGTGCCCGTGTTCAACGGCTCGACGCCGGTGCCGTCGGGTCGGACTCGCCACAGATCCATCTCCTTGGTGTTTTCCCGGCCACGAACCATGTAGATCCAACCGTCGGCGCCCCAGGTCGGATAGTGCTGATGAAAACCCGCACCGGAGTTGAGAATTTCTCGGCGATCCGAACCGTCGGGATTGGCGACGATCAGCGGGTCCCCGGGGTCGGAGGTCTGGTAGACGACATGTTCTCCATCGGGAGACCAGGAGGCGTTGATCGCATGAGGGTCAAGCCAATTCCGTGGGGTTCCTCCGTTCAGCGGCATGCGCTGCAACCGACCAAACAAGGATCCGGGCAACCAGACCTCCGATCCGTCGGGGCTGAAGTCGACGGATCGTAGAAAGGACACAACAGTCAGGTCGCGTTCCCTTGTCAGATTGAAAGGTTGCCCGGTGCCCACCGCGACCACCCAGATATTGAACCGGCCGCCGCGATCCGATAAGTATGCGATGTTCTTGCCATCACGCGATATTGCAACGCTGCTCTCGGAACCCGCAGAATCGGTCATCCGGGTGAAAGTAGCTCCTTCGAGTATGTTGGCCGGTTCCGGTCGACGGGACCAGTGATCAACCCGATCACCACGGCGGCCGAGAGCGCAAACAGGGCCCCCCAGAAGAACAATCGAGGGCTCTTGCGTCCTGACTCGAATGGCAGGGCAGGGGTGGCGACGTCGACTCCGGACTTTTCAATGACGAGCCCAATATCACCCATGTCTCGAGGCCGACGCCGTGGGTCTTTCTCGAGCGTATGCTGCAGCAGTTCCCTGACCCTGAATGGAAGATCTGGGGGCAGGGCATTCCAGTCCGGCTCTTGAGTCACGATGTTCGCCAGAACGTCGGTGGCGGTGTCGCCCGAAAAACACCGCATCCCGGTCAGCATCTCGTAGAGGACACAACCAAAGGCCCAGACATCTGCGCGCCGGTCGATTTTCTTACCGCGGGCCTGCTCGGGGCTCATGTAGGCAGCCGTTCCCAGTATGGCGCCCGCCCGGGTCATGGCCGCTGTCATGGTCGGCGCACTGGTCGCCGATTCCTCGCCCTCCGGCGGGTCGGCGTAGGCCCTGGCGAGGCCGAAGTCAAGCACTTTCACTTTGCCGTCGGGCATACGCTTGACATTGGCGGGTTTCAGATCGCGGTGGACGATGCCCTTCTCGTGGGCCTCAGCCAAACCCTCCGCAATCTGCCGGGCTATGTCCACGGCCTCGTCGACGGGCACCGCGCCATTGCCCAGCACGGCGGCCAGATCCTCGCCTTCGACCAGTTCCATGACCAGAAAAGAGCCGTCAGCAGTCGTCTCGAAACCAAAGATCGAGGCGATATTGGGATGGTGCAGCGATGCGAGAAGTTTGGCTTCGCGTTGAAAGCGGGCCATACGGTCTGTGTCGGCGGCAAAAGCCTGAGGTAGGAACTTGATCGCCACCTCGCGATCAAGCTTTGTGTCTCTTGCCTTCCACACCACGCCCATCCCACCCTCGCCTATCTTTTCTACAAGGGTGTAGTGGAGAACAGATTCAACTGGTTGTGGAGACATCGTCTCAAGCATACAGCTTCCAGTGCAATCGTGCCAGGAATGGTCGCCCTTTTACGGCGGTGCGGTTATGGGGCCGTCTTCGGACGAACCGAGAGCGAATAAAGCCTCGACCGATTTGGTTCCTGTTTGGGGATACCAGCACGCCAATAGAAGTAATATGACTCTTCAATACGATGGGCACCTGTCGCATTACCGCCTGATCGAACAGATCGGTGAGGGTGGGATGGGCGTGGTGTGGAAAGCGACCGACACCCGCCTCGACTGCACCGTTGCAATCAAAGTCCTCCACACACACCTGTCGCAAGATCCTGAGCTGCGCGCGCGATTCGAGCGCGAGGCGCGCACGATTTCACAGCTCAACCACCCGAACGTCTGTACGCACCACGATGTCGGCCGCAACGCCGAAATCGATTTCATCGTCATGGAGCATGTCGAAGGTGAGGCTCTGGTCGATCGTTTGAAACAGGGTCCCAGCCCGTGATCGTGGGCCTCCCGTACTTTTCTCACATGAGCCCTTGACAAGATTCGACACGAAACATACTGTATATACCGTATATGAACAGTAAGTCATTTTCACTGCTGCTCCACCTGGCCCCGGATGACCCGGAGCCCATCCGTGATCAGATCGTTCGCCAGCTCCACGATCGCGTCGTTCGCGGCGAACTGGCGGCCGGCACTGTGCTGCCCGGCCACCGCCAGCTGGCGCGCCAATACCGGGTGGCGCCTTCGACGGTCGAGGCCGCCTATGAGCTCCTCGTTGACGATGGACTGCTCACCGGAGTGGCTGATGACGAGGTCAGGATCTCGACCCTCGACCCTGAGCGACGGCGCGACCTGGTGGAGCGGCTCCAACTCGACAGACTGGTGGCCCAGGAGCTCGGACGACGCGAGTTGGAGATGGCCCGCGACGTCCAGCGTCGGCTGTTGCCGCCGTCGGAGCTGGCCGGGCCCGGCTGGGAAGTTGCCGCCCGGTGTGTGCCGGCCCGAGTCGTCGCCGGCGATTTCTACGATGTGCTCAGACACCAGGATGGAAGCGTCGACGTGGTCGTGGCCGATGTGGCCGGCAAGGGTTTTGCCGCCAGCTTGATCATGGCTTCGGTCAAGGCGATGCTGCCGTTCGTGACGGCAGAGGGCAGCGTCGCCGAGTCGCTGGCGAATCTGAACCAACGGCTCGCACTCGAATTGGGCCGCGGCGAGTTTGTCGCCCTGACTCTGGCGAGATACCGCCCGACAGCCAACAGCGTGGAGATCGCCAACGCCGGTGCACCCGATCCCTATCTGATCCGTCCGGGCGAGTCGCCGCAGCCATTGTCGGTGCCCGGTCCGCGGCTGCCGCTGGGCGTTCGTGAGCACGTCGCCTATGCCTCCCGGACCGCGGATCTGGCCGATGGTGGGAGTCTGTTGCTGATCACGGATGGTCTGCCAGAGGCTCGCGGCGAAGACGGAGAACCATTGGGGTACCAGGCCCTGGAGTCGATGCTTTCCAAGAGGCCCTTCACCGGATCGCCTTCATTCTGGCTGACCGGGCTGTTCGACAGAGTCCAGAAGCGCACTGGTCGCGTGCCCGAAGATGACTGGACGGCGGCGATGCTGGTGCAGCGTGACGGGGAGGAGCCGTCGTGATCCTCAATCTGTCGGAGCTTTCCGACGAGCCGTTGCACGCGCAGATCTCCCGCCAGATCCGGGCGAAGATCCTGACCGGGGATCTCGACGGCGGCGATGCCTTGCCTTCAATCCGCGGTATGGCCAAGGGGCAGCGGGTAAGCGTCATCACCGTGCAGCGGGCTTATGACGACCTTGAGCGTGAGGGACTGGTGAGATCCCGGCGCGGCAAGGGTTTCTGGGTGGCACCTCTAGCCAATGGGAGAAAGAACACGATGGCCGAGGAAAGATTCGCCGACGCACTGCAACAGATCGTCGCGCACGCAACCGCTGAGGGCCTGAATGGTGCTGACATGCGGCGCATCCTGAACCAGCTCCTCAAGAAAGGTGCTCGGAGATGAGTGAACCCCGAACTGAGAACATCGCGGCCGCACGTCTGACCGGACTCACCAAACGATTCCCGGGATTTCAGCTGGGACCGGTCGACCTGACCCTGGAGCCCGGCACCGTGCTCGCCCTGGTGGGGCCCAATGGTTCCGGCAAGACGACGACCCTGAATTGCATGGCCGGGCTGATGGTGCCCGATGCGGGCGGCACCGAAGTGTACGGAGCACCGGTCCACCCGACACAAACGGCGTACCGACGAGACGTCGGCTATGTCGGTGAGGAGAGTGGCTTTTTCCAACGTTGGACCGCACGCCGGAACCTGGCCTATCTGGCCGAGCTGATCCCCGAGTGGTCGCGCGACCGCGCGCGTCAGCTCTCCGAGCGCATCGCGCTGCCCCTCGACAAGCCGGTCAGCAAGCTGTCACGCGGCAACAAGACAAAGCTCGCCCTGGTGGCGGCGATGGCACACCGGCCGAGGTTGCTTCTGCTCGACGAACCGACCTCCGGTCTCGATCCCGTGGTGCGGGCGGAGGTTCTGGATGTTCTGTGGGAGAACATCGAGGACGGAGAACACGCGGTCCTCTATTCAACCCACATTCTGTCCGATATCAACCGGTTGGCTGACGAGCTGGTGTTCCTGCGTGACGGTCAATTCGTGCTGCGGACCGGACGCGACGAACTCGGCGAAAACTGGCGGCGGGTCTCCTTTAGGTTGCAAAACGAAGAGGTCGAACTGTCCGGAATCGTCGAGCACCGCCGGGTCCGATCCGAACACCAGATCATCACCCGTGACGCCGAAGCCACGCTGCAGCAGCTCGCCGAACTCGGGGCGGAAGCGGTGGAGGTTTCGCGGATGAGCGTCGACGAGATCGCAGTCCAGATCCTCAAGGAGGGGCACCATGTTGCGCGCACTGAAGGCTGAGCTCGAGTATTTCCTGCCGTGGTTGCTTGGCGGTCTCGGCATTGCCGCCTTCGTCGTCATTCTGCTGAGCGTGTTGATTCGGGTCCTTGACGACGGGGATGGTCCGCCGATTTTCGTCATAGCAGTCTTTCCGATCATCGCTGGCATGGTCGTGTCGTTTATTGCCCAGAGCTATCGGTGTGAGGAACGACGGGCCCGGTTGCTTCTCGCGGGGCCCCTCGCGCCCCGGCAGCTCGCCGGCGTGACCGTCCTTCTGCCGGTGTTCTTCGTCGGCCTCGGCGCACTCGCGGCCGTTCCGATGATCGCACTGGCGGCGCTGATCTCCGGAAAATTCGAGCCCTCCGCCTTGAGTGTCGCCGCCGGTTTCGGCGGCCAGTTCTGGGCCTACGCACAGTTGGGACCGTTGGCGCAGGAATCGAGCGCGGCCCGTCGCCAACAACGATCCGGCGCGGCCAGCGCCGGGTGGGCGGTATTCGGTTCGGTGATTCTGGTGTTGGCGGCAAGCCAGTTCTTCATGCACTCGGTATTCGGACATATCGGAGTCGCGGTTGCCGCCTTTTCAGCCATGGGGGTTGCTGCCGTGCTCTACACGCGCCGGACCGACTTCACGCGCTAACAGGGAGTCCGTTCTTGCGGGACGATGGAACGTGCAAAAAAACGCCGCCCCATCCGGGGGCGGCGTTTTCAACATCGTCGCGATGTTCAACGGCTTTTCGTGCACGACGTTCCAGATGTAGTCCTGATGGGATCCGCAGATTTCGCTGAATTCCTTGCCGGCGGCCTCATCCTTGTTCTTGATCTCGGCAAGCATGGCGCCGCGGGTTGCGAGGAGGGTCTTCACATCGGTGCCGGTGAAGGTTACGGCGCGGCGCCACTTGCCGCCGGTGCGGTGGGCCATCCACCCCCACGACGAGAGCGTCCCAGCCTCGACGGCGGCGTCGTAGACCGGGGCGCACGCGGAATTGACGATATCGTCCGCGCGCTCCTGTTTGCTGACATCACATTCAAAATAGGTGGCGTAGACAAACGACGGTGTTGTGCCCTCCTGGGCATCCGCGACAACGGGCACCAGGAATGTCGCGTCAACGCCACCCGTTGCTTCACACGAGTCCGAACCTCGAAACGAACCATTGAACAACAGACCTTGAGGAGGTTGGTGTGAAATATGTGAGCAGCTTTGTCATTCCCGTGCCCAAGAAAAAACTCGATGTCTATCGTCGCAACGCAAGGAAATTTGCCAAGCTCTGGATCGAACACGGTGCCCTCGAAGTCGTCGAGGCCGTGGGCGACGATGTCAAACCGGGCAAACTGACATCGTTCCCGAAGAGTGTGGTTCTCAAGCGGACCGAAACGGTCGTGGTCTCCTGGATCACATTCAAGTCCCGCGCTCACCGCGACCGCGTCATGAAAAATGTCATGAGCGACCCGCGGGCGCGGAAGTTGATGAACTCGACGGATATGCCGATCGATAACACGCGGATGTTCTGGGGTGGATTCGACGTGATCATTCGCCTCTGATCGCCCGGCGCGGCGTCGACCCTGACAAGCAAGCATTGGACCTCCGCCGGTTGAACACTCGTAATCGCGCTGGAGATTCGACATAATCACGTCATGGATCACCAACCAACAGACCCGGCCGAAGACTCCCCTGCCCCGGCTCCACGTCTAACCATGCGTGGAGTCGCGCACGACGCGGCAAAGCACTTCTTTGATTTGGAGAGCGGCTGGCTGCGGACGGTTCGCGAACTGACCCTCGCACCCGGCAGGATGATCCTCCGCTATGTCGAGGGACACCGCAAGGTCTACGCCAACCCCTTTGCCTATCTGGTTTTCGGCACCGCCGCGAGCTTTGTGGTCCAGAAGCTGATCGGCTTCCAGGCCAGAATGGTGGCGACAACCCGCACCAACGCCATGGACAGTCCGCTGCAGATGGAACTCATCAACAGTTTCACCGAACTCGTGTTCCAGAACACGCTCTACATTTCCTTCGGAATCCTGGTACCGATGGCGGTCCTGGTTCGCCTCTTCTTCCGCAAATCAGGCTACAACCTGGCCGAGACGTTTGTGTTCGCCCTGTACACCGGCGGTCACCTTGCCCTTCTCGGGGTCGTGTTGATCCCGATGTATATGCTGCTGCCGCCGTCGGGTGCCATCCAGGCTGTCGCGGGCCTGACAGTTGCGATCGGCTACATGATCTATGCGGCGCGTGGGTTTTTCAAGGGTGGTTTTTGGTCGGTCGCGATCAAAACCGGCATCGCGTATCTGATGGCCTACGGCACCTTCATGGTGGTCATGATGGTCTGCGTCATCGTCTATGTTCTGATCGTTCTGGTCCCCTCATCGACCGGCGTGGAATGGGATCTGGTCACCGCCACCGACTACGAGATGGTCCCGGTGGTCGAAAAGCTGCTCGACGACGGCGCCGACATGAACGCCACGTCACAGCGCACCTCGTTGCACGCGGCGGCCGCCAACGGCAATCTCGAAATCGTGGAGCTTCTGATCCAACGCGGGGCCGATGTCAATCGGCTGGATATCCACGGCAGGACGCCCCTGTACGTGGCGATCGTCGAGCACCAGTCCGAAGTCGCCAGGCGGCTCACCGAGGAGCCGTCCGATGTCGCAGTCCGCGCCTCGGACGGCAGCACGCTGTTGATGGCGGCGGTCCGGGCCGAAGACGAAGTGCTGGTTCGCTGGGCTTTGGACCAGGGCATCGGAATCGACGCGGCGCGGCCGGAGAAAACACACGCGACGGCTCTGATGATGGCCGCCCGCTCGGGCAACCTCGAGATCGTGAAGATGCTCCTGGACAGTGGAGCCGATGCAAGCCTTGAAAACCACAAGGGCCAAACGGCCCTCGATCGCGCCAGGGGCAGCGACGTCAAGGCCCTATTGAAAAAGGGCTCCGACTGACTCGAGCTGAAGGGGGGCCGCAGCGCCCCCAGGTCCCATTCGACCTACGCGAGAATTTCCGCGTGGTGCTTGATGTGATCACCGATAAAGGTCTGGATGAAGTAGTAACTGTGGTCGTACCCAGGCTGCATCCGCAACACGATCTCCTGACCGGCGTCGGTGCAGGCTTTGGCAAAGTCTCCGGGGAAGAGCTGGTCGGCGAGGAATTGGTCATCCTCGCCCTGGTCGATGAGTATCGGGCTCTGCCGCCGACCCGCCTTTACTAATTCGGTGGCGTCATGTTCGAGCCAGGCATCACGATCATCTCCCAGATACCCCGAGAGGGCCTTGATGCCCCACGGACAGCGACTGGGTGCGCAGATCGGCGCAAAGGCCGACACCGACCGGTAGATCTCTGGATGTTTGAGTGCCAAGGTGAGGGCGCCATGACCACCCATTGAGTGGCCGAAGATGCCGGTCGCCTCAGCCCTGGCGGGAAAATTCCTGTTGATCAAGGAACGAAGTTCGTCGACCACGTACGAGCCCATCTTGTAGTGGGCCGACCACGGTTCGATCACGGCATCGAGGTAGAAGCCGGCGCCGGTGCCAAAGTCCCAGTCGTCGTCCTCTCCGGGAACGCCCGCACCACGGGGGCTGGTGTCGGGCATGACCAACATCAGGCCGTGATCGGCGGCGTGGCGTTGGGCGCCCGCCTTGATGGTGGCGGTCTCCTCGGTGCAGGTCAGGCCCGCAAGGAAATAGAGAACCGGCACCGGTTGCTGAGACGCCTGAGGCGGCAGGTAGACCGCAAACCGCATCTCGGTTTCGGTGGTTTCGGAACGATGCTTATAAAAGCCCTGGGTGCCTCCATAGCACCGCTGCTCGCTGATGGTCTCAAACATCAGATCGTCCCTCTTTCAAAACAGCACCACGCTGCGAATCGACGTCCCCGCGTGCATGAGATCAAAGGCGGTGTTGATCTCCTCGAGAGGCATGGTATGGGTGATGAGATCATCGATGTTGATCTTGCCATCCATGTACCAATCGACGATCTTCGGTACGTCGGTGCGACCTCTGGCGCCACCGAACGCGCTGCCCCTCCACACTCGTCCGGTAACGAGTTGGAACGGACGGGTCGATATTTCCTGGCCGGCCCCGGCAACCCCGATAATGATGCTTTCCCCCCAACCTTTGTGGCAGCATTCGAGGGCCTGTCTCATCACATCGACATTCCCGATGCACTCGAAAGAGTAGTCGGCGCCGCCCCCCGTGAGATCGACCAGACACTCCACCAGGTCGCCCTCGACCTCCGTTGGATTGACGAAATGCGTCATCCCGAATCTCTCAGCGAGTTCTCGTTTGGAGGGGTTCGTATCGACACCGACAATTTTGTCGGCGCCTACAAGACGAAGACCCTGGATAACGTTGAGGCCGATTCCGCCGAGCCCGAACACCACGCAATTGGCACCGGGCTCGACCCTAGCTGTGTTGATCACCGCGCCGAGCCCGGTGGTGACGCCGCAACCGATGTAGCAGATCTTGTCAAAAGGAGCATCGGAACGCACCTTTGCCACCGCGATCTCCGGCAACACGATGTGGTTGGCGAAGGTGGATGTGCCCATGTAGTGGAAGATCGGTTCTCCGCCAAGACTGAACCGGCTGGTGCCATCCGGCATTAGGCCCTGCCCCTGAGTGCTACGGATCGCCTGGCACAGATTGGTCTTGCCGCTCAGACAGTAGTCGCATTGCCGGCACTCCGGTGTGTACAGAGGAATCACGTGGTCGCCCACGTCGACGCTGGTGACGCCGGCACCCACCTCGGCCACCACCCCGGCACCTTCGTGGCCGAGGATCGACGGGAACAGCCCTTCGGGGTCGGCCCCCGACAGGGTGAACTCATCCGTATGACAGATCCCGGTGGCCTTGATCTCCACCAGGACCTCCCCCGCTTTCGGGCCTTCCAGGGTCACGGTTTCAATGGTCAGGGGCTTACCGGCCTCAAAGGCCACTGCGGCACGAGTTTCCATCTGTCAAAACCTCCCGTCAGCAATCAAAGACATCCCGCATCGTCCACAGATGGCCCAGGTTGTCGATATCAGGTCTCAATTATTGTAGCGGGTCGCGCCCTGCATCGGCACAACGTCAACTCCGCGTTCCGTCTTTCAAGAGGTCTCGTCCCGACCGGCTAGGTAGCATCCACCTCGAGGTCGTAGTCCACGCCCGGCATCTCGAAGCCGTGGTGTCTCAGGAATTCGCTGCGAAAACCGTCGATCTCCGGGACCCGCCGCGCCGGGTCGTCCTGCACCTGCTGCCAGAGATCGGCGACCTCGCGCTGGACATCATCGCGCATCTCCCAGTCGTCCAGCCGAATCCTGCCGCCGGAGTCGAGTGGTTTCGGGTCAGCCGTGAAGAGGTAGTCGTGGTAGAGGCGGTACATCTGTTGGATGCAACCCTCGTGCAAGCCCTTGCGTTTCATGACCGCATAGAGCAGAGAGATGTAGAGAGTCACCGAGGGAATGACGGCGCTCGCGCGTGTGACCAGCGCCTTGTTGACCGACACGATGGCCCGCAGATTCTGGTCCTTGAAGCGGCCCTGAATCGTTTCCGCCGAGGCTTCGAGGTGCTCCTTGGCGCGGCCGATCGTGCCGTCGCGGTAGATCGCCGCAGTGAAGGCAGGACCGACGTAGGAGAGCGCCACCGTCACCGCGCCCGGGGCGAGCATGTCCCGGTCGTTCAGCGCAGAGATCCAGTCCATCCAGTCCTCACCGCCCATCACCTTGACCGTTTCGGCGATCTCCTCCTCGGTCGCGGGCTCGGCGACCACATCCGACAGCGCGCCGGTCTTGATGTCGACGGTCTTGCCGCGGAACTGCTGTCCGATCGGCTTCACCACCGACGAGTAGATCTCACCGGTCTTCGCATCAATCCTCCGCGGGGCCGCGATGCTGTAGATCACGCAGTCAACCGGGCCCATTTCGTCCTGGATCCGTTGAATCGTCTCGCTCTTGACGTCGTTCGAAAAGGCATCCCCGTTGACGCTGACGGCCGCCAAACCGATCTTCCGGGCTTCTTCTTCGAACGCGACATTGTTGTACCAGCCGACAGTCGCCGTGCGCCTTTCGGTGCCCGGTCGCTCAAAGAACACGCCAGCTGTTGCCGAACCGCACGAGAATGCCGACGTGATCCGAGCGGCCAATCCATAACCGTTCGAGGACCCGACAACCAGAACCCGTTTCGGCCCATCGATCGGTGGTTGGCTCCGAACGTAGTCGATTTGTTCCCGCACCTGCTCCCGACAGCCTACAGGATGGGCCGTCAGGCAGATATTGCTTCGGATCTTTGGTTCGATCTTCATGTTTTCGTCACCAAGACCCCGAGGGCGCACATCGCACTTGTATTCACACCACTCTCCTCAACCCTTTTCGGGAATGTCGTCTCTCGATTCGACAACGATAGCAGGGGCGATTGATTTTCCCGTTTCAATGAGCCCAATGAAACCACAACTGCAGATCACAAGAGATCAGATCTGGCGTTGTGGTGCGGCCGTCCCGGCCGCACGAATTCGATGCTCTGATGAGGATCATTCGCCGATTATTGGGTCCCGACGGCCCCGACCTCAAGGCTCCCAACGCGACATGTCCCCCCACTCGAAGCCATTTTCGAAAATCAACGAGAGACCGTCGATGATCCCATTTGCGGAAACGGCAGATCGACAAACGCCGGGATGGTGAATGCGGGTGAGTCTTCCCTGAGACGATAATCGCCGGCGGCAGGGATGCCCCGATTCCGCGACCTGATATGAGTCACGCCGAGCCAGGCTGGCGCGCTACCATGAGTGTATGAGCCGCAATCGGGGACTTCACCCTCGCCCACGACATGCGTCCTGAGCTCGCCTACCCCGTCGCCGCCCGGGCCGCGTGCTATGAGCTGCTCGGCAACGACGATCGCGCCGCGGAAGATCGCGTCCTGGCCGAGACGATTGCAGGTGGGTATAGCGACTGCAGCGTGTTCCGCGACCCGTTTCGCTGGTGATCGGTTCTCGCCCGCGGCTGCCCGGCAATTTCATGTTCCGGGCTCATCATCCGACCTTCCGTAGCCAGTGACAATTGCCAGGACCGTCACCACCAACAAGGCCCAGGAGTGGAAATTTGCCAACCCGATCTGCAGCGGGGCGAGATGCGGGAGGCCCGCAGCGGCACCCGAGCTCGTGGTGCTCGAGGCGAGCACGGTGGGAATGCAATACGGGAGGATGAAGGGGTAGACGCACACGGTAAGATCCAGGAGGTTGGCTCGCCGGTATCTGCCGAGGCCAAATCTCTCTCCAATTTTTCTGGCGTAGTCGCCAACCGTTAGCAACGCGACCACCGAATGCGTCGTCAAGACGACCGCCGCCGAGACCGTGGAGAACATCCAGATCTCGGCGCCGCGCGGCGAGGAGATCTTATTGCTGGTCGCGTCGACAATCCGCCCGAGGATGCCCGAGGCCTCGATACCCGCCACCAGGCCCGACAACAGAATGGTGAAGATCGAGATCCCGATCCCGCGCTCCATCCCGTCAATTATCAGTCCGCGGGCGGAATAGCTCGCGGTGTCGATCGAGATGATCTGGTCGAGACGAATCAGACCGAGCAGAAGCCCGATACCCGCGGCCACCAGGATTCCAGTCAGCAGGCCCTCCAGAAGAGGTCGTCGAGCAATCAGCAGCCCGATCACAACGCACGGGGCGATCGCCATCGCCAACGCCCGGAGGTTTCCGGACGATACGAACTCTTCGCTCGAAGCGGTCGCTGCCCCACCCAGGGCGCCATAGGCGATAACCGCCACGACCGCGGCTGGGATCGCATACTTGAGCCGGCTCCGAACCACTCCACCGATGTCGGCCCCCTGGGTCGATGCCGAGGCGATGGTGGTGTCCGAGACCGGCGAGATGTTGTCGCCGAAGGTCGCCCCGCCGATGACGGCACCCATCAAAATCACCGGGTCGGTCCCGAGACCGGCCGCCGCCGGATAGAGCAGCGGCGCACAGAGGATCATTGTGCCCAGACTGGTCCCGGTTGCGGTCGAAACGAGACAGCAGATGAGAAATGCGGCGACGGCGAAGCCTCCACCGTGGACACCCGATCCCTGCGCCGCCCAGACCAGCGCATCGACAAACCCGCTGGCGTTGATCAGGCTCGCCAATACGCCCGCCAACAGCCAGGCCAGGATCATCAGGAGGACGATCGGCTGGCTCATCCCGCGGACGACGGTATCGGCCCACTGCGACCGGTCGCGCGCCAACAGCATGGCCAGGGCGAGCGCCGCCATCAGCACCGGCCAGAAACCCCTTTCGTCCGGAGCTCCTGAGAGCCCAAGCCACGCGACGCCTGCCAGGAAGAGCACAAAAGGGGCGAGGGTTCCGAAGACCCCGCCACGAAAACGCAGCTCTGTTGCGTGCGGATCAGGTTCGTTCAAAGCGCTTCAACATACCAGACCCCCGAGGCCTCGTAGTATGGTTGACCGACAGGAGGACTCCATGGCCGATCGATCCGACGAATTCACACTTTGGGATCTGCGCGTCGAGGTCATCGCCGGCGACAAGGAGATGGTGTGCAACCACCAAGAGGGCGATTCCTTCGAGGTGTCGGGCGAGAATCTGTCGTTGCCGCCGGGTCAGACCTTTCCGATCTACTCCCTCGCCGCATTGCTACCGTTGTTGCCCGCCAAACAGCGAGACACCGATGCCAACGACTGGATGACCACTGACACAGTGATTGCCTGCCCCGACCCGAACTGCGGCGGCAGGTTCCGGATCGTCCGCACCGGTCGCACGACCTTTCGCCATCGAGAGGTCACCCGTGTGCCCCTGGGCGAAACCGGGGAGAGTTCGTGACCGAGCGTATCGAACTGGCCCCGGGCTATTCGGTGTGCCGGGTCATCAACGGGCTCTGGCAACTGTCACGGGGACATCAGTCTGAAGCGGTCGATCCGATCCAGACGGTCAAGAAACTCCTGCGACTCGTCGATGCGGGATTTACGACATTCGACTGCGCCGACATCTATCTCGGCGTGGAGGAACTTCTCGGTCTGTTGCTGAGGGAACTGCGGCAATCGCACCGCGACCCATCTCTTGTTCAGATTCATACCAAGTACGTGCCCGATCGCTCGGCGCTGGCGACGTTGCGTCGGTCGGACGTCACCGCCTCGATCGAGGGCTCCCTCACGCGCCTCGGAGTCGAGCGCCTGGATCTCGTACAACTCCATTGGTGGGACTACGATCTGCCCAACTACCTGGAGGTGGCGGGCTGGCTCGCCGAGCTCCAGAATGTGGGGAAGATCCGCTGTCTGGGGACCACAAATTTCGATGCACGCCACCTCGAAGACCTGGTCCGAGCGGGAGTGCCGATCATCACCAACCAGACCCAATATTCCCTCCTCGATCGCAGGGCGGACGGGACCATGACTGATCTCTGTCAGAAGAGCGGCATCCACCTCCTCTGCTATGGTGTCCTCGCCGGCGGATTCATGACCGAGAGGTTTTTGCGGGCAGCCGAACCCGGCACCCCGTTCGACAACCGCTCACTCGTCAAATACAAGCTGATCATCGACGAGTTCGGCGGGTGGGCTCTCCACCAGGACGTGCTCGAAACACTCCAGGAAATCGCTTCCCGACATGACGCCACCATTGCAACCGTTGCCGCGCGCTGGGTGCTCGACCGGAACCGGGTCGCCGCCGTGATGATCGGTGTGGGCTCCCGGGATCACAGGGACGACCATCGTTCCGTCTTCGACATTCGCCTCGACACGGAAGATCACGATCGCATCGATGAGATTCTGGCGCGCGCCAAAGGCCCGGCCGGCGATCCTTTCGAGCTCGAGCGAAAGCCCGAAAGCCCACACTCCCAGATCATGTGGACCGATCTGAACAACCGTAGGAGTTCGAGCTGACATCGTCGCCTTCCACAATTGCGGGTCGCGATGGCTACCAGGCATTTGGAGGTTGATCCACCTCTCCACCGACCGGCGAGCGGATTCGTCTCACACCTCACTGCAATCGTTCGCAATCCCCGCCGACTCGATCACGGCAGGTCTCCCCTGTTGCTCCAGAACTCGAAGCACACAGCCGGACGATGTTGGAACCGGAAGCACTGATCTACGACAATCCGGGGCATGACATTGACTGACTTCTTCAAATTGTACGGGGTGGCCGTCGTCACCTTCTTGATCATCGACATGATCTGGCTGGGTTTGGTTGCCCGTTCGTTCTACCAGGCGCAGATGGGCCACCTGATGCGGGCCAACGTCAACTGGGCGGCTGCGGGCGTCTTTTATCTGGTATTTGTCGCCGGAGTCGTCATCCTCGCCGTGCGGCCGGCGATCGAAAACCAGAGCCTGACCCAGGCGCTGGTGCTCGGGGCGGTCCTTGGTCTCGTCACCTACGCCGCCTATGATCTGACCAACCTGGCGACCCTCGAGGGATTCCCTCTGACAGTTGCCCTGGTCGACCTTGTGTGGGGAACAGTCCTGTGTTCGACCGTCTCCGCCGTCACCTACCTTGCATCACGGGTGCTCGCCTAGCTGTCTGGAACCAGAGCCGGCGATATCTTCGCCGATGGGTTCGAGTTGGGAAACACCTCGGCGTGGTCGAGTACAGCTCCGTAGGCCCGGTTCACACAGCAGTCTCACGAAAGGGTGATAATCCCGTTGGGTTCCGTTGATGCTACGTGGCCGAAATTTACCCAATCAGTCCAAAAATGTCGTAGATCGACCTGATTGTGTGTTTCTGTTACAATCACGGGCGTTCCGGGTGCGCTGCCCATGTGTGAAATGACACCAGCTGCCCTCCTATTGACCCCAGTCCCGGTGTCCTAGCAAGCGCCCGCGACCGAACCCGTTTGGAAACTCACATGCATGAAACATCCTTTGCGGAGGTCCCCGCGGGCCTTGGCGCCGTTCTCGCCACCCGCGGCTTCACTGAACTGACTCCGATCCAGACCGCTGTTTTGAATCCCGAAGTTGCGGGACGCGATCTGCGCATCTCGTCGCAGACCGGGTCCGGCAAGACCGTGGCCCTGGGTCTGGTGGTTGCCGATGAGGTGGCCGCCGCCGTGACGCTCGAGAACCGTGGCCCAGTGCGGGCGCGGCCCTCGGTGCTGCTGGTCGCACCCACCCGGGAATTGGCGGTCCAACTCTGCGAAGAACTGTCATGGCTCTTCGCGCCTCTGGGCGCCACCGTGGTGTCGCTCACCGGCGGCACGTCGCTCGGTATCGACTTCCGTCAGCTCAAACGCAACCCCCAGGTTCTGGTGGGCACCCCCGGCCGCGTGCGCGACCACCTCGAACGCGGCAGCCTCGAGCTCGACCGGGTGCAGGTGGTTGCCCTCGACGAGGCGGACGAGATGTTGGCGATGGGTTTTGAAGAGGAGATCACGGCGATCTTGGACGCAACACCCGAGGACCGCCGCACCCACCTGGTGTCGGCGACCTTTCCAGCCTCGGTCCGATCAGTGGCGGCTCGACACCAGCAGAATTCGTTGATGATCGCCGGCACCGCACCCGGCACCTCGAACTCAGATATCTCCTACACCACCATGGTGGTGGACGGAAACCAAAAGCTGAAGGCGCTGGTGAACGTCCTCCTCATGGAGCCCGAAGCCAAGACTCTGATCTTTGTACGGACACGAATCGACACCGCCGAACTCTCAGACGCCCTTGCCGGTCTCGGTTTTGCCGTGCGCCCGCTCTCCGGCGATCTCAACCAGCGCGAGCGCACAGCCACGTTGAATGCCTTTCGACGCGGCCAGACGCCGATTCTCGTGGCAACCGACGTGGCGGCCCGAGGCCTCGATGTCCAGGACATTGCCCGGGTCATCAACGTGGACCTGCCCGAGAACGCCGATATGCTGACCCACCGCAGCGGCCGCACCGGCCGCGCCGGGCGCAAAGGCCGATGCGTCGTCTTCGTCCCGCCCCGCGCCGCACGCCGGGTCGACGCCATGTTGCACCACGCCGGCATCAAGGCCGCGCGGACCGCTATTCCCACCCGCGACGATATCCACCGAGCTGCGGACCGACGGCTCATTACGAAGGTTTCCGAACTCGAAGCCGGCGATGGCAACGAAGTTGACCGCCTTCACCGGGTCGCAGCCGAGCTGCTCGAAGACCGCGACCCCGTCGCGGTCGTGGCTTCCCTTCTCGGTGAAGCCGATCACGGCGGCCCGTGCGACGCCTACGACATCGTTCCCGTTGCCACCCAGCAGAGCTGGGGCTCTCGATCCACCGGGTCGAAAGGACGACGTCCCGGCCCATCCAACTGGGCCCGGTTCCAGGTGAGCTGGGGCAGGAACCACGGCGCCGATCCACGACGGATGTTGGCCGTCGTCTGCCGCCGCGGCGGCATCAGCAGCTCGGATGTGGGCGCGATCACCATCGGCGGCCACTCCTCGATGGTCGAGGTCAACCCCAAGCTCGCTCAGGCCTTCAGCCGCTCCGCCTCCCGCCCCGACCCACGCGACCCCAGGGTCAAATTCCGCGAGTGGCAGGATCCCAAACCGAAACACGGACGGCGCTGAGGATCGCGAGACACCAGCCGAACCGCCACCCAGGCGGACAGATCACGGAAACGCTTTCCTGGATCCAAGACGATCATCGTCGTCAATCGTAAATGATGGCTGCAGAACGGTGCCGCGCGCAACGCAGGGCCATGGATTCCGTATATTCAGAGTCCGAAATCGAAGGAGGAGACCGTGTTCACGAGCAGCCGCGGCGAGACCCGCGGCAAAGCTGCCATAGCCGCGGCGTGGAAGCCGTTCTTCGAGGAACCGGCGGCGCCCTTCTCCTGGCAACCCGATACCGCCGTGGTGCTCGAATCGGGCATGCTCGGCTTCACCTCGGGACCGATCTTTGCCTCGGATGGAACCCGAATCGGCACTTTCAACTCGGTGTGGCGACGGGGGTCTGCCGGAACCTGGAAGGTGGTGTTTGACCGCGGCTGCCCCGACTGCGACTATCCGCCCGCGGGCGATCAACCGAACTGACTCCTATCAGAGCATCGAATTCGTGCAGGCGTCCCGCCTGCACAAACCAGCTTTGAACAATCTGATCGCGGGCTACTGGGCTCCTGCTTCGGCGAGGCGGCGCAGCTCTTCAAACCAACCGAGCACGATCTTGGCCTCGGTGGCGAGCGCTCCTTCGGTAGTGCCCTGGAACATGACAAAGCGTTTGCCATCGGCTGAGACGTCGTAATCAGGAAAGTTGAAGCCGGGCAGCAGCACGCCCTGCAGCCCTCCGAGGAAGTTGCCCTCGAAGACGATCTCCGGACGACTGGCGCGGAATGAACTCCCTTCGCTGGAAACCTTGACCGACATGATCCCAGCGTCGGTGCGGAAGAAAAGCTCGCGGCCGTCACCCGACCACCGGGCCTGGGTGCCGCCGCCGTCGGAAACCTGCCACTTGCCGCCCCCGGGGGGAAAGGTGGCGACGAAGACCTCGGAGCGCCCGGTCTCGGTCGAACTGTAGGCCAGCCAGCGGCCGTCCGGGGAAAAGCTCGGTCCCATTTCGGTGAAGGCGGTGCTGGTGAACAGCTCGGGCTCGCCGCCGCCGGTTTCGTCGAGGGGCAGAACCCAGATATCGGTCTGGCCGCCTTCGCCGGAGCTTTGTATTGCGATGAACTTGCCGTCGGGAGACCAGGATCGGGGTGCGGGAAATACATGTTTCCCCGGCTCCAGCAACATCTCGGCGTCACCTGTTCCGTCGGTTCGTTTGCGGAAAATGCCGTCGACGCCGTCAACCTCTCCCTCGTAGGCGATCCAGCGCCCGTCCGGCGACCACACCGGGTCGGCGTCGTAGGCCTTGCCGAAGGTGATGCGGGTCGCCACGTCGCGCTCCAAATCGTAGACCCAGACGTCCCAATTCTGGCCGCGCAGGACCGAGACCGCGAGCCTGTCGCCGTCGGGTGAGAGTTGCGGTGAACCGTAAATCCCGGGCTCGGCCCACAAGGTCTCGACTTCGCCCTCGCTGTCGGTCCACACGATCGGGAAGGGCTCGAGCTCGTTTCCACCTTCGAGATATACGAGCAGCCCGGTATCGGACACCGCGTACTGTGCGGATCCCTGGCCGGCGTTGGTCTCGAGCCCTTCGAGCACCGGCATCTGCGACCCGGTGACCTCGAGCTTTTTGACGTCGAAGGGCAGGGCAAAAAGGGTCCCTTCGTGGACATAGAGGATATGCCCGGTGGGAACGTAGCGGGGGTAGTAGCCGCCCCGATGCACGACCTTGCGCTCACCGGTCTCGACCACAACGACTTCGATGGCGCCGTTTTCAAAAATGAACTGGCCACCCTCGGCAAGCGAGCTGAAGAGCACGGCCTTGCCACCGGGCAACCACTGCGGCCACCGGTGGGTCGTCTCGCCTGCCGCCTCATCGAGTTCGGTGAGCGGCCGCGGGTCACCGCCTGCCGCCGAGATCAACGACAGCGGCGAGAACACCGAGCGGGCAAAGACGATGGTGCCGTCAGGCCCCCAGCTCGCGCCCCGGCTGCGATCTACCTGGGTCAAGGTGATCGGCGCGCCTCCGCTGGCCGAGATCTTTTTGAGTTCGCGTGGCGTGACAAATCCCAACCAATCTCCATTCGGGGAGAAGAACGGGTGGTATGGACCGGTGGCGCCCTCGCCGCTGGCGAGCACAGTCTCCTGGAAGCGGTCCAGCGGGCGCAGTACCAGCCCCTGGATCTGTCCCTCGGAACCGGTGGTATAGGCGATCTTACTGCCGTCAGCCGAGACCTCGATGCCGGAGCCGAGCCGGGAGAACAGCCCCTGCTCGGAAACGTTGATCTCGAATCTACGGAGTTGCTCGGGCTCGTTTTTTCCGCCGAGGAGCGTGGTGCCAAGCACGGCGCCGAGGACCAGTCCGGCCACAACCCCGGCGGCCACGAGCCACGGCGGACGGCGCGCGGTATCGGCAACCGCGGCTTCTTCAGCTTCCGGGTTCTCCTGCCATTCCTGGAGGGCGATCCGCGCATCACCGATCGATTGTAGGCGGCGGTTCGCGTCTTTTTGCAGGCACCGTTCCAGCAGCAGCCGGATGCGCTTGGGCACCTTCGACGAGAGCTCGTCGATGTCCGGTTCCTTGTGGACCACCGCGCCGATGACGTCGGTCGCGGTTTCGCCGGTGAACAATTTCCGACCGCTCAGCATCTCGTAGAGGATGCATCCAAAGGCCCAGATGTCCGCGCGCCGGTCGACCGGTTGGCCGCGCGCCTGCTCCGGGCTCATATAGCCCGCGGTTCCAAGGAGCACACCCATCCCGGTCATGGCCTGGGTCATGGTCGGCGACAACGAGAGATCCTGGTTGACGTTGCCGCCTGACATCGGGTCGCCGACCAGCGCCTTGGCGAGCCCGAAATCCAGGACCTTGACGGTGCCGTCCGGCATGATGTTGACGTTGGCCGGTTTGAGGTCGCGATGAACCACGCCCTTTTCGTGAGCCGCCTCGACCGCCTCGGCGATCTGGCGGGCGATGCGCACCACCTCTTCGATCGGCATCGGTCCCCTCTGGATGTGCTCCGCCAACGTTTGGCCTTCCACCAACTCCATCACCAGGAAGCGCTTGCCGTCGATTTCTTCGAGTCCGTGGATGCCGGCGATGTTGGGGTGCGCCAGTACCCTCGCCTCGCGCTCGAACCGCGCCAGCCGCTCAGGGTCCTGAGCAAACCCGTCGGGCAGTACCTTCAGCGCGACGTCGCGACCGAGCTTGGTGTCCTCGGCGCGCCATACCTCACCCATGCCTCCTTCGCCCAACTTGGACGTCACCTTGTAGTGTGCAACATTACTGCCGATCATTTTCGCTCCTCCTGAACCCATGGGAATCCACGGACAACACGAATAAAGACCATATTGAGAACGATTCCGCCTCTCACTTTAACAGCTACAAGGCAAAAGAATTCCTCGGGCTGTAGCTTCCGAGCACTATTCCCGCGCCACAGTTCATTTCAGAATCCTCTCCCGCGACGTCCAAACAGAAATTCTCGACCTCAGCTCAAGGTTATCGTTTAGATGAAATGCCTACCGGTCAAACACAATGCTGCGTCGTCTCAACTGAAAAGAGGTCTGACGCAAGTGTTAGGATGGCGGGGTGACGGCGGCTTCCCGCACACAACCGCTCACCAGCTCGATACGCCTTCAGAAGCTTGGAATCGAGCCGGTGAAACCGAGCGGACTACGACAGAATCCAAGCCGAGTTCCAGTGAGAGGAAAACATCTTGAAACAGAATTTCCTACCGTGGGTCAGAAACGGGCTTTTCGTCCTGTTGTTTTTGGCCGCTTCCGACTTCCTGCAGGCCGCCCAGCCCATGCCCACCGACAGCCAGGGACGGCCTCTGTATCAGACGGGCGTGGTGGCCGTGAAGCTCCGGGGGAATGCGGTGCAGGTCGACACGAAAGCACTTCCGTTCGGATTCGGAATCCCCACTCTCGATGCCGTATCAGACGAACTCGGAGTGTATCGGGTGGAGCGGCTGATCACGACCCGGTCCGGCAAGGCACGGACGGATCTCCCGGACCTCACGCGGATCTACCGAGTTGCCCTGCCGGGCGTGGTGGATGTGCGGCACGCCGCCAGGCTTTTCGGCACCGACCCATCGGTCGAGTACGCCGAGCCGCTCCTCATGCACTATGTCGACGCGACCCCTGACGATCCCCAGTACAACCTGCAGTGGTTTCTCGATTCGATCAGGGCCGAGTCTGCGTGGGATGTTCACAAGGGTGAAAACGGCGCCGAGGTCGTCGTCGGCATCTCCGATTCGGGCGTCGCATGGCGCCACCCCGATCTCGTCGAAAACATCTACCAGAATCTTGGTGAGGATGCCGACGGCGACGGCCATGTGATCGAACAGTCCGGAGGCACCTGGATATTCGATCCCGACGACGTCAACGGTATCGACAACGACGGGAACGGCTTCGTGGACGACTTTGTGGGCTGGAATTTTCTCAACGACGAACGGGGGCAGGACAACGACCCCAACGACCCGAGCGGACACGGCACCCACGTGGCCGGTCTCGCCGCCGGACGGACCGACAACGGCGTCGGGATCTCCTGCATCAGCTGGAACGTGAAGCTCATGCCGACATCGGCGTCCAACAGCGAATCCGACGACACGATCGATCGCGGCCTCAGCACCGTCGTCTATCTGGCGGAAAACGGTGCCGACATCATCAACATGAGTTGGGGAAGCGATTCCACATCGCAGCTGCAGGGAGACGTGATGGCGTACGCCGTGGGGCTCGGCAGCCTGCTGGTATCGTCTTCTGGCAACGACAATGTGTCGACGCCGCACTACCCGAGCTCGCTGCCTGGCGTGATCAGCGTTGCCTCTGTCGGCAAGACCGACCGGGCGGCCTCGTACACGAACTTCGGTATCAGCGTCGACGTCTCCGCACCGGGGGGGGCAGGTCTCAACGGCGTAAGGAGCACAACACCTCCGGCCAACTACGGCGACAAATCGGGAACCTCCATGGCCTCCCCCGTCACCGCCGGTGTTTTCGCACTGCTCAAGTCTCTTCACCCCTCGTGGTCCAACGACCAGCTCATCCTCCAGGTCCTCGGAACGACGGATTCGATCGACGATCTCAACCCCAACTACGTCGGTCTCCTGGGAGAAGGCCGGGTCAACGCCTTCCGCACACTGAATGACCAGCCCGTAACGTCGGCGTCGGAACTCCGACTCGACGTATTGAACATGGAGATCCTCGACGACAACAACGACGGCTCTCTCGAGGCCGGGGAAGGGGCGGAGCTCCGGCTCACCCTGCGAAATTACAGCCACCTCGCTGCGAGCAACGAGGTCACCTTGACCCTGCAGTCCGACGATCCCTCCGTCGAAGTGATCGATGCCACCATTACGACCGCAGTGACCTCCGACATGGAGGGTGTCCTCGCGAGCACCTTTGCAATCGAGGTAGCGTCGGATGCAACTTCAGGCCTGGTCGACCTGATGCTTTCCGCCGAGTCATCCGACACGAACATTTCATCCCACAGCGCGCTGGATCTGCCACCGTTGTTGATCGCCGGCGGCGGACTCCTGGTGTGGGAAGGAACCGAGGGTGCCGCTACCTTCAGCGGGACCTATCTCCGCGACGAACTGGCCTCCCGCGATTTTTCGGTGACCTATATTTCGGGAGAATTTCCGCCGGGATTCAAGGGATTTGACGGCGTATTTCTGTCCTTCGGCAACGCAGGGCTCGATCCGGACGGCCCCCCGTATTCCGCGCGTCTCGACGCGGATTGGAAGGTCGAGGCGATCCAGGACTACCTCGAGTCGGGCGGGCGGATGTACCTCGAGGGCAGCGATACCCTGGGTTTCGACGTCTACGACCTGGTCGACGGCACTTCCCTCCTCCCCCTCTTCGGCATCGAAAGCGGTGAGGACGGCACTACCAACACCATCAATAGCCTGGCGGGCCAGAGCGGCGCCTTCACCGAAGGTATGGAATTCGTCGCATCGTCGCAGACGCCCGTTGATTGGATCGATATCTTCACACCGTCCACTAGCGGTGTCGCCGTCTTTGCCGAAAGCGACTACGGAGTCGTGGCGGTCCAGAACAGTGGGCAGTACGGGCAGCGGACATTCTGTTTTTCCTATGCCCTGGCCGAACTCACGGATGGGTCGACAACACGCGCCGACCTGGTGGATGCGCTCATCGATTTTCTGGAGCCCACACCGCGCGGCGCCCCGCAATCGAGTTTCCACCGCGGCGCTGGTCGTCGAGTGGCCCCAGTATCAGCAGGGAAACAGCTCGTGCGTGAGAGGGCCATGCCCTGAGCGGGTGTCTCGGCGCCGAGCTCGAGCGAGGGCTCGGCCAAACAGTTGCTCGGAGGGAAGGCCCCGATCACCGTCCTCAATAGCGGCCCCTTGAGAAATGTGGATCAGGCGGGCGAGATCCTGGCCTTCTGGTGGCGCCAGATCTTTCGCACCCCAGTGCTGCCGACGACGATGGCAGCGAACCCGAGGCATATCTTCACAACCAAGACAACCCGGGGGCCCCGGAGGCCGAAGATGTGCTCCGCGATTCCAGTGGCGAGGGCGAGGACGAGAGCACAGCAAATCAACAGTTGAAGGACGCCGATGTATGGGCGGTCGGTGCCACGGAAGGCTGCAGCGACGATGGCCAGCACCGCGATCCAGAAAGCTGTCTTGACCACCTCTTTGGCCCGGTGCCAACGCCCGCTGCGCGCGAAGAGCTGATCGGAGTTGGAAATCGCGTAGACACTGTCGAGTGCCGACGTGACGTCGCTGCCTTCAAAGATGTGGGCGAAGAACATCTGCAACTTCTGCACGCCGTGGCGCTGAACAAGAAAAAAGAAGAGCTCCTGATACTCCTGATAACCCCGACTCAGACCGGAGCGGGGATCCGCCGCGAGGTAGGTCGCAGACCCCTCGTGAAACCAGGTTGGGTAGGCCGCGCGGTCGGAGTAGGAGGGCACACCCAGGGTGGAGTTTGTGCGGACATGAACCAATTCGTGACGAAAAGTGTTCACGAGATTTGCGTAGGACTCCCGCTGCCAGCGACGAATGGTGTCGTCCACGTTGACCGAGGCATTTCGGGCCGCCGAACGGCGCAGCTCGCGGACATTCTGCTCGCCCACGTACGACAACGGAAGAACCACATACCTGCAGTAATAGGTCACACCGCCGACCTGGGACATTTTGTCGCTGGATGCCCGGTTGAGGTTAACGAAGGCATCAACACTGTCCACCAACCCGCAGTAGACCAGACCCGGAGTTTCCGGGTATCCGAACCGGGCCAACCGTTTTTCGAGAACAGCCTGTTGGTGAGGGATCTCGGCGACAAACCGCTGGATGGTCTGGCGCTGCGGTGCGTTATCTGCAAACGCGCTGGGGTGGGTGATCAGGATGTCCTGAACCATCTGCCGGGAGGTGGTCGAAGACGGATGACGCCAGTTCAGATCTCCCTTAGCCAACGTGAGATCCACAAAGAACCGCTGGGCAGGCGACATTTCGCCGCCTGGTTGCGAGACGATCTCCCGAGCGGCCGCGACCGCCTCAGCCTCGGTATCGAACACCGGGTTCTCCCATACTCTGTCGGTTGCTGCGACGCCCCCCGTAACACCTGCTGCGATCACTACGGATACGAGGTATTGGAGCTTCACGGCGTGGGATCCGGCCCACGAGTCTGGACGGCGTGGGCCCCGTCACCCAACAATCCCGGGCCCACAGGGTCCTCTGCGATGGTTTGGAGCAGGACCGTCGCCAGAAGCGCAGCACCAAAGACCACCAAAACTGTCTTGACCGCCAGGACCAGAACATCCCGTTCCAGAGGCTGCGGTCGGTCCTTGAAGACAGACCGCCGTTTGAAGGCGAGAACGACCCCGAACGCGGCGACGGCCATCACCCCCCGTATGGTCCACGAACCGCCCGTCGCCAGATCGATGCCGAGAACGGCGCCGCCCGTCACAACACTCACGACAACAGTCTGCAAAAGGGTTCGGCCGCCAAGCTGAAACGCACCGATCACTGCACCGACAAAAACGGCGGCGAGGATCACCACACAACCGTGGCCGAGCTCGGCCGACAGTCCCGGCGAGGTGATGAGAATCAACAGATCTCGAAGATCCGGGGCGACCCCCGAAGCCAGGGCGTCTCGATACTGCGATGCCGCAACAACCCCGGGCAGGTTTTGCAGGTGGATGACACAGGTAGCCCCACCCAGAAAGGCCACGGAATAGACGATCCCGTCGAACCGCTCGTCCATCTCGGCTTGTTTGCGGAGCTGATAGGGCAGATATATGGCCGCACACCCCACGGTCACCAGAAGCCACGCGCCTGACCATGGGCCCGCTCCGCCCAGGGCGTTGACCGCGAGAATCAGAACAAGTTGGAACAGCAGACCCGACAGAAAGAAATTCTGGATCAGGTCGATCGGCTCGCGCTCGTAGCGATCCGCAAGATAGACGATCGTCAATAGAAGCGAGCTCAACAGACCGGCAAACGAGGCAATGTAGATCTCCACTGAAACGAATGGTAGTCAGAGATGGATCTCCTGTCGAGAGGGATGGGGAAAAACGTCGAATCAACACCGTGTCCAACACCTGCCGAAATTATTAAATCCCGAGAGGCGCACCTGATATTGTCTTGGCCATGTTGGGCAGGTGCATTTCAACGGCGGTGGTGGCCATGACCGGAACGGGCGTTGTCATTGCGTGCCTCACATTGCGGCTCAATCCTCAGCTCCACGCTCATCCTGGCGACGCCCTGCGTCTGATGGCGATCTTCGGTCTTGCATTCGCCCTCGCAGGCTTTCTGCTGGGCACCGTGGTGGGCGGTTGTCTCGTTTTGGGATCTGTGGTGGCCGGCAGGAGGATGTCCACCAGCGGTCGTCGGAGGCTGGAGAGCGCAGCTCTCGGGATCCTCGGTTTTGGTCCGCTGCTCTTCGCAGCTTTGCTCCCCGACGTCGGTCTGTCCGCCAATGGCCTGACCTGGCTCATTTTCTCCCCTGGTCCGATCCGCAAGACGGCGGTGCTGCTCGGGGTCGCCCTGCTTCTCGGCGCGGTGGGGGTGGTTCTCCGTCCCGTCGCGAGTGGGCTTCGCCCCCGCGCTCGCGTATCCGTTGCGCTGGGTGCGACTATTGGCGTCTCAGTCGTCCTGCTCTTTGGCATGGCGTGGGGATGGCTGGGTGGTTCGCGGGAGGTGTCCGAACTTTCGACAGAGGTGACCGGTGAAGTCGAGCCGGTTCGGGCCACGTTTTTCGACGACGCAGCACCGGTGATCCTGCTCTGTATCGACGGTGCGGATCCCGACGACGTGATCCTGCCGATGGTCGAGGCGGGAGAGCTGCCCAACTTCGGGCGGCTGATTCGGGAGGGAACCTGGGGCGAGCTCGAATCGTTCTCCCCGACCCTGTCACCCGCGGTGTGGACGACCATCGCAACCGGTCGATCGAAGCAAGACCACGGGATCCACGGTTTCACTGTCTTTCAACTGCCGACCCTCGAAACCTCGATCCTCGAATTTCCAATTCATTCCGGGCTCAACTTCAAGCTCCTGCCGTGGCTCGAACGAATCCCGGGTGTGCCGTTGATTCGACTGCCCTACACCAGCGATATGCGCCGGGTCCCTGCGCTGTGGAATATGGCCGGCCGTTTCTTCACGGTGGGGGTTCTCGGCTGGCGCACGACCTGGCCGGTGGAGGCGGTCAACGGCTTTGCGGTGGCGTCGGCAGTGACCCTTGGCGAGACCGAGCTCGGCCCCCAAAAGAAGCTTCACCCGGAACTGTCACGCTACCCTGCGGGCCTCTACCAGGGCCTGCCACCCGCGCCCGAACTCCCCGGTTTCGAAGCGGTCCGCCCATATCTCGCGCCGGGATCGTCGATCGACCCGAGTGATCGACAGACCCGTTTCATCCGCTCGTCCATGGAACAACGCAACGTCCAGGTCCTGCTTCACCTGTTGCAGAAATTCGAACCCCGGTTGACGGCTGCAGCCTTCTACTCGGTCGACGCCTTCAATCACTACTTTGGGGTCGACCATGTGAGGGGCGGGCGGTTTGCACCCGCCCTGACTGAGCGCTACCGGTTCACCGACGCTCGGCTGGGTGAGCTGATGGACGAGCTCGGCCCCGAGGTCAACCTGATCGTGGTTTCCGACCACGGCTACGATTTTGCAAACAACAACCACACCCACGCACCGGCTGGAGTGTTCCTCGCCCGCGGTCCCGCCTTCTCTCCCGGACGGACGGTTCGCGGGCTCACGGTATTCGACGTGACGCCAATGGCCCTCCACCTGCTCGGCCTTCCACCCGGCCGCGACATGCCCGGCGCCGAAAATGGCGCCTACCTGGCCGCGCTCGACCCGGAGTGGTCAAAACTCCACCCGGTCGGCACGATCTCATCGTGGGGGCGCACGGAGGATGCCGCTCTGAGGCCACGGGTCGACGGGGGCGAGCGGGACGTCCTCGAGGAGTTGCGGAAGCTGGGCTATATCGAGTAAGTCCCGGTCCGTTTTGAGCGACGAACCGGGTTCTCGACCCGTTGTGGTGATGCCGTCACCGGTCCCAAAAGAACCACTGCGTCCAGTGATCGGACCACATCTCGGCGCAACCTGCCGCACGACGGTGTACAGTAGCAACCAACGATGATCGTCGGCCCCGCCGCCGAACGGATCCGTCACAATGAACTGAGGAGGCACCATGGCCAAGGGTCAAGTCAAAAAAGAAAAGTCCAACAAACCGAAGCTTTCACCAAAAGAAAAGAAGGCCGCCAAGGCCTCGAAGAAGGCCGCCAAGGCCTCGAAGTAGGCGCACCGGATGGGTGCACCACGGATGCTGAAACCGAGCGTTGATCAATCTACTCGACGTCGGTGAGCGCCTCGAGGAGTTCTGCAACTGACGGTCGCTGTTTGTAGTCCACATCCTGGCGGAAAAAGCGGATCGTGCCGTCACTGTCGACGATCACGGCGGTGGGGTGTGGAACCCCGGGGTTCGCAGCGTTGACGAGACCCCAGGCCGTGATCGCGGCGAGATCCGGGTCGGAGAGCAGAGCAAAGCCTATGCCTTCTTTTGCGGCGTACTGCTCGAGCTTTGACGTCGGGTCGGGGCTGATCGCCCAGATTTCCACGCCGAGTTCTTCAAACTCACCAAGGTTTTTCTGCAGCTCACCGAGCTGACCACGGCAGACTGGTCACCACAACCCCCGGTAGAAGATGAGCACCCTGGGACCGCCGGCTGCGGCCAGCGAACGGCTGCTGCCGTCGGCGGCCGCCAACTCCAGCGCCGGGGCCGCGGATCCAACGTCGGGCACCGGTGGCCCTGCGGCCGCCGTCAACGCGACGGTCGCGGCAGCGGCGAATATGAAACGACGATGCAGCATTTTCATGTTCCGACTCCTCTTCCAAGGTATTGCGTTGAGCAGTGTGCACGGTTACCGGTCGTCTGAAAAACCTGCCGAGAGAACAGACTGACTCCTTCAGGGCCGGATGTCAGCCACCCACTCCGAAGGCTCGGGTTCACCCTCAAAACCCAAACGGTCCATACCATCTGTGATCGCCCACCGGTGAAGCCAGGTGATGCCACCCATACCGGTCCAACCGTCGATCGCCCGCTCGTAGACCGGGTCTTCGAGAGCCTCCTCGAGAGAGACCCAGCTGTATCCCCTCTCTTCGAGTTTCACCAGGAGGTCATCCAGCCAATCGGCATTCAAGGCGTAGGCATGGACCAGCAGGATCTGCGGGATCGCGCGCCCGACGATGGCCTCGCTCTGGCTCTCGTAGAACCTCACCACCTCGAGCATGTAGCGCAGATAGTCCTGTCCGATGCGCCGTTGCAGTTCTTCGTCTCCTGAGTTGTACGCCTGCGCATAGGCGCGGCCATACACCCACTCGCTATTGTCTATGGTCACCGGGGCCACGGTGTAGCCGCGCCCGGTCAGGAATTTGCCGGTCTCGGACTGGATCTCGACACTCATTCCGGTGTGCAGGAACGGATGCCGAAAGTACCGGTAGTCCCCACCCGAGGCTTCCGCCAGTCCCCGAGTCACTTTTTCTCCACGCACCACATCAGCCATCCACTCCTCCGGCGGCACCCGGTGCAGATCGAGATGGCTGAATCCGTGGTTGCCGAGTTCGAACTTCGCCTCCAACCACCGTTGCAGGATCTTCACCCGGAAGGCGTCGACCCCCTTTTCGGTTTCGAGTTTTCCTTCGTTGACAAAACCCACCGCCGGAACGCTATGTTCTGAAAGAGTCGCCAAGAGGTCGGTCGTGATCCGATCCATCTGCGGATCGCTGTGCCAACTCGGCTGGGCGACCGGCAGATCATCGACCGTGATCGCCATGAGTCGTGTGCCTGGCGGCGCATCGGCGGACCAGATATGGCCGGGCATCCAAAGAACAGCGCACATGCAGAGAAACAGAATTGGTTTGATGGTTATCACGCGTTGATCCTCGCATGGATTTGTCAATCGGGCCGGGACACGGGACAATGCCCTCACGAACTTCGAGTTGTGAACACGGTGAGATTCATCATGACCGGACGAATATTTTTTTCCGACATTTCGTGGTCGACGGGGCAGGGAGATCTCGAAGAGTGGTCCTCCCGATGAGGAGCCTCTCCTTCACCCTGCTGACTTGGATCCTTCTGAGCATCACGACCGGGGAAACCCAGGCCCAGCTGGTGACGGCGGACGACACGTTCGGCATCCCACCGTTTCAGCAACTCGTGGTCGAGGCACCCGGGGTTCTGGACAACGACCTCTACAACGGCGAGCCCGCGGAGGACGGTGGGGCCACCGCCATCTTGGGAGACGGTCCTCTCTTCGGCACACTGGAGTGCGAGGCCGAACCGACATTCGAGCTCTGTCCCGACGGTTCTTTCACCTACACCCCGGATCTCGGTTTTCCAGGTGCCGACGAATTTACATACCAGGCGATCGTCGGGCCCGAGATGATTCAGGCGACGGTGAAGCTGTCAGCCTGTAGCGGAGGGCCGACCCAATTTGTCTGTTGGATCGAGGCTGAATTCCTGGCCAAGCTGCAGGAGGTTGGCTGCGATGACTTCACCGAGGGCTTTGAAGACGACCTGGCGTGGGGGGCGGCGCGGTCGCCCTTTACTTCCCCCTCGGTGGTCAGTCAGGGCATCGCGTGGGAGAGCAATTTCCCGTTGCCTCCGGCTGAAAACGAGATCACCACCGGTTCGGGGCCCGCGCGATCTGGGCAGTGGGGTGTCTTCGATCCCGAACACGGCTACGCCACCGGGTCGGCGGTGCAATGCGACGTCGATACTCCTCCCGAGCACTGCCTTCACAAGGACGGATTTACCGGAACCCGGCGACCGGGAGAGCTGACGCTGCGTGCGGTGGGCGGATACTTTACCGGCGCGGCGCTGCCGAAACTGGCGATGATCCTCGACGGCAGAGATAATAAAGAACTCTTTACTTTCTCTCGCGCCTAAGAAAGATTAGTTGACCACTTGCCCTCGAGACGCTCTTTACAAAACCCCAGCGGCTGTCACTCGTAGGGCTCAAACTCGTTCTCTTCACCGGTCAACAACATCATCAGCCTTTGTTGATATTTTTGCAAGATGGAATATGGCTATATAAATGGTGGTCACGCAATGGGGAAGTGGGAGATGGCATCCAGTACCTCCAACGTCATTGTGGCATGGGTTTTACTGAAGCGGTATCCATATTATCATGGACAACAATCTTTCAAAACACCACATCCCAGCATCTAAACCGGCAAAATCTCCATTGCCCTGGCCTGAAAAAGAAACCAGAAAAGTGGCGGACAAAAAAATGGCAGCGTGACTCTGAAAAACTAATCCAAGTAAGCCGGTCTTATCTTTTAGGGCCTAATGGAAAGGAAAGGGTTTCATATCTTGTTCATGAGCCAGTGATTCAGCAACGTCCGGTGTCCACGTCGAGGGATTTGTCATGTATCCTCTTTCATCCAATTCCGTTATGGGAACAGGTTGATCATGAAGTGTTTAAAAAAGTTTACTGCTAGTGCTGTTCTACTGCTGGCCTTGGTGCTCGTAGCTCCGAAGTCTGCGGAGACGACCTTCTCTGGCTCGGTCCAGTGAACGCGGACATTTCCCTCCGGGCTCTTCTCGGTCGCGACGATGCGGCGTCCCGTCTTCTCGAACAGCGCTGTGCCGTATATCGACTCCAGCGACTGAACCTGCTCCCAGATCGTCGGGACCGATAGCCCAATTTCTCGAGCCGCTCCGGCATAACTGGAATGTTCAAAGACCGTAGCGAACGTCCGCAATTGTTGGACGTGCAACTCGCTGATGTCCGATTTTTTGCGTTTCATAATTGAGCGAGCAAGAAGGAAAG